>OGNF01000014.1_pt1 | contig 159024 bp, 146 predicted proteins | sample 1573321 | NCBI WGS metagenome assembly OGNF01 (sample SAMEA2581911, study PRJEB24529) | metagenome | biome: Human gut stool | place: China | collected 2011 | reverse complement strand
GGGGGGGGGGGGGGGTAAATACCTGGTAGTCAGTGAGTTGCAAATATAATTTTTTGATTTTTTCAATGTGCGAGGGCAGTGCGCCTTATTCTGTCTTCATCGCGAAGCCGCCGCCGGGGGCGAGGTGCACCTTTAGGGTATTGGGGGCGGTGAGGGTCCGGCGGCGGTAGTCGCGGGCGTTGCGGTGGGCGTTGACGCCGTCGGTGAAGAGGTCGAGGCGGGTGCCGGCCGGCAGGAAGGAGAGGTCAATTTTCAGATCGCGGGGCGTCCAGTCGGTGATGCCGCCGATGTACCACTTATTCCCCTTGCGCCGGGCGGTGACGATGTACTCGCCCAGGCGGCCGTCGAGGATGAGTGTCTCGTCCCACACGGTAGGTACGGAGGCGATGAAGTCGGTGCACTCCTGCTCGTCGGTGTAGCTGGACGGGCTGTCGCAGAGCATGTTGAGCGGCGAGTCGAAGACCATATAGAGTGCCATCTGATGGGCGCGGGTGCCCTGGCTCATCGGGTCGTCGTTGACAGGGTGGTACTGCCGTCGGGTGGCGTTGCGCATGGCCCCCTGGGTGTAGTCCATGGGTCCGGCCGCCTGCCGCAGGAATGGTATCTGCACGTCGTAGAGCACCTGGTTGAGCGTGTCGGGCGACCATTTCATCTGCTCCAGGCCGTTCACGCCCTCGAAGTTGAGCACGTTGGGATAGGTGCGGTTGAGGCCGGCCGGCTTGGCCGTGCCGTGGAAGTCCATCACCAGGTTATGCCTGGCGCCCGTGGCGGCGGCAAGGTAGAGGAAATCGTTGACGAGCTGGTCGTCGCTGTCCATGAAGTCGACCTTGAAGCCCTTGATGCCCATGTCGGCATAATGCTTGCAGACCTGCTCCATGTCGCGCTCGAAGGCCGTGTATCCGGCCCACAGGATGAGGCCTACGTTGCGCTCCCTGGCGTACTCCACTAACAGCGGCAGGTCAATCTCCGGCACCACCTGCATAAGGTCGGCCTTCTTGTTTACGGCCCAGCCCTCGTCGAGAATCACATATTCGATGCCGTTGTTCGAGGCGAAGTCGATGTAAGCCTTGTAGGTGTCGTTGTTGACGCCCGAGGGGAAGTCCACGCCCCGGATGTTCCAGTCGTTCCACCAGTCCCAGGCGACCTTTCCCGGCTTTATCCAGGAGGTGTCGGCTACCTTGCTCGGCTCGCCGAGCAGGTAGCTGAGGTCGGAGGAGGCGAGAGTCCTGTCGTCGCCGACCATGGCGATGCGCCAGGGGAAGGTGCGGCTCCCCTTGACCGATGCGATGTAGGGATGGCGGCTGTCGACCAGGTTCTGTAGGTTGTTGTGTCCGCCCTGGTGCCAGGTCTTCGGCACCGGCGCCCATACGCCATTCAGCCCCTCGGCGGTGCCGTTGAGGTACATGCCCGGATAGCCGCGCAGGTCCGACTCGGTGATGAGCACGTTCACGTCCCGGGCAGGCTCCACGGCCATGGGCAGGAAGATGAGCCGCTGCGGGTCGAGGCTGCCGACGGCAGTGACGGTGTAGATGTTCTCGAAGGAGCTGAAGAACTGGCTCTCGAAGTCATTCTCATACTTGCGTGCACGCACAAAAGGGACGGTGGCCTTCGCGCTGTCGGGGAAGCTGAAGATAGCAGTCTCGTCCTTGACCTCCAACGGCTTTTTCCCCGAATAGGCAAAGCGGTATGCCACTCCGTCGTCGTAGGCGCGGAACTGCACCTCCCAGCTCTTGCCGAGGCTGAGCGTCATGGCGTTGTAGCGCTCGCGCACCTCCGAGCGGCGATAAAACGGCGAGGGAATGTACTTGTCCACGATGTCGCGGCCTACGAGCTTGGCGTCGCCAGGGCCTATCTGTTGCCCGTTGTTAAGCGTCATGCCGATTTCCGACGGGCATAGCACCGTCAGGCCGTCATAGCTGACGGAGTATTCGAGCGTCTTGCCTGTGCTGACCACCGCCTTGATGCGGCCGTCGGGCGAAGTCAGCGTGAATGGAGCGGCAGTGGCCCCTAAGGCAACTGCAAGCGAGAGGAGTGCGGAAAGTGAGCGCGTCATGGCTGTTCGGTTTTTGTTGGTGTGCAAAGGTAGTGAAAAAAGCTGATAGATGCGATTTGCGGACCCTCCGTGACCTGCAGGGATGCTCCCCGGTGCATCCGTTATAGCAGATTGCGACGGCGGCTGCACCGAGGCGCACCCCTACATGTGGCGAATCTCTCAACTTTTTTCACTAACTTTGCAGAAAATTTCAGAGATGCACACCCAGCCCAAAGCCACGTTGATTCTGGAAGACGGCAGCCGGTTCGAGGGATACTCGTTCGGCGCCCCCGTCGGCTCCGGCGGCGAGGTTGTCTTCAACACCGCCATGACCGGCTATCCGGAAAGTCTCACCGACCCCTCCTACGAAGGCCAGATACTCGTCACCACCTACCCTCTTCTCGGCAATTACGGCGTACCTGCCAAGGCAGGGGCGCCGTCGTCGTCTTTAGACCCCCACTTCGAGTCGAGCCGCATCCACTGCACCGGCATCATCTGCCAGGAGTATAGCCGCCGTGCCAGCCACTATCTCTCCGGCCGCACCCTCAGCGACTGGCTGCGGGAGGAGGGCATACCCGGTCTGACGGGCATCGACACGCGCGCCCTCACAAAGCTGCTGCGCGAGAAAGGCTCCATGCTCGGACGCATCGTCATGGAAGGCGAGAGAGAGGCCGGCGAGTTCTACGACCCCAACAAGGAGAACCTCATCGCCAAGGTCAGCACTCCCGAGGTGAAGCGCTTCGGCCAGGGCGACAAGAAGGTGGTGCTCGTGGACTGCGGCACCAAGTACAATATAATAAGGTGTCTGGCCAGCCGAGGCGTGGAGGTGACCGTAGTGCCTTGGGACTACGACTTCAACACTCTGGAATGGGACGGCCTGTTCATCAGCAACGGCCCCGGCAACCCCGACCTGGCCGACAAGACGGTGGAGCACCTAAGGAAAGCATTTGAATCCGAAAAGCCCATCTGCGGCATCTGCATGGGCAACCAGCTGCTCGGCAAGGCGGCCGGCGCCAGAATCTTCAAGCTTAAGTACGGCCACCGCGGCCACAACCAGCCGGTGAGGCAGAAAGGCACTGACCGCTGCTTCATCACCTCGCAGAACCACGGCTTCGCCATCGACCAGGACACCCTGCCCGCCGATTGGGAGCCGCTGTTCGTGAACATGAACGACGGCACCAACGAGGGCATCCGCCACAAGACCCTCCCATTCTTCTCGGCCCAGTTCCACCCCGAGGCCTCTTCGGGCCCCAAGGATACCGAGTTCATTTTCGACGACTTCATCGCAATGCTCTGACCTATGGATAAGAAACAGTACAAGAAAGTGTTGCTCCTGGGCTCGGGAGCGTTGAAGATAGGCGAGGCCGGCGAGTTCGACTACTCCGGCTCACAGGCGCTCAAGGCCCTCAAGGAAGAGGGCATCGAGACGGTGCTCATCAACCCCAACATCGCCACGGTGCAGACCTCCGAGGGCTTCGCCGACAAGATATACTTCCTGCCCGTCACCCCGGCCTTCGTCCGCAAGGTAATAGAAAAAGAGCGCCCGGACGGCATCATGCTCGCCTTCGGCGGCCAGACGGCCCTCAACTGCGGCGTGTCGCTATACCAGGACGGCGTGCTGGAGGAATATGGCGTCGACGTGCTCGGCACCCCCGTGCAGGCCATCATCGACACCGAGGATCGCGAGCTATTCGTGGAGCGTCTCAACGAGATCGGCGTCAAGACCATCAGCTCGGAGGCCTGCACCGACTTGGATGAGGCCCGTGCCGCCGCCCGAGCCCTCGGATACCCCGTCATCGTCCGCGCCGCATACGCCCTCGGCGGTCTCGGCTCCGGATTCTGCGACAACGAGGAGCAGCTCGTAGCCCTGGTGGAAAAGGCCCTCACCTTCTCCCCCCAGGTGCTCGTCGAGAAATCGCTCAAGGGCTGGAAGGAAGTCGAGTACGAAGTCGTTCGTGACCGCTACGACAACTGCATCACGGTCTGCAACATGGAGAACTTCGACCCCCTGGGTATTCACACCGGGGAGAGCATTGTAGTGGCTCCCAGCCAGACACTCAGCAACGACGACTACCACACACTGCGTGCCCTGGCCATCAAGATTATTCGCCACATAGGCATTGTGGGCGAGTGCAACGTGCAGTATGCTTACGACCCGCAGAGCAACGACTACCGCGTCATCGAGGTCAACGCCCGCCTGAGCCGCTCGTCGGCCCTGGCCAGCAAGGCCACCGGCTACCCCCTGGCTTTCGTCGCCGCCAAGCTCGGCCTCGGCTTCGGCCTCTTCGAGCTCCGCAATTCCGTCACCAAGTCCACCTCCGCCTTCTTCGAGCCCGCCCTCGACTATGTAGTGGTGAAAATCCCCCGCTGGGACCTCGGCAAGTTCCACGGCGTGCGCCGCGAGATCGGCTCGTCGATGAAATCCGTCGGCGAGGTCATGGCCATCGGCCGCACATTCGAGGAGGCCATCCAGAAGGGCCTGCGCATGATAGGCCAGGGCATGCACGGATTCGTCGAGAACCGCGAACCCAATATGCCCGACCTCGACCTGGCCCTCAGCCAGCCCACCGACAAGCGCATCTTCGCCATCGCACGCGCACTGCGCAAGGGATATTCCGTGGACCGCATCCACGAGCTCACCAAGATTGACCGCTGGTTCCTCTATAAGCTCGCCAACATCACCGACACCCGCGACGAGCTGGAGAAATATGACCGTGTCGACTACCTCCCCGCCTACCTTTTCCGCACCGCCAAGCAGCAGGGCTTCAGCGACTTCCAAATAGCCCGCGCCCTCTATGGCGACCGCATGACGGCCGAGAGCGCACCCCTCAGCGACGCCGTACGCCGCCGCCGCAAGGAACTCGGCATCCTTCCCGTCGTCAAGCAGATCGACACCCTCGCCGCCGAGTACCCCGCACAGACCAACTACCTCTACCTCACCTACAACGGCACCGCCAACGACATCGACTACACCGGCGACCACCGATCCGTGGTGGTGCTCGGCTCCGGCGCCTACCGCATCGGCAGCTCCGTGGAGTTCGACTGGTGCGGTGTCAATGCTCTCATGACCGTAGCCCGCCATGGCTACCGCTCCGTGATGATCAACTACAACCCGGAGACGGTCAGCACCGACTACGATATGTGCGAGCGCCTATACTTCGACGAACTCACTTTTGAGCGCGTCATGGACATCCTGGAACTCGAGCAGCCCTTCGGCACCATCCTCAGCACCGGCGGCCAGATTCCCAACAACCTGGCTGTGCGCCTGGACCGCGAGAAGGTGCGCATCCTCGGCACTCAGGCCTGCGACATCGACCGCGCCGAAGACCGCAATAAGTTCTCCAGCCTCTGCGACGAACTTGGCGTCGACCAGCCCCGCTGGCGCGAACTCACCAGCATGGACGCCATTCACGAGTTCGTGGACGAAGTCGGATACCCCATCCTCGTCCGCCCCAGCTACGTCCTGAGCGGCGCAGCCATGAACGTGTGCTCCAACGACGAGGAGCTCGAACGCTTTCTCCGTATGGCCGCAGCCGTCAGCAAGTCCCACCCCGTGGTCGTCAGCGAGTTCATCCAGCAGGCCAAGGAAATCGAGATGGACGCCGTGGCCCAGGACGGCGAGATCAAGCTCTACGCCATCTCCGAGCACATAGAGTTCGCCGGCGTCCATTCCGGCGACGCCACCATCCGCTTCCCGTCGCAGAAACTGTATGTCGAGACCATCCGCCGAATCAAGAAGATATCGGGCAAGATCGCCAAGGCCCTGCACATCTCCGGCCCATTCAACATCCAGTTCCTGGCCAAGGAGAACGCCATCAAGGTCATAGAGTGCAACCTGCGAGCGTCTCGCTCCTTCCCTTTCGTCAGCAAGGTCTCCAAGCAGAACTTTATCACCGCCGCCACCCAGGCCATGCTCGGACTGGAGGTCGACAAGCCCTCCAAGTCGGCCTTCGACCTCGACTACGTGGGCATCAAGGCATCGCAGTTCTCCTTCTCGCGCCTTCAGGGCGCCGACCCCGTGCTCGGCGTGGATATGTCGTCCACCGGCGAAGTCGGCTGCCTCGGCGACGATTCCCCCGAGGCTCTGCTCAAGGCCATGATGGCCGTCGGATACACCATCCCCAGGCACGCCGTGCTGATGAGCTCGGGCACCATCCGCCATAAGGTGGAGCTGCTCGAGGCCGCCCGCATGCTCTCCGCCCACGGCCTCACCATCTACGCCACCGAGGGTACCCGCCGCTTCCTGGGCGAGAACGGCGTCCCCGCCATCCGCGCCTACTGGCCAGGCGAAGAGGGGAGTCCCGCCATCCTCGACCTGCTCCACGGGCACGAGATCGACATGGTCGTCAACATACCCAAGGACCTCACCCCCAAGGAACTGAGCAACGGCTACCGCGTACGCCGCGCCGCCGTGGACCTCAACATACCGCTGCTGACCAACGCCCGCCTGGCGTCGGCCTTCATCCGCGCCTTCTGCGAGGTGCCCCTCGACACCATCGACATCAAGAGCTGGGACGAATACTGACACCGACTGCTCAGAATGAAAAAGCGGGGGCCGGCTTGAAAGCCGGCCCCACGCTGTGTTCGGGGCGTTGGTTACGCTGGGATTGTCATTTTACGGCCACTTTGGCGCTCAGGGTGCCGGCTCGGACGATGTATACGCCTGCCGGAACGGGAGCGATCTCGTGGAGCAGCACCTTTTTGGCGGGGTCGGTCTCCACACTCTTTGAGAGCATGATGATGGCCTCGGACTGCTTCACCACACTCGTTTGCCCTCTCGGCAAGGAGGAGACGAGGGTGTTATTTAGGATTAACATAAATTAACATATGATTCTAAATATCTGATTATCAGTAATTTAGAGAGCTGTTCAAGCAATAGATGTTGTGATTGAACAGTACTTTTTTTTGCATAGTACTAAATAATACGTACCTTTGCACTCGAAAACAAACAACAACCTTCGGAAACATGAATAACATCTTTGTAGCATTTTCGATTGTAGGAGCTGCGGCGGCCGCGCCCGCCATGGCCGTCGCAGCCCCCTACACGGTGCACGGCTCGGTGCTCGATGCCATGACCGCCGAGACCCTCCCCGGTGCCTCGTGCGCCTTCTACGCCGCCAACGACACGGTAAAACCTCTCTTAACACTCATGACCGGCGCCGACGGATCTTTCACCGCCGATCTTCCCAGGCCGGGCGAGTATCTGATGAAAGTGACTCTCGTCAGCCAGAAGCCCGTCAGCCGCTCCCTGGTCCTCACCGACGAGAATCCCGCCGTCGACCTCGGCACCATCGCCATGCAGCCCGAGGGCGAGGCTCTCGAGGAGGTGGTGATCACCGGCCGCCGCCCCGTCATCGAGGCAACCGGCGACAAGGTGGCATACAACCTCACCGAGGACCCCAACACTCAGACTCACACCGTGCTCGAGATGCTACGCAAGGTGCCCATGGTCACCGTCGACGCCCAGGACAACATCTACATCAACGGCCAGTCCAACTTTAAGATCTACCTCAACGGCAAGGAGGATCCGATGCTCGGACAGAACGCTTCCACCATCCTCAAGTCGCTGCCCGCCACGAGCATCAAACGCATCGAGGTGATTCTCGACCCGGGCGCCAAGTACGATGCCGAGGGCGTGGGTGGCATACTCAACATCATCACCGAGACGCAGGCCAGCACCGACGGCCAGATGGCAACCATCACCGTAGGTGGAGGCGCCAACAACGCCCAGGCGTCTGTATACGGCATGGCCAAGAAGAACAAGGTCACCGCCAGCGTCGACGTCAGCTACTACAAGCGGTTCGGCTATCGCGAGAACAAGGGCGGCATTGAACGCGAGACCTTCGACGTGCCCTCTCCCACTGTCACCCGCCAGGAGATAGCTCAGCGACAGAACAACCATTTCGTCAACGGCAACGCCCGTCTCAGCTGGGAGCCGAACGACAAGAACCTCTTCACCATCAGCGCCAGCGGTTACGGAGGAGGCGGCAAGAACCATTACCGCACCACCACCGACGTGTTCGGCGACAATGGCCTACGCCTCAGCCACTCGCGCCAGAAGCTCACCTCAAAGTGGATATGGAGCTCCATCACCGTCAACGCCGGCTATCAGCACAACTTTGACGACAAGGGTCAGAACCTCGTGCTCAGCTACCAGTATGTGGGAGGTTGGAACAAGGACAAGGACCGCACCACCACCCTGGAGTCGAGTTTCGACGACTTTGTGCCCTACACCTACGACTACACCAACGCGCCCACCAACGAGCACACCGTGCAGCTTGACTACACCAAGCCCTTCAGCCAGTACTTCACCCTCGAGGCCGGAGCCAAAGGAATCTTCCGCCGCAACACCTCCGACGGTTACACCAAGATCGGCGACTCCTGGAGCGACATGACCCTCACCGACCACAACACCGTGGACATGACCCAGAACCAGGACGTGGCCGCCGCCTACGCCACCTACGCCGGCACCTTCGGCCGCTTCAGCCTCCGCGCCGGCCTGCGGTACGAATACACCCGTATGCGCGTCGACTTCAAGACCGAAGGCTACGACAGCTTCCACTCCAACTTCAATGACTGGGTGCCCAACGCCTCGCTGGGCTACTCCTTCACTCCCACGCAGAACCTCTACGCCAGCTATCAGCAGCGCATACGCCGTCCCGGCGTGAGCGAGCTCAACCCACACCGCACTGAATACATCGATGGCTTCGTCAGCCAGGGCAACCCTGACCTGGGCAGCGAGAAGAGCCACACCGTGGCTCTGGCCTACTCCAGCTTCGCCGGTAAGCTCGGCTTCAACCTGCGTACGTTCTATACCTTCTCCAACAACCGCATCAGCCGCTACTCCTACGAAGACGCCGGCGACCTCATACATACCTACGCCAACGTCGGCAACGAGCGCGACTGGGGCCTCAGCGCTTTCGTCAAGTACCAGGTCAACGGACGCATGGACTTCTCCGTCAACGCCACCGCTCAGTACGCCTACCTCCGCTTCCGCGCACAGGAAATGCAGAACCACGGCTGGACCTACAGCCTCCACGCCAACTACAATTACTCCATGCCCTGGCAGATGTACCTCAACGTTTACGGCGGCTTCAGCACCCGTCGCTACGACCTGCAGGGATACTCTTCCGGCTTCAACTACCACGGCATAGGCCTGACCAAGGCCTTCCTCAAGGGCGACCGCGTCAAGCTCACTCTCTCCGGACAGAACTTCCTCAACCCCAGCATCAAGTTCCGCATGGTGCAGAACGGCGCCAACTTCCACAATAACATGAGCGTCAAGGTCTCCACCTGGGACGTATCCATGACCGTCGCCGTCACCCTCGGCGGCCTCAACACCTCCGTCCGCAAGACCGCCAAGGCCATCAACAACGACGACGTCCAGCAGAGCAAGGGCGGCGGTGGCGGACTCGGGAACTAACCGATAGAACTGAGGGCTGAGAGTGGCAAAGCCACACAGCGAATCTGACTCTCTCAGCCCTCAGCCTAAGCTAACGCAATGCCAATCAACAAAGAGAACATAGCCACGCAGATGCGCAAGGGGATCATGGACTATTGCTTCCTGATCATCCTGGCCCGCCGTCGCGTGTACCCTTCCGAAATTATCGCCCACCTCAAGCAGGCCGGTCTGAGCATCAAGGAGGCCACCGTCTACACCGTGCTCAACCGCCTTACCAAGGAGGGCAAGGTGACATACCAGTGGGAGGAGTCCACGCAGGGGCCTCCGCGCAAATACTTCCTCATCACCCCGTTGGGTCACGAATACCTGCAGGCCACCCGGCAGGTCTGGGACGAAATCTCCGGCTCCATTTCCAAACTAAACGAAAACCACCCATGAGACCAACCTTGACAGTAAACCTCGGCGGCATGCAGTTCACTTTCAACGACAACGCCTACCGCCTCATGAGCCAGTACCTGCAGTCGCTCACCGACGCTTTCCGCGCCCAGGGCCTCGATGCAGATGAACTCGTCAACGACATCGAGAACCGTTGCGCCGAAATCCTGGACGAGACACACGACCGTGCCACGTACATCGTCACCGAGGGCGACATCACATCGCTCATTGACCGCATGGGGCGCCCCGAGGAGATTCTCGGCGAGCAGGTCACCGAAGGTCCCGATTTCGAGCAAGTCAAGGTCAAGGAGACAGTCGTGCCGCCCCCCTACATTCCCCAGGCCCCGCAGCCTCTGCGCAAGCGCCTCTACCGCGTCAAGCAGGGTGCCGAGCTGGGAGGCGTATGCGGTGGCATCGCCGCATACGCAGGCTGGGATCCGACATACGTGCGCATCGCCACCGTCATCCTCGCTTTCCTGAGTGCCTCGACCGTCTGCATCGCATACCTCGTGCTATGGATAGTGGTGCCGCAGGCCAAGACTCCCCTGCAGGAGATGGAACTGCGCGGAGAGTCGCCTACTCTCAACAACATCGGCAACACCGTAAAGCAGGCTTTCGGCTTCAACGAGAAGAACGCCGCCGCTGCGAGCGCCCCGGCACCCTTCGAGAAGCTCAACCCGGAGCCGCCGCGCCACGCCTCACGTGCAGTCCGCTTCTTCGCCGGCCTCGGCAAGTGCTTCCTCGGACTCGTCGCGCTGGTATTCTCCAGCATCGTCATTGCCTTAGTCGCCGCCTTCATCGGCTGCTGCATCTGGGGCGTCACCATGCTTGTGCACGGCTCCGAGCTGCCGGCGCACTTCTTCCAGCAGATAGGTATCGTCATCACCGGCACTGTCATCGGCGGCATACCACTGGCACTTATGGCCTGGTGGATTATCCGTTCGATTTTCCACCTGAGTCCGCGCTGGCAGATAAAGCCCACCTGGCGCCTGGCGCTGTTCGTGACCTGGCTTGTGACCCTGTTCATCTGCATCAAGTTAGTACGCGTCTACTCCTCCGCCATCCAGGCCATGTAGACAATTTTAGATAATGAAATTCTGAGCACTGTCCCGGCCGCGACGGCCGGCTACAACCGAAGCAGGCCGCCGCCCGGAGTGGGCGGCGGCCTCGGCTTTTTTCCGAGAATGGCTATCGGAACTTTCCTTTGCCAATCCTGTCTCGGCACCGCAGCCGGACCATGGCCTGCCGCGTGTCACTCGTTCAGCGCCCGGTAGTCGCGCAGGAAGCGTCGCAGTGCCAGCGAGCCGATCAGCAGGCCCCCGGCGCCACCGGCGCACATGCCGTAGATCGTATGGATGTCGGCGCCTACAGTCCATACGATCACACCGATGACAACAAAGGCAAAAGGTATCAGCACCACAATCGACTGCAGGTGGCGGCGTCGGCAGAGCGTGGCCCTGGCCACCACCTCGCTCACCGGCCAGCTCACGCAATCAATCTCGCCCACGCGCCGCATAAGCCAGTAGTCGATCGATGCGCTCGTCAGGAAAAACACCGTAGCCACCAGGCCGAAGACCCATTTGCCGCCGAACGGCGACCCGGGGTTCACCACCAGCAGCCACACCATGACGATTGACATCAGCGATATGGCCACGAACCGCCGGTAGCGCCTATGCAGGTTGTCCAGCGCCGTCTGCGTCTTGCCGAATCTCACTCCACGTGCGAAACTTTCCGAAGCGGCCTCTTTGCCGAGCGCGTCAGCGGTGGCGCGCCAGGCGTTCCTCATATTCTCCAATTCCGTCATAGTCCAGTTTTCTCGTTACTTGCAAATTTCGCCATACGCTCCTTGGCGCGGCGGATGCGCGTGGCCACTGTGTTTCGGCCCATGCCCATCACTGCCCCTATCTCGTCGTACGAAGCCTCGTCGAGCCACATCACCATGATGGCGCGGTCTTCGGCTCCGAGAGTCGCCAGCAGCCTGTGAAGCGTCTCCACCTGCTCGCGCTTGTCGCTCGGCTCGTCCACCAGCGCGTACAGACCTTCAAGGCTCTCGCTCTCGCGGCCGTAGCGCGCCATGCGCCGTATCGTCGACACGCACGAGTTCAGCACCACGCGGTAGACCCACGTCTTCATCGACGCTTCGGCACGAAAGCTCGCCAGGCCGCGCCAGATGTTCACCAGCGCGTCCTGCCGAAGGTCGTCGTATTCGGCCACTTTGCCGGCATACGAGAAGCAGATGGCGGCTATAGTGGCCTCGTGCGCCCGCACCACCTCCACGAACTGCCTGTCGCGCTCGTCCACATGCTCAGTGGCGCACGAGCCGTGCGCCACTGCAGCTTTGGTGGCCGACGCCATAAGAGCAAGCAATCGGCGGGCAAGCGCCGACATGTCCGGCCAAGCCTGTTCCGCCCCGGTGCCATATACAATAAGTCCTGTCATTGTCTAGAGTCTCTACTCCTTAGACGTTCCTGTGGCTCAAAAGTTTCATCCCCGTCCCCATCATTACCCGTTCCGGCGTGTCAGACGTGGGCTGACGGCACACAGTTTGCGTCATGAGACAATAATTGTTGACAATTGCTGGTAATTGCGTAACTTTGCAGTATGAAGCCGGTAATTATCGAAACTGAACGACTCCAACTGCGCGAAATGGAACTTGATAATATTGATGCCTTGGCTACAATATTACAGGATGACAGAGTAATGTATGCCTATAACGGCGCTTTTTCAGCGGATGAAACAATGGCTTGGCTACAGAAACAGTTCAGGCGTTATGCTGACTACGGATTCGGCCTTTGGGGAGTATTTCTCAAAGACACCGGAAAGATGATAGGGCAATGTGGAATTACCATGCAGGATTTCGATGATGCACAAGTGCCCGAGATAGGTTATCTCTTAGCCTTTGATTATTGGCATAATGGCTATGCCATAGAGGCAGCAAAAGCCACAACAGCATACGGCCTTGGCATTTTGCGTTTTGAACACTTGTATGCTATAATCCGCGACAATAATATTGCTTCTCAGAATGTTGCCTTGCGCAACGGCATGAAGCCGTTCGGAAACAAGACCGTGTTCTACCGAGGTGTTGTAATGCCTCATGTAGTTTATAGGACATGACTCCATCGTTTCAGTGGTAATTGTGGAACTCCGCATCATGAAAATCGAACACATCGCCATATGGACGGAAGACTTAGAAGTAATGCGCGACTTCTATGTCAAGTATTTTGGATTGTCCTGCAACAACAGGTACCACAATCCAAACAAGAATTTCTTCAGTTCCTACTTCCTTTCGTTCGGAGAGGGCGGGACCCGTATAGAGCTTATGGTTATGCCTGGAAAGGAAGAACTCGAAAATCGCTATGACTTCAAGGGTCTGGCTCATTTCGCCATAAGCCTCGGCAGTAAGGAATCAGTCTGGGAACTGACTGAACGACTTCGAGCAGAAGGATACACTGTACTCAGCGAGCCCCGTACCACTGGTGACGGCTATTTCGAGAGCGCCATTGCAGACCCCGAAGGGAACTACGTTGAACTTACCGAATAAAACATGGCATCAAACATCATATATAGACATAATAAAACAGGTCTGTCATTAGTTTGGCAGACCTGTTTAACTTAGTGGATATTAGTCTTTAGACTAATTGTATTGCCTATCTCTTAATCTTCGATGGCAGCCTGGGCCGCAGCTACGCGGGCGATGGGCACACGGAAGGGAGAGCAGCTGACGTAGTTCATGCCGAGGCGGGCGCAGAACTTGACGGAGCTGGGCTCGCCGCCGTGCTCGCCGCAGATGCCGACTTTGAGGTCGGGGTTGGTGGCTCGGCCCTTCTCTACGCCCATGCGGACGAGCTGGCCTACACCTTCCTGGTCGAGCACCTCGAACGGGTCGACTTTGAGGATGCCCTTCTCCTTGTAGTACTTGAGGAACTTGGGGGCGTCGTCGCGGGAGTAGCCGAAGGTCATCTGCGTCAGGTCGTTGGTGCCGAAGCTGAAGAACTCGGCCACCTCGGCGATCTGGTTGGCGGTGAGTGCGGCGCGGGGCACCTCGATCATGGTGCCGACTTTGTAGGCGATGGTCTCGCCGCGCTCGTCGAAGACTTTGGCTGCTGTGGTGTTGATGACATTGGCCTGGTGCTGGAGCTCCTTGAGGGTGCCTACCAGGGGTACCATGATTTCGGGGAAGACCTTGATGCCCTTTGCCTTGCAGTTGAGCGCGGCCTCGATGATGGCACGGGTCTGCATTTCGGTAATCTCGGGGTAGGTGATGCCGAGGCGGCAGCCGCGGTGGCCGAGCATGGGGTTGAACTCTTCGAGGCTGTCGACTTTGGCCTTGACTTCTTCGAGGGTTATGCCCATCTCCTGGGCGAGCTCCTTCTGGGTGGCGGTCTGGTGGGGTACGAACTCGTGGAGAGGCGGGTCGAGCAGGCGCACGGTGACGCCGTAGCCGTCCATGGCCTCGAAGATGCCTTCGAAGTCGCCGCGCTGCATGGGCAGGAGCTTGGCCAGTGCGACCTTGCGGCCCTCTACGTCGTCGGCGAGAATCATCTCGCGGACGGCCTTGATGCGGTCGCCCTCGAAGAACATGTGCTCGGTGCGGCACAGGCCGATGCCCTGGGCTCCGAAGTGGCGTGCTTGCTTGGCGTCGCGCGGGGTGTCGGCGTTGGTGCGCACGAGTGTCTTGGTGTACTTGTCGGCGAGGTTCATGATGGCGCCGAAGTCGCCGCCGAGTTCGGGTTCTGCGGTTGGCACCTGGCCGTCGTAGACGTCGCCGGTGGAGCCGTTGAGGGAAATCCAGTCGCCCTCGTTGTATACCTTGCCGCCCATCTCTACGGTCTTGGCCTTGTAGTCGACGCGGATTTCGCCGGCGCCGGATACGCAGCACTTGCCCATGCCGCGGGCCACTACTGCGGCGTGGCTGGTCATGCCGCCGCGCATGGTGAGGATGCCCTGGGCCACGAGCATGCCGCGCAGGTCCTCGGGCGAGGTCTCGATGCGGACGAGGATGACTTTCTTCTTCTTGTCGGCCCAGGCTTCGGCGTCGTCGGCCTGGAAGACGATCTGGCCGGTGGCTGCGCCGGGGCTTGCGGGCAGGCCCTTGGCGACTACCTTGGCACGCTTGAGGGCGTCCTTGTCGAAGACGGGGTGGAGGAGTTCGTTGAGCTTGTTGGGCTCCATGCGGAGCAGGGCGGTCTTCTCGTCGATCTCGCCGGCGCGGAGGAGCTCCATGGCGATGCGTACCATGGCGATGCCGGTGCGCTTGCCGTTGCGGGTCTGGAGCATCCAAAGCTTGCCGTCCTGGATTGTGAACTCCATGTCCTGCATATCCTTGTAGTAGTCTTCGAGGCGGTGTGCGATGGCGATGAGTTCGGCGGCGCAGTCGGGCATGGTCTCCTCCAGGGAGGGGTACTTTGCCTTGCGCTCGTCCTCGCTGATGCCCTGGAGGGCTGCCCAGCGACGGGAGCCTTCGACGGTGATCTGCTGGGGGGTGCGGACGCCGGCTACCACGTCTTCGCCCTGGGCGTTGATGAGGTACTCGCCGTTGAAGATGTTCTCGCCTGTGGCGGCGTCGCGGCTGAAGGCCACGCCGGTGGCGGAGTTGTTGCCCATGTTGCCGTAAACCATTGCCTGCACGTTGACGGCGGTGCCCCACTCCTCGGGAATCTGGTTCATGCGGCGATAGAGGATGGCACGCTCGTTCATCCATGAGTCGAATACGGCGCAGATGCCGCCCCAGAGCTGGTCCCAGGCGGAGGTGGGGAAGTCCTTGCCGGTGTAGTCCTTGACGGCTGCCTTGAAGCGGACCACGAGGTTGCGGAGGTCGTCTACGTCGAGGTCATTGTCGAACTTGACGCCTTTCTCTTCCTTGACCTGGTCCATGATGGCCTCGAAGGGGTCGATGTCGGTCTTGGACTTGGGTTTCATGCCGAGCACGACGTCGCCGTACATCTGCACGAAGCGGCGGTAGGAGTCCCATGCGAAACGGGGGTTGCCGCTTTTTTCGGCCATGGTCTCGACGGTGGCGTCGTTCATGCCGAGGTTGAGGACGGTGTCCATCATGCCGGGCATGGAGGCACGGGCGCCGGAGCGCACGGATACGAGCAGGGGATTCTTGGGGTCGTCGAACTTCTTGCCGGTGAGGGCCTCGACGTGGTTGATGGCTTTCTCTACGTCGGCCTTGATCTTGCTGACGACGTGGTCGCGGCCGTACTGGTTGTATTCGTTGCAGACTTCGGTGGTGATGGTGAAGCCGGGGGGAACGGGCATTCCCAGCAGGTTCATCTCGGCCAGGTTGGCACCTTTGCCGCCGAGCAGGTTGCGCATCGACGCATTGCCTTCGGCCTTACCGTCGCCGAAGGTGTAGATGGTTTTGCTCATGGGGTATATCTAAGTTTTTCGTAGTCGTGGTTGTACGCTGTTTTGACTCATAAGTAACGCGCCCGGCGCGGGTTCGATTGCTTATGGGCTGCAAAGTTAGTGATTTTTGGCGAATTACCCAAGAGTTTTGACGTTTTTTAGCCGAGGGCTGAGGGAGGGCAGGCGTGCACTGGTTGTCGCCGGTATCTCAGCTCTCGGCTCTCGGCTTAACGGTGGATGCGCTTGGAGACGCGGCCATCGGCGTCGCGGACGATGTGGATGCGGCCGGACAGGGGCGTGGTGACGCGCAGGCCGTCGAGGGTGTAGAAGGTCTCGGAACCGGCAGTGGGGGCGGAGGTCGTGTCCACGCCGCCGTAGACGTTGATGGTGGCCGAGGAGATGCCGCCGCTGGCTTCGTGGGCGAGCCACACGCGGTCGCGAGCTGGATCTATGCGTACCTGGATGGGCCAGGGGTTGGCGATGCCGGAGTTGTTGACGGTATGGGAATGCCATTTGTCGATGCTCGCGGCAGGGTCGAAGCTGACCAGGCCGATGTCCCAGGCGGCGAGCCACAGGCGGTCATCCTTGTCGATGTCCAGGTCTGTTATGCAGTTGGAGCCGACGGGGGAGTTATGGCGGTCGTAGATCTCCCATCGGGTGCCGTCGAAGCCGATGAGGCCGCCGCCGTATTCGGCACCTGAAACGGGGATGTTGATTACCTGGCGGTTGTTCATCCACACCTTATTGTGTGAGTCGACCTTGATGCTGGAGATGTAGTTGTAGGGGAGTGGCGAGTTCTCGGAGTCGTACTTGGTCCAGGTCTGTCCGTCGAAGCAGAGCAGGCCGAGGTCGTAGATGCTCAGCCACACGCGGTCGGTGTGGTCCACGGTTAGGGCTGTCACCCAGTCGCCGGGCATGGGGGTGTTGGCGCTGGTGTAGGTGGTCCAGCGGGCGCCGTCGGAGGCGAGGGAGAAGAGTCCGGCGTTCGTGCCCACCCAGAGGTTGTTGTGGGAGTCGAAGGCGAGGCGGTTTATGCGGTTCGAGGTGGCGGTCATGGGTGTGTCCGCCCAGCGTATGGCGGTGGTGTCGTCGCCGGAGATGACCACGAGTGCGGTGTCGGGGTTCCAGGGTGCTACCCATAGGCGGCCCTGGCGGTCGAATGCGGCGGCGCTGACGGCGGGCGTGAACCCTCTGTCGCTCTGCTCGTTCTCCCCTTCACTGTTGAAGTGGTGCTTCCAGCGGCCCTCTCCGGCGTATTGCTGGAGACTGTATTCGGTGACGAAGAAGACGTTGCCGTGGCTGTCGGCGCAGGACATGTCGTATAGGGTGTTGGTGTGGAGGCCGTTGCGGTAGATGTCTACGTGGGTGAAGGCGCCGTCCTTGAGGCGCATCAGGCCGTGGCGGCGGGTGCCGACCCACACGCAGTCGCCGTAAGCGGCCACGGAGTAGACCATGTCGGAGGCGTACTCGGTCGGGAGAGGGTAGGTTCGGAACGTCTGGCCGTCGTATTTTACTACTGTGTTGCCGCAGGCCATCCACAGGTTGCACTGTGCGTCGAAGTCGATGTCGAGGAGGTCGTCGGAGGGGAGATGTCCCGCGGCGCGGGTAAATGAGGTGAACTGCTGTCCGTCGTATCTCTTGAGCCCACGGTTGGTGGCGAGCCACTTGTTGCCGTCGGCGTCGACGAGGATGTCGCGGATGTCGCTGTGGTCGCAGTCTATGATGGTCGTTTGGCCGTTGGCTGTGAGGTAGCCGAAGATGTAACCGCCGAACCAGAGAGTGTGGTTGCGGTCCATTGCCAGGGCGTTGAAGATGGGGTAGTGGTGGATGTCGGCGGCTGGGTCGGGGGTGTAGACGGAGACCTGGTCGCCGCTGAGCACGTAGATGTCGTGGAGGGAGCCGATGTAGACCTTGCCGGAAACGTCGTCGAAGGCGAAGCTGCTCTGGCCCTGGAAGGGGAAGCGGTATTTGCGGAAGCCCTGGCTGTCGTATGTGCTGACGCCGAGGTACTGTCCGCCGAGCCACACCTTGCCGTTGTGCTCGGCCAGTCCGAGAATCTTGTTGTCGGCCAGGCCGTCGGTGCGGTCGAGGAAGCGACTGTCGCCGCTGTTGACGTCGTAGATGACGAGTCCTCCGTCGGTGGCGAGGTAGAGCTTGCCGTCGCGGGCGATGATCTTGGTCACCCAGTCGGTGCTCAGGTGGTTCTCCCAGCCGCTGACTTCGGCACGACAGAAACCGCCGAATGTCAGCACGAGGAGAACTGCTGTCAAAACGCTTGTTCTTTGCATGAGATGGAGACTTGATGGTCTGCTTTTTTTGTGTTGTGTCTCATTGTGTGATTGCTTTGTCTCTTGTGAAGTTGTGATAAATTGACGTCTTGCGCAAAGTATTCGTTATTCGGCGGACATGATGAAGTCGACGAGGTTGAAGCGGACCTTGGAGAAGAGGCGCAGGGAGCGGATGCCGAGGCGTCCGGCGGATTCCTCGTGGGCGTCGTTCTCCACGACGGAGATCTGAGGGATGGTGACGGTGTGGCCGGCGAGGGTCAGGGATACGTCAGTCAGTTCGTGGCAGGGGGTGACGTGCACGCCGGCGACGCCGGCCTGGCGGACGGTGCTTTTCCGCCCGTGGGAGAGCACGTATTCCTTGTTGGCTTCAAGGAATGATGGGCCGAGGACGCCCGTTTGGCCGTCGCCGGTGTCGATGGTCAGCAATATGGGTGTGTCGGCTACCGTGCCAAGCGCCTGGAGGTTCATGCCCGACGAGAAGCACATGTTCGGTCGCACGTCCGTGCGCTCCGGCGTCTTGGCGGGAACGGTGATCTTGTTGTCGCGGAAATCGAGTGTGAGGTCCTTGAGCTGGAGCATCAACTCGCTGCCCACTACGAGGTTGAATGCGCCGAAGTACTGGTCGGCTTCGGCGTTGCCCGAGGATAGGTCCATGACGCAGAAAGGCACGTCCGTCACGGTCAGGTCGCCGAGCTTCATTTCCCTGGCGATGGCGTAGGTGGCGGTGCTGGTGCCGATGCCCTTGACGCGCTCCCCGGCGTCGAGCGGTATGAGTCCGTATATGCGGGCAAGCGAGTCGCAGATCACGTTCACGCCCGCGCCGGTGTCGAAAGTGATGTCGGCCTCCTTGCCGTTTATGGTGCTCCCGGACAGGTGCATGAGCACGGACCCTTTCTCCTTTGGCCCTACAGGCACGATGTCAAACGGTACCGAGGCCTGCGCGTGGCCCTGGAAGTCGAGTCCGTAAGTGCTGTATGCACTTAGCGCCGCGTATTTGTCGGCCATGGATGAGAGAGTAGCTGTCCATGTCGAATCGAGACCCTGGCATTGCGTGTCGATGGCTCCGCGCATCATTGATGCTGCCTCCTTGTTTTGACCTGTGCGACTCATGTCCATGGAGTACATGACGACAAGGTTGGTGAGCCACGCCGGGTCCAGTCCGGGTGTTTTCATAAGCTCGGCAAAGGCCGGCAGGGAGATGTCCGTGCGGTTGAAGCGGTTGCCGATCATGCACCGCGACAGCAGCTCCAGGAAATTCTGAATCGAGTCCTTCGGCGTCGAGTAATAAGCGTCGTATAGCCCGAACCAGTCGCCATGGCCAATCGCTTCCCCGATTCTATTGTCGGCGCTCTGTCCATATCCGGCGCTTATGGCACTTGCCATAGCCAGTGTCACTAACAATTTCCGTGATAATCTCATCGTTTGCTGAAATTTTGGAGTATGGTTTTCATTTCGGAGGGGAGGTAGACAAGGGCGCGGTCGGCGATGTGAGCCGGGACGGGCCAGATGGCCTCGGCGATGCTGCCGACGATGGCGCCGAGGGTGTCGGCGTCGGCGCCCAGGGAGACGGCACGGCGGACGGCATCCTCGAAGTCGGTGCTTTGCGCGATGATCCAGAAGGCGACGGGCACGGTGCCCTGGCAGGTCTCGTCGAAGCGGTTGCGCACCCGCTCCTCCCGTATGGCCGCGAGGTCGTAGCCGTAGCTGGCGCATATTTCCTCGCAGACCCGGCGAATATGTTCGGGGTCGGGGTCGTGGAGCCGGCGGAAGCGGAAGATGGCCTCGGCCACGGACTGCGCACCTTTTACGCCCTCGGGGTGGTTGTGTGTGCAACGGGCCGTCTTGGCCGCTTCCTCTCGCACGGTCTCGAGGTTGGAGAAGAACCAGGCCACGGGGCTGACGCGCATGGCCGAGCCGTTGCCGAACGAGCCGTAGGGCTGCGGGTGGTCGCTCCGCACCCATTGCGCGAAACTGCCGCCGTAGCCGCCCATGGGGTGCGGATACCTGCGGCACCATTCGTGGATGTTCTCGCCGTAGTCGCGGCCATGCAGCAGAGCTTCGGCAACCGCCACGGTGCAGATGGTGTCGTCGGTGAAGTCGTTGCTCTCCGAGAAGAGTTCGAACGCGTAGTCGTGGGTGGGAGAGAACTCCCACCTGCTGCCGGCTATGTCGCCTATTATCGCTCCTAACATGGTTCGTTCTGTTTTATTTGAGTCAAAGTTAGCGAAAATAATTGGATGCGGCGGCACTATAGGTTGATAAAATAATTTTCGTCTTGGAGCGTTATAAATAAGGTTTGACGCGGACATTCGGGTTATAATGCCGAAAGCAGCTACGAACATGAGAAAAAGGTTATTCATATATATCGCTCTTACTTTTTTTGCGGTGCTTCCGGCTGTGGCGCAGGTGCGCGTTAGCGGCGTGGTGGCTGACTCGCTGACGCGTCATGGGGTGGGCGGAGCGCTGGTCAGCTTCCGTGGCGACGGCAGGCACGCGGTGACGGCAGGCTCCGACGGCGCCTTCACCATCTCGTCGCCGAAGAGACGCAAGGGGCTCGACATCAAGGTGATGGGCTACGCGCCCATGCAGGTCGACCTGCGCGGACAATCCGGCGACATCGACCTCGATACCATCTTCCTCGCCCCGCGCTCCCGGCAACTCGACGAGGTCGTGGTCAAGCCCAGGAAGGAGAAGTACTCGAAGAAGAACAATCCGGCGGTGGCCTTCATGCAACGCCTTCGCGCCAGCGGCGCCAGCCTCGACCCCACACGTATGCCCTATTTTTCCACCGACGAGTACGAGAAGCTCGTACTGGGCATGAACATGGACGGTATGCCGAAAGACTCTGCCATGCGCTCCTACGTCGACTACAGTCCCGTCACAGGCAAACCATACCTCACCCTGAGCCTCAAGGAGCAGCGCACCAAGACCCTGCACAGCAGCTCACCCCGCGCCGACAAGCGCGTGGTGGAGGCTTACCGCAGCACGGGAATCGACGACAGCTTCGACGTCGGCAACATGCGCAAGATCTACTCCGATGTCCTGCGCCAGGTAGACCTCTACTCCAACGACATCACGCTGATGCAGAACCGCTTCGTCAGCCCCCTTAGCCGAATAGGCCCCGACTTCTACAAGTACTACCTCACGGACACGGTGATGATCTCGAGCGAGCCCAACATCGAGCTTACCTTCACGCCCCACAACACCGAGTCGATGGGCTTCACCGGCCGAATATACGTGCCGCTGTCGGACTCCGCCATGATGCCCCGCAAGGTGGTGATGCAGACGCCCCGCAACATCAACCTCAACTACGTCAAGAGCCTCTACATAGTGCAGAACTTCGTCCGCGACTCCCTCGGCAACCGCGTCAAGACCAGCGACCAGCTTACCGTAGAGTTTCAGCTCGCGCCCGGCACGCCAGAGGTATACGCCCGCCGCGAGACCCGCGTGGACGGCTATTCCTACGCTCCCGTGGCGGAATACGAGTCGTACTACACCGCCGAGGGCGACGAGCACTTCCTGTCCGGGGCATACGAGCGCGACGACGCCTACTGGACCGGCCTGCGTCCCCTGGAGATGACTTCCGCGCAGGCCAACATGGGCGGCCTCATGCGGCATTTGCGATCCAGGCCGCTCTTCTACTGGGGCGAGAAGTTCGTGGCACTGATGGCCCGCGGCTACCTCCGCACCTCCTCCAGCTCCCGTTTCGACATCGGCCCGCTCAACACCATCATAAGCTTCAACGACGTCGAGGGAGCACGTGTGCGTCTCGGCGGCATGACAACAGCCAACCTGAGCAAGCGCCTCTTCGCCCGCGCATATGGCGCGTATGGCTTCAAGGACCACAAGTGGAAGTATGGCGCCGAGCTGGAGTACTCCTTTGTCGACAAGCCGTACCACTCCCGCGAGTTTCCCGTGCACGGCATCCGCTTCAGCACCAGCTACGACCTTGACCAGCTCGGCCAGCACTACCTCTTCACCAACCAGGACAACATATTCCTGAGTTTCAAGCGCCACGACAACTACCTGATGACCTATCGGCGCCTCTTCCGCCTCGACTACATCCTGGAGCGCCGGAGCGGATTCTCGCTGCAGGCGGGCTTCAAGTTCGAGCGCCAGGAGCCAACGCAATGGGTGCCCTTCGTCACTGCCGACGGACATCGTTACGGCCATTACAACGCCTCCGCCTTCACCCTGGAGCTCCGCTACGCCCCCGGCGAGGAATTCTACCAGTCGGCCACCATGCGACTCCCCGTCAACATGGATGCCCCCATCATACTGCTCACCCACGAGTTCGGTCCCAAGGGAATGCTCGGCGCCGACTTCACACTCAACAAGACGGAGCTGAGTGTGCAGAAGCGCTTCTGGTTCTCCGCCTTCGGTTACGCGGATGTGATAGTGAAAGGCTCCAAGCTGTGGAGCAAAGTCTTCTACCCGGCCCTGCCGTGGGCCAACGCCAACCTCAGCTACACCATCCAGCCCGAGAGCTTCGCGCTGCTCAACCCCATGGAATTCGCAGTCGACCAGAGCGTCAGCTGGGACGTCACCTACTGGATGAACGGCCTCATCTTCAACCGCATCCCCGGCATACGCCGCGCCAAGCTGCGCGAGGTGCTCAGCTTCCGCGGTTTCTACGGTTCGCTGACGGACCGCAATAATCCCTGGAAGCAGGCGGACCTGCCGCAGTTCCCCGCCGACAGTCACGCTCGTCTGATGGACCATAAGCCATATATGGAAATTGGCATTGGCCTGGACAACATATTTACCATATTGCGCGTGGACTACGTGTGGCGCCTGACCTACCGCAACCTGCCCGGCGTGGACAACAGCGGCGTCCGCGTCTCTCTCCATTTCTCCTTTTAGAGACCGTATAATAGGGAGATTTCATCGGCCCAGAGGGGATGGTCGGGGCTCCAGGTTGACGGACACGGAGTCGAAACGGGTGTCGGCCATGAAGAGGCGGAAGCTCCCATGCCGATGGCACCCGGCCTATGGAGGAGTGGCGGTCGGTGTGCGACCTGCAGGCATGTGCGACGTCGTTGAGGTGTATGTTCTCCGGGCGATTTAAACCGATGGTTGCAGCGAAACCTTTACACGTGCGGTTATAGCCTCCTGGTGTCGAAAAGACATGTCGCACAGGGAAAAGGTGGCATATGCCGAGGTATGCTTTAATTCGTTCTTTGTCTTTATATTGTCTGCCATTGTGGCAATCTGATCAAAGGTGAAACCGATGATAGCTGATGTCTCCAGTGGTGTCGGTTGTATGCCGTCTGCGGTGTTGACGTGTGTTCCGATGTGTTTTATGGCATGCGTGTGTTTCAGTATTCTCCGAAGTCGATTTCGAGCTGTACCCAGCGGCCGTGGTCGCGGCTCGGTGGGGTGTTGACGCCAGTGCCGATGCCCACCAGGCGTATGAGCTGCCCTGCCGGGACGGCCGACGGCAGCAGTCGCCTGGCCGCCTCTACGAACTCCTCGCGGCGTGTCAGCGCCTGCGGGTAGGTATGGCTGCGTGAGTGTGTCCGGAAGTCGGCGTATTTTACTTTCAGCGTGAAGGTGGGCCCTCGGAAACCGCTACGGGCGATGCGTCGCTCCAGGTCTGCGGCCAGCTCCTCGACGATGCGCATAATCGCCTCCGGGTCGGAGACGTCTTCTGTCAGCGTTGTCTCGCAGCCCACGGATTTGCGTATGCGGTCGGGCTCCACAGGGCGACTGTCGATGCAGCGTGCGAAGTCGTAGAAGATGCGGCCGGATTTGCCGAAATGGCGCATTAGCACGTGCAGCGGCACCTTGCGAAGCGACGCTCCGTCGGTGATGCCGAGCTCGTGCATTCGCCTGGCGGTGGCCGGCCCTACGCCCCAGAAGTCCTCGATGGGAACTTTGTCCACGAACTCCTGGGCCTTTGCCGGATGGATGACGCACAGCCCGTTAGGTTTGCGCCAGTCGCTCGCAATCTTGGCCAGGAACTTGTTGAACGACACCCCGGCGGAGGCGGTGAGCTGCGTCTGTCGCTTTATCTTTCGCTTGATCTCGGCTGCGATGTCCATGGCCAGTGGAATGCAGGGCTTGTTGGCGGTGACGTCCAGGTAGGCTTCGTCGAGCGACAATGGCTCCACCAGATCGGTGTATTCGTGGAAGATGTCGCGGATCTGTGCCGAAACCGCCTTATACACCTCGAAGCGGGGTTCGACGAAGACGAGTTGCGGGCAGCGGCGACGCGCCATGGAGCAGGGGAGTGCCGAGTGGACTCCGTGCTTCCGCGCCACGTAGTTGGCCGTGGCCACCACACCGCGCGGCCCTTCGCGCCCTACCGCTACCGGCAGGTTGGTCAGTGCGGGGTTGTCGCGCATCTCTACTGCGGCATAGAAGCAGTCCATGTCGATGTGGATGATCTTGCGGTGTCCCGACTTCCCGTCCATACCATTCTAACGCTTCCTCCGCCTTAAAATTGTAGGCTGCGAATGCGTCTTTATGGCACTTTCCCTCACTTGGGCCAGGGGACGGAAGCGGGATTTACGGCTATATGCACATTGTCGCGTTTAAGGCGTACTTGCAAGTATTCTGCCAGCTTGCTTATCTGCGCGGCTGAGAGACCTGCGGGGGCATTGACGAAAGCCATCGTTGCCGTGTCCGTAGCTTGGCTGGAGGTGCTGGCAGCTATCAGCTCGCTCAGGGCGATGGAGTGAATCGACGGAAAGAGGACCTTCACTTCGGGCGCCACTATGCGGCTTTGGGCTGGAAGGCTATGGCGTATAGCTATTTCGGAGCGGAGAGAGTCGATGGTCATCTGCCGTTGCGTCAGCTCTTGTTCCATGACACGCATGAAGCTGTCGTCGTCGGTTACTGAGGAGGTCTGCTCGGAATTGATGCCGAAGCCCTGTTTGATGTTGAGAATGGTGCCTTCGAGTCCCATTTGGTTCATCTTTGTCATCATGGCAAGACGCAAGGAGTCCATTGGCAATGTGGCGCCTATCAGATTGACGTCGATGTAACGCTTGCCTCTGTCTACGTATTCCTTATGCGATAAAACCTGTGTGTTGGGAAAGACGAACTCCTTGTCTACGAACTCGGCGGCCTGCATGGTGAAGATGTTGGTGCGTATCATAATGACAGTTAGGAAAACCGATACTCCGATGGTAAGCGTCACCAGCGTGTAGAGGATGAAGCGGACCGTGTGCGCCTTCTTCTCGTCGGTGATGGCGACCTTCTTGTAGCCGAAGACCTTGACGCCGATCCACGTGGCGAAGAGGATGAATACGGCATTGGTGAAGAACAGGTACAGGGCGCCAAGGAAGAACTGCATCTTCATCGTGGCCAGGCCATAGCCGGCCGTGCAGAGAGGCGGCATCAGGGAGGTGGCGATGGCCACGCCGGCCATCACCGATGCCTTGTTGCGGCACGTCACGCTCACTATTCCCGCCGCTCCGCCGAACAGCGCGATGAACACATCATATATTGACGGAGAAGTGCGCGCCAGCAGCTCGCTGCTGCCCTCGTACTGGGGCGAAATCAGGAAATAGACGGCCGAGGCCAGTACCGAGCCGAGCACTGCCATGCAGATATTGCGGGTGCTACGCTTTATCAGCCCGAAGTCCTGCACCCCTATTCCCAGGCCGATGCCCATGATCGGGCCCATCAGTGGCGAAATAATCATGGCGCCGATTATCACCGGCACGCTATTGGTGTTCAGGCCCAGCGACGCCACGAAGATGGCGAAGATGAGGATGAGCAGCTGGGAGCCCTTGAACGATACCGCAGATCGGATCTCTGTTTCCGCATCCTGCTGCGGCAGTAGATCGGCCCGGATATTGAAATAGGATCCGATGCTGCGCAAGGTGCCCTTCACCCTGGCTAAGGTAGATGTGCTTTCCATATGCGATGTTTCCTTTGCGGTCGAGGCCCGCAGGCGAGGAGACGTCTGCTGCCCCTTAATACCTTAATAATAGAAACGCCTCTGCGAGTAAATGTGTTTATGCAATTTTGTCTTAAAATTGTCCTGTTTGGTGTATTTGAATCTATTTCGCATTCCGAAAGATGTTCTTTTTGTAAAACAAAATGTCGATTAAAAAAGGCGTATTCAATGTGAGTAATAAGAATTAAGGGTGTTTTTAGTTGCTGATTCTCTCGAAATATGCCGATATGATGTCAGGCCGTCATAAAATACACTTAAAATCCCGGGTGAAAATTTCATATAGCGGATCCTTGGTCAGCTTTTTCGCTTCCTGCTCAAAGCCGTCAGGCGCTTGCGTGATCTTGTGTGAGATGTATGGTGGTGTCATGGACATGCTGTTGCGAAGGCCGTGGCGAGCAACAGTGTAGAGTCGAGCATAAGCTCGATTATAAGTGCATTGCGTCGCTTGGCGAGAATGGGACGCCCGAGGAGGAATGGGCAGCTTGTGAAAATAGAGTAATACAAGTATTGTGTCGAGTTTCCCAAGACCACTCCACCGGTCTGCCATATCGAGATTGGTGTTTGCCTTCCGTTGCCGATGGCGTACTTCCTTATCATTGGTAGGGGGGGTGAAGGAGGTGAAAATGCTCAATTGAGTGAGATTCACTGCAAGTGAAAGTCGGCCAATGCTGTTTTCATGAATCGTAAAAGATTGACAGTAGGGGAGTTGGGTATGGAGTGATATGCAAATAACCTTGACGAGAATCGAAAATTTGCAAACGCGTGAGTTGGCGGTCGCAAATTCCAGGTTTTGAAATTTCAGAGCTGACAACTGGAAAATATAAATTCAACTATTTTTCGGATAAGGAAAAGGGGCAGAGACGACCTGAGGCATGAACTTGCAAATGTGATTTGCAAGTTTGAACCAGACAGATGCAATTGAAATATTTGCAATTTTACAGCGCATATCAAGTAGAGGATAAGCGGATGCATTGCAAATGATTCTCAATTATGAACATTAAATCGAGACACGCCTTGAATGATTATGTACTATCGATGAATATGCAAAATTAAAGGGTTAACATTCATTTACAACTTCTGCAACTATCTACATTGCAATCGTTTAGATTGTGAGTATAAGTGCGGGACGTGCAATTTAGCCGGAGTTTGAGCGGGAGGGATTAAATTCTCGGATTTGGGATGGGTAAGTCTGTGTATGTTAGGGGATAACATATTATAGGCCGTGGTATCGGTTTAAGTATTTGCGACAAGGAATACATATTATTTTGGGTTTGCAAATACTTGAAATGCAAAATATTGGGGTAGGGTTTGCAGTTTGTAATTTTGCGGTTTCGATTTTAATTATTAACTTTGCAACGTCTAATTTGCAAATAGATATGGATAAAGAAAATACCGATGCACTCAATATTCGTCTAAAAGTCTTCATGGACTCCACCGGGCTGAATAACTCTCAGTTCGCTGACAGGTGTGGACTCCCCCGCCCCTCTTTCTCGCAACTTCTGTCTGGTCGGAATAAGAAGGTCAGCGATGTGGTGCTCACCCGCATACACGATGCCTTCCCGCAGTTGAACATGCTTTGGCTGATGTTCGGCGAAGGTGATATGCTCAAGGCTGATGGCGCTGGTTTGGCGGCTGTCAGCGGAGGTGAGAGCGGGAAAGGCGCTTCGGGGTCTTCGGATTCTGACATACAGGGCGCCCGGGGAAGCGGACTGGGTGGCGGGCTCTTCGCCGCGATGGGTGACGGTCAATATAGTCCGCGTCCCTACCCGGTGAGCGAAGAGGAGGGGCAGTTGCCGTTTGCGGATGAAAATTACGGTTACGACAATCGCAAATTCCCTACAGATGGTCGGGAGGGCTTCGGTTTTCACCGGGAAAAGGGACCTATTTTACCTCTTTCTCAGACGCAAGAAGCTGACATTGAGCGTATTAGCTCGCTGATGGCCGCGAAAATCAGCGGCGATTTGCAGCAGGATTTACGCAAAACGCCCAGAAAGGTGGTGCGTATCACGGTTTTTTATGATGATAACAGTTACGAGACGTTCGCTCCTACTTCCGACCCCTTGGACTGAGGCCGGTCTGGTGCTGTCTATGTCAGGGGCCGTTAGCTAAGGTTGGTTTGGGGCTGATGTGGGGTATGTGGGGGTCAGTGCCTGTCAGCGGCGTGTCGTGGTGGAGGAATTGCGGGTGTGGCTCTGTTCGGTAGATTTGGATTGACGTCCTTCGCCCTGGAAGAAGCGTGGGACGGTTGGCGTACGGTCGGTGTCCGAGTTGTCGGCTACGAAGAATCGGCGGAATAGGCTATAGCGCGAGATTACGCCGCTGTCGTCGTTGATCTGTCGGCGGTAGCTGTCATTGTCGCGGTCGTCCATCTCGCTATGGCGCTGGCTGCTTAGCAGGTAGTGCTGCATGCCGACGAGCAGGAGCACCATGCACACCAGTATCAGCAGCAGCACCAGTATCTTGACTACGGTTATGAAAAAAGCAGATACCATATAAACGCCAAAGAGACTTTACCTTAGCAACGCGCTGCATGGCCGCATGGTTCACTTTGGCAGGTGGGCGAGAAGAGATATGAGGGAGGTAGCCGGGGTCAGAGTATGTGTGGCGACCTCGCGTGAAGCTATGCGGCAATTGCGAAGGGAATACTTTTGCAGATTCCAGATGTACGAAGGAGAGGCGGGAACGTGCGAAGCCAGGGATGCCGATGGGTGGTCAGCACATGCGGTCGCGGTAGTCGGCGAAGGTATAGGTTCGGAGCAGGATGGGAGCCGGTGAGGTTGCACCTGTGCCTGTGATGCCCTGGCAGGGTGTGCCTGTGTCGGCCGTAGGTGAGGCGGGTTCGGTGGCTAAGGCGGAGCTGGCGGCGTTGGGCATGAGATAGACGGACGGGTGTTGCAGCCCGTTGAACATGGTGGTCTTGACGTTGGTGTAGTGGTTCATGTCCTCCAGCGTGAGGCGCTGGCCGGGCTGCAATGGTTCACGGAAGCGCCAGGTGCCGCAGTAGTCGCCGCTCAGGCAGCTGTTGCCGCCCAGACGGTATTCGTAGCCGCCGGTGACGCTGTCGTTCAGGGCCTCGGTGATGCGGGGGCGGTAGGGCATTTCGAGGCAGTCGGGCATGTGGCAGGCGAAGGAGGCGTCGATGATGGCGGTGCTGACGCCGCTGTTCTCCACCACGTCGAGCACGGTTACGATGAGGTCGCCGGAGCGCCAGGCGAATGCGCTCCCAGGCTCCATTATGATATGCAGGTGCGGGTGGCGCTCCTTGAAGCCTCTCAGCACATCCACGAGGTGGTCGCGGTCGTAGTCGGCGCGTGTCATGAGGTGTCCACCGCCCAGGTTGAGCCATTTGAGTTGCGGAAGCCAGCGGCCGAACTGATGCTCGAAGGCTCCGAGTACCTTCTCCAGGTCGTGGCTGGAGCTCTCGCAGAGGGCGTGGAAGTGGAAGCCCTCAATCTCCTTCGGCAGCGTTTCGGGGAGCTGGTCGGCCATCATGCCGAAGCGCGAGCCGGGCAGGCAGGGGTTGTAGATGTCCGTTTCGATGACCGAGCACTGGGGATTTACGCGCAGTCCGAATGAGGGGAGTTTTTGTTCTTTTTCGGACATTTCGCGTATGGCCGGTGTGTGTGCCTGGAGCTGCCGCATGGAGTTGAAGGTGACGTGCGAGCACGTCTGGCAGAAGGTGCGGAAGTCCTCGGCGGAGTATACGGGTGCGAAGGCGTGTATGTTGTCGGTGAGGTATTCGCGGGCGAGCGTCATTTCGTTGACGGAGCTGGCGGTGGCGCCCATGACGTGCGGTCTCAGTATCGGGAAGGTGCGCCAGAGGGCGTTGGCCTTGAGTGCCATTATTATCTCCACGTCGGCGCGGCGGGCGACGTCGGCGATGAGCTGGAGGTTGCGGCGGAGGCGGTCTTCGTAGACCACGTATGCGGGGGTGGGGATGCTGCTTGTCATAGTTTTTCGAGTGATGCGAAACGGAGCAGGAGCTTGCGGTGGCCGTAGTCGGTGAAATCGGCTTCCACCATGGGCTCGGGGTCGTCGGTGTAGCTGGTGATGACGCCGATGCCGAACTTGGAGTGGCTCACCCTGTCGCCGGGTGCGAAGGGCGCGGGCCCGGATGGTCGGGCGGCGGGAGCGCTGCTCTTCCTGCGCTTTACGGGTGCCAGGTTGCGGGTGTGCGAGGGCTCTGTAGGGCGGTGCTGGGCGCTGAATCTGCTCTCGGTGGGGGATGTCGGAGCAGATGTTCGAGTGGTCATGGAGAGCCATGATGTCGGAGCTGGCTCCGGGGTCCAGCGGCGACGTTCGGCTCCGTTGAGGTACTGGCCGTCGATTTCCGACAGGAAGCGCGAGGGGATGGTGTCGGTGGTGGATCCGTTGCGGAAGCGCTGGTTGGCGTGGCTGAGCCATACCGTCTTGCGTGCGCGGGTGATGGCCACGTATAGCAGGCGCCTCTCCTCCTCGAGCTCCTCGGGGGAGTCGAGCGACTGGGAGCCGGGGAAGAGGTTCTCCTCCATGCCGGTTATGAAGACGTGGTCGAACTCCAGGCCCTTAGCGGCATGAACGGTCATGAGCGTGAGTTTGGGGGTGTTGTCCTCCTCCTCCGAGTCCTGGTCCGTCAGCAACGAGACTTCGCTGAGGAAGGCGCCCATCGTCAGTGCCCTGGCGTCATCGGCGTCCGATTCCTTTTCGCGTGGGCGCTCCACGAACTCCTTGAGGGCGGCGAGCAGCTCGTTGAGGTTCTCGCGCTTGCTTATCTCCTCGGGTGTTGACGTACTGGCGAACTGCGCCAGCAGGCCGGTGCGGTTGTAGATGTCCCGGCCGAGGGCGTAGGCATCGAGCTTGGCGGCTGAGGAGTGCAATTCTCCTATTATCTCGGCGAAGGCGTGCAGCTTGGTAGCCGTGCCCTTGTTGACCTGAAGCCCCTGGCCTTCGGGGTCGCTGACTACTTTCCACATCGAGATGCCCTTGTTCAGGGCAACGTCGCGGACACGGTCCATGGTGGTCTTGCCGATGCCCCTGGCCGGGTAATTGATGACACGGCGCAATGCCTCGTCGTCGTCTATATTGACTGTAAGGCGGAAATATGCCAGAGCGTCCTTGACCTCCTTACGCTGGTAAAATGTCAGACCGCCGTAGATGCGATAGGGGATGGAACGGCGTCGCAGGGCCTCTTCGAGCACACGGCTCTGCGCATTGGTGCGGTAGAGCACGGCCATGTCCTCCAGGGTGCCCTGCGAGAGACGGAGCCTGCGCGACACGGCGCCTGCCAGGAATGAGGCTTCCTCGAAGTCGTTATAGGCCTCCACGACCTCCAGTTTCTCGCCCGGTTCGTTTTCGCTGTAGACCTCCTTGGGTATCTGTCCGCGGTTGTGGCGGATGAGCGATCCGGCGGCCTTGACGATGGTCTGCGTGGAGCGGTAGTTTCGTTCGAGCTTGAAGAGGCGCAGGTCGGGGTAGCGCTCGTTCATGCCCAGGATGTTGGCGATGTTGGCGCCTCGGAAGGAGTAGATACTCTGTGCGTCGTCGCCCACCACGCACAGGCGGTGGTGGCCCTGCACCAGGCGGTTCACCACCAGGCTTTGGGCGAAGTTGGTGTCCTGGTATTCGTCCACGAGTACGTACTCGAACCACTGCTGGTAGTACTGTGCCAGATCCGGGTTTTCGCGCAGCAGGATGTTGGCGTAGACCAGGATGTCGTCGAAGTCCATGGCCTGCGCGGTGCGGCAGCGCTCGCAGTACATTCGGAAAATATCGGCGAACTTCGACCTACCTGCATATGAATCGGCCTTCATAGCTCTGCCGTCGGCGGCATAGCGCTCGGGGGAGATAAGGGCGTTTTTGGCGTTGGATATGGCCGATGCGATAGCCGACGGCTTATATCGATTCTCGTATTTCTTATCGTCGAGGCCGAGTTCCTGGATGATGAGCTTGACAAGCGAGCGGGAGTCGGCGGCGTCGTATATGGTGAAGTCGTAGCGGAAGCCGAGGCGGTCGGCGTGCAGACGCAGGATGCGTAGCAGGATGGAGTGGAAAGTGCCCATCCACAGGCGCCGGGCGCCGTTGCCGACGAGCGCTGCGATGCGCTCTTTCATCTCGCGGGCGGCCTTGTTGGTGAACGTCAGGGCCATGATGCGGTCTGCCTGCACTCCCAGCTCCAGCAGGTAGGCTATCTTGTGCGTCAGGACGCGCGTCTTGCCGGAGCCGGCGCCGGCTATCACCAGCTCGGGCCCGGAGCAGTATTCCACGGCGGCACGCTGCGCGTCGTTGAGTCCGGTAAGAATTGAGGACAACTGGAATCAGTAATTAGGAATTAGTAATTGCAGGTGCACCATTTTTGTTGTAGGCGGTGCATTTACTCTGGCATTGGCGTCCGCTTCAGCGCGGCGCAGGCTCTCTCGGCTCTCATTCATACTTCCTCAGCGCCCCCTGGTAGTCGGGGATGCCGGGCAGGAAGTGGTACTTTCCTGAGTCGTAGTCGATTACGCAGCAGTAGTGGCGCAGGCCGTTGCTGACCACCAGGTACCTGGCGCGGAGCACCATGTTGTAGCGCACCACCTGGTCGAAGACCTCCTGGCAGATGGCCACCGTGGGAGCCTTGTACTCGACGATCATCAGCGGTTCTCCTTGGGAGTCGTATACGAGCGTGTCGCAGCGGCGGCGGGTGCCGTTGAGGGTCATCGAGACCTCGTTGGCGACGTGCGAAGCGGGATATCCGAGCTCCCCGACGAGCCACGCGGCGAACTGTTGCCTCACGTACTCCTCGGGTGTCAGGGCCACGAAGCGGCGGCGCAGCGGGTCGTATACCTCGGCGCCGCCGTCGGCAGTGGGACGTGTCTTCAGCTCTGCAAGTGGTAGGGACAGCTGCATCAGAACTCGGGCTGGTCGACCGCCGGATCGAGTGCGGCGTTGAGGATTCGAGCCAGGCGCAGGCCCGCCTTGAGAAGCTGCTGCTCCACCGTCGGCGTCCATGTGGCTATGTAGTCGTAGCTGATGACCGTGTTCTTGGGCGTCTTGGCGTAGACGTCTCCACATATAATATATGTGTCGCGGGCCCAGTCGTCGATGTTTCCTGAAGTGAGCAGGGCCTGGTCCATCTCTGACACTCGGTCGAGCTGGTCGGTCCATTCGGTGTAGCTCCACTTGTGTCCGCTCTCGGGCAGGCGCGAGTCCCACACGGAGTGCAGGTTGGTGGGGGAGTCGAAGAACTTTACCGGTGTCTTGTTGCCGCCCAGGTCGGAGGCGTGGCCCATGTGCATGGGCTGGTGCATGTCTCCGGCCAGGTGCACCACCATCTTCAGCGCCAGGGCTTTTTCCTCCTTGCCTGCGCGGGGATTGCGCAGGGTGGCGATGTTGCGGCGCAGGGCGGTGACGATGTCTCCGGCCTGGTGCTGCGGGGCCGTCTCGTAGGTCTGGCCTGCGTCCACGTTCTTGTAGTGCCACGTGCGGGAATAGCTGAGCTCGGGCGTGTGCGAGGCGTTGTCGAGCCAGTTGGCCCAGTACACGAGGCTCCGGCCGTCGAGCAGCGAGTCGGCCATGGCCCTGGCGGCGGGCGTCAGGTGACGCTCGGCTATGGCCGCCGTGACGTCATGGCCCTTCTGACCCCAGCCAAGCATCGTGGCCGGCATGGAGCAGGCCGCCAAGAGGCTTATCAGTGTCCTGTTCATATCTTCTTTCGTTTCGGAGGGCAAAGTTACGAAAAAAATCATTAACTTTGCCCCTTAGATTGAACTACTGCACATGTTGATAAGTTCACTGAAGACATTCGGGCGCTACTGCCTGTTCATCTGCCGCGTGTTCCACTTGCCCGACAAATGGAGCGAGTTCGGTCGCTGCACTCTCTTCGAGATAAGCAAGCTCGGAGTGGGATCGATACCCATCACCATCATCATATCGCTGTTCATCGGGGCCGTGATCGCCATTCAGATGCAGCTCAACATCATGTCGCCGCTGATTCCGAGCTACTCGGTGGGCCTGGCCACGCGCGAGATCCTGCTGCTGGAGTTCTCCAGCTCTATCCTATCGCTCATCCTGGCCGGCAAGGTCGGCTCCAACATCGCCTCAGAGATAGGTACCATGCGCGTGACCGAGCAGATCGACGCCATGGACATAATGGGCATCAACTCGGCCAACTACATCGTGCTGCCCAAGATAGTGGGCTTCGTGCTGTTCGTGCCCGTGCTCTGCATACTCTCCATGTTCATGGGCCTGGTGGGCGGCTGGTGCATCGCCGAGTTCACCAGCATGATTTCGGTGGAGAAATACATCTACGGCATACAGAGCTTCTTCGTGGAGTGGTACGTCTGGTACGGCATCATCAAGACCTACTTCTTCGCCTTCATAATCACCTCCGTGTCTGCCTTCTACGGCTACTATGTCAGCGGCGGCGCGCTGGAGGTGGGCAAGGCATCGACCTCGGCCGTAGTCTCCAGCTCCATCCTCATCCTGCTCATGGACGTCGTTCTCACTAAACTCCTGTTGCAATGATAGAGGCCAAAGACGTAAGCAAGTGGTTCGACGGGCAGCGTATCCTCTATGACATCAGTGCCACGTTCGAGTCGGGCAAGACCAACCTCATCATCGGCAAGAGCGGGTCTGGCAAGACGGTCTTCATGAAGTGTCTCATCGGCCTGTTCACCCCCGAGCAGGGCGAGATTTTCTACGACGGCCGGCCCCTCTCGCGCATGGACGGCAAGCAGCGGCGCCAGCTTCGCACCGAGATAGGCATGCTATTCCAGGGCTCGGCACTGTTCGACAACGAGACGGTGCTGGGCAACGTCATGTTCCCGCTCAAGATGCTCTCGTCCATGACCCGCCACGAGCAGATAGAGAGGGCCCGTTTCTGCATCGGCCGAGTGGGCCTGCAGGGTGCCGACGACAAGTACCCGTCCGAGATTTCCGGCGGTATGCAGAAGCGTGTCGCCATCGCCCGCGCCATAGCCCTCAACCCCCGATACCTCTTCTGCGACGAGCCCAACTCCGGACTCGATCCCCAGACAAGCATCCTCATAGACGACCTGCTGTCCGACATCACCCACGAATACGGCATCACCACCATCATCAACACCCACGACATGAACTCGGTGCTCGGCATAGGCGAGCACATCATCTTCATCGACCGTGGCCGCTGCGACTGGACCGGTGACGACCGTTCCATCTTCCACTCAAAGTCCAAGGCGCTCAACGACTTCGTCTTCGCCTCGCACCTATTCAAGGAGGTCAAGCTATACCTCGAAAGGGACGCCGAAGACAATGCCTCTCATGCCAGGGACGACGACCGCGCCTGCGCCGACATGAACCGTATATGATTTACTATTTCAGCGGTACGGGGAACTCGCGTGTGGTTGCCGGGAGCCTCGGAAGGCTGCTTCATCAGGACACGGATAAGGCTGGCGGCTGGGCGTTGGCGTCGGGCGAGAGTCTCGGATTCGTCTTTCCAGTATATTCCTGGGGGATATCGCCTTATCTGCTGGAATGGATCGGGCGGGTCGTGCAGCCGGAGCGGAAACCGGCTTACATCTGGGCTGTGCTGACCTATGGCGACGAGGCTGGATTTGCCCACCGTATGCTGCGTGATGCTCTTGAAAAGCGCGGACTGAAACTCGACGCTGTGTTCGGCATACAGATGCCCAACACCTATGTGCTGCTGCCTGGCTTCGACGTCGACACCGACGAGCTGGCCATGGAGAAGCTGCGTTTGGCCGAACAGCGAGTGAGGGAAATCGCCGACAAGATCTCCGCCCGGGAGAAGGACGTGGAAGAACTGCGCGTCGGACCTATGCCATTCTTGAAATCTCGACTTGTGTTCCCCCTGTTCAAAAAATGGGGCATCTTCCCTGGGCGCTGGCACGTGGACATGGAGAAATGCATAGGCTGCGGAATGTGTGCCGCCGTGTGTCCGGTGGGGAACGTGCGTATGGTCGGCCAGAAGCCGGTTTATTCGGGCGATGGCTCCGACTGCGGCCTCAGCCTCGGTGGAGGCCATCCCGAATGGGATGAGCGTTGCATCTCATGTCTGGGCTGCTATCACGCCTGCCCCGGCAACGCTGTGCAGTACGGGCGTCTCACTGCCCGCAAGGGGCAGTGGCGGCACTGGTTCCATCCTAAGGTAAAGCCTCTCGATGCCGAGTGATGGCGGTGCCTCTACGCATTGCCAACGAGCTGCGGTGTAAGAGAAACAAAAGGCACGCCATGCCGGGGGCGTGCCTTTCTATGTGTGGGTTGCGTATCAGTGCAGGCGGAGGAAGGAGTAGCCGAAGCGGTCGGCGGCGGCACGCTCCAGCTCCTCGCGGAACTCGGGAGCCGCCAGGCCGATCATCAGCTTGGCACGCTCCGGCAGCGAGCGGCCGCGTAGGTCGGCAATGCCGTTCTCGGTTACGATGTAGTTGGTCTGGAAGCGGGTCGTTACGACTCCGGCACCCTCCGTCAGCACGGGCTTGATCTTGTTCAGCCCCTTGTTGGTGGTGGAGAGCATGGCCAGGAAGCTCAGGCCTCCCTCGCTGCGCGAGGAGCCGTAGACAAAGTCGTGCTGGCCGCCGATGCCCGAGAAGATGCGCGTGCCGATGCTGTCGGCGCACACCTGGCCGGTTAGGTCTATCTCCAGGCACGAGTTGATGCTCATCACCTTCGGGTTCTGCGCTATCACGAACGGGTTGTTGGTCCAGGCGACGTCCTTGATGATGATGTCGCGGTTGTAGTTCATGAAGTCGTAGAGACGCTTGGAGCCGAGGGCCAGGGAGGCCACCGACACGCCTGGCATCACTGCCTTCTGGCTGTTGTCGATGATTCCGCTCTCGAGAAGGGGCAGCACGCCGTCCGTCATGGCCTCGGTGTGGAGGCCGAGGTGCTTGTGGCCCCGGAGGGCGCGGATGACGGCGTTGGGTATGCCGCCTACGCCTATCTGCAGGGTGGCGCCGTCGGGGATGCGTTCGGCGATGTAGTTGCCTATCTTGATCTCGGCCTCGGTCGGGGTAGCGGTGGGCACCTCCACCAGAGGTTCGTCGCCGCGCACGGCAGCCGCCAGCTGAGAGACGTGGATGCGGGCGTCGCCGTAGCTGTAGGGCATGTACTTGTTGACCTGCGCTATGACGCGGTCGGCGCACTCCACGGCGCTCGTGGCCAGGTCGGCCGAGACGCCGAAGGAGACGTAACCCTCCTCGTCAGGCTCGGAGCAGTTGATCAGTGCCACGTCGACGCGGCACGTGCCGTCGCGGAAGAGCTCAGGCACCTCGCCCAGGAAGCGGGGGGTGGTGACGCCGTAGCCGTCGGCGATCCACTTGCGCACGGAGTTGGCGACGAAGAAGCTGTTGACCAGGAAGGTGTCCTTGTACTCCGGCTTGCAGTAGGGGGCCGGGCCCTTGGCTACGGCGAAGGCCGAGTAGAGTGTGACGTCGCGCAACTCCGGGCCGCGGTCGGCAAGTGCCTGGCACAGCACCTCCGGGATGGATGTCGAGCCCTGTATGTAGACGTGGTCGCCGCTCTCTATCAGCTTCACGGCCTCGGCCGGCGACACGAATTTGATGTCGTTACTCATTTCTTGTGAATGTATGCACCCGCTTCAGCGCGGAGCGGTTATTTGTGGTGTTCGGCGTTGAAGGCTTTCAGGCGTCGGTCGAGGTCGTCGAAGGCCTTGTCGTCGGAGATCATGGACACGCAGACACGTATGCCGTGCTGCCTGGAGCCGGTGCCGGGCAGCGAGATGGCGCTCACGCCGTGGCGCAGGAGCTCGCGCTGCACCGTCTCGGAGTCCATGCCTGGGTAGCCGGCGGTGAAGAAGAAGCCGTCGCCGATGGGCTCCTTGCCGTCTTTGGCGTAGACGATCTCGAAGCCGTTGTCGGTGAATATTTTCTTGGTCCTCTCTCCTCTGCGGCCATATTCGCGGCTGTCGCCCACGAAGTCGAGCTTGCCGTCGGCAGCGGCGTCGAGCATGGCGGCCAGGGCGCACTGCGCCGAGTGGCTGGTGCCCGATGAGGCGGCGTAGAGCACGCCGAAGATGTATGCCTTGAGGAAGGTGGGCATATGGTAGAAGTCCGTCAGCGCCGGGAACTCGCGGTTGGCCACCGCCGGGCTCATGCACACCATAGCGATGCGCTGTCCGGCGTAGCTGAAGATCTTGGAGCCGGAAAGGAGCAGGATGTAGTTGTCGCAGTAGCGTGCCACGGTGGGCACGTAGGGCGCCTGGCCGGGGTGCGAGTAGTCGTGGCGGAAGTCCATGCCCATGTAGGCCAGGTCCTCCATCACGATTACGTCGTGCTTCTTGCTGACACGGGCTATGATCTGCAGCTCCTCGTCGGTGAGGTTGGTCCAGGCCGGGTTGTTGGGGCTGGAGTAGACCATGGCGGTGATGTTGCCGCCGGCCATCATCTCCTCGAGCTTGGCCTCGAGTTTGGCGCCGCGGTAGTCGTAGATGTCGAACGACGCCTGTTTCAGGCCGAGGATGTATGCCTGGGTGGGCTGTGCGGGGAAGCCGGGGTTGAGGAACAGCATGGTGTCCTTCTTGGGATCGCGCTGGCCGAGCAGGAGCATGAGCGTGAAGCTGCCCTGCATGGAGCCTACGGTGGGGATGATGCCCTCGGCGGGGACGTCCACGCCCAGGAAGGCCTTTATGAAGCGCTCTCCGGCCTTCTTGAGCTCGGGGATGCCGCCGATGTTGGGATACTGGTTGGCCACGCCGGCGTCAAGGGCCGCTTTCTCGGCTTCCACGCCCACCTGGGAGGCTGGAAGACCGGGGTTGCCGATCTCCAGGTGCACCATCTTTTCTCCGGCGATGCCCTCGGCCTGGGCGGCCACGGAACACATCTGGCGGATGGTGGCCTCGGTCAGAAGGCCTACGCCGCAGGCGCGGATGGCGTCGTCGAGCTGTTGGGGGGTAATCGGGAACATGGCTTACTTGCGCTTTTCGAGTAGTTCGCGGGTCAGCTTGAGGCCGGCGCGGAACGCGGTGATGTTCATGTCCACTATCTTGTCGCCCTTGGCGCCGAAGACGCTGCGGATGCCCTCCTCGATCTTCTCGGCCTCGAGATCGATGAAGGGGGCGGCGGCGCCCAGCAGCACCATGTTGGAGCAGCGCTGGGTGGCAACCTCCTTGGCCACCTCGTCCATGTCGAAGGCTACGAGGTTGGGATGGCGCTCGAGCTCGGCGGTTACTTCCTCCATCTCCGGGTAGTTGCCGATGTTGACGAAGGGGAGGGTGGAGGTCACGATCCAGCCGTCCTTGGCCAGCCAGGGCATGTAGCGGAGGGCCTCCATGGGCTCGAGGCTGACGATGAGGTCGGCGCTCCCCAGGGGGATGAGGTCGGAGGCGATAGGCCTGGAGCTAAGGCGCAGGTTCGACTGGACGTCGCCGCCGCGCTGGCTCATGCCGTGAACCTCGGCCTGCTTGATGTACAGGTTCTCGCGCAGGGCTGCTGCGCCCAGGATGGTGGCGATGGAGAGGATGCCCTGGCCGCCTACACCTGCCAGTACTATATCTGTTTTCATCTTATATACTATAATGTGTATTTGGTTAGGGTGTTTACTTTTTCTGGGCGGCCTTGGCCTTTGCGGCGGCGTGGCGGCGTGCGGTCTGGATGCATTCGCGGCGCGAGATGATCACTGAGCAGCCGTGGTGGTCGATTTCCTCCTTGAACAGTGCCTTCATGTCCTCGTAGTTCTTGGGCAGGGAGTCGATGACCCGCATGTGCTCGGGCTTGCATCCCAGGCCGAGGCAGATGTCCTCGAGCTTGCCGGTGCCCTGGGAGTCCTGGCCGCCGGTCATGCCGGTGGTGAGGTTGTCGCTGATGATGACAACCACGTCGGAGTCCTCGTTGATGGCGTCGAGCAGGCCGGTCATGCCGGAGTGGGTGAAGGTGGAGTCGCCGATGATGGCAACGGCGGGGTGCTGGCCGGCGTCGGCCGCGCCCTTGGCCATGGTGATGCTGGCGCCCATGTCCAGGCAAGTGTCGATGGCGTTGAAGGGGGAGAGCCAGCCCAGCGTGTAGCAGCCGATGTCGCCGAACACCTTCGGGCTCTCATAGCCCTTGAGGGTGTCGATCAGAGCGTGGTATACGTCGCGGTGGCCGCAGCCCTGGCAGAGTGCCGGCGGACGCGGGGCCACAATCTGGGGCACCACGGCGGGCTCGTCGCGGTGCAGGAGCGTTAGGTTGGGACGCAGGCGCAGCAGGCCCTTGCGGACGTCGTCGGGGGTGAGCTCGCCGGTGCGGGGCAGCATGCCGTCGAGTTTGCCGTATACGTCATGGCGCAGGTCGAGTGTGCCGCGCACGGCCTCCTCGATCACCGGCATGCCCTCCTCTATGATAAGTAGCTCCTTGCATTCGTCGCTCAGGCGGCGCACCAGGCTGGTGGGCAGCGGGTACTGCGAGATCTTCAGCACGGGGAAGGGGATGCCGTCGGGGAAGCACTCCTTGAGGTAGTTGTACGCCAGGCCGGAGACGATGATTCCCAGGCTGTGGTCCTTGGCGTCGGTGTATGAGTTGAAGGGGGACTTCTCGCTGGCCTCTTCGAGTGCGGCGTAGACCTTGATCAGCTCCTTGTAGCGCTTGCGGGAGTTGACGGGCATGAGCACCCACTGGTTGGCGTCGCCCGGGTAGTGGAGCTTGTTTTCCTCGCGGGGCTTGTCCTCGACTTCCACCACGCCGCGGGAGTGGCTCAGGCGGGTCACGAGGCGCAGCAGCACGGGCACTCCGTACTTCTCGCTTAGGTCGAAGCCGTATGCGCCCATGTCGTAGCATTCCTGCTGGTCGCTGGGCTCCAGGCAGGGGAGCAGGGCGAACTTGGCGTAGAAGCGGGAGTCCTGCTCGTTTTGGGAAGAGTGCATCGAGGGATCGTCGGCGCCCACCACCAGCAGGCCGCCGTTGGCGCCGGTCATGGCGGAGTTGACGAACGGGTCGGCGGCCACGTTCAGGCCGACGTGCTTCATGCTCACGGTGGCACGCTTGCCGCAGAACGACATGCCCATGGCCTCTTCCATTGCCGTTTTCTCGTTGCTCGACCAGTGGGAGTGCAGTTTACGCTCGCGGGCTATCGGCGAGGACTGTACGTATTCGAGGATTTCGGTCGACGGCGTGCCGGGGTAGGCGTATGCACCCGAAAGTCCGGCGTCGATGGCGCCCTGGGCAAAGGCTTCGTCGCCCAGTAACAGGCGTTTGGTTCTCATTCTATATATTAGATTTAGGTTAGTTTTCTGAGCGCAAATTTACAAATAATATTGCGCCCGTGCAAGAGCCGGGGGCCGGCAAACAGGGTCCGGGCGCTTTTTTTCGAGAAAAATGCGAAAACATTTGGTGGAGTCGAAAAAAAGCACTAACTTTGCCCCCGTTTTATGGCTCCTCTTAAAAAAGCCGGGGAAGTGATGCGCCCCGGTGATATGAGAAACGGGATGGCTGCCATGAGACTGAAACATGTAATCAGAGTAGTACAACAAAAACGCCATGTCAAAGATTTGTCAACTGACCGGTAGGAAGGCAGCCGTGGGCAACAACGTTTCCCACTCCAAGCGCCGCACCAAGCGCAAGTTCAAAGTGAACCTGCACACCAAGAAGTTCTATTGGCCCGAGCAGAACATGTGGATCGAGCTGCGCGTCAGCGCCGCCGCCCTCCGCACCATCAACAAGATAGGCCTCAACGCCGCCCTCAGGAAAGCCGAGAAGGAAGGTAACCTTGATTACCGCGACATCACGGTGATTTCCATGTAATTCACCCGTAAAACCCAGATACAGCAATGGCAAAGAAAGCTAAAGGCAACCGGGTGCAGGTCATACTCGAATGCACCGAGCAGAAGGGCAGCGGCGTGCCCGGCATGAGCCGCTACATCACCACCAAGAACCGCAAGAACACCACCGAGCGTCTTGAGCTCAAGAAGTACAACCCGTACCTCAAGCGCGTCACCGTACATAAGGAAATCAAATAAGCACCCTGAGAAATGGCAAAAAAAACCGTCGCGTCTCTTCAGAAAGGTGAAGGACGCACTTTCAGCAAAGTGATCAAGATGGAGCGTTCACCCAAGACCGGTGCTTACGTTTTCAAGGAGGAAATGGTGCCCAACGACGCTGTCAAGGACGCACTCAAGTAATCCGGCCCCACATACCACACCATACAAGGCTGCCTCGCACAAGCAGGGCAGCCTTAAGTGTTTAAGAACGTGACCGGCGGACCCTGTCTAAGTCTCGGACTCGTGTGCGCCTTGTCGCTCCGTCGCTCCGTCAGGCGTTGCATTCATTTTGCACCCGCTGCAGTGCAATAACCACACCCCCGGCCGCGTTATGCCAAGAAGGGGCCGACGGCCTCGTAAAAACATCCAAAACACGCAAATAATCAATGCGAACCAACACTTCCATACTGAAGGCGCCGCTGCTGTGGCTGCTGGCTATCTTTCTTCTGCTGCCCGCCGCCATGCAGGCCGATCCCGTCAAGTGGTCCGTCAGCGTCAAGGGCGCCGGCACCGAAAGTCCCGCGCTGGTCATCACCGCCAAGGTCGATGCCGGCTATCACCTCTACGCTCCCAGTAACCCACAGCCCGGTGGAGTGCCCCTCAGCTTCCGATTCGACGCCCTTAAGGGCGCCACGCTCGTCGGCAAGCCCGTCGCCGACCGCAAGTACACCAAGGCATACAGCGACATCTTCGAGCAGGACGAGCACTACTTCTCCGGCACCGTCACCTTCACCCAGAAGCTCAAGCCCACCGCCGACAAGTTCTCGGTCAAGGTGGAGGCCAACGGACAGGTCTGCAACGACGGAGGCTGCTGGCCCGTGCACCATCAGCAGGACGTGTCCGGCACGGCCAAGGCTGCTGCCGAGGCAGTTTCCGAGGTTGGCAAAAAGGAGGATGCCGAGCAGAAGGAGTCGGCCATGACCGACATGGCCGACTCCCTGAACGTCTCCGAGACCCTGCTCACGGAGCAAAACGGCACCGATGTGGAGGCGTACAAGAGCTCCTACTGGCAGAACGTGGAGAGCGAGTTCAAGCAGTTCGGCGCCGATCCCGGCACCCAGGGCCGCAGCCTCATCTACATATTCATCGCCGGCTTCCTGGGCGGTCTTTTGGCCCTCGTCACCCCCTGCGTGTGGCCCATGATACCCATGACCGTCAGCTTCTTCCTCAAGAAGAAGGACGGAGGCCGCAAGCGTGCCGTCGGGCAGGCCGCCATCTATGGCCTTGGCATCATCGTGATATACGTCGGTCTGGGCCTGATAATCACCGCCATCTTCGGCGCCTCGGCGCTCAACAACCTCGCCACCAGTGCCATCTTCAACATCATCTTCTTCGCCCTGCTGGTGCTCTTCGCCATATCCTTCATGGGCGGTTTCGAGCTAACCCTGCCCGCCTCCTGGACCAACAAGATGGACGCCAAGGTGGATTCCACCACCGGCTACCTGTCGCTCTTCTTCATGGCCTTCACGCTGGTGCTCGTGTCGTTCAGCTGCACCGGCCCCATCATCGGCACCCTGCTGGTTGAGGCCGCCGCCACCAGCAACTTCCTCAGCCCTGCCGTCGGTATGTTCGGTTTCGCGCTGGCCCTGGCTCTGCCCTTCACCCTCTTCGCCCTCTTCCCATCGGTGCTCAAGTCCATGCCCAAGTCGGGCGGCTGGCTCAACACCGTCAAGGTCGTGCTCGGCTTTCTCGAGCTGGCCTTGGCGCTCAAGTTCCTCAGCGTAGCCGACCTCGCCTACGGCTGGCGCATCCTCGACCGAGAGGTCTTCCTGAGCCTGTGGATTGTCATCTTCGCCCTGCTGGGCGTGTACCTGCTGGGCAAGCTCACCTTCCCGCACGACAGCAAGGTGGAGCGCATAGGCATCTTCCGTTTCATGCTCGCCTGCATCTCCCTGGCCTTCGCCGTCTACATGGTGCCCGGCCTGTGGGGAGCGCCGCTGAAGAGCATCAGCGCCTTCGCGCCTCCCGCCCATACCCAGGACTTCTCTCTGTACGACGGCGAGGTGCACGCACGCACTGACAACTACGACGAGGCCCTGCGCCTGGCCTGCGAGCAGGGCAAGCCCGTGCTCATTGACTTCTCCGGCCACGGCTGCGTCAACTGCCGAAAGATGGAGGCGGCCGTCTGGACCGACCCCAAGGTCAAGGCCCTCATTGACCGGGACTTCATCCTCGTCACCCTCATGGTCGACGAGAAAGCGCCGCTGCCCGAGCCTGTTGAGGTGACGGAGAAGGATGGTAAGAAGCGCACCCTGCGAACCGTCGGCGACAAGTGGAGCTACCTGCAGCGCATCAAGTTCGGCGCCAATGCCCAGCCCTACTACGTTATCCTCGACCCCGACGGCCATCCCCTGGCCCGTCCCTACGGCTTCAACGAGTCCGTTCCCGACTTTATCGACTTCCTCAACACCGGACTCGAAAACTTCCGCGACAGGCAGTAATATGCTGAGTCCTACCTATATAGCCCCTGCAGCGGTATGGCTGCAGGGGCTTTTTGCTTGCCTTTGCCACGGCAATCCGGCTTCGGACATGTCACCTCGGTACTTAAGTTTTGTAAAAATTTTTTCTGCATCCCGAAGCGCCTATTAGCAAAAGCGTTGGGGAAGTTGTAGACACCCGCAAGTGCCGATTTGGGCCTCCGGGCATTTTCATTATCCGGGAAAATGAAGTAACTTTGCATTCACCAAACGCTCGTCCGTGGAAGAACTAATACTCCATATCCAATACCTGCTGCGCCGCCATTCGTGCGTGATAGTGCCCCGCCTCGGAGCGCTGATCGCTACGGAGCGCCCTGCGTACGTCAACGAGGAATGGGGTATAGTGCAGGCGCCCGTGCGAGAGGTGTGTTTCAATGCCGCCATAGTCAACAACGACGGCCTGCTGGCCACCAGCATCGCCCGCCGCGAGCGGATACCCTACGAGGGCGCCTGTGTGCGCATGGAGCGTGCTATCGATGAGCTGCGTCAACGTCTCGACACCGACGGCGAGGTTTCCCTCGGCCGCATCGGCACCCTTCGCCGCAGCGCTGACGGCAGGCTCATTTTCGACCCGGCTCTCACCGCCCGCCAGCAGGCGGCTGCTCTCGGCTACCAGCCCGTGGCCATCCCCTCCAAGGAGTCCAGGACGGAAGAGGGGAGTGGCGCCACGCGCACCGGCAGCGGCTATTACATACTGCGCGTGAGCAAGACGGCCACCCGCATCGCCGCCGGCATCGCCTTGCCGCTTGTGGCCGCCGTGAGCATCCTCCTATGGACCCTCTCGCTGGGCGGCGGAACCGTACCCGCAGGCATCGACTACGCTTCCGTGGTGCCCATACCCGCTACAAAGACAGAGGTCCAGGCATCCGTACCCGCGCCCCAGAATGTCGTCGAAGATCAGCCGCAGGGCGTCCTCGTAGTGGCCGTGTTCGGCACCGAGCAGCAGGTCGACCTCTTCCTGCAGCAGCACGCCAAGTCGGCCCACAGCCTCAGTGTCAGCCCTTATGGCAAGAGCTACCGCGTCACCACCCTGCCTCAGTCGCGTCCCGGTCTGCTCGAACTGCTTCACGACACCGACTTCATAGTCGAATACCCCGGCGCCTGGATCTGGATGCAGGACGCCGAATAATCCCCGGCATGAAAAAAGCACCGGTCGCCCGGTGCCATTACTCTGCAATTGCGGGCAAGCTTCTCAGCTCTGCCCATGGTTATCTACGGCGACCACACTGGCTCAGGGCCGAAGTCCCATTCGCCTCCGGCCACGGCCTGCCAGTTGGCCAGCGCTATTCCCATGTCTATTTCGCTTTGCGCGTATTCCCTGGCCATGCAGGCAGCCACATGCGGCATACCCTCCTCGCTTTCGGAGACACGTATCCTCACTGGCCGCCGGTTCATCGACGACGGCGCCGCAGCTACGGATGCCAGTGGCATCTTGAGCTCCGGCCAGCGCCGCATCACCACGTCGTATGACAGAGAGTCCTGGCTAAGCACATCTGCCGCTGACGGACGCCTGTCGCTCTTGGCCAGGCGTCGCATCATGCGGGCCATGAAGGTGGTATCTTCCTCCTCGGGCAGGCCGAAGGTCAGGATGAATGGCAGACGCCAGGTGACTCGCAGCAGCGCCGCGACGCGCTCCGGCCTGTAGGTGCCGCTGACGAAGCAGGTGCCCAGGCTGAGGCTCACGGCCTTCAGTGCGATCATTTCCGCCCAGAACCCGGCCCGCTGGAGACAGTTGTCGTAGCTTGTGTCGACCACGCAGGCCACGTAGTTGCGGACGTTGCGGAACATTCCGTAGCTGGCGCGGAAGCCCTCGAAGGGGGCGTTGTCGTCGAGCTTGAGCTGGAAGTGGATGGCGGCGTCGCGGCTCACGGCATACTGCACCTCGGACCGCAAGGCGGAGACGGTGCGCTCTCCCGGCTGGCGGAGCCGGAAAGAGCGCACCGAATGTCGTTGGAACACGGCCTGTGCCAGGGTGTTGTCCTCGGGCGTGAGGGTCATGTGGTTTTGTTCAGTTTACTCGTCGTAGGTTATCTCGTAGCCGTCGAGCCACTCCATGGTCCGGCGGATGTAGTCGGCCATGACCACGTCGTCCTCCACGAAGGGCACCACCTTGCGGTAGTCTTCGAGGAACTTGGCGATGACGGGCGACGACTTGAGTGGACGGCGGAACTCGACGCCCTGGGCGGCGTTGAGCAGCTCGATGGCGGCGATGTACTTGAGGTTGGAGATGATCTTGTGGAGCTTGGTGCCGGCGTTGGCTCCCATGCTGACCAGGTCTTCCTGGCCGTTGGACGACACGATGCTGTCGCAGGAGGCGGGCCAGGCGTACATCTTGTTCTGGCTGACCACGGAGGCGGCGGCGTACTGCGGTATCATGAATCCGGAGTTGAGGCCGGGGTGTGCCACCAGGAACTCGGGGAGTCCGCGCACGCCGAGGATGAGCTGTGCCACGCGTCGCTCGGAGATGTTGCCGAGCTCGGCCAGGGCTACGCCCATGTAGTCGAACACCAGCGCCAGCGGCTCGCCGTGGAAGTTGCCGCCACTGACCACCAGGTCGCGGGCCGGGAACACCGTGGGGTTGTCCGTGACGGAGTTGATCTCTGTGTGGATGACGCTGGTGACGTAGTTCATGCAGTCGCGGATGGCGCCGTGCACCTGCGGGATGCAGCGGAAGGAGTAGGGGTCCTGCACGGCCTTGTCGTCGCTGTGTATAATCTCGCTGTCCTTGAGGATCTGGCGTATGATGAAGGCCGTCTTGGCCTGGCCCTTGTGGGGGCGCACCTGCTGGATGCAGGCCATGAAGGGGTCGATGCGGCAGTTGAAGGCCTCCATGCTGATGGCGGCGAAGAGGTCGAAGCACTTGACCATCTTCCAGCCGTCGATGAGGGCCTTGATGCCGTTGGCGCTCATGAACTGTGTGCCGTTGAGCAGGGCGAGGCCCTCCTTGGACTTGAGCGTGATGGGCTTCCAGCCGAAGATGTTGAGGATGTCGCGTCCGGACATTCGCTTGCCGTCGTACATGACCTCGCCTTCGCCGATAAGCGGCAGGAAGAGGTTTGCCAGGGGTGCCAGGTCGCCGGAGGCGCCGAGGGAGCCGCGGTCGTAGACGATGGGGTAGATGTCGTTGTTGTAGAAGTCGAGGATGCGCTGCACGGTCTCGACCTGCACTCCTGAGAAGCCCATGCTCAGGGCGTGAGCCTTGAGCAGCAGCATGATCTTGACGATGACGGGGTCGATGGGGTCGCCGATGCTGCACGAGTGGCTCTTGATGAGGTTTTCCTGCAGGGTGCTGAGCACGGAGGGGGATATGCTTCTGGAGCAGAGTGAGCCGAAGCCGGTGGTGACGCCGTAGATGGGGGCGTCGGGATTCTCGGCCTTGCGGTCGAGGTAGTCGCGGCATTCCTGTATCTTGGTACAGGCCATCTCGCTGAGCTCCAGGCGTGTGTGGTTGCGCAGCAGTTCCTCGATCTTGTTGTAGTGGAGGGCAGTGGTGCCTATCTCGTATACATGGTGTGTGTCGTCGCTCATATCTTCACGGAGTTAAGGAGTTCCTGCTCCATGCTGACGGCCTGCTGCTGGAGGTGGTCGCAGCGGGAGGCGAGTTCGCCGGCCACGTCGGCGTCCTTGATGGAGGAGATGTTGATGCGGCAGTTGAGGATGGCTCCGAGGGCGCCGGTGCGGGCGCACATCATGGCTACGCAAGCGTCGGTGATGGCGTTCTGGTTGCCCTTCTCGGCCACTTCCTTGATGCAGGGCATGATGCTGACGCAGCGCTCGGCCACGGACAGAGGCACACGGGCGGCGTGGGTGAGGCCCTTCTGAATGGCCTCGGAGCGGAGGGCCTTTTCCTGGTCTGTCTCCTTGGGGAGCTTGTAGGCGTTGAAGACCTGGTCGTAGGCGTCGGCGTCGTCGGCGATGGCCTGCAGCAGGCTGGCGATGGCGTCGGTGAAGACGGGCACCATGGCTTCCATGTCGGCCTGTACGTCAACGTATTTCTTGCGGCCGATGGTCAGTCCGGTTACCATTTTGCCCAGGGAGGCGGCCAGGGTGCCTGCCAGTGCGGAGACGCTGCCTCCGCCGGGTACGGGGTCCTTGCCGGCCGTCACCTCGATAAATTCTTCTATCGTTATTTTCTTGTAGTCCATTTTGTTTGTGAATTAATATGTGCGTCGGCCACGGTGGAAGGTGGCGCGGACGCAGTTCATGCCCACGTAGTAGGGGAGGGCGTTGTAGTTGTCGAATCGGAGTATCGCCATGTCGGCGTACTTGCCTTCCTCGAGGGAGCCGGTCTCGGCAGCCAGGTCGAGTGCGGCAGCTCCGTTGAGGGTCATGGCGGTGATGACCTCTTCCACGCTCATGTGCATGTAGATGCATGCCAGGGCGATGGTGAGGGGTATGGAGCCGGAGTAGCATGAGCCGGGGTTGAGGTCGGTGGCGAGTGCCACGGCGCATCCGGCCTCTATGAACTTCCGCGCCGGGGCGTATGGCTCTTTGAGGGCGAAGGCGGTGAGGGGGAGCAGGGTAGCCACGACTCCGGCCTGTGCCATGCGGTGGATGTCGGCATCGCTGACGTGGAGCAGGTGGTCGGCGGAGACGGCCCCGAGTTCGGCAGCCAGTCCTCCGCCTCCGAGCTGCACGATCTCGTCGGCGTGGAGCTTGAGGCGGTACCCCATGTCGCGGGCGGCCTGGAGCAGGCGACGGCTGTCGTCGAGCTCGAAGACTTCGCGCTCGCAGAAGACGTCGCAGAAGCGGGCCTTGTGGCGGAAGCGGGGGAGCATGTCGGCGATGATGTGGTCGGTGTACTCGGCGGTGCGGCCTTTGTACTCGCGTGGCACGGCGTGTGCGCCGAGGAAGGTGCTGACCACGTTCATGCCGGTGCGCGGGTCGTCGGCGAGGAGAGCGATGGCGTCGAGCATGCGCTCCTCGGACTCTGTGTCGAGTCCGTATCCGCTCTTGGCCTCGACTGTGGTGACGCCCATGCGGCGCATCTCGTCGAGCATCCAGCGGGCGCGGTCGGCGAGTTCTTCGGCGGTGCAGGCGCGGGTGGCGTCTACGGTGCTCTGTATGCCTCCGCCCTTGCGCATGATCTCCATGTATGTCTGGCCTTCGAGGCGCCAGCGGAACTCGTCGGCGCGGTAGCCGCCGAAGATGAGGTGGGTGTGGCTGTCGACGAAGCCTGGGAGCACCACGCAGCCTTGTGCGTCGAAGTGCTCGAAGGCGACGGGGCTGAGCATCTGGTACGACTTCAGCTCGGCCATGGTTCCGATGCGGGCTATGCGGCCGTCGACGCAGGCTATGAAGGCGTTCTCGCGCACGTCCAGGCGGCGCATGGCGAAGCCTTTGGCGGCCTCGCTGCCCAGCGGGGTAACTACCTTGGCGTTGGTGATGAGCGTATTTCTCATGGGAAAAGCAGCTGCTTTTCAGCCGGCCCTGGCTGACGTCAGCCAGGGCCGGCTGAAAAGATTATTCTTCCATGATGCGGCTTTCGAGCACCTGTGCCATGGAGAAGTCCTCGAGGCCGAGGTAGTATTCGGCGGTGTCGATGAGGGCTGCCATGGGCACGAGGCCTACGATTTCGCTGCCGGCGATGGTGACGCCCCAGCGGCGTGCCTCGAAGCGTACGGTCTCGAACACTCGGTAGAGGGCGGTGCGGGTGAAATCGGTCATGTTGATGGAGACCTGCACGATGCCGCGGTCTTCCAGGTCGACGCCCATGGCCTTGCAGAAGCGGAAGCCGCCGTTGATGTGGCGGATCTTCTTGGCGATGGCGGTGGCGATGTCGAGGTTGTTGGTGTTGAGGTTGATGTTATATGCCACCAGTGGCATGCGTGCGCCTACGGCCACGGTGCCGGCGGTGGGGTGGCGTTCGGCCTCGCCGAAGTCGGGATGCCATTCCGGCTCCTTGATCTTCTCGGCCATGCCCTCGAACTCGCCCTTGCGAATCTTGGCGAGGTTCTCGCGGTAGGGGGCGCTGGCCGACTTCTCGTACAGGAACACGGGCAGGTGGTAGCGGTTCCAGATTTCCTGTCCTACTTCCTTGCTGAGGGCGATGCACTCGTCCATGGAGGAGTTGCGGATGGGGATGAAGGGGATGACGTCGACGGCGCCCATGCGGGGATGCTGGCCCTCGTGGTGGTTGAGGTCGATGAGCTCGACGGCGGTGCCGACGGCTGCCAGTACGGCGTTCTTGAGCGGTTCGGGCTCGCCTACTACGGTGACTACCAGGCGGTTATGGTTCTCGTCGTTGCTGTAGTCGAGCAGCTTGACACCCTCCTTGCCGCGGAAGTTGTCGATGATTTTCTCGATTTTTGCTTTGTCGCGCCCTTCGCTGAAATTGGGCACGCATTCTACTATTGTGTTCATGGTATTAGATTTTTCGTTTTTTTGATTTCAAGGGTGGGACTTTAAGTTCTTTAAGGTCACAAGAGACAGTCCCTCAGTTCTCTGCCACGAGGTTGCGGAGCTTGTCGGGGTCGGCGACTACGGGCTCGGTGATGCAGAAGCCTTCGGGGCCGTTGTCGTTCCAGTCGCTGACGGTGGACATGGCGTTGGGATTGCGGGCCCAGGAACGGCGGGCGACTCCGCCCATGACGTCCCAGAGCATGGCCTTGCGCAGGATTTCGTCAACGCGTTCGGAGCCGTCGAGCACCATGCCGAAGCCGCCGTTGATGGCCTTGCCGATGCCTACGCCGCCGCCGTTGTGCAGGGCCACCAGGCTCATGCCTCGGGCGCAGTTGCCGGCGAAGCACTGCACTGCCATGTCGGCCATGACGTTCGAGCCGTCCTTGATGTTGCTGGTCTCGCGGAAGGGGGAGTCAGTGCCGCTCACGTCGTGGTGGTCTCGGCCGAGCATGATGGGGCCGACTTCGCCGTTGCGCACCATCTCGTTGAAGCGCAGGGCGATGCGCAGGCGGCCGATGGCGTCCTGGTAGAGGATGCGGGCCTGTGTGCCCACGACGAGGGCGTTCTTCTCGGCGTCGCGGATCCAGTTGTAGTTGTCGCGGTCCTGGCCGCGGCGGTTGACGTCTATGCACTCCATGGCGGCGTGGTCGGTCTGGACCAGGTCCTCGTGCTTGCCGCTGAGGCATACCCAGCGGAAGGGGCCGTAGCCGAAGTCGAAGAGCATCGGGCCCATGATGTCCTCCACGTAGGAGGGCCAGATGAAGCCGTCCTTGTCGTCTATGCCGTTGCGGGATATTTCCTTGACTCCGGCGTCGTATATGGCTTTCATGAAGGCGTTGCCGTAGTCGAAGAAGTATGTGCCGCGCTCCACGAGTGCCTTGACGGCGCTGTAGTGGCGGCGAAGGCTGTCGTCGACGGCGTGGCGGAACTTTTCTGGATCGCTGTGGAGCATGCGTGTGCGTTCTTCGAAGGTGAGGGAGACGGGGCAGTATCCGCCGTCGTACTGGGCGTGGCAGCTTGTCTGGTCGCTGAGCAGCTCGATGGGCTCGTTGTGCTCGACGGCGTATTCGAGCAGGTCGACGACGTTGCCATGGTAGGCTATGGAGACGGGTTCGCGGGCGTCCATGGCTTCGCGTGCCCAGCGGAAGGCCTCGGGGATGGAGTCGGTGACTTTCTGCACCCAGCCCTGGCTGCGGCGCGTCTCGATGCGGGAGGCGTCTACCTCGGCGATGATGGCTGCTGCGCCGGCTATCTCGGCTGCCTTGGGCTGTGCGCCGCTCATGCCGCCCAGGCCGGAGGAGACGAAGAGGTGTCCGCGAAGGTCTCCCTCGGGGGGGATGCCGAGCTTCATGCGTCCGGCGTTGAGCAGGGTGTTGAATGTGCCGTGGACGATGCCCTGGGGGCCGATGTACATCCAGCCGCCGGCCGTCATCTGGCCGTAGTTGGCCACGCCGAGCTGCATGGCCTCGTGCCAGTCGTGCTGGGTGTCGAACATACCCACCATCATGGCGTTGGTGATGATGACGCGCGGTGCGGTCTTGCTCGACGGGAAGAGTCCGAGGGGGTGTCCGCTCTCGACGACGAGGGTCTGGTCGTCGTGCAGCTCTTCGAGGTACTTCTTGATGAGGCGGTACTGGAGCCAGTTCTGGCACACCTGGCCCGTCTCGCCGTAGGTGACGAGCTCGTAGGGGTAGAGGGCGATGTCGAAGCAGAGGTTGTTGTCTGTCATCACCTGGAATGCCTTGCCCTCGATGCAGTTGCCCCTGTATTCGTCGATGGACTTTGCCTTGAGGTCGCCCTGCGGGCGGAAGCGGTAGGCGTAGATGCGGCCGCGGGTGCGCAGTTCCTCCAGGAACTCGGGAGCGAGCTGGTCGTGGAGCTCCTCGGGCACGTAGCGGAGGGCGTTCTGGAGGGCCAGCACGGTCTTTTCGGGCGTGAGGGTATGGCCGCGGTCGGGGGCGCGGCGGATTCCTTGTTCAAACTCAGGATATTCGGGCAACACGGCGTCGAGGCGCATATGCCTTGCTTTTTCTTTCATGGTGTTCGGTTTAAGGTCATAACGGGCAGGCGTAAGAACGCGCATGCTCCACGAGGCAAAATTACCACAAACATCTGACGTGTGCAAGTCTTGCCCGAAAAAACAACCAGGTGTAGAGTCGACAAGCCTGTGCGAATCTACTGAAAACGTGAGTTCGGGATAAGAATACCCAATTCGGTCGCATACAAGTGTTTCAGCTTTCAATTTGAGCCATACGCCAATTTTGATGTGGTTGCCACCATGTCTATATATCTTGGTTTTGCAGAAAATAAAAACACTGGCGGCGTTGTGGCCGTCAGTGTTTGGTGTATTGGCGGGGGATTGGCTTAGTCGTGGTTGCGGAGGCGCTGGGTCAGCATGGGCACGATCTTGTGGAGGTCGCCTACGATTCCGAGGTCGGCCACCGAGAAGATGGGTGCGAACTTGTCCTTGTTGACGGCGATGATGAAGTCGCTCTCTTCCATGCCTGCCAGGTGCTGGATGGCTCCGGAGATGCCGAGGGCGAAGTAGAGGTCGGGGCGGACGGTCTTGCCGGTCTGGCCTACCTGGCGGTCGTGGTCCATTATGCCTGCGTCTACGACGGCGCGGCTGGCGCTGACCTGTGCGTCGATTACATCGGCTAGGTCGCGGAGCTTCTGGAAGCCGTCGCCGGTGCCGACGCCGCGGCCGCCGGATACGAGCACGTTGGCTTCGGTGATGTCAATCTTTTCCTTGTTCTCCTTGACGGTCTCGAGGACTTTTACGCGGAACTTGCCGGCGTCGAATTTCACGTCGAACTTCTCGATGTCGCCCTTACGGTCGGGGTTAGGGGTGCAACGGCGCATGACACCGGGGCGCACAGTCGACATCTGCGGACGGTGGTCCTTGCAGATGATGGTGGCCATGAGGTTGCCGCCGAAGGCGGGACGGGTCATGAGCAGGTCGCGGTCGGGAGAGATCTCCAGGCCGGTGCAGTCGGCGGTGAGGCCGGTGCCGACGCGGGCGCTGAGGCGCGGGCCCAGGTCGCGGCCGATGGTGGTGGCACCGAAGAGCACGATAGCGGGCTTGCGCTCTTTGATGACTTGGTCGATGGCCTGTGCATAGGGTTCGGTAGTGTAGACTTCCAGGGCGTCGTCGTCGGCTACCAGCACAGTGTCGGCACCTTCGGCGATGCACTGTTCTGCTTCTTTGGCATCGAGGTTATGGCCCAGGAGGATGCCTACAACCTGCTCGCCGAGGGCGTCGGCGAGCTCGCGGGCCTTGCCGAGGAGCTCGTAAGCCACGGGCTGAACTTTCCCGTCGCGCTGCTCCAGGAATACGTATACGTCTTTGTAATCTTGCTTGTTCATGGCTTGCGGCTTAGATGATGAATTTCTCCTTGAGTTTGGCAATGATGAGCTCAACGGCCTCCTCGGGCTCTACCTCGAAGAGCTGGCCGGGGGCCTTCATGCCCTTGGCGAAGGACTTGGCGACGCGTGTGGGGGAGCCTGCAAGGCCTATCTTGGCCGGGTCTACCTCGATGTCGTCGAAGCCCCATACCTCGATTTCCTTGTCGAAGGCGTCCCAGATGCCGGCCACTGTCATGTAGCGTGGCCGGGTGCCGGAGGCGAGGGCGGTGACGAGGCACGGAGCGCCGACCTGCACGGTCTGGTAGCCGTCTTCCATCTCCTTGCGCACGGTGAAGGTCTTGTCGCCGTCGTAGGCGAGGTCTACGGCGTATGTCACCTGTGGCAGGTCCATGTGCTCGGCAATCTGGGGGCCTACCTGGGCGGTGTCGCCGTCGATGGCCTGGCGGCCGGTGATGATGATGTCGTGGGGTATCTTCTTGAGGGCTGCGGCGATTGTGGTGGAAGTGGCCAGGGTGTCGGCGCCGCCGAATTTGCGGTCGCTCAGGAGGATGGCGCGGTCAACGCCCATGGCGTATGCCTCGCGGAGCACTGCCTTGGCCTGCGGCGGACCCATGCTGACTACCGTCACGTTGGCGCCGTACTTGTCTTTGAGACGCAAGGCGAACTCCAGGCCTCCTTTGTCGTCGGGGTTCATGATGGAGGGCACGCCGTCGCGGATCAGGGTGCCTTTCACCGGGTCGAGCTTGATCTCGGTGGTGTCCGGAACCTGCTTTATGCAGACTACTATTTCGAGTGGTTTCATTGTGTCGTTTTTACTTTAGAAGTTTGCCGGCGATGACCATGCGCTGCACCTCGCTGGTGCCTTCGTAGATCTCGGTAATCTTGGCATCGCGCATCATGCGCTCCACGGGATACTCGCGGGTGTAGCCGTAGCCGCCGTGGTACTGCACGGCCTTGGTGGTCATCTCCATTGCCGTCTCGGCGGCGAAGAGCTTGGCCATGGCGGCGTCGGCGGAATAGTTGTCCTTGCGGTCCTTGCGGAAGGCGGCCTTGCGCACGAGCAGGCGGCTGGCCTCGATGCGGGTCTGCATGTCGGCGAGCTGGAACTGCATGTTCTGGAACTTGGCCAGGGGGCGGCCGAACTGCTTCCGCTCCTTGACGTAGCGCACGGTCTCGTCCATGGCACCCTGGGCGATGCCGAGGGCCTGGGAGGCTATGCCGATGCGGCCGCCGTCGAGGGTCTTCATGGCGATGCCGAAGCCTTTGCCCTCGGCGCCGAGCAGGTTCTCGGCGGGCACGATGCAGTTCTCGAAGATGAGCTCGCAGGTGGCGGAGCCGCGGATGCCCATCTTCTTCTCTTTCTTGCCGATGGAGAAGCCGGGGAAGTCGCGCTCCACGATGAAGGCGCTGATGCCCTTGGTGCCCTTGCTCTTGTCGGTCATGGCCATGACGATGAAGACGTTGGCGGCCGAAGCGTTGGTGATGAATATCTTGGAACCGTTGAGCACGTAGTGGTCGCCTTCCTTTACGGCTGTGGTCTGCTGGGCGGAGGCGTCGGTGCCGGCGTTAGGCTCGGTGAGGCCGAAGGCGCCGATCCACTCGCCGCTGGCGAGCTTGGGCAGGTACTTCTGCTTCTGGGCCTCGGTGCCGTGCTCCAGGATGGGGGCGCAGCAGAGGGAGGTGTGGGCGGAGACGATGACGCCGGTGGTAGCGCATACGCGGCTGAGCTCTTCCACGGCCATGGTGTAGAGTACGTTGTCGGCGCCGGCGCCGCCATACTCCTTGGGTACGGGGATGCCCATGATGCCGAGCTTGGCCATCTTTTCTACGGTCTCCATCGGGAAGCGCTCCGTCTCGTCAACCTCGGCTGCGAGCGGCTTTACTTCCTTTTCGGCGAACTCCCGTATCATCTGCAGGAACAGGTTCTGCCGGTCTGTGGTGTTGAAATCCATATTTTTATCTTTGAGTTGAAGGTCGGAAATGCGGCAGGCTGAAGTATTATTCTGTCGCTGGCGCCCGCTTTAGCGCGGCGCTTTCCTCTCTTCTTCAACTTATTAGCACATTTCTATCAGATTTTCATCCACGATGAGTTCGCAGCCTGTGGCGGCCTTGATCTCGTCGAGGGTGAAGGCGGGGTTGTACTCGCGGAGCACGAGGCCCTTGTCGGTGACTTCCATTACGCCCATCTCGGTGATGATGAGGTTGACGCACTTGGCGGCCGTCAGGGGCAGGGTGCACTCCTTCAGGATCTTGTGGTTGCCCTTGGCGGTGTGCTCCATTGCGAGGATGACGCGCCTGGCGCCGGACAGCAGGTCCATGGCGCCGCCCATGCCGGGGGTCTTCTTTCCGGGGATGCACCAGTTGGCGAGGTTGCCCTGCTCGTCGGTCTGGAGGGCGCCGAGGATGGTTACGTCGACGTGGCCGCCGCGCACCAGGCCGAAGCTGTAGGCGCTGTTGAATGTGGCGGCACCGGGCGTGGCGGTGATGCATGAGCCGCCGGCATCGGTGTACTCCCAGTCCTCCTCGCCTTCCTTGGCGCGGGGGCCGAGGCCGAGCAGACCGTTCTCCGAGTGGATGGTTACCTTCACGTCCTGCGGAAGGTAGGCGGGTATCATCGTCGGCAGGCCGATACCCAGGTTCACCACATAGCCGTCGTGCAGCTCCTTGGCGGCGCGGCGGGCTATGGTCTCTCTAATTTGAGCTTTGTCCATGATATAGAGATTTTAAGTTTAGTCTTTGTTCTGGCGCCGCACGAATTCTTGGGCGACATAGGAGGCGACGTCGTCGGCGTAAGTGTTGGCGCCGAAGCCGGCGTCGTATCCAAGCTCCTTGGCCAGCTCGTGGCTGATGCGTGGGCCGCCGCAGACGAGGATGACCTTGTCGCGCAGGCCCTCGGCCTCGAGCATCTCCACCAGCTCCGTGAGGTTCTGGATGTGGATGTCCTTCTGGGTCACCGTCTGCGACACGAGCAGAGCGTCGGCGTGCAGTTCCAGGGCCTTGGCGATGAACTCGTCGTTGGGCACCTGGGAGCCGAGGTTGTGTGCCTCGATCATGTCGTAGCGCTCCAAGCCGTAGTGGCCGGCGAAGCCTTTCATGTTCATGATGGCGTCGATGCCCACGGTGTGTGCGTCGGTGCCTGTGGAGGCGCCCACCATCACCAGTGGCCGCCCTATGTGCTCGCGTATGAAGTCGTCGCATTCCTCCATGCCCCATTTCACGCCCTCCACCTTGGGCACGTGGATCTGCGTGTAGTCGATGCTGCCGGTGTAGGAGCCGTAGGCGTTGAAGAAGGTGAAGCCCGGAGTCAGCTCGCGGTGATATACTATCAGCGGGTTCTCGAAGCCCATCTGGCGGAGCAGCTGCTTGGCGGCCTCGATGGCTTCCTCGCCGACCGGAACGGGCAGCGCGAAGCTGAGCTGCACCTTGCCGTCGTTCATCGTGTCGCCGTAAGGCTTGATGCGGGTCAGGTCAAGCGTCTTGTCGTAGTCTTTCTTCTCGGTGGAATATAATCCTTCGCTCATAACTTTCCTCCTTTCTTACTTACGGTCCAGCATTAGCTGGATGAACGGGTTATAGTAGTTGCGGCCCTTGGGGGCGACGCCGTCGAGGCCCTTGCCGCCGGTCTTGGCGCGCTTGATGTCGGCGAAGATGCCTTTCTCCAGTGCGGTGAAGAGGCCCTCGTTCTCCATGCGCTCGAGCAGGTCGGTGGCCTTGGCCAGCACTTCCTGTGCGCGGCGCTGGATGATGCCGTCCTTGCGGAACTCCACCTCGTCGCCGATGCTCTTCATGTTGCCGAAGATGTACTTGGCGTTCTCGATGGAGAGGTAGCGGTCGGACATGAACGGTGTGTGGATGGCCTCGGTGGGCATGCCAAGGAGCTGGATGCCCTGGCTGGTCCAGATGCCGATCATGTTGAACAGTGCGTCCTGGATGTGGCCGCGGAAGATGTTGCCGGTCATGAACTTCGTCGGGGGCATGTACTTGAGCGTGGCCTTGGGGAAGATTTCGCGGAGCATCTGCGCCTGGGCGAGTTCGAGCAGGAAGCCGTTCTCCAGTTCCGGGTCCATCTCGAAGGCGTGTCCGAGGCCCATCTGTTCCTCGGGCAGACCGGCCATGAGGGCCAGCTGCTCGTTGATGAGGTCGGAGGCAAGCACGGTGTGGGCCTCTTCCACGGCGTCGGCGGTGGTGAGGTAGTTGTCCTCGCCGGTGTTGATGATGACGCCGGCGTAGCCGTTGATGACTCGGCTCATGAACTGGTCCACCAGGGTGCGCTGCATGTTGATGTCGCGGAAGAGAATGCCGTAGAGGGCGTCGTTGAGCATGACGTCCAGGCCCTCGAGGGCGCCCATGGCGGCGATTTCGGGCATGCACAGTCCGGAGCAGTAGTTGCACAGGCGGATGTATCGGCCCACCTCCTCGCCGACCTCGTCGAGGGCCTTGCGCATGATGCGGAAGTTCTCCTGGGTGGCGAAGGTGCCTCCGAAGCCCTCGGTGGTGGCGCCGTAGGGTACATAGTCGAGCAGGCTCTGGCCGGTGGTGCGGATCACGGCGATGATGTCGGCGCCCTGGCGGGCGGCCGCCTGGGCCTGGATGACGTCCTCGTAGATGTTGCCGGTGGCCACGATGACGTACAGGTACGGCTTGGGACCCTCGCCGATGGTCCTGAGGTAGTTCTCTTTCTTGGCGCGGCGGTCCTTGATGCGTGTCAGTGCCTGGTCCACGTAGGGGTGCAGGGCCTTGGCGACCTCCTCTGCGGTGTGCGTGGGCAGCTCGGTGATGTCGAGCTTGCTTTCGGCCACCTGCTCGGCGATATGCTGCGGGTCGAGGCCGGTTTCTATGATGGCGTTGCCGAGGAAGTACATCACTCCCTCGCCGAGCACGCCCTTTTCCTTGAGCGAATTGACCAGCACGTTTGGCAGGGGCACCTCATTGGCGTCGATGCCGTCGATGCCAAGCAGGCGGCACAGGGTGCGCTCCACGGCCACCGTTGAGTAGCCTTCCACAAAGCTCTGGACGTCCTCGGCGATGCGCCGCGCAACCTCCTTGGCGTGCTTTACTTTCTCGAAATCTAATCCTAATTTACTCTTCTGCATTTCAGCTTTTACAACTTTCTATCGGTCAAGGTATCGTGCCGCCGTGTCGGTCACCATGTCGTCGACACCCAGAATCATGGCGATGCGCAGGGCCTCGCGTGGCACCTCCGTCTCGTTGCTGGGTTCGAGGGTGTAGTCGATGAAATCGTTCACGGTGGCGGCCGTGAGCCGGCGTCCGTCGGCTTTCTCCTCGCGGAAACCGCGTACGCGCAGGCGTCGGCAGGGAGCCGTCAGGCCGCTGTAGTGGGTGGTGAGGAGCGTGTAAGAGCCGGGGCCGGAGAGAAGCTCTATGACGGCGTTGACCAATGCTTTTCCTTCCTCGGGATTGGTGGTGCGGGCCGGCTCGTCGATGAGCGCGAGCAGCCGCATGCCATTCCGTTTCTTCTTTATTATCTCGTTTATGCGGAGCATTTCGGCGGCGTAGCTGGAAAGCCCTTCGAGCTCGTCTTGGGCGTCGCCGATGCTGCTTAGTACTTCCTGGACAGGGGTTATGCAGGCCTTGTCGGCCGGGACGAAATAGCCGAACTGGGCCATGAGCTGGGCCAGGCCGACGGTCTTCAGCACCACGCTCTTGCCTGCCATGTTGGCGCCGGTGATCACCGTCACGCCCTCGGCAGCGGATATGTCCACGGGCTGGAACTCGCGCTTCGACTGCTTCAGTGCCTCGGCAATCTGCGGGTTGCGCAGTGCTGTGTAGCTTATTCCAGCTTCGGCAATCTGCGGACGGGTGAGAGAGAGCTTTTTGACCAGCCGGGCGCGGGCTATGAGCATGTCGAGGCGTCCGAGATCCTTTAGGCCTGCGGTCAGTGCCGGGGCGTATGGCTGTAATTCCGCACTCAGCCGAATGCGGATACGTGTCTCTTCGTCGCTGCATGCCGCGAATAGCTCGGCGACGTTGTCGGCCTCCTCCTTCCGTGCCTGCTTGAGCTTGGCCCGCAAGTCTTTCAGTGCCGGGCTGTAGGCGTCGTAGACGTAGAAATGGGCCACGCGTGTGCCTTCCGGGTCGAGTGCGTCCACCACATTGGCTACGGATGGAAGCTCCACTGCCGCCAGTCCTATTTCAAGGCAGATCCTGCGCACCTCCATTACGGTCAGTGCCAGGGCCTTCACCTCATATAGCTCTATGTCGCCGAGCACTTGTCCGGCGGCGAGTGCCGACAGTGTGGAGGCAACGTCGCGCAGACACATGAGCTGGAGGCATATCTTGTCTATTTTGGTGTCATGCAGGGATATATGGCGGAGCATCTCATCGGTGTCCGAATATTCGTGCGCCATGTCGCCCCGTTCCGTAAGCCAGGGGCTGTCGAGCAGACACTGCTTGCCCAGCGGAGAGATTGTCTCCGTCAGGCCGACGATATACGCCAGGTTCTTGTTCCGGGCGATTGCTGCGCGTATGGTATCGACAGTAGCGGTCATGCTATCGAGGTGAGTTTATGTCCATGTTGCATGAGGTCGTAGACGGGGACGGACAAGATTTCTCCCAGTTCGCCGCAAAGTCTGACGCTGTCGAGGCGGTAGCCGCGTGGCGACACTGGATTCACGCATACGGCCAGCAGGCGGTTCTTGCGCAGTACTTCGAGCTTGCCGCCGCGCCGGCGATAGTCGGCCAGGGTGGCGGGTGTGGCGAAGAGGCGCGTGAAATCGCGCATGATGAGCGTGGTGTCGGCAATCTGCTTCTGAGCCGAAAGGAACTGGAGCATGCGGTCGCTGACGGCTCCGGAGCAGAACAGGGTAGTGCCGTGGTCGAAGATGCGGTAGCGGTTACTCTCCAAGGCGAATGCCGAGGGAATGTTTAGGTCATGCGCTTCACCCTCGGCGTCAATTCCCCATACGCCCGCCGCCAGCGGCTCCAGCCGGTCGGCAAGCTGTGCCTTCACGTTAGGCAGTTCTATCAGCGAGCAGACGAAGCGGGTGTGGTTCCTGACCTCCTGTATGGTGGCGGCTACGGCTGCTCCGGTGGCGAGCACCAGTGCGTCGGCCACGGTGGGCGACGCCGGGCTGAGGCGCGACAGGGCGCCGTCGATCAGCACCGTCTCGGCTCTATGCTCGTGCAACCTGCCTATGAGTGTGCGCATGCTGGCTGTGTCTGCCGGGCCCGAGATAAGCGCCTTGCCGCCGATGATGGCGCGGGCCGTCACCAGGCGCCCGAGCGAGGTGCGCCGGTTGCTGAGGTCCAGAATCTCGGACGTCAGGCGCCGCTGGCGGTAGTGCAGTTCGGATGTGGCAAAGAGCATGTTCTCGTAAACGGTAATCTCGGGTTTTGGAGTGCGGAGCACGACGTCGCGGGTCTCGCCGTCGACACCGATGGAGGTCAGCGCGGTGGCGTGGCCGCGCAGGGCGAGACGGCGGAGGATGTAGTTGAGACACTCGGTCTTGCCGGCGTTCTTGGCAAGCCCGACTATCGCGACCGAGCGGCACTGGGCCACATCCTCCACCAGCCTCATTCCTATTACTTGGTGTTTCGCTTGTGGCGTTCCAGATCCTGGGGCTCGAGGGCGAGCTGGTCGCCGCGCAGCAGGCGGGCCACGCCTTCGCGGTGCTTGGCCTCATTCTCGCGTGCAGCCTTGCAGTCGGGGCACTGGCACTCGTCCTTGTACTCGTCGGGGGTGGTGTAGGTGGTTATCACGCCCTCGTAGTTGCGCACTACCATGCGGTTGGGCGCCATGCTGACGATGTAGTTGGGCATGATGGGTATCTTGCCGCCTCCGCCGGGGGCGTCGATGACGAATGTCGGCACACAGTAGCCTGAAGTATGGCCGCGCAGGTTCTCCATGATCTCGATTCCCTTCGACACGGGTGTGCGGAAGTGCTCGATGCCCAGGCTGAGGTCGCACTGGTAGATGTAGTAGGGGCGTACGCGGATCTTCACCAGCTCGTGCACGAGGCGCATCATGATGTTGGGGCAGTCGTTGACGCCGCGCAGCAGTACGCTCTGGTTGCCCAGGGGCACACCGGCGTTGGCCAGGCGGGCGCAGGCTTCCTTGCTCTCCTCGGTGACCTCGTTGGGGTGGTTGAAGTGAGTGTTGAGCCATACGGGATGGTACTTGCTTATCATCTGCACCAGCTCGGGGGTTATGCGCTGCGGGCACACTACGGGGGTGCGGCTGCCGAGGCGTATGATTTCCACGTGGGGAATCTCGCGCAGGCGCTTGAAGATGTATTCGAGGGTCTCGTCGCTCACCAGCAGGCAGTCGCCGCCGCTGAGCAGGACGTCGCGCACCTGCGGGGTGCGGGCGATGTAGTCGATGGCCTTGTCGATGTTCTCGCGGGGGGAGGCTGCGTCATGCTGGCCGGCGAAGCGGCGGCGTGTGCAGTGGCGGCAGTACATCGAGCACTTGTCGGTGATGAGCATGAGCACACGGTCGGGGTAGCGGTGTGTCAGTCCCGGCACGGGGCTGTCGCTGTCCTCGTGGAGGGGGTCCTCCAGGTCGGCGCTGGCGCGGTGCAGCTCGAGCGACGACGGCACGGCCTGCTTGCGTACGGGGTCGTTGGGGTCGTCGGGATCGATGAGGCTGAGATAGTAGGGGGTGATGGCCATGCGCAGCGTCTTAAGGCTCTCGCGGATGCCGGCTTCCTCCTCTTCGGTCAGCTTCAGGTATTTCTTGAGTTGGTCCACCGTCTCGATGCGGTTACGGACCTGCCATGTCCAGTCATTCCAGTCCTTGTCCGAAACGCCAGGGAACATTTCTTCTCTTCGGCTCTTGTTCATAACGGAAAAGAGTTTAGCTGTGGGGTTGGCTAAGATAGGGTAGGGTGCGCCGCGTCCGGGGACGCGGCACACCTTATTATATATGTTTCCGATTATGCGTAGAGGTCGGTGAAGATCTTGCGCAGGGCCTCGTTCTCGCGGAGCTCCTGAAGGGTGATCTCGGCGTGGCCCTTGGTGTAGCCGTTGCCGACGATCATGGTGACGTCGCTGCCCACGCCCTCGGCGCCGAGGGCGGCCTTGGTGAAGCTGGTGGCCATGGAGAAGAAGTATACCAGGCCATCGTTCTTGGTGCAGAGGATGGAGGTCATCTCCGTGTCGGGGATGTTGACGTTGTTGATGGTGACGTCGCACATCTCGCCCTTGGTGAGCTCGGCGATCTTGTCCATGACGGGCACGGGCTGGGTGGCGTCGGCGGAGAATACGTAGTCGCAGAAGCCGAGTTCCTGCATGCGCTTGGTGGATCGCTCGCTGTGGCACAGGCCGATGACCTTGCCGGTGACGCCGGCGCGCTTCTTGGCCTCGTAGCAGCAGAGCATGCCGGACTTGCCGCCGGCTCCGATGATGAGCACGGTGTCGCCGGGCTTGACGAGCTTGGCGGTCTGGGCGGGAGCGCCGGCCACGTCGAGGGCGCTCAGGGCCAGGTTCTCGGGCATGTCATTGGGTATCTTGGCGTAGATGCCGCTCTCGAAGAGGATGGCCTTGCCGTCGATGTCCACCTGGTCGATTTCGGGACGGATATCCTTGATCTTGTCGATGCGCAGCGGGGTGAGGGACAGTGATACGAGGGTGGCAATCTTGTCGCCCACCTTCAGGTCAATTTTGTCCTTGAGCGCGTCGCCGATCTTCTCCACGGTACCGAGGAGCATGCCGCCGGAGCCGGTGACGGGGTTGCGATGCTTGCCCTGCTTTGCCACGATGTCGAGCATGATTTCGGCGATCTTGGCCTTGTCGCCGCCAGCCTGCTCTTCGATCTGGGTAAAGGAAGCGGAGTCGATGTTGAGGGTCTGGACGTCGATCAGGATTTCGTTGTCGTAGATCTCGTCCATATTGTTGTCTACCTTGTTGGCGGGCTGGGGGAGCACGCCTTTGGGCTCGAGCACGCGGTGCGTACCGTATTTGTTGCCTTTCTTCTGCATGGTATGTTTAGGTTAGTTTTTATTTTAGTTGAGAGTTGAGGTGCCTTTGGCTGGCAGTGAATTATTTTTTGCGCTGCCGCCGACTTCAGCTCGGCGCCAAGCCAGCGTGGCTCGGGCATTTAGCTGCGAGGCTTGAGGCCGAGTATCTCGCGGGCCTCGGCGGGAGTGGCGACCTCGCGGCCGAGTTCCTTGGCCAGGCGCACTACTTTTTCCACAAGCTCGCCGTTGCTCTTTGCCAGGACGCCGCGGCTGAGGTAGAGGTTGTCCTCGAAGCCTACGCGGACGTTGCCGCCCATGGCGATGCCGGCGGCTGCCATCGGGAAGGCGTGGCGGCCGATGCCGGTGACGGTCCAGGTCGAGCCGGTCGGAATCTTGTTGACCAGCCAGCAGAGGTTGTCGACGGTGGCGGGGGTGCATCCGGGCACTCCGAGCACGAAGTTGAACTGCATGGGGGCGCCGGGCACCTGGCCCTTGCGTGCCATGTTGACCACTGTGTCGAGGTGGCCCATCTCGAAGCATTCGTATTCTGGCTTGATGCCGCGCTCGATCATGCGCTGGCCGAAGGCGCGCATCATGGGCATGGTGTTCTCGAAGACTTCGTCGCCGAAGTTGCAGGTGCCGCAGTCGAGGGTGGCCATCTCGGGGTCCAGCTCGGTGGGCTGGAGGCGCTCCTCGGCTGTCATTCCCACGGCGCCGCCGGTGGAGGGGATCATGATGACGTCGGGGCAGGCGCGGCGGATGGCGTCCATGCATTCTTTGAAGCGCTCCTTGCTCTGGGTGGGGGTGCCGTCGTCCTCGCGCACGTGCACGTGGATGATGGCGGCGCCGGCGTCGGCGGCCGATTTGGCCTCGCGCACCAGCTCCTCGACGGTGTAGGGAACTGCGGGGTTCTGCTCCTTGGTGACTTCGGCGCCGCAGATGGCGGCGGTGATTATCAGTTTCTCCATGTCGGCCGTGTTATTAGTCGTGAGCGATGCGCTGGTCGGGCTTGCGGACCACGCAGGTGCCGGAAGCGCGGCATACGAGGATGGGTTCTGCGAGCTCGTCGGCTGCGGAGGGCGAGATGTCGGGGCGTGTGACCACGACTTTCCAGGCCTCGAACTTCATCTTGCGCGAGGTGTTGCCCACGTGGGTGATCTCGCCGCGTGCCTCGATGTAGTCGCCGGCGTATACGGGTGCGAGGAATTCGACGTTGTCGTATGCGGCGAAGAGGCCCTCGTCGCCGTCGTGCATGATGAGCAGCTCGGTGGCCACGTCGCCGAAGAGGTGTACCATGTGTGCGCCGTCCACGAGGTTGCCGCCGTAGTGGGCGTCCTTGGCGCTCATGCGCACGCGCAGTGTTGTCTTTTCCATATCTTGTGCTGGAGTTTTCGGGTTGGTTATTTTACGAGGTAGTCGATGAGGATGCCGGGGGTGTGGACGTCGTCGGGGTCGATTTCGCCGATTTCCACTATTTCCTTGGGTTCGCAGATGACCATGTCGGCGGCGGTGGCCATCATGGGGTTGAAGTTGGAGCTGGTGCCGCGGAAGCGGAGGTTGCCTTTCTTGTCGGCGCGGCTGGCGCCGATGAGTGCGATGTCGGCGCGGAGGGGCATCTCGAGCAGGTAGTCCTTGCCGTTGATGCTGAGGACCTGCTTGCCTTCTGCCACTACGGTGCCAAGGCCGGTGGGGGTGAGGACGCCGCCGAGGCCGAAGCCGCCTGCGCGGACGCGCTCTGCCAGGGTACCCTGGGGCGAGAACTCTACCTCGAGCTCACCGGCGTTCATCTGCTCGGCGGTCTGGGGGCAGGCGCCGATGTAGCTCACGATGAGCTTGCGGAGCTGCTTGTTCACTATGAGCTGGCCGATGCCCTTGTCGGGATAGGCGCTGTCGTTGCATATCACGGTGAGGTCTTTGACGCCGCTCTTGGCCAGGGCGTCGAGGACTCGGTTGGCGCTTCCGTTGGCCAGGAAGCCGCCTACCATCACAGTCATGCCGTCCTTGAACTTGGCTACGGCTTCTTCTACTGTTATTATCTGACTCATAGTCGCTTGTTTAGGTTATTTCATGGTATCGGAACCCGCAAGGGGGCTCTTCGGGAGCCAGGCCCCGGATTCACCTACAAAATTACATATAATTCCGCACATACACAAATTGCCTGCAAATATTTTTACCTGATGGGCGCATACCACTTCTATACTGGAAAAAAGTCAGACCCCGCGCAGCGCAACATGCACTGCGGGGGGCCTGTGTGCAAACTTTTTTGGATAAAACTACGTCATCGCGACGGAGCCGGCATGACTGCCTGTGTTTCTGCTCTTAGTCGAGCTTATGGATTACGAGTCCGGAGCGGAGCTTGGGCTCGAACCAGGTTGTCTTGGGGGGCATGATGTTGCCGGTGTCGGCGATCTGCATCAGCTGGTCCATGGTGACGGGATAGAGGGCGAGGGCCATCTTCATCTCTCCGCTGTCTACGCGGCGCTGGAGCTCTTCGAGGCCGCGGATGCCGCCCACGAAGTCGATGCGCTTGTCGCTGCGCAGGTCGGTGATGCCGAGGATGTCGCGCAGGATCTTGTCGGAGCTGACGGTGACGTCGAGCACGCCGATGGGGTCGTTGTCGTCGTATGTGCCGGGCTTGGCGGTGAGGCTGTACCAGCGGCCGTCGAGGTACATGCTGAAGTTATGCAGCCTGTCGGGGTGGTAAATCTCGGTACCCTTGTCCTCGACGTCGAAGTTCTCGCGCACGCGGTCGAGGAACTGGGCGGGGGTGAGGCCGTTGAGGTCGCGGACCACGCGGTTGTAGTCGATGATGCGCAGGTGGGAGGCGGGGAAGGCCACGGCCAGGAAGTAGTTGTATTCCTCGTCGCCGCGGTGGTTGGGGTTGTTCTTGGCCTTTTCGGCGCCCACGAGGGCGGCTGCGGCGCTGCGGTGGTGGCCGTCGGCGATGTACATGTTGGGGATGGAGGCGAAGGCCTCGGTGATTTTCTTGATGGTCTCCTCGTCGTCTACCACCCAGAAAGTGTGGCCGAAGCCGTCGGGAGCCACGAAGTCGTACTCGGGAGCCTTTGCGGTCTCCTTGCGCAGGATATCTTCGAGCTCGGCGTTGTCGGGGAATGCGAAGAATACGGGTTCCACGTTGGCGTTGTTGACGCGCACGTGCTTCATGCGGTCCTCTTCCTTGTCGCGGCGGGTGAGCTCGTGCTTCTTGATGCGGCCCTCCATATAGTCGTCGACCCAGGCGCCGATGACGAAGCCGTACTGGGTGCGGCCGTCCATGGTCTGGGCGTAGATGTAGTAGTTCTCCTTGGGGTCCTGCACGAGCCAGCCGTTCTTCTGGAAGGTGTTGAACTGCTCCACGGCCTTTTCGTAGACCTTGGGGTCATGCTCGTCTGTGCCAGGCTCGAAGTTGATTTCGGGCTTGATGATGTGGTAGAGGGACTTGGGGTTTCCCTCGGCCTCCTTGCGGGCTTCCTCGCTGTTGAGGACGTCGTAAGGCCGCGATACGACCTCCTCCACCATCTCGCGGGGAGGACGGACGCCTCTGAACGGTTTTACTTTTGCCATGATATTAGATTAGTTTTGGGTTTTCTTTGGTGTGGGAGTCGGGAGTTGTCGCCCTTTGGGTAGGCGCAGCTTATACTCGTCATTGGCGCCTGCTTCAGTGCGGCGCGTCTTCAGTCCAGGCGGATGGTCTGCAGCCGGTCGGGGCCGACGCTGACGATTGCCACTGGCACGCCGAGCTTCTCCTCCAGGTAGCGGATGTAGCTGCGGAAGTTCTCGGGAAAGTCCTCTGCCGACTTGGCGCCGGTGAGGTCGGTCTGCCAGCCGGGCAGGTCCTCGTAGACGGGGCGGATGTTGACGGCGGCGGCGTCGTAGGGAAAGCGGTCGGTGCGGCGCCCGTTAATCTCGTATGCCACGCAGGCGCGGACGATGGGGAATGTGTCGAGCACGTCGCCCTTCATCATGATGAGCTTGGTGACGCCGTTGACCTGTATGGCGTGGCGCAGTGCCACGAGGTCGATCCAGCCGCAGCGGCGTTCGCGGCCTGTCACGGCGCCGTATTCGTGTCCGCGCTCCTGCATTGTCTTGCCGTCGGCGGAAAAGAGCTCGGTAGGGAAGGGGCCGGCGCCCACGCGGGTGCAGTATGCCTTGAAGATTCCGTATACGTCGCCGATGTTGCGTGGCGCCACGCCGAGGCCTATGCAGGCTCCGGCGCTGACGGTGTTGGAACTGGTGACGAAGGGGTAGGAGCCGAAGTCGACGTCGAGCATGGTGCCCTGGGCGCCCTCGGCGAGTACTTTCTTGCCGTCGCGCAGGGCGTCGTTGATGAGCCAGTCGGTGTCGGCGAGCTCGAAGCGGGCCATGGCGGCGGCGGCCTGGAGCCAGCGGCGCTCGCGCTCGGCGAAGTCGTCGGGCAGCTGGTAGCCCATCTGGGCGAGCATCTGCAGGTGGCGGTCACGTGCGGCCTGGTAGCGTTTGTCGAAGTCGAGTTCGAGGTCGCCAACGCGCAGGCCGTAGCGGCTCACCTTGTCGGTGTAGGTGGGGCCGATGCCCTTGCCGGTGGTGCCGATTCTGGCCTTGCCCTTGGCGGCCTCGTTGGCGGCGTCGAGCAGGCGGTGGGTGGGCATGATGAGGTGTGCCTTGCGGGAGATGCGGAGCACTTTCTGCATGTCCACTCCGCTCTTTTCGAGCTCGGCGGCCTCGGCGGCGAAGAGCTCCGGATCGAGCACCACGCCGTTGCCGATGACGTTGACTGTGCCCGGCTGGAACACACCCGACGGTATGGAGCGGAGCACATGTTTCTGACCGTTGAACTCAAGAGTGTGGCCGGCGTTGGGACCGCCTTGGAAGCGGGCCACGATGTCGTAGCCGGGCGTGAGCACGTCCACTACCTTGCCTTTTCCCTCGTCGCCCCATTGCAGGCCGAGAAGCACGTCTAATTTTTCCATAGCGCAAAATTAATACTTTTCCGCATAATGCCCAAACGGCGTGCCGAAATTCGCCTCGGAGCGCTGTCAGATGCGTTTCAGCAGGGAGTATGAGGGGAGAATGCCGAGTTCTCCGGCGCGGCTTAGGTCGGCGCGGCCCGACTCGCGGTTGCCGAGGCTGAGGTATGTCAGGCCGCGGTTGTAGTAGGCTTCGGGGAAGTCGGAGCGCAGCTCCAGGGCGCGGTTGTAGCACTCCAGTGCGGAGGTGTAGTCGCCCAGGGAGTAGTAGATATTGCCCTTGTTGAACCAGGCGTATACCAGTCGGGGGCTGAGCTCGAGGGCCTTGTCGAGGTCCACGATGGCCATCTGCAGGTCGTGGCGCACGGCGGCGAGGTTCATCTGGCCCTTGGCCTCGTCGGTATTCTCGTCGTGCTGCTGGCGCACCATGTAGGCGCGCTGGGTGAGGGAGCCTGCGCGGCCGAGATAGGCCAGTGTCATGTCCGGGGCGAGGTTGAGCGTGGAGTCGAAGTCGGCGATGGAGGCGTCGAAGTCCTTGAGTACGCCCATGGCCACGGCGCGGTTGAAGTAGTCGGCTGGTCGCGGGCGGGTGCCGGCCTTCTGGATGGCCGAGGTGAAGAAGTTGGCCATGTCGAACATCTTCTCTATGTCTTCGCGGTCGGACTGGGAGGATGTGAGGGTGCCGAGGTATAGTTTCCAGGGTGCGTATCGGGCGGAGTTGTAGTCTCCGAGCTCGCGGATGTAGTTGGAGGCGGGGCGCAGCTCGGTGTGGCCGTCGAAGGGAGTGAGTATGAACATGGCCACCGGCTCGACGCGCATCTCGCGGTCCTGGACGCGCCCCTTGATCTCCTCCTGGTAGCTCATGGCGGTGGGCTCGGTGGCCTTGCTGACGGTCACGAGCTTGTTGAAGCGCTCCATGACTTCGGAGTCGGATTCGCCCTCCTGCTTGGCATCGGCGTAGAAGTTGGCCTCTCCGGCTTCGATGGTGGGCTTGTCAAGGGGATTGCGGGTGGGGTTGGTGACGTACTGGCGCACGAGATTTTCGGCACGGTTGTATGCCTCGATGGCCCTGGCGGTGTTGCCGCTCTGGCTGTAGGCGTAGGCCAGGGAGTAGTAGCCTTGGTGGAAGCGGGGGTATTTCTGCACGATCTTCTGGAGGTCGGCTATGGCCTCGCGCCACTTGCCCAGGTCGAAGTTGATGAGGGCGCGGGCGTAGATGGCGTGGAAGTTGTCGGGGCGCTGGCGGAGCACCTCGGTGAAGTCGCGCACGGACTTCTGCAGGTCGCGCACTTCATATAATAACAAGGCGCGGTTATAGCGGGCCGGGAGGTTGTCCGGCTCCAGCTCCAGGATGTAGTTGTAGTCGGACATGGCCCCGAAGTAGTCATCGTTGTTGTAGCGCACGAAGGCGCGGTTGAGGTAGTTGGAGGTCTCCTTGGGCTGGAGGTTGATGATGGCGTCCATGTCCTTGGAGGCCTGTTCCCACTGTTTGCGGCTGACGGCTATCTCGGTGCGCAGCTGGTATGGGAATGGGTCGGACTTGTCGCGGTTGATGGCCGAGTCGATGTCGGCCAGGGCGGCGGTGGTGTCGCCGGTGAAGTAGTTGACCTGTGCGCGGGCGGAGTATGCATGCTCGAAGCCGGGGTAGTAGCGGAGCAGGAGGTTGATGCCGTCGCGGGCCTCGTCGTAGCGCTTGAGGGAGCTGAGTCCGGCCACTTTATAATATAGGAAATACTTGTCGACGGGCTTGTATTCCAGGCCTCGGTCGAAGTCGAGCAGGGCCAGGGAGTCGCGGTGGAGCTGGAGGCGGGCGAAGCCGCGCACGCGATAGGCCTCGGTCATGAACTTGTTGCGGTCAAGAGCCATGGAGGCGTCGGCCTCGGCGCCCCGGTAGTCGTCGAGCATGAGCTTGGCCAGTGCGCGGAAGTAGTAGGGCTCGGCCAGGTAGGGCTTGGCCTCGGCGGCGAGGTTGAAGTAGTGGATGGAGAGCATGTAGTCGTCCATGCTCAGCACGTTGCGACCGATGTTCAGCACCTGCTCGGCGTTGATCTGGGCCTTGGCGCCGACAAGCGAGAGTAGGCAGATGAAAAAGGCGGCTATTCGGGGAAGTTTCATTTCGTTTCTTGGGAAAGGTTGAGCTGCAGGTCCACGCTGGCGGCATGGATTTCGGAGAAGAGTCGGCGCAGGAACGCGGGGTCGAGTCCGAGCTGGCCTCCCTCGGCTATCTTGTCGCCAAGCAGGGAGGCGTAGCGGTCTGGTTGCACCACGGGCATGTCCTCCTGCTGCTTGTACAGGCCTATTTCGCGGCAGGCCTCCATGCGCTTGGCCAGGACTTGGAGCAGCTCCGAGTCGAGGGTGTCGATGCGTTCGCGCAAGGACTGTAGGGTGTGGTCGTCGGCTCCTTCGGTCTTTGGGGCCGGAAGAGAGCGAAGGAGTTGCCCGACCTCTTCTGGCGTAATCTGCTGTGCTGCGTCGCTGAGGGCATCGCAAGGGCGGATATGGCTCTCGATCATAAGCCCGGAGAAGCCGAGCTTCATGGCCTTTCGGGCGAGGTCGGGCACTTCGGCGGCTTTTCCTGAGCAGTGGCTTGGGTCGTGGAGCAGTGGCAGGTCGGGCAGGCGATGGTGCAGTTCTATGGGGATGGCCCACTGCGGAGGGTTGCGCCAGCGGCCGGACAGGTAGCTGGAGAAGCCGCGATGCACGGCTCCGAGGCGGCGTATGCCGGCCCGGAGGAGGCGTTCCAGGGCGCCTATCCAGAGTTCGAGATCGGGGTTGACGGGGTTCTTGGCCAGCACGGTGATGTCGGTGGCGTTCAGCCGTTTGAGCTCGTCGGCGATTTCCTGCACGGCGAAAGGGTTGGCTACGGTGCGGGCGCCGAGCCATATGCCGTCGAGTCCTGCGCGGACGGCCATGGCGGCATGGGCGGCGTTGCCGGCTTCGGTGAGCACTTTCATCCCGGTCTCGGCCTTCACGGCCTTGAGCCAGCCGAGGCCGCGCGAGCCCACTCCCTCAAAGGCGCTGGGGCGCGTGCGCGGCTTCCACAGGCCCGCACGGAATACCGTCACACCCTCCGCATTCAGCCTGCGGGCAGTCTCCATCACCGTCTCCTTGGTCTCGGCGCTGCACGGCCCGGCTATCACGAGCGGCAGGTTAGAGGACTCTCGGCCGAATAGGGGCTGTAAGTCTCCGAACTGTTCCGTTTTCATCAGTGCAAAGATAATACAATTTTTTTAAACGGACTTTTTGGTCGTCAAGTGCAACAAGTAGCGGGCGGTTCACGTTAGTTCTGCATGAAGAAAATTCTACTCTTTGCAGCCGCGCTGGTAATGCTCGTAGGCTGCTCCGCCAAGCAGGCCGACGCCAATGCCGAAGCCGCCAAGCCGACACAGGAGGCCGCCCGGCAGGCCGATACGGTGAAGAATATGCCGATGGTGCTGGACTTCTCGGCCACCTGGTGCGGTCCGTGCCGTATGTTCGCCCCGGTGTTCCACGCCGTGGAGAAGGACTACGAGGGCACGGTGAAGTTCCTGACCGTGGACATTGACCAAAATCCGGAGCTGGCACAGCAGTTCCGTGTCGAGGCCGTGCCCACCATCGTATTCCTCAGCCCGGACGGCCGTGAGCAGCAGCGTTTCACCGGCGCGCCCGACGAGGCGACGTTCCGCCAGGCCGTCGATGCGCTTCTGAGGAAGTAGGGTTCAGCCCTGCTCTCCTGAGAAGAGCGAGCGCAGCAGCTCGTCGACTCTGCCGACTTCGATAATCTGAATCTTGAACCTCGAGGCGTCCGTGCCCTTGAGGTTCCTTTTTGGTATGTATATGGTCTTGAAGCCGAGCTTCTCGGCCTCGGCCACGCGGCGGTCTATGCGCGACACGGTGCGTATCTCGCCGCTCAGTCCCACCTCGCCGACGACTACGGTGCCGTCGGGAAGTGCGATGTCGAGGTTCGACGACATGACGGCCGCGATGATGGGAGCGTCGAGGGCCGGGTCGGCCACCTTCATGCCTCCGGCTATGTTGAGGAAGACGTCCTTCTGTATCAGCTTGAAGCGGGCGCGTTTCTCGAGCACTGCCAGAAGCATGTTGAGGCGCTTGGGGTCGGCGCCGGTGACGGAGCGCTGGGGAGTGCCGTAGGCGGCTGAACTCACCAGAGCCTGCACCTCGACCAGGAAAGGCCGGTTGCCTTCCATGGTGACGCCGATGGCGCTGCCAGACATTCCCTCGGTGCCGTTGCCCGACAGGAGCATCTCGCTGGGGTTCCTGACCTCGCGCAGGCCGTTGGCCACCATCTCGTAGATGCCGATCTCGCTGGTGGAGCCGAAGCGGTTCTTGACGGGGCGCAGAAGGCGGTAGAGGTTCTGACGGTCTCCCTCGAACTGTAGCACGGTGTCGACGATATGCTCAAGTACCTTCGGTCCGGCCAGCACTCCTTCCTTATTAATATGTCCAACGAGGATTACGGGCACTCCGGTCTCTTTTGAGTATCGGAGCAGGCGGGCGGCGCACTCTCGCACCTGGCTGATGCTGCCGGCCGTGGACTCCATGTCGGCTGTGGACATGGTCTGGATGCTGTCTACGACCATGAGCTGCGGCGAGAGGTGCCTGGCGTGGCCGAGGATGTTCTCCAGGGATGTCTCGCAGAGGATGAAGACGTTCTCGGAGGGGCGGGCCAGGCGGTCCGCTCGCATCTTGAGCTGCTCGCGGCTTTCTTCGCCGGAGACATACATCACGGTGCGGCCGCGCATGCATAGCACGTTCTGCAGCAGCAGGGTGGACTTGCCGATGCCGGGATCGCCGCCGATGAGCGTCAGCGAGCCGCGCACCAGTCCGCCGCCGAGCACGCGGTTGAGCTCGGTGCTGGGCATGACGATACGTTCCTCCTCCTTCGGCTCGATTTCAGAGATGCGCACTGGCTTGGCAGCCTCGGCCGAGAAGGCACCTGCCGAACGGAGCGACTTCTTTCCCTCGGGCACCACGAGCTGCTCCTGCATGCGGTTCCATGTCTTGCATGCAGGGCACTGGCCCATCCATTTGGGTGCCTCGTAGCCGCACTCCTGGCACACGTACACGCTCTTTGCCTTGGCCATGCTTAGAGGAGCCTGAAGTTGTCGGCATCCTGCCAGGCGGGGAACTTGGCGCGGAAGCGGAGCAGCGCGTCCATGTCGAGGCTGGCATAGATGAATGGGGAGTCGTCGGAGGACTTGTCGGCCACGGTGCGGCCCTTGTAATCGATTACGGCCGAGGAGCCATCGTAGACGAAACCGCCCGTATCGGTGCCGCGGCAGTCGACGCCGAGCACGTAAGCCTCGTTCTCGATGGCGCGTGCCACGAGGAGCTTGTTCCAGGCGTCGACGCGTACCTGCGGCCAGTTGGCCACGGCTATCAGTGCGTCGTACTGGTTTAGCACGTTGCGGCACCAGGCGGGGAAGCGGATGTCGTAACATATGACCATTGCCAGGTTCCAGCCGCGGAAGCGGATGCTGAGTCGGTCGAAGCCGGGCGAGAAGACTTTCTGCTCGCCCGCCATGGTGAAGAGGTGCCGCTTGTCGGCGAATGTCTCCTCGCCGCCGGGTTCTATGAAGAAGGCGCGGTTGTAGAGGCTGCCGCCGCTGTCGGCGATGAAGCTGCCGGCGATGCCTACGCTGTGTTGGCGGGTCAGCTCCTTGACGCGCTCGATGGTGGAGCCGGTGTTGCGCTCTGCCAGCGGACGCACGGTCTCCTTGTCCATGCCGGCCGGGAAGCCGGTGGAGAAGGTTTCGGGCAGCACGAGCAGGTCGGTGGCGGGATGCAGCTGCTGCATGGCCTGGGCCACGGCGTCGAGGTTGGCGGACTTGTCGCCCCAGGTGATGCGCAGGGGAAGCAGGGCTATGTTGAGGTTGCTCACGTTCAGTTGGGAGTTTATAGTTGAGAGTCGTCGCATCCGGGGCCGGCTGCGTTACTTCTTTGGAGTTGACGTCGCGTTTCGGCTCGGTGCGGTTCCTCAGGTGCGGAACTTGTCGGGGTGGCAGGCCAGCGGGGCCATGTCGGCGTAGTAGGCCTTGATGGCGCGCAGGTCGGTGTCGATGTCGCCGGTTGGCTGGTATTCCTTTTCCACGCGCACCGCCTTATGCTTGTAGTCGATGACTCCGAGCTGGATTGGCACGTGGGCGTCGTAGGCGATGTAGAGGAATCCCTTGCGCCAGTCGGTGCGGGCCGAGCGGGTGCCTTCGGGCGTCACTGCCAGGTTGAGCACTGGCTGTTCGCGGAACATTCGGGCAATGGCCTGCCCCAGGTGCGAGCCGCGTCTGCGTGGTACGGGGATGCCGCCCATGGCCCTCAGCAGGCTGCCGAGGGGGAAGAAGAACCAGGTCTCCTTCATCAGGAAGCAAGCGCGGCGGCGCAAGGAGCGCCACGCCGCGTAGCCTAAAGGGAAGTCCCAGTTGGACGTATGCGGTGCCACGCAAATCACGCACCGGGACCGATAGGGGAGTGTCATCTCCACCTTCCAGCCGAAAAGGCGCAGAAGTCCTGACCACACATTCATGGCCGCACAGAAGTTTTGCACTGCAATCGCGGGCGAGCTTCAGTCCGCCCGCGATTGCAGAGGTTTTCAAGCTTTGGGCGTGGCTGCGTTGACGAGCTTGAGGGCCTCGTCGATCTGTGTCTCGAACTCGGAGTTGAGGCGTGCGAAGGCGGCGCGGTAGAATTCGTTGCGGGCACGGTTGTAGGCGGCGCGGTCGTCGAACTCGCGCTCCTTGCGCGGGAAGAAGAGGTTGGCGCCGTGCTTGGTGGCGTCCATGGCCGACCACACGATGTTGATGGCCTCGTTGATCTTGGCCGAGTCGGCTCCCTTGGTGCTCACGCCTATGTTGAAGATTTCCACGCACATGCCGGTGCCGAGTGCGTCGATGGCTTTCTTGTACTGTCTCTTGTTCATGGTTGAAGGTATGTTTGTCCTTTAAGGTGTTAACGTTTCAGAATGGGAAAAGTATCACTCGTGGCGTTCCTTTCGTGCCGCGTCGATGCGCAGCAGAATGAAGAGCAGGAAGGTGAATCCCCACAGCGACGAGCCGCCGTAGCTGAAGAACGGCAGCGGGATGCCTATGACCGGGCATAGGCCTATCACCATGCCGACGTTGACGGCCAGGTGGAATATCAGGAACGAAGCCACGCAGTATCCGTAGACTCGCCCGAAGGGGCCGGTCTGCCTCTCGGCGATGGCTATCACGCGCAGGATGAGGGTGAGGAACAGGGCCAGTACGGCTGTGGCGCCGAGGAAGCCCTCCTCCTCGCCGATGGTGCAGAAGATGAAGTCGGTGTGCTGCTCGGGCACGTACTTGAGCTTGGTCTGGGTGCCCTGCAGGAAGCCCTTGCCGGCAAAGCCGCCGGAGCCGATGGCAATCTTGGACTGGTGCACGTTGTAGCCCTTGCCGCGGATGTCGTCCTCGATGCCAAGGGCCACCTTGATGCGTCCCTGCTGGTGCGGCTGGAGCACGTTGTTGAACACGTAGTTGACCGAGAAGAGGAAGAGCACGGAGGCTATGGTCACTCCCACTGTGACGAGGTAGCGGCGGTAGCGGTGCCGGAGCATCTCGACGACGGTGTAGACGCATCCGCCGCCGATGGCCAGCAGGAAGTAGAGCAGTCCCGGCACGGGTACTCCGCAGATGGCCAGCACGGCCACGATGGAGCCCGAACCGCCGAAGCCTATCATGAGGTTGCGCGCCAGGGAGGCGTTATGGCAGTAGAAGAGGGCCAGCCCGACGAGCATCACGGCTATCATCACCAGCACGCTGAACTCGCCGGTGGGTATGCCAAGGATAAGCGGCTCGACGAACTTCACCGACACCACGAAATAGGTGATGAAGCAGAGTATCGACACCAGCACCAGGCCGCTCATGCCCTCGCGGTAGAGCACGAAGATGAGGGCCATGTAGACGAGCGCCGAGCCCGTCTCGCGCTGCATGAGGATGAGTATCACCGGCACGAAGATGATCATCAGCGCCTGCAGGTAGTTGGTGGTGCGGGCGTTCAGACTGAAGTTGTAGGAGGAGAAGAGCTTGGCCATGGCCAGGGCGGTGGCGCACTTGCCGAATTCGGCCGGCTGAAGGCTGACGGGGCCGAAGACGAGCCAAGACCGCGATCCCTTGATGTCCGGCGCGGCGAAGATCGTTATCAGCAGCAATATCAGCATGGCTCCGTAGATGGGGTAGGCGTACGCCTCGTAGATGCGGTAGTCGATAAGCAGCAGCATGCAGCCGATTGCTAGCGACAGGCCTATCCACATGAACTGCTTGCCGCTGAACTCGGAGAAGTCGAACAGCGAGGCGTTGTCGAAGTCGTAGCTGGCGGCGTAGATGCTCACGGCGCCGGCGATCACCAGCACGAGGTAGAGGAATATCGTGAACCAGTCCACGGACCGGAACACGTTTGTGTTGGCCTTGGCGGGGCTACCTACGTGTACTGTCTTTATCATGGCGGGGTTTTGTCTGTGTCTGGTTCACGGTGGCGGGGTGGGCGGGTACGTGCTTCCTGGCCGCGTCGGAGGGGTTGGATGTGGCGGCGAACTTGGCCGGCTTCTGTGAGGCTGCGTTCTGTGCTCCTCGGCCCTTGGCAGCCTGCCTGGCGGCGTCGGCTGCCTGCATAGCCTTCTTCTCGGCGGCGCCGGTCTGGTAAGTGGCCGACTGCATCATGCGCTCTTCGAGAGCCTTGCGCTCTACCTGGCCGGTGAGGTACTTCTCCATCATCAGTGAGCCGATGGGGACGCCGAAGGTGGCGCCGAATCCGGCCGTCTCAACGAATACGCAGATGGCGATCTTCGGATTGTTCATCGGCGCGAATCCCATGAACACGGAGTGGTCGGGGCCGTGCGGGTTCTGGGCGGTGCCGGTCTTGCCGCACACCTCCACGCCGGGCAGGTTGGCGGTGCGGCAGGTGCCTCCGAGCACGGCCTGGCGCATGCCCTGCACGATGTAGTTGTACCACCTGGAGCTGACTCGGGTGTGGTGCCTGTGGCGGTACTTGGCGTCGATGACGGTGTCCTGCACGCCCTTGACCACATGCGGGGTGATGTAGTATCCGCGGTTGGCGATGGTGGCGGCGAGGTTGGCGATCTGCAGGGGGGTGGCGAGGACCTCGCCCTGGCCGATGCTGATGGATATGACGGAGTTGGCGCGCCAGGGGCTGCCCTTGAAGGCGGTGTCGTAGTAGTCGGCGTTGGGGATGAAGCCACGACTCTCTCCCGGCAGGTCGATGCCGAGCCTGTAGCCGTATCCCATGCTCACCAGGTAGTCCTTCCAGCGAGTGAGCTGGTCGTAGGGCTTGGTGCCTGGCTTGTCTATCATGTTTCTGAAGCCCCAGCAGAAGAAAGCGTTGCAGGATGTGGCGATGGCGGGCACTAGGGGCAGGGGGGAGGCGTGGCTATGGCAGCCTACGCGCAGGCCGTTGACGTATCCGTGGTGGCAGGGATACCTGGTACCGGGAGTGATGACACCCTCCTGGAGGAATATGAGGCCCTGGGTGGGCTTGAAGGTGGAGCCGGGGGGGTATGCGGCCTGGATGGCGCGGTTGTAGAGTGGCTTGGTGGGGTCGCGCGATAGCATGGCGTAGTTCTTGCCTCGGTCGCGACCGAGCATCAGCGACGGGTCGTAGCCGGGGCCGGTGACGAGTGCCAGAACCTCGCCGGTGGAGGGCTCGATGGCCACGATGGCGCCCGACTTGCCGCGCATGAGCTGTTCTCCGTATTCCTGCAGGTCCCAGTCGATGCCGAGGGTGAGGGTGCGCCCTGAGACTGGCTTCTGGTCGTGGGCGCCGTGCTCGTATGGGCCCTTGATGCGGCCGTGAACGTCTTTCATGAAGATGTTGACGCCCTTGATGCCGCGCAGCTCCTTCTCGTAACTCTTCTCGATGCCGAGGTCGCCGGTGTAGTCGCCGGCGCGGTAGTACTGGTCCTTCTCCATGTCGTCGGCGTTGACTTCGCGGACGTTGCCGAGCACGTTGGCGCCGGCGGTGGTGGAATATTGCCGCACGGCGCGGTGGCTTATGTCGAAGCCCGGGAAGAGGCTGAGCTTCTCCTGGATGCGGCCGTAGTCCTCTTGGCTGAGGTGGCTGAGGAGTTTCTGCTGGGTATAGGAGGAGTATCCGGGATTCTTGCGGGTGTCCTTCATCTCGGCCCACTTCTCGTCGAACTCGGCGCGGGTCAGGCCGAGCACCCGGCAGAGCTGCACGGTGTCGAAGTCGCCCGTCTCGCGGGGAGTGACCATGAGGTCGTAGGCCGGCTGGTTGAATACCACCAGGCGTCCGTTGCGGTCGTAGACGAGACCGCGCATGGGGTACAGCACCTTCTTGAGGAATGCATTGCTGTCGGCGTTCTCGCGGTATGTGTGGTCGCCGAGCTGGAGTCCGAAGAGGCGCACCACGTAGATCAGGACTATCACTATGATGAAGCCTGCCACTACGTTGCGCCGCCCGGCGAGTTTATAGTCTTTGCTCACTATGAAGTGGTTTGAACTAGTTTCGGAATAGAGAGAAGTGTCTCATGGCCTGATTTCAAGTCCCATTGAAATCAGGCCAGTCCGCTTCTCTTGCGCATTATCAGGCCATCTATGCCCAGCAGCAGCACGTACGACAGCAGTGTGCTGGCCATGGTCATGAGCATGACCTGCCAGAAGGCCGCGACCGCGAAGAACTCGATGCAGAAGTAGAGCAGGCAATAGATCAGCGTCATCGTTATCATGTATTTGGAGTAGATCCAGATACCTAACGAGGAGATGCAGGGGGTTATTTCCTCGAAGCCCTCGTCGCGCTGGGTGTAGGCCAGGAGGACCGGCTTCTTCACTGCCGCCATGACGGTGCAAGCCAGGGTGTTCATGCCCGGTGTGTCGGAGCATATGTCCACGCACAGGCCCATGAGGAAGGCTATGGTGATCAGGGTGTTGAAGCGCACTGACATGCCCAGGCGGATGACGAAGTAGATGAACACGACAGGCGCCGCCACTCCGAACAGCAGGATGTGGTTGAAGATGAGCACCTGCGCCAGCACAAGCAACAGGAAGAGGATGATGTAGTTAGCTATCGCGCGTGCCATCAGTCGTCGGGTTTATTGGCCACCGTGGGGTCGGGGGCGATGGAGTCGAGCTCGCTGCGGTAGATGTCGTTGATGACCCACACGGTGCCGAGGTGTGCGAAGTCGGGCAGCAGCTTGAGCTTGAGGGTGAGGTAGTTGTCGGTGCTGGACTTGATGACGGCCTCGACCTTGCCGACGGGGATGCCCTCTGGCAGGGCGGTGGAGAAGCCGGAGGTTACCACCAGGGAGTTGCGGTAGTACTTGGCGTGGCGGGGCACTTCTTCCATGTATGCGTACTCGGGATTGCCCCAGCGCCAGTGGAGGGAGCCGACGTAGGTGGTGCCGGCGAGCTTGACGCTGAAGCGCTGGGTGGTGTTGAGCACGGACACTACGCGGCTGAGGCTGGGCGCGCAAACGTCGACCATGCCTATCAGTCCGAGGCTGTTGACCACGCCCATGCCGGGCCGGATGCCTTGCTCCGAGCCTTTGTTGATGGTGATGTAGTTGCGGGCATGGTTCTCGGAACTGCTGATTACCGAGGCCGTGATGTAGCTGAAGCGCTCTGGCTGGGGAATGGTGGACGTGGTGTCGGGGAGCTGCTCGCGGGTGGCTCGGAGCTCATCTTCCAGATGCCTGACCTGGGCCTGCAACAGCGCGTTGCGCTGTTCGAGCAGGGCGTTGGCCTTGCGCAGGCCTGTGTACGACTGTATGTTGCCGTATACGCCGTTGAGCATGGCGCTGACTCGGTTGGTGGAGGTCAGCCACACGCTCTGCTGGTAGTTGTTGAAGTTGAACAGCAGCATGCAGCCGAGCACCAGGTACAGTGCCAGCAGCAGCCACGAGTTGTAGCGGATTAGGAAATTGAGGACGTTGCGCATCGCCAGCAGGGTATGCGCCCCTCCTTACTTCATCAGGAACGAGAAGCGGTTGATGTTCTTGAGAGCGACTCCGGTACCCAGGGCCACCGAGTGCAGCGGTTCCTCTGCCACGATGAAGGGTATGCCTATCTTGTCTGACAGGCGCCTGGCCAGGCCGCGGAGCAGTGCGCCGCCGCCGGTGAGATAGATGCCGTTGCGCATGATGTCGCCGTAGAGTTCGGGCGGGGTCTGCTGCAGGGCCGCCTTGATGGCGTCTTCCATCTTCTGTATGGTGGAGTCGATGCAGTGGGCTATCTCGTGGTATGAGACGGGCACCGTCATGGGGTCGGCGGTCATGCGGTTGGGGCCGTGGACGATGAAGTCCTCGGGGGCCTCGTCGGCTTCAAGCTCGGGCAGGGCGCTGCCTACGGCGAGCTTGATGCGCTCTGCCAGGGTGGGGCCTACCTTGACGCTGTGTACGCGCTCCATGTGGTCCTGGATGTCGGCGGTGAGCTCGTTGCCTGCTATGCGGATGCTCTTGTTGGTGACGATGCCGCCCAGGGAGATGACGGCAATCTCGGTGGAGCCGCCGCCTATGTCGACAATCATGTTGCCTTCGGGTGCCTCGACGTCGAGTCCTATGCCGAGTGCGGCCGCCATGGGCTCGTAAATCATGTAGACGTCGCGTCCGCCGGCGTGCTCGGAGCTGTCGCGCACGGCGCGGAGCTCGACTTCGGTGGAGCCGGAGGGGATGCATACGACCATGCGCAGCGAGGGGGAGAACCAGCGGCGCTTGCTGCTGACCATCTTAACCAGGCCGCGAATCATGTGCTCGGCGGCGTTGAAGTCGGCGATGACGCCGTCGATCATGGGGCGCACGGTACGGATGCCCGGACTCTCCTTGCCTTCCATGAGGTGGGCGGTGGTGCCTACTGCGATTGGTTTGCCTGACTTGACGTTCATGGCCACGACGCTGGGCTCGTCGACCACAATCTTGTCCTTATGTATGATGATGGAGTTGGCGGTGCCAAGGTCCATAGCTATCTCTTGCGTAAAGCTGAAAAGTCCCATTTTCGGTTGTCAAAGGTTGTTTTAGCATCCTTGGGGCGGGAGCCTGAGCCTCCGCCCAGCGGGAATCAGTGTCGGAAGTGCCGGATTCGGGTCATTGCCATGGGTATGCCCTTTTCCTGGCAGAAAGTGATGGTGTCGTTGTCGCGGACGGATCCTCCGGGCTGCACCACGGCCCGTATTCCTTCGCGGTAGGCGAGCTGCACGCAGTCGCTGAAGGGGAAGAAGGCGTCGGATGCCATTACGGCCCCTGTGAGGTCGCGGCCTGCCTCTCTTGCGCGCTGGATGGCGTGCTTGAGGGCGTCGATGCGGCTCACCTGGCCCATGCCGGCGCCGAGCAGCTTGCCGTCCTTGAGGAGCACTATGGCATTGGAGCGGAAGTGCTTGACCAGGGTGTTGGCCAGGGCCATGTCGCGCAGCTGTGCCTCGGTGGGCTTGACATAGGTAGGAACGGTATAACCCTCAGGGAGGCCGTAAAGTTCGTCTGCGTCCTCCTGCAGGTAGCCGTTGAGGGCCGAGCGGGTGCGCACCGAGGGGAGGTGGAGCGAGTGCGCGTGCAGGATGATGCGGTTCTTCTTATGCCTGAGTGTGGCAAGTGCCTCGCCGGTGAATCCGGGAGCCACTATCACCTCGAAGAATATCTTGTCCATCTCGGCTGCCGTGTCGGCGTCGACTTCGCGGTTGGTGACGATGACGCCGCCGAATGCCGACACGGGGTCGCAGTCGAGGGCGGCCCTCCAGACGTCGGCGAGGTTCTCGCCGCAGGCCAGCCCGCAGGGGTTGTTGTGCTTGAGTATGGCCACGGTGGGCTCGGTGAAATCGCCGATGAGGCTCAGCGCGGCGTCGATGTCGAGTATGTTGTTATAGCTGATTTCCTTGCCGTGCAGCTGGGTGAACATCTTGTCGAAGTCGCCGAAGAAGCGTCCCTGCTGGTGCGGGTTCTCGCCGTAGCGCAGGTGGCGGCAGCCGTCCACGGCCACGCGAAGTGCGGTGGGGGTGGGCCGGTCGAACCAGTTGAAGATGGCCGAGTCATAGGCCGAGGATACGGCGAATGCGCGGCGGGCGAGGTCGCGGCGCTCGGACTCGGTGGTGCCGCAGCCGTTGCGCTCCAGCATGGCCTCCACGAGCGGGTACTCGGCGCGGGAGGCAACGATGGCCACGTCGCGGAAGTTCTTGGCGGCGGCGCGGATGAGGGAGATGCCGCCGATGTCGATCTTCTCGATGATGTCGGCCTCGGAGGCGCCGGAGGCCACGGTCTGCTCGAAGGGGTAGAGGTCCACGACCACCAGGTCAATCTCTTCTATGTTATATGTGCGGAGCTGGTCGGTGTCGCAGGCGTTGTCGCGGCGGGATAGGATGCCTCCGAACACGGCGGGATGGAGCGTCTTCACGCGCCCTCCGAGGATGGAGGGGTAGCCTGTTAGGTCCTCCACGGCGGTGCATTCAAGGCCGAGGCCCTTGATGAACTCCTGCGTGCCGCCTGTGCTGAGCAGCTCCACGCCGCCCGAAGCAAGCATCTTCACGATTTTCTCCAGCCCGTCCTTGTGATAGACGGAGATTAAAGCTCTTCTGATTTTCTTTATCTCCATGTCTTGGTCTCAAATTTGCTGCAAAGTTACACAAATCCCCGCAAACCGCCAACTGCTGTGTAAAGTTTTTTACTGCCGAAAATGGCTGATGTTTGAAAAATTATGCTTATCTTTGCAGCACCAAGTGCTCCGTGCCCCTCGGCCGAGGATGCCGGCGGCGCTGTAAGACACCTTATAATGAGCAACGAGGAAGACAAATACTATCTGTCGATAAGCAAGGAGGAGCTCTCAAAGCTTCCCCAGGCTCACTTCAGCGGCAGGATAGTGGTCATAGACAGGGCCGACCAGGTGCACGAAGCGGTTGAGAAACTGCGTGAGTGGCCGGTGATAGGGTTCGACACCGAGACGAGACCCAGCTTCAGGCGAGGCCACAGCAACACCGTGGCCCTGCTGCAGCTGGCGTGCGACAATACCTGCTTCCTCTTCCGCCTCAACGACCTGGGATTCATCCCTGAGCTGCGCGAATTGTTAGAGGACAGGGACATTCTCAAGGTGGGGGCGTCAGTGCACGACGACTTCCTGAACCTCGGCAGACTGGCCGAGTTCAGGCCGGCGGGGTTCGTGGACGTGCAGCAGTACGTCAAGGAGTTCCGCATCATCGACAACTCGCTGGCGCGCATCTATGGCATCATGTTCGGAGAGCGCATCAGCAAGAACCAGCGGCTGACAAACTGGGAACAGCCGTCGCTGACCGACAGCCAGCAGGCCTACGCGGCGCTCGACGCATTCGCGTGCACACGCATATATTACTGTCTTCGCGAGGGCCGCTTCAACCCCGACCAGTCCCAGTACAAGCACTGGCCCGGGGAGAAGACGGCTTCCGCAAAGCAATAGGATTGCCCCTACTTCTCTATGCATCGGATTTCACCAAATGGGACTTTCATGATGCAAAATTACAAGTGAAAACAGACATCCAAGTATCTTTAAACCGCCACCTTATACCATAATCATGGAATTATTCGAATCTTTGCCGCATGAAGATACTTAAGGTGAGAAGTGTCGGCGATTACTGCCGCCATGTAGGAGCGAAGGAGCGCCATCCGCTGGTGTGCGCCATCGATTATGGCTCTCTTGCAGACGTGCCCCATTCTCTCAACGATTACGACATTTATGGCATCTTCTTTCACGACGAGGCCGACATCGACCTCGATTATGGCTGCGGCAAATACGACTATAAGAAAGGCACTGTGATCTGTGTAGCCCCTGGGCAGCTCGGAGGTAAGGAAGATAACGGAGAACGGGTGCGCCTTACCGGTTGGGCGCTCCTCTTCCACCCCGACCTGCTGCATGGCACAAGGCTCGAAAAGGAGATACGCACGTATTCCTTCTTCGACTACCGCGTCAACGAAGCCCTGCACATGACCGAGGAGGAACAGGAGCGCATTGTGGCGATATTGCGGCAGGTCAAGGAGGAGATCGAGGCGCCGCACGACGAGATGCAGGATTCCATCCTGGTAGGTTACTTGAGTGTGCTGTTGCGCTACTGTCAGCGATTCTACCATCGTCAGTTTCTGACGCGCAAGGTGGAGAACACCGATATACTGAAGCGGTTCGACCGACTGCTGCAGGAATATTTCGACAAGGGGCTCCGGCAATCGGAGGGCCTGCCGACGGTGCGTTATTTCGCAGACCGGCTCTGCCTCTCAGCCAACTATTTCGGCGACCTTGTCAAGAAGACCACCGGCGACACTGCCGGCAACCGCATCCGCAGCCACGTGGTCCGGATGGCCAAGAACCATCTTGCGTCCGGCCTGTCCATCTCCGAAACTGCCTGCCGGCTGGGATTCACCTACCCGCAGCACCTCAGCCGGATGTTCAAGATACAGACAGGTATGACACCGTCGGGCTACATCAGGAGCCTGCGACAGTAGGCCCTGCGGTCGCCGCGCTGAGAAGGCCCAAATTTCAGTGGAAAAATTATGATTTGTAACTTGCTGTAATGCAATGACTTAACTAAAAAGGATGAAAATTCTTGAAATTTTTTTGCGAAAAGACTTGCGGGGTTCGGGAAAAGGTTGTAACTTTGCACTCGCAAACGAGAAAGAACAATGACATTCTGAATTGCGCAAGCAATAAACGCGAAAATAGCTCAGTTGGTAGAGCACGACCTTGCCATGGTCGGGGTCGCGGGTTCGAGTCCCGTTTTTCGCTCAACAAAATGTCCAGGTGGCGGAATGGTAGACGCGCTACTTTGAGGGGGTAGTGGGATGATATCCCGTGTGAGTTCGACTCTCATTCTGGACACGAAGAAGGCACCCTTACCGGGTGCCTTTTTTGTTCTACGGCGTTCAGCCACGCACACGCCCCGCTGAAGCGGAGCCACATGCAAAGGGCAATGCTGCGTCTGGTCGTGAGGGCTGGACTCGCGGCTGCTGCGGAGTGAAGCCGCGCCGAGCAAGGATGGGGGCGCAATTCAGTAATGTATTCGGAGTTGCCGCCGAGCTTTAGCTCGGCGAGATTCCTCAATTCTGATATAGTATGCCGGAAACTACCATCCGCAAGGCCACAGAACAGGACTGGCCGATACTCGAAAGCATCTTCGACGCGGCACGCAGCCGCATGCGTGCCGAGGGTAACGCCACCCAGTGGGTCAATGGCTATCCGGGCCTCGAGGAGGTGCTCTCTGATATCGGTAGGAACGAAGGCTTTGTCGTGGCGCACAATGGCAGGCCGGTCGGCTACTTCTGCCTGCAGGCAGGTGGCGAATCCACCTATTCGGTAGTCCGTGGCGGCGAATGGCCAGCCACTGGCGCATACCTCACCATCCATCGTGCGGCGGCTAAAACGTCCGGGCTCGGCATCTTTCGTGTAATTCTTGATTTTGCTCTCAGCTTCGGGTTGCAGGTGCGTGCCGACACGCACGCCGACAACCGTACCATGCTCGCGATATTGCGCCGAAGCGGCTTCGTGCAAGTAGGTGAAATCACCCTGTCAGACGGTACGCCCCGGCTCGCTTTCTACCATCCATAATGGTCTGGGGAAGTCTTCCTTGGGATCAAGTTGGAATTTCGGAGCTTTTCAGTACTTTGACGTGTAAAGGGCATGACACCACATAAAACAGTGGTGGTCCCGAGCCTCTGGCCCGGTGCTGTACCGAACTCTCGGCTTGACCTCCTGTTGCCGGGTGTATGGGTGCCGGAGGAGCGGACATTCCTTTTCAGGTTCTGTGGCGAGGCGGCGAGGTTTTTCGGTCGGATATGCTGTATGTTTAAAAAAAATGTTATACATTTGTGTTCTAAAACATAATTGCCCGACAGTGATTGTAAAAAGCATGCTTCAGCACGTGATCTCGCAAGACCTGGGCGAGATATGGAATGTGCTATCAAGGCAGGAAAAAAGGGTGCTGGCCTCCAGCTTCCAGATACATCAGTATAAGAAGAACCAGATGATCTATGCCGAGGGCGACGAGCCTGAGCATCTCTGGTGTCTCCTCAAGGGAAAGGTCAAGAAGTACAAGAACGGCATCTGCGACCGGATGCAGATTCTGCGTCTGCACCGTCCGGTGCAGTTCTTCGGCTACCGTGCCTATTTCGCCCGGGAGGCCTACGTGTCGTCGGCTGCAGCCATAGAGAAGTCGGTCATCGGCGCCGTGCCGCTGAAGGTGGTGGAGAGGTTGATACGTTCCAACATGGACGTGGCAATGTTCTTCATCCACGAGCTCAGCCGCAACCTTGGCGGTTCCGACACCAAGATTGTCAACCTCACGCAGAAGCATATTCGCGGCCGCCTGGCCGAGGCCTTGCTGTTGCTGGCCGAGAACTACGGGCTGGAGGACGATTCTGCCACTCTTAAGATCTACATGAGCCGCGAGGACCTGGCGGCTCTGTCGAACATGACCACAAGCAATGCCATCCGCACCCTCAGCAACTTTGTCAACGAGAAGCTGATTGTGGTCGACGGGCGGCGCATCAAGATTCTCAACGAGTCTCAGCTGCGCAAGATCTCCAAGTACGGCTGACGTAAATTCCCGACAGTTCTACACAATACACAACACAAAACACCATATAGCCATGAGCAAACCTTATGTACTGGGCATAGACATAGGCGGCACCAACACGGTGTTCGGCATTGTCGACGCCCGCGGCCAAGTGCTGGCGTCGAGTAGCATCAAGACGGCCAAGCATGCCAACTTCGACGACTACATTGCCGAACTGCACACCGAGATCGAGAAACTCCTTGAGGCCAATGACGCCACTGACAAGATCCAGGGAATAGGCATCGGCGCCCCTAACGCCAACTACTACACGGGCGAGATCGTGGACGCTCCGAACCTGCCCTGGTCGGGTACTCTGCCCATCGCCGCAAAGGTAAGTGCGGCTTTCCGCGGCACTCCGGTGGCGGTGACCAACGACGCCAACGCAGCCGCCCTTGGCGAGATGACCTACGGCGCGGCACGCGGAATGCGCGACTTCATCATGATCACGCTGGGCACCGGCGTGGGCTCGGGAATCGTTGTCAATGGCCAGCTGGTCTACGGTCACGACGGCTTCGCCGGCGAGCTGGGACATGTCATCCGCAAGCCCAACAACGGTCGCATCTGCGGCTGCGGACGCACGGGCTGCCTGGAGGCTTACTGTTCGGCCACGGGCGTGGCCCGCACCGCACGCGAGTTCCTGGAGCTGCGCACGGATCCATCCGCGCTCCGTAGCCTCGAAATAGAGTCCATAACCTCCAAGGATGTCTACGAGGCTGCCGCCAGTGGCGACAAGATGGCCAGGGAAATCTTCGAGTACACGGGCAAGATGCTTGGCGACGCCTTCGCCGACTTCATTGCTTTCTCCTCTCCGCAGGCTATCATCCTGTTCGGCGGCCTGGCCCGCAGCGGCGAGATGCTCCTCAAGCCCTTGCGCGAGGAACTCGACAAGGTCATCATGCCCGTCTTCCGCGGCAAGGCCAAGATTCTGCTCAGCGAGCTGAAGGAGAGCGATGCCGCAGTGCTGGGCGCCTCCGCTCTCGGCTGGGAGGCCAAGTACCGCGCCGAGGTGCCGGCATCTCAGCTGCTCGTCACTGACCAGGCCCCGGTGGGGGAGGTCGGACAGGCATGAGACATCTTTTCTTAAGCTTAAGATAGTAAATCGGCCCCGCGCAAATTGCGCGGAGCCGATTTTATATGTGGCTTGGAAATGGGATTACTGGGGATTCTCCAGATAGTCGATGTCGTCGATGAGCTTTTGGATTTTCTGCAGGTAGGTGCCGTTTTGGTCTAGGGCCTTTGCCTTGAGTGCGAGTGCGGAAGCCGGTTCGAGGTACTGCTTGATGTACTCGGCGCGCTTGGCGGTGTCGGCTGCGGTGATGCCGAGGGTGCCGATCATGGCCTGGCCGTAGCGGTAGCTGGCGCGGGCGGCGTCGTAGAGCACTTCGGCGTCGGCGTCTGCCATCTCGGCGGCCTTGAGGTTATCCTCCAGGTAGCCCTTGTCGTCCTTCATGCGTCCCTTGATGTAGCCGCGTATGGAGTAGAGCTTGGACAGCTGGGGGTTCTTCTCTATGGCGCCGTTGAGGAAGTCGAGGGCGGCCTGCGGGTTGTTCTTGGCGTTGACGTAGTCGTCGACGATGTAGCTGAGGTAGTTGGGCTGGCGAACGCCGAACTTGCTGAAGCCCTTGTTGGCGAGCTTCATCTTGGTGGGGTAGAGCTCGGCGGCCTTGGCGCTGTCGCCGGCAGCCTGTGCGTCGATGCAGGCAATCTGGAACAGGTAGAGGTTGGGCTCGTCGTAGTTCATGCTGATGGCGTTGCCGAAAGCCTTGTAGGCCTGGTCGATCATCGGGGGCTTGGAGGAGTAGGCGGAGATGCCTGCCAGGTAGTAGATCTGGCCGCGGGTGGAGTCGGGAATGAGGGTGGGGGCACCCTTGATGGCGTCGATTCCGGGGACGTCGGCCGAGGTGTTGAGCAGCTCGTAGGCGTGGGCGAAGTCCTTGCCGTTGTAGTAGTTGACGCCTGCGGAGTAGAGATCCCAGTCGTGGCCGCCGAGCTGGTTGAGGATGTCGCGGGTGAAGCGCATATTCTTGCCCTTGGCGTCGGGGGTGGGATCGAGTTCCATGGCCTTGTTGAAGTATCCGAGGCCGTTCTCGATCATCTGGGCCATTGGCTCGTCGACGGTGTTCTGTCCCTTGAGGGCATTGAGACCCTTGAGGGTGTCGTAGCTTTTCCACTCGATTTGGCCGGCCACGTAGTATGTGCGGGCGTCGTTGGCGGTTTCGGGGTTCTGCATGGCTCCCTGGATGAGGGCGCGGGCTTCCTCGATCTTGTCGGGCTTGCCGGCCATCTTGGCGGCCTGGTCCACGGCCTTCTTCTGTGCCGCCATGCTGCCTGCGGTAAGCAGACACAGCGCAGCGATGAACGTCTTTTTCATATGCGTATGTTTTTGTTTGTTTTCGGTTAGTCTTCGGTATCTGTATTTAGGATTTGTGCAGTTACTGAAAGTTTAACGCTGATACACAGTATTTAGTTTATACTTCGTCGGGAGTTTCGGTTTTCGGTTTTTCGATATTTTCGTCGATTATTTCCTCGGTCTCTTTCTCGACGCGGTCCTGGTTGAGCCGGATTCGGTGCTCCAGGTTTTCGTGCTGGAGTTCCTCGGAACCATTCGCGGCCACTTCCTCAGGGTCGCTGTCTACCTTGCAGACGCTGGCGATGACGTCGCCGCGCTTTTTGAGGTCGATTAGCTTGACGCCCTGTGTGGCGCGGCCCATGACGCGGATGGTGCCTACGGGCATGCGCAGGGTGACGCCGCTTTGGTTGATGATCATCAGGTCGTTGGTGTCGTCGACGTTCTTGATAGCCACGACTTTGCCGGTCTTGTCGGTGACGGCCATGGTGATGACGCCCTTGGTGCCGCGGTTGGTGATGCGGTAGTCGTCGGGGTTGGAGCGCTTGCCGTAGCCGTTCTCGCTGACTACCATCACTGTCTCGTCGTCGCCGCCGCGCAGGGTTATCATGCCGATGACTTCGTCGTCGGGGCCGTCGAGGGTCATGCCCCGGACGCCGGTGGAGACGCGGCCCATCTCGCGGACGCGGTCTTCGTGGAAGCGGACGGCGCGGCCGTTGCGGTTGGCGAGCATGATGTCGGCGTTGCCGTCGGTCATGCGCACCTGTATCACCTGGTCGCCCTCGCGGATGATGATGGCGTTGACGCCGTTGGCACGGGGACGGGAGTAGGCCTCCAGGCTCGTCTTCTTGATCACGCCCTGGCGGGTGCAGAAGATGAGGTTGTGCGACTGGTTGAAGTCGCTGTCCATGAGGTTCTTGACGCGGATGAAGGCGTTGACCGAGTCGTCGGGATCGAGGTTGAGGAGGTTCTGGATGGCGCGGCCCTTGCTGTTCTTGGCGCCTTCGGGAATCTCGTATACCTTGAGCCAGTAGCATCGGCCCTTGCTGGTGAAGAAGAGGATGTGGTTGTGGTTGGAGGCGGGGTAGATGTGTTCGATGAAGTCGGCCTCGCGTGAGGAGGAGCCTCGGGAGCCTACGCCGCCTCGGTGCTGGGCGCGGAACTCTGCCAGGGGGGTGCGCTTGATGTAGCCGAGGTGCGAGATGGTGATGATCATCTCGTCGTCGGGATAGAAGTCCTCGGCGTTGAAGTCGCCGGAGAAGAGGTTGATGCGGGTGCGGCGCTCGTCGCCGTACTTGTCGCGGATCTCGATGAGCTCCTCTTTCATGACGCGGCGGCAGGAGGCGTCGTTCTCCAGGATGTCGCGCAGGTAGGCGATCTGCTTGCGTAGCTCGTCCATCTCGGCGCGTAGTTTGTCGATTTCCAGTCCGGTTAGCTGGCGGAGGCGCATCTCCACGATGGCCTGTGTCTGGACGTCGTCGAGGCCGAATCGCTCGCTGAGGCGGCCGCGGGCCTCCTCGGTGGTCTTGCTGGAACGGATTATGTGGATGACTTCGTCGATGTTGTCGACGGCTATGATGAGTCCTTCGAGGATGTGGACGCGCGCCTCGGCTTTGTTGAGCTCGTAGCGGGTGCGGCGGATGACTACCTCGTGGCGGTGCGCCACGAAGTTCTCCAGCAGCTCCTTGAGGTTGAGGGTGCGGGGACGGCCGTTGACCAGGGCCACGTTGTTGACGCTGAACGAGGTCTGGAGCTGGGTGAGCTTGAAGAGCTTGTTGAGCAGGACGCTGGCGTTGGCCTCGCGCTTGACATCTATAATAATGTGTATCTTGCCGCGGGCGGAGATGTCGCGTATGTCGCTGATGCCGGAGAAGCCCTTCTCCTTGTCGATGACCAGGTCGGCGATGCTCTTGACCAGGTCCTTCTTGACGACGCCGTAGGGAATCTCGGTGATTTCTATGGTGTCGTGTCGCTCTCCGGGCACCACTTCTGCCTTGGCGCGGAGTATGATTCGTCCGCGACCGCGTGTGTAGGCGTCGCGCACGCCCTGGAGGCCGAAGATCTCGCCGCCGGTGGGGAAGTCGGGGGCCTTGACGTGCTGCATGAGGTCTTCGACGGTCATCTCGGGGTCGTCGATGAGGGCTATGGAGGCGTTGAGGCACTCGGTGAGGTTGTGGGGGGGCATGTTGGTGGCCATGCCCACGGCGATGCCGGCCGAACCGTTGACCAGCAGGTTGGGGATGCGGGTGGGCAGGACGCTGGGCTCGCGGGTGGTGTTGTCGAAGTTGGGCACGAAGTCTACGGTGTCGGCGTCGAGGTCGCGCAGCATCTCCTCTCCCATTCGCTCGAGCTTGACCTCGGTGTATCGCATGGCGGCTGCCGAGTCGTTGTCGATGGAGCCGAAGTTGCCCTGGCCGTAGATGAGGGGGTAGCGCAGGCTCCAGTCCTGGGCCATGCGCACCATGGTGTTGTAGATCGAGGAGTCGCCGTGGGGATGGTACTTACCCATGACTTCGCCGACCACGCGGGCCGATTTCTTGGTGTCGCCGCTATAGGTGTTGCCGAGCTGGTTCATGCCGTAGAGCACGCGCCGGTGGACGGGCTTGAAGCCGTCGCGCACGTCCGGGAGCGCCCTGGAGACTATCACCGACATGGAATAGTCGATGTAGCTCTGCTTCATCTCGGTGTCGATATTGACGGTGACGGTGCGGTCCTCGCCGTCCATGTCGCCGTAAATCTTTTCTTCGTCTTCTTGCATCTGTGTGTCGTTGATTACAATAGGAGAGAAAGGGCAGGATGCGGCACCGCCGAATCCGGGTACAAAGATACGCAATTTTTTTCATATAGAAGGTATGTGAGTGCCGAAAAAGTTGTAATTTTGCGGCGGAAACGGCACCGGGCCGAACCGTGACGTCCCGGGCGGCGTTTCCTGTATAAAACTCACCACAGAAAATGAGCATAATCGCCTTCGCCAGCGACCACGCCGGCTACGACCTGAAACTGAAAATGATAGAGCTCGTGCGCTCCCGAGGATACGAGGTCAAGGATTTCGGCACCTACAGTTCCGAATCGTGCGACTATCCCGACTTCGCCCACCCGGCCGCCAAGGCCGTAGAGGATGGCGAGTGCGGCTTCGGCATCGGCATGTGCGGCTCCGGCAACGGCATGCAGATAACCCTCAACAAGCACCAGGGCATCCGCGCCGCGCTCTGCTGGGAGCCGGAGCTGGCCTCCCTGGCCAAGCAGCACAACAATGCCAACTTCCTGGTGCTCCCGGCCCGCTTCATCTCCGAGGACATGGCCCGCGACATCGTCTGCGCATATCTCGACGCCGAGTTCGAGGGCGGGCGTCACCAGCGCCGTATCGACAAGATCCCGGTGCAGGGCTGCAGCTGCAAGTAATGACAGGCAAGGCTCATTCCTGTATGGAGGTGCGCCTCGAGGAGGTGCGCTTCCATGCCTATCATGGCCTCCTGCCGCAGGAAGCCAAGGTCGGCAACGACTTCGAGGCCGACATCGTCGTCACCGTTCCCGATGTCGGAGCGGCAGATGATGATTCGCTCGATAATTCGTTATGTTACGCTGTGTTGTTTGAAGTGGTGGAGGAGGAAATGCGCACACCGTCCGGCACGCTCGAACACCTGACGCGCCGCATCGGCCGCGCCATAATCGAGCGTTGGCCCTGGGTGGCCGGGGTAGACGTGGGCGTGTGCAAGATCGCCCCTCCCATACCCGGCTTCAGGGGCCGTGCAAGAGTCGTATGGCACTATCGGAGCGAAAAAATCGTTGCTAATTAGGTTGTTTCGCCGATTTGTTGTAACTTTGCGCAATTATTGAGAAGTATCAATGATCAACATAACTTTCCCCGACGGCTCGATCCGTCAGTTCGAAGCGGGCGCGACGCCCCTCGACATAGCTAAAAGCATCAGTCCCCGCCTGGCGCAGGACGTGCTCGCAGTCAAGGTCAACGGCCATGACTACGACCTCACGCGTCCCGTCGGCGAGGATGCCACCATACAGTTCTTCAAGTGGGAGGACGAGGAAGGCAAGCACGCATTCTGGCACTCCTCGGCCCACCTGCTGGCCGAGGCCCTGCAGGAGCTCTTCCCCGGTGTCAAGTTCGGCATAGGCCCCGCCGTGGAGAGCGGCTTCTACTACGATATCGACCCGGGCGATAACAAAATCACCGAGGCCGACTTCAAGCGCATCGAGGAAAAGATGCTCGAACTGGCCCGCCGCAAGGAGGACATCGTGCGCCGCGAGATCTCCAAAGCCGATGCCCTGGAGGCTTTCGGCAACCGTGGCGAGACGTACAAGTGCGAGCTCATCAGCGAGCTTGAGGACGGCACCATCACCACCTACACGCAGGGTGCCTTCACCGATCTCTGCCGAGGACCGCACCTGCCCACCACCGCCCCCATAAAGGCCGTCAAGGTCATGAGCCTGGCCGGCGCCTACTGGCGCGGCGACGAGAAGCGTCAGCAGCTCGTGCGCGTATACGGCATCACTTTCCCCAAGAAGAAGATGCTCGACGAATACCTGGCCCTGCTCGAAGAGGCCAAGAAGCGCGACCACCGCAAGCTCGGCCGCGAGATGGAGCTCTTCCACTTCTCGCCGACGGTAGGCCAGGGCCTGCCACTGTGGCTGCCCAAGGGCGCCGCCCTGCGCGACCGCCTCGAGCAGTTCCTGCGCCGCATACAGAAACAGTACGGCTATCTGCAGGTCATCACCCCGCATATCGGCAACAAGCAGCTCTATGTCACCTCCGGCCATTGGGCTAAGTACGGCAAGGACTCCTTTCAGCCCATCCACACCCCCGAGGAGGGCGAGGAGTACATGCTCAAGCCCATGAACTGCCCCCACCACTGCGAGATATACAAGGCCGCCCCGCGCAGCTACCGCGACCTGCCCCTGCGCCTGGCCGAGTTCGGCACGGTATACCGCTACGAGCAGAGCGGAGAGCTCCACGGCCTCACCCGCGTGCGAGGATTCACGCAGGACGACGCCCACATCTTCTGCGCCCCCGACCAGATCAAGGCCGAGTTCCTGAAGGTCATGGACATCATACTCTACATCTTCAACGCCCTTGACTTCAAGAACTTCGAGGCGCAGATTTCGCTCCGCGACCCCAAGAACAAGACCAAGTATATCGGCACCGACGAGAATTGGCACCTGGCGGAGAACGCCATCATCGAGGCCTGCGCCGAGAAGGGCCTGAACGCCAAGCAGGTGGAGGGCGAGGCCGCCTTCTACGGCCCCAAGCTCGACTTCATGGTCAAGGACGCCATCGGGCGCCGCTGGCAGCTCGGCACCATCCAGGTCGATTACAACCTGCCCGAGCGCTTCCAGCTCGAATACACCGGCGCCGACAACCAGAAGCACCGTCCGGTGATGATTCACCGCGCCCCTTTCGGCTCCATGGAGCGCTTCGTGGCCGTGCTTTTGGAGCACACCGCCGGCAAGCTCCCCCTGTGGCTCATCCCCGAGCAGTGCGTCATCCTGCCCATCTCCGAGAAGTTCAACACCTACGCCTCCAAGGTGGCCGAGGAGCTCGACGAGTGCAACATCCGATCCCGCGTCGACGACCGCAACGAGAAGATAGGGCGCAAGATACGCGATAACGAGCTGAGCAAGACCCCCTACCTGCTTATCGTGGGCGAGAAGGAGGAGGCCGACGGCACTGTGAGCGTACGCCGCCAGGGCGAGGGCGACAAGGGCACCATGACAGTGCGCGAGTTTGCCGACCTCATCAACGCCCAGGTCGACGCCCTCACCAAGCAGAAAGTGAAACAATAAGCAACCATACAACCCCGTTGAACAATCCCTGCGTAAAATCGTTTTAGTCGTCTTATCGTTCAAAAACGTTGCATCGTAGAATCGTTCAGCAAAGCAAATACGTAAAATCGTTCAAAATTCCTGAATGGAGAAAAAACCTCAATTTTTCGGTCCACGCCGTCCGTCGGGTCCCCGTCCGCGTCCCGGCCAGCGACCTATGCGTCGCGGTGAACGCAAAGACCCGTACGCCACCAACGAACAGATCCGCGCCAAGCAGGTGCGCCTGGTAGGCGACAACGTAGAGCAGGGCATCTACCCCATAGAAAAGGCTCTCAAGATCGCACGCTCCATGGAACTGGACCTGATTGAGATTTCACCCACCGCCGACCCGCCCGTCTGCAAGGTCCTCGACTACTCCAAGTTCCTCTACCAGCAGAAGAAACGCGCCAAGGAGCAGAAGGCCAAGGCAAGCAAAGTCACCGTCAAGGAGATACGCTTCGGCCCGCAGACCGACGACCACGACTACAACTTCAAGCTCAAGCATGCCCAGGGCTTCCTCGAGGAGGGCAGCAAGGTCAAGGCATACGTCTTCTTCCGCGGTCGATCCATCCTCTTCAAGGAACAGGGCGAGGTGCTCCTTCTACGCTTCGCCTCCGACCTGGAGAACCTGGGCAAGGTGGAGCAGATGCCCGTGCTCGAGGGTAAGCGAATGACCATCATGATCACCCCCCTCAAGCAGCAGCCCAAGAAGGAAAAGTCCGAGTCCAGGCCCAAGGAGGGCGCCGCCGATGCCAAGGATGTCCCGGCAGCAGAAAAGAAAGAAAGCTCAGCAGAGTGACCCCGATAATAGAGACCGTAGGCCTTTGATTCCATTATCCGATTCGCATCCGTGAATAAGATGAACGGGTTAAAATGGCCGAGGTAAACAAACAACTACTAAACAACAAGCAATCATGCCCAAAATGAAAACCAACTGTGCCAGCAAGAAGCGCTTTGCGCTGACCGGCACGGGGAAGATTAAGCGTAAGCACGCCTACCACAGCCACATCCTCACCAAGAAGACGAAGAAGCGTAAGCGCAACCTCGACCACACCGGACTGGTGGACGCAACCAACGTAAAGCAGGTAAAACGCCTCCTCGGCATCTAACCCTGCACTTCCCGACACAACAAACACCAATACAAACCGGGCACAGGCACCTAAGAGCGACCCCTCGGCCGACGCCTCCGCCCACAATTCATTTCAACGATGCCAAGATCAGTAAATCATGTCGCTTCGCGCGCCAAGAGAAAGAAGATACTGAAACTCACCCGCGGCTACTACGGCAGCCGCCGCAACGTCTGGACCGTCGCCAAGAACACTTGGGAGAAGGGCCTGACCTACGCCTACCGCGACCGTAAGGCCAAGAAGCGCAACTTCCGCGCCCTCTGGATCCAGCGTATCAACGCCGCCGCTCGCCTCGAGGACCTCAGCTACTCCAAGCTCATGGGCCTCATCCACAAGGCTGGCGTGGAGATCAACCGCAAGGTGCTCGCCGACCTGGCCATGAACAACCCCGAGGCCTTCAAGGCCATCGTGGACAAGGTCAAGAACGCGTAAGTACTTCTTTTCGCCAAAGCGAACCCCGTTACCCTGATGAGCATAAAGGAAGCAGAAGCCCGCAAGGGCATATCTGCTTCCTTCCTTTTTCCTCGAACACAATATGTGGGACGGTCAGCTCGCCGAAGGGCAGTACGACTCTCAGGGTCTGGCTACCAGACCCTACTTCCTGTAGAAAAAGCGCACTGACCCGGATGCCGCCATCCTGGACGCCCTAAACATGGCGCGGGCCCGTACATTGTTGTCGGCCGACGCTCATTCAAGGTGATGTAAAAGAATCTCTGAACAAGTAAACGGGTAGCTGGGCCGACGGATATGGCGCAGCCCCCATTTACTTTAAATAACACAGATCTGCAAGTTGTTGCATCATAAGAGGTTACCAATATTATTCGTAGATGGTCGAAAAATATGACGAAAAAATTTGGTGGGTTGGATAAAAATGCCTAACTTTGCACTCGCAAACGGGAAACAACCCGCGAGCGTCATATCTTGGCGGGATAGCTCAGTTGGTTAGAGCGTCGGATTCATAACCCGGAGGTCCCGAGTTCAATTCTCGGTCCCGCTACCAACCAAATCGATGGGGAGCAAGTCGGTAAGCATCGGCTTGCTCTTATTCTAATTACACCCATGAAGACAACCGTCAGCCTGCTGTTTGCCTGCTCGGCAGCCACACTCGGCCTCTCGGCCTGCCATAACGCCAAGTCCGCACCCGAAGGCCCCCGGGGGCAACAGCCCGTGGCTGTGATTCCCGTCAGCCCGGAGGGGCGCATCGACGGAGGCAAGCACATGTTCTTGCCTTGCGCACAGGTATACCGTACCAACGGCGACTATAGCGATAACGTGCCTATCCAGGTTAGCGCGGACGGCAAGAACGTCATCTCGTACCCGGCACCGACGGACCTCCGGGAGTCGACGACGCCCCTGCCGTTGGCCGACGGATGGCTGCTCGACCGCCGCGGGATAGGGGAGAACACCCGCTTCACCCGTTACACTTACGCGCAGTATATGGCGCTCAAGGAACCGCCGACGATTGCGGAACTGCTGAAGGCGGTCATCCCCACGGCTTGCATCACGGAGCTATATGCCCTGCCATGCACCACGCAGGAGGCCCTTGCCGACACTGCGGCTGTGAACCGCATGATCCGCTCGGGCTTTAAGGGCTGCTCGCCTGTCATTATGCAGCCCGTAGTGGATTAGGTGTGTTGCCGATACTGGCCCGGAGCAAGCACATGCTGATGATGTCGGCAAATAATGGACTGACATTCAGAAACACCGTGTCAGCATACTGTTCACTCATTATCCCATCCAGGGACAGGCGCATTCCCTTGCCATGAGCATTTCGCTGACATGCACCGAATAAATTGAGCGGCCATGCCGAGTGGCGTGAGACCGAACTCTGCTGCGGCTTCTATTTCAATGCCGCCAACGTCGGCCCGTACATGAGCCTGGACGAAATCTGCCTGGGCAACGGCGAGGCATGGACTTTTTTTAAAATAAAAGAAGTAATTTTAAAAGTCCCGCGGCCTCGATTTCCCTTAGGACGATAAGCGCCGAATTTTCGTAACTGCTTGAAAATTCGGCGCTTATCTTGCGGAGCAAGCGGGATTCGAACCCGCGATACGCTTTTGGCGTATACACGCTTTCCAGGGGAGGCGGAAAGGCCGAACTTGCAGGGAGTTGAGGGTCGGGACGGGGGTTGTTTGCTTTTTATTTGCTTTTTTTTTTTGTTCGCTTTTTTTTTGTTCGCTTTTCAGTTGCTTTTCTGGGGGCCGGCCGAGCCGACGGGGTGGACGACGGCGACGACGCGGGCCAGGGCGAGGAGGCCGGAGGCCGGGGCGGCGATGTCGGGGTAGGCGGGGTTGAGGGAGCGCAGGGTGACGAGGCTTGCGGAGGGATCGACGTCGGCGAGGCGCTTGACCAGGACGCCGTCGGCGGTGTCGGCGACGAAGATGCGCCCCAGGTCGGCGGGGTGCAGGGGGCGGTCGAGGCGTCGGCAGAGGAGCAGGTCGCCGGAGCGGATCTCGGGGAGCATGGAGTCGCCGTCGGCGCGGATGGTGAAGTCGTAGTCGGGCAGCAGGTCGGCGAGCCTGTGGAAGTCGGGGTTGGTGACGGGCTCGGAGAAGCCGTCGAGGCGTCCCGCCGCGGCGGTGACGGAGTCGACGTGCGGGCGCTCGTCCTTGCCCGGCACGTCCATGCGGCCCTGCCCGGTCAGCAGCCACGCCTCGGAGATATAATTTTTATATGCGGCGGCGAACCGGCGCAGGAAGCCGTCGGTGAAGTAGCGGGGATGTCCCATTAGCGCTCTTGATACGTTTGGCTGGCTGCTATGCATATCTGCGGCTATCGCTGTCTTAGACATCGCAAGCCCATGCCCGTTGAGGTAGGCCAGTGCGACTTTCAGTCTTTTCAGTTTTTCCTCCATACTTTTTGTGTTAATTTTTACTTTCCGTTAAGACTTCCACCTTTGGAAAGTTAAAGTTTTGTGTTTGTACTATACTTTCTTAGTATTTTCCTTGCATACTATGACTGTATAGTATTACCTTTGCACCGTCGTTCAGTGAATGACGCATACGACAACGGCAAAAGGGGAACGGCTGGCGGCCATTCCGCAACAAAACAAAATCCACGGCAAAGTTAGCCTTTCCTTTTTGCTCGCACAAACGAAAACACAACTAAATATTCAGTGAAGATGAAAAAGACAGACGCAACTTGGTATGATGTCCTCGGCAAGGAGTCAGCCACAGCGCTGATGGGTGTCGTCCGGGCGGCTGACAGGATGGATGACGGCGACGACGCGGGCCAGGAGGTCTGCGGACTCGGCAGGGGAGATGTCGGCCAGGTGCCTGACGGTGACGCCGTCGGCGTCGTCGAAGACGAATATCTGGCCGATGTCGGCTTTTTCGATCTCGCGGTCGAGACGGCGGCAGAGGAGGACGTCCCCGGGGCGGACTTCGTGGCTCGTCGAATCGGAGCGGACCCTAAGGGAGAAGTCGTAGGCGGGTATGAGGTCGAAAGGCTTGCAGAAGGGAGGCGTCGGGACCGGGCCGGGATTTCGTCCGAGGAATCCGGCGACGTCTTTCTCGGAGTCTATGTGCGGGCGCTCGTCCCTTCCGGGCACGTCCATGCGGCCCTGCCCGGTCAGCAGCCACGCCTCGGAGATGTGCTCTTTATAGGCGCGGGCGAACCGGCGCAGGAAGCCGTCGGTGAGGCTTCGAGTCTTACCGGCCATCGCCTCGGATACGCTGCTCTTGGGCATATCCAGCTTTTCAACAATGTCCTGCTGCTTGTGTATGCAGCCTTTTCCCTTAAGGTACTCCACGGCCGCAATCAATCGCTTGTGGAGTAAGTCTTTATCAACCATGTTAATTTGTGTTTTAAGTTAACATTTGCACCTCTCTAAAGTTAAGAAAGGTTAATCGTCGAACGATTGTTCGGATTTTGCTTGCATCGAACAAAAGTTCGGAGTACCTTTGCACCGTCGTTCAGTGAATGGCGCATACAACAACGGCAAAAGGGGAACGGCTGGCGGCCATTCCGCAACAAAACAAAATCCACGGCAAAGTTAGCCTTTCCTTTTTGCTCGCACAAGTGAAACCAATTCAAAATATTCAGTGAAGATGAAAGAAGAAGACAAGACAGACGAGAAGCAGCTCGAGGAACGCGGCCTGGCGCCGACGGAGAAGCAGGAGGGCGGGCGCCCCGGAAACTACGGCCCCGAGGACGGGAAGGAGCTGCTGGATGCGGCGCGGGACCTGCTGAAGGGGTGGGCTGAGATGCGCCCGGAGCACAGGGGGCTGGTCCTGGCGGCCGTCGACATGGACCTGGCCTTTAACGAGGACGGGTTCGACGTGGAGGCGATGAGGGTCAACGCCAATGCAACGGCGATTATCGGCGCCCGCTGCGCGGCGAATTTCGCCGCAGTCATGGCGATAAGCGAGAAACAGTCGCTGCTGCTGGCAAGAATGCTCCTCAAGCATAGCTGACCATGGCGGCGATCACGATGGATTTCCTGCGCATGATGCAGCCGGGCGAGGTGCTGACGGTGGTGTGCCGCGACGCGGCGGCGCTGGACAGCGTGTACCGCACGGCGATGGAGATGCGCAGCCGGGAGGAGGACAGGGCGCGCTACGCGGTGAGCCGCGGCGCCACGACGCTCTCGGTGGTGGTGCGGCGATGGCCGGGCGAGGGCGAGAAGGACTCGGGGCTGACAAGGACGGTGTTCAAGGACTGACGCCCCCGGACGCGCGGCCCGGGAGCCGCCCACGATAAGACAGCAAAAACAACAGAAACGGAAAAACGAAAGAACGATGACAAGAGAAGAATTCGAGAAGATCACGAGAGTTAAGATCGGCGACCGGGAGTGGGAGGCGATCGAGGAGATGTACATGCGCGCCGACGTGGACTGGACGACGTTCGTCCACGCCTGGAAGCGGATGGTGCCCGTGCGCTGGGCGCAGGGCCGGAACGGCAGGCGCCGCCTGGAGGTGGAGCAGCAGCGGAGGCTGCTGGTGGAGAGCGTGTGGGAGGATGCGCGCCCGGCGCTGATGCTGAACCGCGACGCGCAGGCCGCGTCGGTGCTCGCCCCGGCTGACGCCGCGAGGCTGCTGCGGGCCGGGTTCCCGGTGGACGGCAAGGCCGGGACGCTGCTGGACAGGGTGAACGAGTTCATGGAGGGGACGAGCCATGAAGGGTGAGAGGCCGAGGGTGCTGCGCGACGGGCGCTACTGCCCCCGGGACACGGCGGCGATGTTCGGCGTGAGCCGCCGGACGCTGGACAGGTGGGTGCTGGCGGGCCGTATACGGCGCCGCTACACGGTGGAGGGCCGCCCGGTGTTCCTCGGCAAGGACATCACGGAGGCGTGGGAACGAAAGTACAGACTTCAAACATTCTGAGACATGACAGGAACGATAAGATTCATGGTCGGGCTGGCGGGTGTGCTGATGCTGCTGTCGCTGGTGATGGCCGAGCCGGGGACGAAGGCCTCGGCGGCGATGCAGATAGCGTCGATGTGCCTGCTGCTGTGGGCGGCCCTGGCGGCCCCGGAGGTGCGCCGCACCGACAGACGAAACAACTTCTAAAAACGACAACACGATGGACGTAAAGCTAACAGCGACGATAGACATATCGGAGCGCGTGGAGCGGATAGCGAACCGCCTGCTGGACGCTCTGGCACGCGGCGGCGAGGCCACGGGGCCGACGCCGACGCGAGGGAGGCCCGTGGAGGCCCCTGGGAGGCCCGTAGAGGCCGTTTCGGGCGAAAGCAAGGCAATCCCGCAGCCGACGGAGGGAAAGGCCGTGAAAAGCGATCTCGAACGGGTGAGGGAGATGCCCGGCGGGGCGGAGCTGGTCGAGAAGCTCGACCTTGAGGTGGCGCCGGTGACGGACGGGGAGCTGAGGGCGGCCATGGACGGGTGCCGGAGGCGCCTGCTCGGCGCCGAGCCGAAGAGGAACCCGCGCTACAGCGCCCTGACGGGCTTCATCCGCAACCTGGTGGCGGACACGTACGGCGCGGCGGTGCCGAGCGGCATCCCGAACGACCTGCGCCCTAACTTCGTGCGCGACCTCGAATCCGTAAAGATAGGGGAGGACGGCAGCTTCGTCCTCCCGCGCGAGGAGGGCGTCCCGTTCTGATGGGAAAGAAGCATGCACGGCTCAGCCCGTCGGCGGCGCACCGCTGGCTGCACTGCACGGCGGCGCCCCGGCGGGAGGAGGCCTACCCGGACGCGAGCTCGGACTTCGCGAAAGAGGGGACGCTGGCCCACGCCTACGCGGCCAGGGCGCTGAAGATCTACAACGGCGACAAGGGGACGCCCGAGGAGCTGAAGGAGATAGACGAGCTCCGGGAGTTCTACTCGCCGGACATGGACGGCTACGTGGAGCAGTATGCGGGCCTCGTGATAGAGGCGCTGAACAAGGCCCGCAGCGTGGACGGGGAGGCCCGGCTGCTGGTGGAGTCGCGGGTGGCGCTTCCGGGGCGCGACGGCGCGGCCTGCCACGGCACGGCGGACGCCATCATCGTCAACGACTGGCAGCTCGAGGTCTTCGACTTCAAGTATGGCAAGGGGGTGAGGGTGAAGGCCGAGGAGAACCCGCAGATGATGATCTACGCCCTTGGGGCGGTGGCGCTGATGGAGCGCAAGGGGATCCCGGTGCCGGAGAGCATCCGGATGACGATAGTGCAGCCGCGCATCAATCACCTCGACAGCTACGAGACGACGCTGGCGGCGCTGACCGACTGGATGCGGGACACGCTGGCGCCGAGGATCCGGGAGGCGTCCGGCGACTATGGCCGCGCCTCGGCGGGCGACTGGTGCCGGTTCTGCCGGTGCCGGGGCGAGTGCCGGGAGCTGGCGGCCTATTGCCTGGGCGGGGAGTTCCCCGTGCCCGGCCAGGTGGACGCCGGGGAGCTGGCCGGGAGGATACTGCCACGCCTGGGCGCGGTGAAGGCCTGGGTCAGGGAGATGGAGGAGCGGGCGCTGGCCCTCGCCCTCGGCGGCACGGCGCTGCCGGGCTGGAAGGTGGTGGAGGGCCGGAGCGTGCGCCGATTCTCCGACGCCGGGGCGGTGGCCGAGAGGCTGGCAGCCGAGGGCGTGGAGGACATCTACAGGCCGCGGGAGCTCAAGACGCTCACCGAGCTTGAGAGGAGCCTGGGCAGGAAGCGCTTCCGCGAGGTGCTCGGGGAGTACGTGACCAAGGCGCCGGGGAAGCCCGCGCTGGTGGAGGATGGCGACCCGCGGCCCCACTACAAGGGGGCGGACGAGTTCGCGGGGATAGTGGTCGACGACTAAGTATCAACTAAAAACAAGCAAACGAGAATGATAGAACCGAAACGAACAGAGAGCAGGGTCATACTCGGCCCGGTGGTGCTCAGCTACGTGCACCTGACAGAGAAGTACGACCCGGATAACACGGGCAAGGGGAAGTATGCGGTCACGCTGCTGATCCCGAAGAAGGAGAAGGCCACCGTCGAGGCGCTGCACGCGGCCGTGGAGGCCGCCAAGAAGCAGGGGAAGCAGGCCAAGTGGGAGGGGAAGCTCCCGGCCAAGCTGGACATAGCCCTGCGCGACGGCGACGAGAAGGAGGACGAGTCGATGCACGGCCACTGGGTGATCGTGGCGAAGACGGAGCGGCGCCCGGAGGTGGTGGACCGCGACAGGATGCCCATCATGGACGCCGAGCAGATCTACAGCGGCATGAAGGCCATAGTGTCGATCACGCTGTACCCCTACAAGGTCAGCGGCAACGCGGGCGTGGCGGCCGCCCTGAACAACGTGATGAAGACGCACGACGGCCAGCGTCTCGGCGGCGGCAAGTCGGCCAAGGAGGACTTCGCCGGCGTCGACACCTCGGCCATCGACGACGAATGGGATTGAGCTTTTTCTCTCAGATGGATGGTTAGTTTAGTTTCATGAGTATTCGCCCCGCCTCGCAGTGATGCGCGGCGGGTCCAGGCCCCCGAGACCGCCGGAGAAATGCCGTCCGGCTGTGATAGCGGAAGGAGGTTGCGGCGTCGAAGCCGCCGGGGGCGCAAAGGTTTGTAGGGTTTTGGTTTACAATCTTCCATACTTAGCCCGCTTCGCAGTGATGCGCGGCGGGCACCGGCCCCCGAGACCGCCACGGAAATGCCTCGTGGCCATAACTTCGGAGAGGTTGCGGCGTCGAAGCCGCCGGGGGCGCAAACACTAATAAAAACGACGACACCATGAAAGTATACATCAGCCTGCCGATAAGCGGCAGGGACATCGACGAGGCGCGGCGGCAGGCCGACCTCGCGGCGGCGAAGCTGAGCCGTCTGGGCCACAGGCCCGTCAACCCGTTCAACATCTACGCGGGCAAGAACCCGACCTACGCCGACCACCTGTGCTGCGACCTGCGGGCGCTCATGGACTGCGACGCCATCTACCTGTGCGAGGGCTGGGAGAAGTCCCGGAGCTGTCGCATAGAGGCCGGGGTGGCCGCCGAGTTCGGCCTGGAGACGCTCTGCGGGACGCCCGGGGAAACTGAAGCCAACGGGATAATAGTAGCGGGAAAGGTCTACGAGGAAGCGCCGGAAATCGAACTCGGACACTGCGTCGGGTGCGTCTTTAAAAAGCCTGGAGATTTTAGATGCTCCCTCGTCGGAAGTTGCGCTGCCCGGCATGTGATCTACCGCTTCTCGCCCGGACTCACCGAAAGACTGAACGAGGAATGAACGGGCGGCCATGGACCGATAGGGAGCACCGGGAGCTCCGCGAGATGTACGAGGCGGGCGTGCCGTGCAGGGAGATGGCCTTGAGGCTGGGCCGCAGCCTCAAGGCCATCTACGCCCGATGCATCTTCGCCGGCGTCAACCGGGGGCCCATGAACAGGAAGCGGAAGTGGACGCCCGCCGAACTGGAGACGGTGCGCCGGATGTTCGCCGCCGGTCGCCCGGACGCGGAGATCGCCCGGGCGACGGGCCGCTCTGCGGCGGCGGTGACGGAGATGCGGCACTGCATGGGGCTGGTGCTACGCGAGCACAGGAGGTGGACGCCGGAGGAGAGGCTCCGGCTGCGCCGGATGCGGCTGGAGGGGATAAGCTACGCCACCGCCGCCCTGGTGCTCGGCCGCACCGCCGGGGCCGCGGCGAAGCAGTTCAGGAACCACGTGAAAAGGAAGTACATATGAGAACAATTCACTCTCAATTGCTTGAGGCTTGCACAGGTGAATTACTTTTTCTTGGATTGAAGCCTCTTCAAATCCCTGTCAAGTTCCTTGATGCTTTCAAGCCGGGCGAGCTGTTTTTGTTCTTCCAGATAGAGGGCATATTCCTTCTCGGCTTTCGCGACGGCAAGCTCATGTTTGATTTTTCCGGCGGTTTCCAAGATATTGTGACCGTTCATGGTAAGGAGCATGTCAAGTTTCTCAACCCAATCCTTCATATACATCACACGATGGTTGAGAGCCTGCGTTTCCGCAAAAGCGAGATATTGCTCCACTATCAGTTTCAGGTTTTGGAGTTCCACCTCATCAAGATAGTTTTTCCCGGTGGTGATGTCGCACTTGCGCACCTTGCCTGGTTTGGAGGTAGACGTGAGTCCCATATTTGGCAGGCAGTGGTTCGCGCGGTAATAGACCAGTTGGGCGGCAGTCTGACCACTGACAGCCCAAAGCAGCTTATTCTGTACCTTCTTGAAAAATTCGAGCGTAATCTGCGCGTCGGGGTCGTAATCCTTGCTGAGACGGTAAATATCCTTTACCTGTTGGTAAAACACCTTCTCCTCGACCCTAATTGCACGAATCCGGTCGAGAAGCTCCTTGAAGTAATTCATCGAACTTCCGCTCTTGAACCGCTCGTCATTGAGCGCAAACCCCTTGACAATGTAATCGCGGAGCCTCTGTGTCGCCCAGATACGGAACTGGGTGCCTTGTTGGGATTTTACCCTGTATCCGACCGAGATAATCACATCAAGACTGTAATACTTGACAGGCTTGTCAGAATTTGCAACGTGCAAAAAATGCACATTGCTTGCTGCGTCAAGCTCCCCCTCGTCAAATACATTGTTAACGTGCTTGGTTATAACAGACCTGTCCCTTTGGAACAAGCTGCTCATTTGACCCTGCGTCAGCCAAACAGTCTCATCGGCAAAGAGGACATCTATCTTGATGATGCCGTCCTCGGACTTGTATATTACAATTTCATCATTCATAATCATATAAAAACATCGGCCTCGGGTTCAGTCCGCAATAAAGTGACGCTCTGCGAACCTACATCCGAAGCCGAGTTGAAAGTCTTTCGTGAGAGCGTCACCAATCACATAGTGCAAAGATAATAATAATATGCGAGATATGCAAAACCAAGAATGCGAACAGAAGAAAATCTATGTGTGTCAGCAATGGCATGCAAAAACAAGCATGAGCATGAAGCGATACAAGATTCCCACGGGGACGCCTCGGCGGCATATATGCGGCTCAGTCCTTGCCGGAGGCGGCGTAGGCGCGGATGGCGGCGACGATGAAGGCGGACTTGGGGCCGGGAACGGCGTCGAGGATGGCGGCGACGTCGGCGGGGACTCGCAGCGCGATGGAGCGGGCGGTGGTCTTCTTGCGTCCGGCGCCCCTGCGGGCGCCTCCCCATGACGAGGCCCTGGTGTCAGTGTCTTTTTGCATGATTCGGGAATTTGTCTTAACTTTGCGGCAGTAAAAACCCGGTGGGCGGAAGGGGCGGCAACCCCTTCCGCCGGGAATCAGAAGTTTACTTCGATTTTTATTCTGATTCCGCACACTTTGAACGTGATTGAAACTTTGGTTCTCATTGTGCCGGATTTTTCGATTAGGCTTCCAATTCAGGCCGGAAGCGTTCGCCCCGTCAATCTCCCTTGATTGACACTGCAAAGTTAGCAAATAATCTTGAATCTGCAAAATAAATTCAAGATTATTTGCTAATATTTTTTTTGCGCAATGGAGAAATACAAGATAGCTACGGGGACGAGCCGGACGGCGCGGCAGTGGACGAACACGGAGATGACGTGGGAGGAGCTGGCCGGGCGCTGCGCCCGGACGGCCCGCACGGGCGAGACGGCGGCCGAGTACAAGGCGATGACCCGCGAGCAGCAGGGCGCCCGCAAGGACGTGGGCGGCTTCGTGGGCGGGTACCTGAGGGACGGCGTCCGCAAGGCGGCCAGCGTGACGCTCCGGTCGGTGCTGACGCTCGACCTGGACTTCGCGGAAGCCGGCTCGTGGGATAGATTCTGCGGGGCGTGGCCTGGCGTGGCCGCCCTCTGCTACTCCACCCACTCCCACACGCCTCAGAAACCCCGGCTGCGGCTGGTGGTGCCTCTGAGCCGGGACCTCGGCCCGGAGGAGTACGAGCCGGTGGCGCGGCGGGTGGCGGAGCGTGTGGGCATGGACGCCTTCGACGACACGACATATCAACCGGCCCGCCTGTTCTACTGGCCCTCGACGCCCCGGGACGGCGAGTTTTATTACAGGGAACAGGCGGGAAGCCCGCTGGACGCCGACGCGGTGCTGGCCACGTACACCGACTGGCGCGACGCGTCGGCGTGGCCGACGTCGTCCAGGCAGGCGCGGGTGGTGCGGCGGATGCGCGACAAGGCCGGCGACCCGATCCAGAAGAAGGGCCTGGTCGGCGCCTTTTGCCGCACCTACTCCATCGAGGAGGCCATAGAGGCCTACCTGGGCGACGTCTACGAGCCGACGCGCAAGGCGGGGCGCTACACCTACACGGCGGGCCACGTGAGCGGCGGCCTGGTGTGCTACGACGGGAAGTTCGCCTACGCCAACAACGCGACGGACCCCGCCGCCGGGCGGCTCTGCAACGCCTTCGACCTGGTGCGCATACACCGCTGCGGCGGCGCCGACGAGCCGGACGACAGGCCCATGGGCGAGCGCGGGAGCTGGAAGCGCATGGAGGAGCTGGCCATGAACGACGACAAGGTAAGGGCGGCAAACATCTTCGCCCGCTTCAAAGATGCGCGGGAGGAGTTCTCCGGCATCGACGACGACGAGATCGACGGGCGCGCCCCGGCGTGGATGGAGGGGCTCGACACCCGCCGCAACGGCGACCTGCTGCCCACCATCGCCAACCTGGAGCTGATCCTGGACAACGACCGCCTGCTGCGCGGCCATATCTGGCACAACCGCTTCACCGGCGAGATCTGCGTGGAGGGGGACATGCCCTGGCCGCGCCAGGGGGAGCAGTGGACGGACGCCGACGACGCCCAGCTGTGGGGGATGACAGAGAAGGTCTACGGCATCTCGCACCAGGCGAAGCTGGCGGCGGCGGTGAGCAACGTGGCGCAGCGGCACGGGCGGCACCCGGTGCTCGACTACTTCGACTCGCTGCCGGCGTGGGACGGGCATCCGCGCCTGGAGCGGCTGATCATCCGCGCCGTGGGCTCGCCCGACACGGAGCTTACCCGCACGGTCACCAGGATGCACTTCGCCGCCGCCGTGCGGCGCATCCTGGAGCCCGGCTGCAAGTACGACTACTGCCTGACGCTGGTTGGCCCGGAGGGCACCGGCAAGTCGTCGCTGATCAAGGCGATGGGGGAGCCGTGGTTCACCGACTCCCTCAACACCCTGGACTCCAAGAGCGCCGTGGAGCAGCTGCAGCACGCGTGGCTGTGCGAGCTGGCCGAGTTCGCGGCGATGAAGAAGGTGGAGGTGGAGCAGGTCAAGGCCTTCATCTCGCGCACCGACGACATGATGCGTCCCGCCTACGGGCGGCGCGTGGTGAGCCGTCCGCGTCACATAGTCTTCTTCGGCACCAGCAACGACCCTAAGCTGCTTCGGGGCGAGTTCGGCAACCGGCGCTTCCTGATAGTGCCGATAGATCCGTCGCTGCGGCGGGCGCCGTCGGTGGCCGAGAGCATGAGGCAGGTGGCCGAGGCGCGGGACCAGCTGTGGGCCGAGGCGCTGCACTATGCCCGCGACGAGAATTTCAACCTGTACCTCGACGAGCGCCTGGAGGCCCGGGCGCGGAAGCTCCAGCAGGAGTACAACGCCGGGAGCGACGACCCGATGCGCGAGGACCTGCGCGTCTTCTGCGACACCCCCGTGCCCGCCGACTGGGAGGAGCGGAGCTTCGAGAGCCGCCGGAGCTGGTGGACCGACGACACGATGCTCAAGGCCGTGGGCACGGTGCGGCGCGACGTGGTCTCGGCCCGCGAGTTCCTGATGGAGTATTACGGCTGGCGCCGCGACAACGACAGGATGCGCCAGAAGACCCACGAGGTCAACCGCATCTTCAAGGAATGGGGATGGAAGGAGGTGACGACGTCCCGGCACGCCGAGAAGGCTTACGGCACCCGCCTGAGAGCCTATGAACGACCCGAAAATGAGACCGAAAATGACGATTGATTTTGGCACACAAGTTGGCACACAAGTTGGCACACTTGGCACACAAGTCAAAAGATGTGTGCCAAACCGCTGGCACACAAGTTTTGGTTTTGGCACACATCTTTTTGACTTGTGTGCCAACATGTGTGCCAACGTAGCCCCTATATATCAACTACTTAACTACTTTGGCACACTTAGCACACAAATTTTTAGTAAAAACATTTTAATTAAAATATATAGGGAAAAATACGAAAAATACGCGTTTTTGCGCGTCAAGTGCACTCGCGCGCACGCGAGGATGTGTGCCAAGCCCTAAATCGAACAAAAATGAGCGTAAAAGACAAAATTGCGGGCCACGCCGAGGAATCGGAGAAGGCCCTGGAGCGGAGGCTGGCAGGCGAGTGCAAGAAGCGCGGCTGGCTGTGCCTGAAATATTCCAACACGCAGATGACCGGCTACCCGGACCGGCTGGTCCTGCTGCCGGGCGGCCGGGTGGCGTGGGTCGAGGTGAAGAGCCGGGGCCGCAGGCCGACGGCCATACAGCTCTACCGCCACGCGGAGCTTCGGCGGATGGGGTACACGGTGCACGTGGTGGACAGTGTCGGAAGCATCGAGGAGCTGCTGCTATGGCTGGGGGAGTGACGGAGTTCCGGCCCCACCCGTACCAGGCGCGGGCCATAGAGTGGATAGTGGACCACCCGGCCTGCGGGCTGCTGCTCGACATGGGCCTGGGCAAGACGGTGGTGACGCTGACGGCGCTGCAGAGGCTCCAGGACTGGTGCGAGATAGACCGCACCCTGGTGGTGGCCCCCAAGACGGTGGCCGAATCGACCTGGGGCGCGGAGGCGGCCAAATGGAGGCACCTGGCCGGGATGCGCGTGAGCGTGGTGGCCGGGGACGCCGGGAAACGCCTCAGGGCCCTCGAAAGGGATGCGGACGTGTATGTGGTGGGGGTGGACAATTTCGTGTGGCTGGCGGAGCTGTATCGCGCCCGCATGCCCTTCGACTGCCTGGTGCTCGACGAGCTGACACGCTTCAAGAACCACCGCTCGCTGCGCTGGAAGGCCGTGAAGCGCACGCGCCGCTGCTACAGGAGGGTGATCGGGCTGACCGGCACTCCGGCGCCCAATGGCCTGTTCGACCTCTGGGCACAGGTCTACTGCCTCGACGGCGGGGAGCGGCTCGGGACGTCGGTGACCCGCTGGCGCGACGCCTACTTCGACTATTACGAGCACAACCACATGATCCTGAACCTGCGGCCCAAGGCCGGGGCGCGCGAGGCGATAGAGCACAAGATCGGCGACATCTGCCTGTCGATGCAGGCGTGCGACTACCTGGAGCTGCCGCCGCTGATTGTGCACGACGTGCGGGTGGAGCTGCCGCCGGGGGCCATGGAGGGGTACCGGCGCTTCGAGCGGGACATGGTGCTGGCGTTCTTCGCGAGGGAGGGAAAGGAGGCCGACGGCAGCGTCGCGGCGTCCTCCGCGGGCGTCCTGCTGGGCAAGCTGGCCCAGTATGCCAACGGGGCCGTCTACGACGACGCCGGGACGGCGCAGCCGGTGCACGCGGCCAAGCTCGACATGCTGGAGGAGATTGTGGAGCAGGCGCAGAGCCCGGTGCTGGTGTTCTACCAGTACAAGCACGATGTGGAGCGCATCGCCGCCAGGCTGGCCAAAAAGAGGCTGCGGGTGCGCCGCTACGAGAAGGCGGCCGACCTGGAGGCGTGGAACGCGGGCGACGTGGACGTGCTGCTGGCGCATCCGGCCTCCACGGCCTACGGGCTGAACATGCAGCAGGGGGGCCATTACATAGTGTGGTTCGGGCTTGGCTGGAACCTGGAGCTGTACCAGCAGGCCAACGCGCGCCTGCACCGCCAGGGGCAGCGCCGCCCGGTGCAGGTCTACCGCCTGCTGGCCGCCGGGACGGTGGACGAGCGCGTGGCCGAGGCCCTGACCGGCAAGCGGGCCGTGCAGGATGCCCTGCTCGAGGGGCTGCGGGCCGACATGGACGGCGAGTGAAAATTTTTCGAGGAAAAACTTGCGTAGTATGAAAAATATTACTAACTTTGCAGTGTCAAAAAACAGCATAATCGATCCATGGCAACAGTACAAGAGCTTGGCGGCGTTGTGGCGCTGCTGAAATGGGGAAATATCTCCAAAGAGTATTTTGGATTTTCCCGCGGATGGATATACCAGCGGCTGAACGGCTATGACGGCAACGGTAACAAGTGCGAGTTCACCGAGGCGCAGAAAGAGACTCTACGGGCGGCTTTGCATGACATGGCAGATCGCCTGAACGAGGCTGCGGACAGACTCTGACAATCGCCATCGAGCTCCAGGATTTAGCCGATTGCCTGCGGTAAATAAAGAATAACTTCGTCTGACAGCGAGAGCAGGCGTCGGCTGTGGAGGTGTCCTTGTTGCAGGGGCACCTCTTTTTTAGCCTGGATATGATTGGCATTTAAGCGAATTTTTTTGTATCTTTGCGGAAAATTGTGGATCGAAAAAATGGCAAGCAAGCGGTATGGCAGCGGGGTGTTTGTCCGGTTGACCGGCGAGCAGGAGACGTTCGTCCGGGAGCTGGCCGTGGGCGGCGTGTCCCGCCAGACGGTCATCCGCGCGGCGCTGCTGTTCATGATGAGGGCGAAGTATGGGGAAAAACCGGACGAAGAAGAATTATAACCGCTGGCACCGGGAGCAGGCGGCGATAAACCGCAGCCGGAACAACCCGGAGGCGGCGGCGCTGTTCCGGGCAAGGCTGCCGGAGATACGCGCACGCCTCGGGGCCATCAGCGAGGACCTGCTGCACGATACGTTCTTGAGGATGACCGCGGTCTATGACGGTCGCCGGGATTTTGTGGATCAGTTTGTGGCGGAGTATCACAAAATGGCCAGGCAGATGGCCTTTGCCAGGAACTATGCGGACGACCTGCCGCTCTCTTGCATCTGAGATCTATGCCCTGGTTGAAGAAAGCGCCTAAGCCTCGGCGCTCCCGGCGCCGGGACGAGCGGAAAAAGATAGCCGCCCGGCTGTATAACAAGGCGGCGTGGAGGCATCTGCGCGCCTCGACCATGGATCGGATGCCCTACTGTGTGGCCTGTCTGTGTCGGGTCTCCGGCGGTCGGCTGACGCCGGCCGAGGAGGTGCACCACCTGACGCCGATACTCAGCGGCATGGACGAGGCGCAGCGCGCCGACCTGGCTTACGCCCCGGACAATGTGGCGCCCCTGTGCCGCCGCTGCCACAGGCTCATCCACGAGCAGGGGCTGCGCGGCATCGACGAGGCCCGGCTCTGGCGGCTGCTCGACGCGTTGCACAACGGGGCCACGACGGAGGAAATCGGCAGAATAATATCGGAAATTTTAGGCAATGGCACGACGAACTTTTAAGATACCTGGCTGGGCGCGGCCGGAGACGGCCGCCTATATGCGGCAGATAACGACGCAGCTCAAGGCCCTCGATCTGCTCGAAGGGGCGGACGAGGGTGGCCTGACAATGATCTGCATGAGCTACGACGCCATGCTCGCCGCGCATGCGGAAATGCGCGAGGCCGGCATGTTTGATGTCAACAAGCAGGGCGTGGCCGTGCCCTCCGCCGCTTTCTCCATTGTCATGCAGACGCAGACCCAGCTCACGAAATTACTCCGGGAATACGGGTTGACGTCCAAGGTGCGCGCCTCGCTCAAGCGCCTGGAGGATATAGGCGGCGAGGACGACGGAGACTTCTTGCTCTCGCGTCTGAGCCGCGAAGTGGCTGACTGACTTCTCTTTCTTTTTTTCGCTTTTCCAGAGATATTCTGTTTTACCCGGTTGGTTTTGTGTGGAGGGCGTCGCCGGGATGGCGGCGCTCGCCTGCTATCTTTTGGGCTGTAAGTTGCGATGGCAGACGCCCCACGGTACATGGAATATGCGAAGCGCACGGCCGCCGATGCGGAGGCCGGGGATCTCATGCGCTGCGCCTGCCGGCGTTTCCTGGCAGACCTGGAGCGCGAGGAGCTGGAGTTCCGGCCGCGCGCGGTGGAGCGGTGCCTGACCGTCGTCAGGGCCTTGAAGCACTACAAGTCGGAGTTTTCCGGTATGAATTTCGAGCCGGAGCCGTGGCAGGAGTTCATCGTCGCCAATATCGTCGGCTTCTACTGGCGGGCGTCCGGGCGCCGCCGCTACCGCCGCGCATATATCGAGATAAGCCGTAAGAACGGCAAGAGCTTCCTGGTCAACGCCCTGGCGATCTATTTCCTGCTCTTCGACGGCGAGGCGTCGCCGGAGGTGATTGTGGGCGCCAACAGCCGGGAGCAGGCCAAGGCGGTCGACTTCGAGATGCTGTCCCAATTCGCCCGGCAGCTCGACCCGCGGGGCAGGCAGCTGGAAATATTCCGCGACGAGATAAAAGTGCCCTCGATCACAGGACGCCTCAAGGTGATCAGCGCCGACACGAAGACCAACGACGGGTATAACCCCTCGGTCGGCATTATTGACGAGTACCACGCGGCGCCCAACTCCCAGATGCGCGACGTGATCGTGTCCGGCATGGGCATGCGGCGGAACCCCCTGCTGTTTGTCATCACCACTGCCGGATTCAACAAAGAATGCCCCTGCTACCGGCTTCGGGAGACGTGCGTGGACATACTCCACGGCGTGAAGGAGGATGACGCCTCCTTCGCTGTCATCTTCGCCATGGATGCGGATGATGACTGGAAGGACCCGGCGGCGTGGCGCCGGGCGAATCCCAATCTCGGCGTGACCGTCTCCGAGGAGTACCTGCGGGAGCAGGTCGCGTCCGCCGTCAACAATCCCGCCGAGGAGGTGAGCGTGCGCACCAAGAACCTCAACGAGTGGTGCGACGCCGCCATGGTCTGGGTGCCGGACGCATACGTGAGCCGGGCGATGGCGAAGACGGACCGGGCGGCCCTCGCGGGGCGGATCTGCTTCGTGGGCGTCGACCTCTCGGCGGTCAGCGACCTCACCGCCGTCAGCTACCTCTTCCCGCGTGCCGACGGCCTGATGCATTTTTTCACCGACTACTACCTCCCGCAGTCGGCGCTGTCCGACAAGTTCAACAAGGAGCTGTACCGCCAATGGTGGCGCATGGGTTTCCTGAAACTCACCGACGGCAACGTTACCGACTACGATGCCATCTGTGCCGACATGCAGCGCAATGCAGCGCTGTACGAAATCCTGTGTATCGGCTACGACAAGTGGAACGCCACGCAGTGGGCCATCAAGATGACGGAGGCTGGCTATCCCCTGGAGGAGTTCGGCCAGACCATCGGCAATTTCTCCCGGCCCACAAAGGAGCTCGAGCGGCTGATGCTGTCCGGCAACGCGGCGGTGGAGTACAGCCCCATTACCCGTTTTTGCTTCCGGAACGTGAATATCAAGGAGGACTGGAACGAGAACCGAAAGCCGGTCAAGGCCTCGGCCGCGCAAAAAATAGACGGAGTGATCGCGATGCTCACCGCCCTGGGCGTGAGCCAGGCCGACCACTTCATCGGCATGACAAATCTCGTATAACGCATGAGCATATTTTCTGCAATAAGAGACAGGTTTTCCCGCAAAGGCGCACGTGTGCTGCGTCTCGGCAGCCAATTAGGGCTCACCCCCGGCGCTCCCATGCAGCTGTCGGTGGTTTACGCCTGCGTCGGCGTGCTGGCAAAGGCCATGGCGATGATGCCCTTGGAGCCTTACCGCCGCGACCGGTGCGGCCACAGCTCCGTGGCGCCGGAACACCCGCTTTACCGTCTGCTGGCCCTCGCGCCCAACGGCGTGGTCAGCCGCTACACTCTGATAGAGCTTATGGTGCAGTCGATGCTGCTGCGCGGCAACGCCTACGCATACATCGAGCGCGACAGCGCGGGCTCCCCGGTGGCCATCCACTTCCTGCCGCCCGGCGACGTGACCGTGGCCGCCTCCGCATACATCGACGAGCCGCCGACATACACGGTGGCGGGCCTGCGCGACCCGGTGCCAGCGTCCGACATGATTCACGTGCTCAACTACACCGACGACGGGGTGAACGGCATCAGCACATTGCAGCACGCCGCCCGCTCAATAGAATTGGCGGGGTACGCCAACGAGAGCAGCCGGAATTTCTACAAGTCGGGCGGCGCGCTGGCCGGTGTCATATCCTCGGACGTGGCGGTGACGGCCCAGCAGCGCAGGGAGATGCAGCAGGAGTGGGCGAGGCTCGGCGACAAGGGGGGCGTGGCCGTGCTCGCTCGCGGGGCGAAGTACACCCCCATCAGCGTCACTCCCCTCGACGCGCAGCTGCTGGAAAGCCGCAAGTACAGCGTCGAGGACATCTGCCGCTTCTTCCACGTCTCGCCGCAGAAGGTGTTCGACTACACCCATTCATCCTACTCGACCGTAGAGGCCACCGAGCTGGCATTCCTGAACGACACCCTGCTGCCGCTGATCGTCAAGTTCGAGCAGGAATTTTCCCGGAAGCTCTTCTCGCCGGCCGAGCTGGCACGGGGGTACCAGTGCGGATTCAACACCGCCCGCCTGATGCGGGCGGACAAAAACGGCCAGGCCAATTACTACTCCAAGATGTTCAACTGCGGAGTGCTGTCGGTCAACGAGATCCGGCGCGACCTGGACTTGCCGCACATCGACGGAGGCGACAGCCACTTCGTGCAGGTGAACCTGATGGAGCTGCAGAACGCCGGGCGGAACATGCCCGCCGACAACCGCCTGCAAAATGATAGCAGCGGGACTGTATCAAATAAAAATCAAGCCTCAGATGACAACTAAAAGACCCAGGCACGGCACTGCGGAGCTCCGCTGCGCCGAATTTCGCGCGGAGGGCGCCGACAGCCGCCGCATATCGGGGCGGGCCATCGTGTTCAACTCGCCTACGGTGATAGGCGGCTGCTTCCGGGAAATGATACTGCCGGAAGCCATAAGCGACGAGCTGCTTGCCAACTCCGACGTGGTGCTGACCCTGGAGCACAACCCTGCCGCCGGAGTGCTCGGCCGCAGCTGCAAGGGCGAAGGCACCTTGCAGCTGGAGCGCCGCGACGACGGCGTCTACATCAGTTGCGACCTGCCGGAGTCTCCCTTTGGCGATACGGTGCTGGAGGGCATCCGGCGCGGCGACTACCGCCAAATGAGCTTCTATTTCGTGGTTGGCGACCAACGCTGGGAGATGTGCGACGACGACATAGAGCAGCGCACCATCACAAACATCTCCCGCATTTACGACGTCAGCGTAGTAGCTTTCCCCGCCTACAAGGACACCTCCGTTTCCGCCCGCTCGGCGGAGGAGCCGGATAGCACCGAGGCCGATGACGACAAAGAACAAAAATCCGATGACAATATGGCAAAAGACAAAGACAAAGGCACCGCTGCCGAGGAGCAGCAGGAGGCCCGGGAGCAGTCGGAAGGCCGCTCCGCCAATCCCGCCGGGGCGCCTGCGCCCAACGCATTTGTGCCCCGCCCGCAGCGTCGCCACGCCGAGGGCGGCGTGTCCCTGATGCGCATAATCCGCAGCCAGATGCGCAACGGCGGCGGCTCCATGACCGAGGCCGACCGGGAGTATTGCCGCCGCGGCGCCGAGATGATGAGCCGCGCCAACCTCGACTTTGGCGGCGGCATCGTGCTCCCCGTCGAGGGCCGCGCCGAAGGCGACACGCCGGCCACGCCTACCACGCCTACGGCCATAACCGCCGGCACCACCAACTACGGCGCCGAGGCCGTGGCCACCGGCACCCTCAATATTCTCGGCCCGCTGTACGACAACCTGGTGCTGGCACAGGCCGGTTGCACGACGATGAGCGGGCTGGTGGGCAATATCAAGCTCCCTTCCTACTCCGGTTCCTCCGCCACCTGGGCGGCCGAGAACGGCGACGCCACCGACGGCAAGGGCTCATTCTCCGAGATTACATTCTCGCCCAAGCGCCTGACCGCCTACATCGACATTTCGAACCAGTTCCTGATCCAGGACAGCGTCAACGCCGAGGCGCTGCTGCGCTCCGACCTCGCAATGGCCCTGCGGCAGAAGCTCGAGTCCACCATCCTTGGGGACGCAGCCGGCTCCGCCACTCAGCCCGCGGGCCTGTTCAACGGCGTCACCGCCCAGGTCACCCCCACCTATAGGGAGATGATCGACCTGGAGAGAGAGGTGGAGGAGCTGAACGTAACCGGCGAGCTCCGCTACATCATGTCCCCGGCCATCAAGGCAGCCCTCCGCGCCGCCTCCCGCGACACCGGCAGCGGCCGCTTCATCATGGAGGGCAGCGACGTGAACGGCATTCCCGCCCTGGTGACCAACAACGCCAAGGGCATCATCCTCGGCAACTTCGCCGACTTCGTGATCTGCCAGTGGGGCGGCGTCGAGCTGATTGTCGACACCCTGACGATGGCCACCAAGGCCATGACCCGCATAGTCATCAACAGCTACTGGGACGCCAAGCCCCGTCGTTCCACCTTCGCCAAGGCCAAGCTGAAAACCACCTGATGGCTACCGCCCCGGCATATGTCACCCTCGAAGAGTTGAAGCGCCACCTCAACATCGACGCTTCATTCACCGCCGACGACGCGCTTATACTGGCGCAGGCGTCGGCGGCCGAGGGCGCCATAGCCGCCGACCTCGACCTCGCGGGCCTCTGCGAGCTGGAGGAGCGGCACGGCGAGCTGCCGCAGCAGGTGCGCCTGGCCATCCTGATGCTCACGGCCCACTTCTACGCGAGCCGGGAGCCGGTGGTGTACGGCGCGACCGTGGCCGCCGTGCCCCTGACGCTGGAGTACCTCGTGGCGCCTTACCGCCGGTTCGGCACAGAGCCGCGGCCCGACAATGCGGGCGTCGAGTTCCTGACGGTGTCAAAAGCCTCGAAGCGATGAGAGCCGGACTGCTCGACACCCCTGTCACCTTCCTGCGCCGCGTGGATGCAGCCTCCCCGTACGGCAAGGGGTCCGTTACCTGGGAGGAGGCGCTGACCACCCGTGCGCGGGTGCAGCAGCAGCGCGGCGCCCTGACGGCCCGCGCCGACGAGCCCTTCTATGAGCAGCGCCTGACCCTGACCGTGCGCATTTACCATGCCGTCTCGCCGGATTGGCGGGTGCGGCTGTACGGCCGCGAGTGGCAGCAGGTCTCGCCGCCGCTGCCCGACAGGCGGATGCAATGCCAGACAATCGAAATAACCCCGGTAAACAAGTAGAATGACAGAGGAGATAATAACCATGCAGGACACCGGGCTCAAGGCCTCTGTCCGCGGCCTGGCCAAGCGATGCCCGCAGGCCGTGATGACCGGGCTTCGCGCCGGCGCCGGTTACTTGGCTTCGCAGGCGCGTGCGCTGATGATGCAGCGTGTCCGCGGCGCGGACGCCGCGACGACCGTCGGCGCGTTTCGCGGCCAGCGCCTGGCTGACGCCGTGCGCGTGCACAACACCGCGCGCGACCTTATGGTTTCCGTTTTCCTCTCCATCCGCACCGACATGCGGTCGCACTGGCTCAACTCCGGCACGGCGCAGCGCCATACCGGCCGCGGCCGCCGTAAAAAGCAGCCCGGGGCTTACCGCGGGAGCGTGACCCCGCGCCGTTTCTTCACCGACGCCATAAGCCGCCACAACGAGGCCCTGCGCATAATGGAGCGCGCCGCGCTGTCGGTCGTGGATAAATCCTGGAAGCATGATTGAGAATTCCCTCGACTTCGGACAGCTGATACACGGCACCCTGCACGGCATCGCCGACGTCTATCCGCTGATCCCGGCAGTGGATGCCACCTTCCCCCTCATCACCTACCGGCGCACGGCGCTTGAGGAGGTGCACGACAAGGACGGCACCGCGGCCGAGGAGCTGACCGTGGAGCTGACCGTGGCCGCCTCCGACTACGCCCGGAGCCTCGACATCGCCTGCAAGGCGCGCCTGGCCATGGCTCGTCTGACAGGCGTCCGCATGGAGCGCCGGGACATTACACGCGTGCGTCTGATCGGAGCCGCCGAGGGCGTTGAGCCTGACGGCCCGGACGCCGTCTACCTGCAAATATTAACATTTCAAATCACTATCGAATGAAAGCAATAAAAGGCGCATACCTGATGGCCTTCGTCAAGGTCGCCAATGCCGTCAAGGCTATCGCAATGGCGAAGTCCCACACGCTGAAAGTCAGCACCGACACCAAGGAGACGACCTCCAAGGACTCGGGCGGCAAGTTCCAGGAGGTGGAGGCCGGCATCACCAGCTGGGAGGCGACTTCGGAAAATGCCTATGCACTCCAGGGAGACGAGAACCCGGGGCTGACATACGACGACCTGCTCGATCTTCAGCTCGAGCAGACGCCCGTCACCCTGGTCCTCGGCATGGCTTCGCAGCACCAGGGGACGACACCCGTTGACACGGTGCCTTCCTCGGGCTGGACGCCCGGCACCGGCTGCCGGACCGGCAAGGCCATCATCACCTCGCTCGACCTGAACATGCCAAACGACGACAAGGCTTCCTTCACCATCACCTTCACCGGCACCGGCCCGCTGACCAAATACATCCCCGCATCGTGATTACCGCCCGGATTACCCTCAATGGCGAAAAATACGCCGTGCGGGCGTCGACCGCCGCGGCCGTGTACTACGAGCAGGTGACCGGCAAGGGATTCGACCTCGACACCCTCACCGACCAGATGCTCTACTGCTGGTGCATGGTGATTGCCGCCAACCCGGACAGGCCGATGCTCGACTTCCGCGCTTTCCTCGACGCCCTCGACGCCTCCCCCGACGCCGCCGACGGCTTCGCGGCCCTGCTGGACGACCTGCACCGGCGCTCCCAGGCTGCGCAGGCGGTGACGGGGCAGGAGGCCGGCGACGGCTCAAAAAAAAACTGACCGCCTCGCAGGTTTTCGCCCTGCTGGTCGGCGAGTATGGCATAGCTCCCGACTATGTGCTCCACCGGATGGAGCCTTTCGAGGCGGCGGCCCTGCTGAGCAACCGCGACCTGGTGCACCGGGATGACTGGGAGCGCACCCGCCTGCTCGCCTACATAACGGCGCAGGCTAATTCGACCAAGACTTTAAGCCCCGCGGACGTTTTGCCCCTACCATGGGACGATGACGCCGGCGGGGCTGTCGACACAGAGATGACGGAAGACGAGCGCGTCGCGCTGGCTGCGATGACAAAACAAGTGGAACAAAACTTAAATGGCAGATAAAGTCTTAAGCGTTATCCTCAGCGGCAAGGATGAGCTGAGCGTCAAGCTCGGCGCGGTGCGGAAGCGGATGGACGAGATTTCGACGTCCGGCAAGCCGCTGCGCCGCCAGTTGCGGGAACTCCAGCAGGTCATGGCCGACATGAACCTCAACGGCCTGGCCGGCAACGACACGTTTACGGAGCTTGCAAGGCAGGCGGGCGCCTATCGGGACGCCATTTCGGACGCCACCGCCGCCACGAATGCCTTTGCGGACGACAATTTCTCCATAAGCGCGATGTCGGAGGCCTTTGCAGGTCTCTCCGGCGCCATCTCCATAGCGTCCGGCGCCGCGTCGATGCTCGGCGTGAACCAGGAGAGCCTCGACAGCGTGCTGCGCAAGGTGCAGGGGTCGATTGCTTTAGTGAACGGCGCCCAGGCCATTGCCAACGCGCTCAACAAGGATTCCGCGCTGATGCAGAAGATAAAGCAGATCCGCCTGCTGGCCACGGCCGCCGCGCAGCGTGCCGCCGCCGTGTCGACCGCCGCCAGCGCCACGGCAACGGGCGTGGAGACGGCGGCGGTCACGGCCTCTACGGCGGCGCACACGGCGTGGAATGTGGCCGTGGCCGTCGGCAAGGCACTGTTCGGCGACATGTCCGGCCTGGTGCTGCTGGCCGCCGTGGGTGTCGGGGTCTTCGCCGCAGCCACCGCCGACGCCACCAAGGAGCAGGAGAAGCAGAACGAGACCACGCAGAAGCAGAAGTCGACATTTCAGTCATACAAGGAGTCGCTTGCCAGCAATGCCGGCGAGCTGATGGGCAAGTTCGCCCAGCTGCGTGCCGAGTGGAAGACCCTGCGCACGGAGGGCGAGAAGACCGCGTGGCTCAAAAAGAATGCCGACTTTCTGCGCAGCGTCGGCGTCGAGACCGACAACCTCGTCGCCGCCGAGAAGGTCTTCAACGGGAACACCGCCAATGTGGTCAATGCCATCATGCTCCGCGCAAAGGCCATGGCCGCCCAGCAGATGATAATGGAGGCCTACAAGAAGTACATGGAGCGGATGCAGGCCCTCGACAGCATCGCCGGCGGCAAGTATTACCAGCCAAAGACGTACCAGGGCCCGATGTCCTACTCCGACGATACCGATTGGCGTAAAAAAGGCTTGATCCCTGGCGTCGACTATCGCTTTATGCGGGAGACGGATGGCAGCACCTATTACACGCTACTTAAGTCGGGTGTCAGCAAGCTGACAGAGCAGCTTAATGCCACGGCGGCGGCCGCCGCCAATGCCCGTTACGAGAGTGGCTCCGCCCAGGCCCTGGCTGCGCTGAATAAGGCCCTCGACGCAGGTTCCAAGAACATACAGGACGCCGCCGCCGAGCTCTCTAAGATGGGTATCAGCCTCTATGGCGGGAGCGGCTCCGGCGGCGCCCGCAGTGTCGGGGCCCGAAGCGGCGGCAGCTCCGGCGGCGCACGGCGACAGCAGGAGAAGCCGGAAGAAGGCTCGGTGAAGTATTACGAGCAGCTGATCGAGGCCGAGAAGAAGTACAGGGAAACTCACACGCTGACCGCAAATGAGATAACCGCATCCCTGGAGAAGGAGGCGGCGCTGGCCTCGAAGCTCAATGCGGCGAAGTGGGATAACGAGCATCCGGCGATCATAGACCATACGGCTGACCGTACATCTCTGGCTCCCGTCAACGCCGCGGACGTGCTCCCGGAGATACCGGACCGGCTCCCGGAGATCCCGCTGGACGGTTACGATGCGGCGATAGAGAAGCTCACGGCGCTGCGCAACGTGCTCGACGGCATGGGCGGCGACGTAAGCGCCTCCGTCGACCGCTGGGCCGGGCTGGCCGAAATCTTCAACAACGAGATGGCCACAGGCGCCGAGAAGGCGGGCGCCGCACTGGTGGTGGCGGGCGATTCGCTGAAAGCCTTCGGCGCCAATTCCGCCGCCGCCAAGGTGGGCGCCATAGCCGCGTCAATCGGCCAGTTGATCTTGGGTTTCGCCACCGCCAGCGCGGCAGCGGCCAAAGGCGGACCCATAGTGTGGCTGGGCTTTTTAATCTCGGGGCTTGCCACCGTTGCCTCTGTCATCGGTACAATCAAGGGCTTTGCGGGCGGCGGCATCATCGACGGCAACACCTTCCACGGCGACGCCATCGTGGCCCGCGTCAACGCCGGGGAGATGATCCTCAACCGCACCCAGCAGTCCAACCTCTTCCGCCTGCTCGACTCAGGCGGCTCCCGCGCGGCCGCTCCCGTGCAGGTGCGCTTCGTCCTGGAGGGAGACAAGTTAGTCGGCTGTGTCGACACATACAAAGCGAAAATGGGCCTTGCATGAAATACATCGGACAATTCTACTGCGGCTACAACGCCGACCGCTTGCTCACGCTTCGCTTCACCACGGCCACGGAGGGCCCGGACGTGGCGCTCACGCTCGGCGCCTCTCCATTCACTACCGCCATGTCGGAGGGGAAGACGCTCTACGAGCCGGCGCGCTACGAGGCGGCCACGGCCAGCATCGTAGTGGGCGACTACCTGTTCGACCTGTACAGCGGCAAGGCGCAGGGTACCCGCGCCGAGCTGCTCGACGCCGACGGGTCGGTGCTCTGGACGGGCTACGTCGACCCCACAATCTACCGGCAGGGCTTTGCCCGTGCGCGGGAGACCGTGGCGGTGGACTGCTCATGCGCCCTGGCATCGCTGCAATACCTCAAGCACCGCACAAATGACAAAGGGGCGGCCGTCACCATGGCGGCCCTGATGGCCCGGACGCTCGCCCGGTGCAATGCCTACACGGCGTTCTACGTGCCGAAGAACATCCACGTGCCGGAGGCCGCGGCAGACCCCTTCGGCAGCATCGTAATCTCCGAGGAGAACTTCTTTGCGCAGCGGCGGGACCCGAAGCAGACCGACGACGAGCTGGCCTGGACGTGCGGCGAGGTGCTGGAGGAGATCTGCCGCTACTTCGGCGTTACGGCCGTGGCCGTCGGCGACAAGGTGCTGCTGCTCGACTACGACGCCCTGCTGGCCGGGGACACCGAGGTGTGGTCGTACAGCGTGGAGGACGGCACCTGCACGGGGTCCTCGACCCTGAAGGCCCTGGGGCTCGCCGCGGACGTGGCGGTGACCGGGGACACCTACGCGGCCACCGGGGCGACCCTGAGCCTGGAGAAGGTCTACAACAAGGTGACGGTGACGGACTCTTTCAACAAGATGGACGAGGTGACCATCGACCCGTTTGCCCCGGAGGCCCTGCACAACATCACTGCGGCGTCCGATCCGTGCGGCATCGTCGGCGACAGCCCCGCCGAGATGGACCCCAAAAAAGGGGCGCTGCTGGAGGTGTGCAACGTGCGCCTGGCCGCCGCCGACGAGACGCCGCAGGCGGCGCAGCGCCTGTTCGACAGCGTCTACAAGGTCAAGGAGGACGAGTGGAACGACCCTAACCTGGTGGTGATGCGTTTCCACACGTCCGACAACGTGACGCTCGATGCCTACGTCGTCTCGGAGGACGGGACGCCCTCTCCGGCCGCATACCCCGAGGCCCTCGGCTGGAGCTCCGCCAAGGAGTTTACCGGCGGGGCGCTCGCTTATTACGCCGTGCATCCCCTGACCTACAAATTCGTGAACACGGTCAATCGGGACCACTCCAAAGACTTCATCTCTCATCCGCACAAGTGCCCGGACGACGAGTTCCGGGTGATGATAATGCAAATGAAGCGACCTGACGACAATTACAAGGCGGACAAGTTCTCGTGGGACGGCGCCTGGACGCGCGACTGGAGGGAGGGTACGTGGGTGACCCGCGCCGACCTGACGGGCAAGGCGTCCAACATCGCGGCGGCGCACGATGACCTCGCGGCCCGGCTGGCCGTCCGGTCGCTGAGCGCAAAGCCGGTGATATGCCTGTTCAACCCGGACCGCCGGCACATAGACCCGTCGGGGGACTACGACAAGATCCCTTACTTCACCGTCAAGGAGCACAAGGTGCGCGGAGGCTTCGCCGGCGGCGCCGACGCCTACCTGGTCATCTCCGGCAACCTGGTGTGGCAGTACGACCAGGCCGACACCGAGACCGGCCAGAACCCTTACCCCGTGCCTTCGGGGCAGATCTCGCCAATCGGGCGCAAGAAGAAGCTCGACCGCAATTACATGTACATCCCCTCGAACGAGTGCTGGACATACGCTTTCCTGCGTCACGCCGGGCGCTCATGGGACGGCACGGCATGGGTGGACGACCCGCAGGGCGACGTCTTCTTCAAGCTGTGGTACTTCCAGGTTGACGACGCCAACGAGAAGCGGACGGTGCCGCAGTGCATCTCCACCGACATCCCCATCCGCAACACCATCGACTACACCATGGGGATAGGCGGGGGCCTCTCCGGCACCGCCATCCCGCTCCCCGCCGAGTGGGGCATCCTGGAGCGGACGCCGCAGTTCGGCCTCTGCAAGCCGCACGACCCGGAGATGTGGTACCGCCAGGACGAGGGCCCGCATTTCTACACGTTCGACCGCGTCTTCGTCAAGGACCTGTCGCTGGCGGTGACGGTGGGCGGCTCGCTGGACCGGGACATCGACGCCGAGACGAAATTCACAAACACCATCGACGAGGCCAACGCGGTTGAGCTGCCGGAGGTGAAGCTCCGCATCACCTCCTACGACGCCAAGAAGCTCGCATACTCCAACGTGGCGGTGCGCACCGCCGCCGGCACCCGCTTCCTCGGACGCTGGATAAACAAGGCCCTCAAGACCAAGGAGCTTGCGTGGACGATCGACAACGAGGAGTACGCCACGGCCGCCGACGGCCTTTGCGCCGAGGAGCACCTGGTGTTCAAGCTGGTAAACCAGTACTCGCGCCCCGCACGCGCCTTCACGCTGACGCGCCACGGCGCCGACGCGGGCTTTGCCGACCTGTACACAGACGCACTGCTGCCCGGCTGCAAGATGGTGCCGACGACGATCAACCGCGACTGGCGCGCAGACGCAGCCACCGTCAAGGTGGTGGAAAAATTTTAAGATATGCCGAAAATCATCAAGATATCGGGCACACTCGGTCCGGGCGCCAAAGCCACCTCGGCCGGCGGTTCCGGCGGAGTGGCCGCCGGCGGCTCATCCTCTCACGCCCTGACGGCCGACCGCGCCGCGCTGGCTGACCGCGCCCTCGCCGCCGATTATGCCGAAGAGGCGGCCCTGGCGGCCGAGGCCGAAGACCTGACCGAAGACTCCCCCGTCCGCGACCAGTTCGCCTACAAGGACCGCGACGACGAAATACGGGAGATATGGCAATTCCTCAAGGCCCTGATGAGCAAAGGCTACAATGCCGACGCGCTGGGGAACGGGTGGTGGCTCGGGCTGGATGCGGATGGGCTGTCGCGGCTGGTGATCGACAGGCTGTATGTGCGCTACAAGGCCATCTTCGACACGCTGGAGATACGTCGCCTCAGCCAGGTGGGCGGGGTCAGCATACTCTCGCCCGCCGGCGGCACGATAATCAGCGTCGAGCAGGCGCAGACGTACCTGGGCAGCCTGGCGCTTCGAGACGCGGACGGCAAGGAGCTGCTCGGCTCCGACGGCGCCACGCTGACGGTCGTTGACCCGGCGTCGCTGGCCACCGTGTGGCGCTGCCGCCTGCGCACCGACGACGGGAAGCAGGCCGTGAGCAACGACTTCGCCGTGGGCGACCTGGTGCAGTGCCGCACGTTCAACCTCGCCACGGGCCAGCGGTACTGGTGGCGGCGCTGCGTCGGCGTGGGCGCCGACTACATCGACCTGAGCATGACCGACTGCGCCGCAGGCTCCGACGCCCCGATGGCCGGGGACGCCGCCGCCACGCTCGGCAACGCCTTCAACCCTGAGCGCCAACACGCCATATCAATGGCGGCATACGGCCCGGGCGCTCCCTCCATAACCCTCTACCAGGGCATAAAGACTTACAGCACGGCGGGTTGCGACAAGACGGTCATCAGCCCCTACGGGTCCAAGTTCACCGGCGACTTCGTGGTTGTTGCCGACGGATCGGAGGCCCCCCTGGCCCAGTTCCTGGCCGACCGCATAAGCCTCAGCGTTCGCGGCACTCAGGCCGACTATAGCGCCGAGTCCGGCACGGTGGAGAGCGTTGACAAAATCGCTGTGCTCCCTCTGCGCCCCGAAATCAGCAGCCTCAAGGCAGGCACACGGCTCAGAATCGCCTTCGACATCGACTTCGATCAGGATCCTTGGGACGAGTTCGAGGTCTACGTTGACGGGGGCGACTCAATCTACGGCCCGGTCTTAGAGGGCAACACCGGCGGCTGGACGGAGCAGACGCGCCACTACGAGTTTGACGTGGAGCTGGCCGAACCCGTCGGCAACGGCTCGCTGCTGGAGATTGACGGCTACGGCACCGGGGTTCAATTCCGCGTCTCCGGCCTGTCGGTGACGCGCATCCCCCTGGAGCGGGAGCTGACAGAGACGGGCATCGACATACAGAGCGGCAAAATCACCCTCAAGGGCGACACGGAGATTATCACCAACGACGGCTCCACCGCCGCCCTGTTCCGCGACGGACGCATCAAGGCCGAGTACGTGGAGGCGGGCGAAGTGACCGCCGACCGCGTGGAGACGCGCCACGCCTCCGACACTTCCAAGGCCCGCACGGTCATAGAGGGCGGCCGGCAGGTCTACTACGGCGACGACGGAGACGTGCGCCTGCTGGTGCATAGCGGCGCCCTCAGCCCCGACAACGCCGACGAGGGGGGCGTCCTCGTGCCGCAGCTCGCCGCGACCATGCAGGCCACCGAGCGCACGGCCACAGAAACGCTGGTGAGCGACGTGCAGGTGACGACCCTCTCCCAGCTCGACCTCGCGGTCCTGAGCCTCCTGGTGGCGGCCAGCTTCGTGGAGGGCGCGGCACCGCCGCCCGACTTCGGCGACGGGCCGTACTACGGCACCGTGCGACTGGCCCTCTACGACGACTTCGGCGCCGACAGCACCCTGATAGCGGCAAGGACTGTATCCATAAGCGGCACGGGCGCATTCTCGGCATCATTCGCCGACTTCGGCAGGGTGGTGCTGCAGCCGGGCACGCACTCCCTGAGCGTGGAAGTGAGCCTAAACACCGCGTTAGACGTGTCCGGCACGTGGGCGCTGAACGCGCCGCCCGCCGTCCTGCCGCTCGCAGGCGTCAGCACCGCCACCGAGATAGCCGCCGACGGCGCGGCGCTGAGGGCCGGAGACAGCTACGTCAAAGTGGTGGGGGAGGGGACGACCATCAAGGCGGGCAATTACGCCCTGCGCGTCACGGAGGCGGGCATCGAGGCAAGCAACGACGGAGGCGGCACGTGGTCGCCGATATTAACGTAAAATCACATAACGCAAATGGCAACACAATACGAATTATCACACACCGGCGCCCAGGTGGACAGCATCCTGACCGACGCCGCCGCCGACCACGCCTCGATAGGCGCGGCGGGCGGCATCGCGCCTCTCGGCGCCGACGGCAAGGTGCCAGCCGACTATCTGCCCGCGCAGGGCGCCACCATACGCTTCGCCGAGGTGGTGCGCCAGCCCGGCGCCACCATAGACGGCGGCCAGCCCGTCGGCACGTTCACGGTGGTATGGCTCGACAGCTCGGCGGCGACCTCTTACGCGTGGAAGGCTCCGGGCACCCAGGAGACGCCGCTGGCGGGCCGCTTCGTGGCGCGGGTGCAGAACATCCCCGTGGACCCCGACTCGGGCGTGGAGCAGGCCGAGAGCGAGAGCGGCGGCGACGTCGGCTCCACCGTCACCTACCACGCCGACTGGGAGGGGCGCTCCGAGGTCTGCGACAGCGACGGCTCGCCCCTGTTCTTCCGCACGTACCTCTGCACCGCCACGGGCCGACAGTACGACCGACCCGCCTCCGGCACCGGCCTGCGCTGCATCGCCGCGCCGCCCATGGACGCCAAGAAGGCCCTGTTAGCGGACCTGTGGAACGAGGCCTGCTGCAACCAGGGATGGGGAGGAAACCCGTCCACGCGCACCGTGCACGGCCACTACGACCCGGACACCGACGAGTGGCTCCTGAACAGACTTAGACTTAGCTATGCCGAGGCGATAGCCACCTGGTACGCCGGGACGCCGCGAAACTACGACGCGACGATGTTCTACGGCGGACAGCACACCATACGCACCAACCTGCCCCCGCGATTCGATGCGACCAACAGTGTGAAATTCCAGCAGGCTTTCATCGGCTGCGCGAATATGGAAGTCGCAAACATAGGAGCCGCAAATACTTGCAACAATATGTTCTACGCCGTCCCGAAGCTCAAGAAAGTCATCGGAACAATGACCGGCGGGGGCAACCCTGCACTCTATATGACATGCCCGGTCGAGGAGATGCACTTCGGATGGTGGGGTACCGCTGTTCAAGCATACGACCTGCGCAACCTGCCGGACCTCAACGTCGACTCGCTGCAATGGATGATCACCAACGCGCAGGCCACGACCTCGGGCACCCGCCAGGTGACGCTTCACGCCTACGCCTACGCCCGCCTCACGGACGAGATGAAGGCGCAGGCCTCGGAGAAATCGATAACGTTCATCCAATTCTCATAGCACAATGGAAACAAGCACATACACGGTAACGCTGCGGCGCATCACAGCCGCCGAGGGCCACGTCCTGACGCAGGCCGACGACAACACCCCCATCACCGACCGCACCTTCGGCTCGGAGATAACCCTGGCCGCCACCGACGATCCCGCCAACTGGAAGGAAATCACCGCCGAGGAGGCCGAGGAGCTGAAACAGCGGCAGCTCGAAGCGTACAAACCCCTTACATAAATATCAAGACATCATGACAAAGAAAATCTGCAACGACCGCAAAGGTTACGACAAAATCTTCCATCTCTGCTTCAGCTTCGGCCTGGGCTCCGTGCTGGCCGGCGTGTTCAGCTTCGTGCCGTTCTCGCCGTGGCTGGCTGCGCTCTGTGTGCTGCTGCTGACGCTGGCCGTGGGCATCGGCAAGGAGATCCGCGACAGCCGCAAGCCGGGCGGGCACTTCTGCGTGTGGGACCTGGTCGCCGACTTCATAGGCGCCCTGGCCGCCACCCCCGTGGCCTACTTCGCAAACTATTTCACCGAGTAGCGCCATGGAAATACTGCTCAGACGCATAGCCCGCCGACCGACTTACACAATCGGGCGCCTCTACATCGACGGGGAGTATTTCTGTGACACCGTGGAGGACACCGACCGCGACCTCAACCACAACGGGCGTTTCGACAACGGCGAGGCCAAGATATACGCGCAGACGGCCATCCCCAACGGGCGCTACCGTGTCACCATGGCCGTGCAGTCGCCCAAGTTCTCGCAGCGCCGCGAGTACGACTGGTGGAAGCCCAACGGCCTGTGCGGCATGCTCCCCCGCCTGCTCGACGTTCCCCACTTCGAGGGCATACTCATCCACGCAGGCAGCAGCGCCCGCTCCTCGGCCGGCTGCATCATACTGGGCCGCAACACGGTGGTGGGCGGCGTCACCGACTCCATGGCCACGTGCAAACGCCTCTACCCGATGCTGTGGGAGGCGCAGATGAAACGCAACGAACAGATATGGATAACCGTGGAATAACCCCTGTGGTCGCACTGTGCGCCCTGCTTCTTCTGTGCGCCTGCTCCCGCAAGGTGTACGTGCCGGTGCAGGGTACCGTCTACCACACCGACACGCTCTACCGCTCGCAGCTGCGCATCGACTCTGTCTATATCCGCGACTCGGTGGCAGTCATCAGCCTCGGCGACACGGTGCGCGTGGCGGAATACCATTACCGCGACCGCACGAAATTGCTCCGCGACACTGTGCGCGAGACTGCCGTCGACACCGTCCGCGTCTCCGTCCCCGTGCCCGTGGAGAGGCCCCTGAGCCGCCGGGAGCGCCTCGAGGCGCTGGCCGGCCCCTGCTCGATGGCGCTGCTGGTCGGCGCCTGTCTGAGCGTGGCGGTGATATGGCTCGTGCGGCGGCGCAAATGACTCGGCATCATGGACTGGCAAAACCTCATCATCGCCCTGCTCGGCCTCGGCTTCGTCGGCGACGTCGTGCTCCACTGGCTCATACCCGCCCGCCGGCGCAAAGACGACGCCGGCGCCGACCTGGCCGAGAACGACGCCGACAAGGCCGAGGTCGAGCGGCTCCACCTCCAGATCTCCCACCAGCAGGAGAGCCTCGAGGTGTACATCCGACTGGCCAAGGAAAGCGCCGAACGCATAGCCGAGCAGGACAAGGACATCGCCGACAAGACCGCGCAGATCCGGCACCTCACCGCCCAGGTCATAGACTCCGAGCATGGCCGCAACGCCGACAAGGAAGAGATAGCCCGCCTCGCCGCCGCCCTCGGCGACGCCCGCCGCCAGGCCGACTATCACCGCGTGTGGCGCTGCGAGCGCACCGACTGCCGCGACCCGCGCGGCCCGCGCCCTCCCCGGGATAAGCTAAAAGGCCTCAAGTACTCCCCGCCTGCCGCGAAAGAATGACGCAAGGCGGCCACCGCCCCGATACGGTGGCCGCCTTTTCCAGGCGTCTCGATTCACTGTTCCCCGACTTCCAGCCGGCTGAAGATGCGATTGGCCGCTTCCTGCAGCGACAGTCCCCGGGCATCGGCCCAGCTGACCAGCCGCCGCTTGGCCTCGACCGACAGCCCGAAAGCCACCCTGCAGTCCCTGTCGGGAATCCTCTTGCGGCCCGCACCCTTGCGGGCGCCTCCCCATCCTTTCTTCTCGTTTTGTTCTTCCATAATTAATTTATAACTTTGCACCGCAAAACCAAAGCCGGCGGACCCCGGCCGCCCTTTCGGGCGCCGGGGCGGTTCTCAGAACTCGAACTTAATCGTAATCTTGAAAACCAATACGTTGAATGTAATTTCTAGGCTACGCTTCATTGTATTGCCGGTTTTTGGTTTTGCTCCTTACTTTCGGTGAAGGAGCTTAACCCCGCCAAACTCTCTTGTTTGACACTACAAAGTTAGCAAAATATCTTGAATTGCGCAAATATTTTTCAAGATATTTTGCTAATTTTTTTGCCGTTTGCAGCGCTCATCCCGAACCCGCGTTAAAAATAAGTGTCGAAATATTTGTGCATTATCCAAAAGATTATTAACTTTGCAGTGTAAAACAGAACCAACAACAAGGACATGAAAACAAACCAGTTATCACCAAGAGAAGCGGAACTGATACAAGGCTTGAGAGCCTTCAGGAACGCAAAACACAATCCCTCATGGGAAATCGAAGAGTACCTCGACACTCTCTACAATGAATTAAAAGAAACAGACTGACTAACAACGGCGCCCCGGTTCGCCGGGGTGCCACCAACGCCACCAAGCATGAAAACAATAAAAGACAATCTCAATGAAATCCGCCCGTTTATCAATTGGGCCAGCATCTCGCGCCTGTACTTTGGACATACCCGCGCGTGGCTCTATCATAAGTTATCCGGCACGGATGTCAATGGTAACGGAAAACCAAGCCAGTTCACAGCAGAAGAAAAAGAAAAGCTGAAGCATAGCCTGCTCGACCTCGCCGGGCGCATACAGAGAGCGGCCGAGAGCATAGACTAAAAGCCCCGCGCGGGTTCGATAACTGACCGCGCCGGGCCGCGCGGCTCCCCTGTTGGTTCGGGGAGCCGCGCTTTTCATGATGCCAAGGGGTAGGGGAGTCGGAAAGTCGGGAGAGGGGCATGAAACCCCGCCGCTCCTTTACCTTTCACACACGGCGAAAATCGCCACGACTTTTCGCCACGACTTTCAGCGGCCGTAGAAGACATAGTCGAGGACGCGGCGGTTGGCCACGTCCACCTTGCGCATGTCGAAATCGATGTACACGTCCGTGACCGTGTTGCCGCCGTGGCCCAGGCCCGCCGCGATCGTCTCCTTCGGGATGTCGAGCCACGCCGCCGCCGTCGCCCACGAGTGCCGCGCATGGTAGGTGGTCAGCTTGTCTATGCGCACCCCGTCGTCGATGCGGTTCAGCGCCTCCGTCACCTTGACCAGCCCCCGGCGCAGATGTTCGTAGTAGACGCGGTATTCCGGATGCTTGTCGAGCATCATGAGCAGCTGGCGCCTGCCCCGGTAACGCTCTATGAGCCTACGGGCCTCCGGCTCGACCTTCACCGCATACCGCCGATGCGTCTTCGCCCTCTCGTAGCGCACATACCCGTCCGCGTCCAGGCGTCTCAGCCGGCAGAGGTCCACGAAGTTGATGCCGCGCAGGCAGAAGATCAGCACCCATATGTCGCGGGACACCGCCAGCGACTCCGGCAGCTCCGCAGTTATGATCTTGCGGAGCTGCTCAAGAGTCAGGGCGCGCTTCTCCGTCGCGTCGTAGCGCAACTTGAAGCGCCGGAACGGGTAATGCGCCGTAAGCTCGTCGTCGATGGCCCGGTTGAACGCCGCCCGGATATTGCGGAAATGGATGTTGCGGGCGTTGCGGCTTGGCGAAGTCCGGGCCAGGAAGGCATCGAAACGCTCCAGCCACGAGCGCGTCACCTCTTCCGGCCTCGCCTGCTCATACTCATTGCCCAGCCACGCCCGCAGCCTGTCGACCGTGCATTCGTAGAGCTCCCTGGTGCGGCCGTGATGCGCCCGGACCGACGCCGCCATCATCGCCGCGAGGGTAAACGCCCGAGGCTCGGGCTCTGGGTCCGCCGGCGCCTGCCCCTCCGGGTCCATGGCGGCGACCAGCACATTCTTGACCTCCGTCACCGACAGGGCGCGGAAACGCCCCTGGCCGTGCAGGTCCCACACGAGGGCCTCCACACGCTCCATCAACTCCTTGAGCCGGGCATTGAGAGCCCCCGCGTCCGGTCGTCGCCGCACACGTTGCAGCCCTTTGTCCCACTGGTCCGGCTTCACACGGACGCCGGTATTAATGAACGCACGTTTGGAGCACTGGTGCACCGACAGACGCACGGGTGCAGCTTCGCCCGCCTTCACTGCGCGGGCATCGAGATAGAATTTCAGAGTGATCATTGCTTGAGGCGCCTTCACGCTCCATCCGAGCCGGACTAAAAAAGCAAGAAAAAAGCAAATCCCGCGACGCTGGCCGGGCGCCGGACGCGGCGCCGATTTGGGGTGGCCACCGCCGCGCAAAGTACCCGGCGCCCCCGACCGACCATGACGCATGGCCGGCGGAGTTGCTTTTTTTTGCTTTTTTCTTGCTTTTTTTATGCCCCGTTTTGGCTTGAAATGTCGCATAAAGGACTTTTTTTTTAAGTCCCGCGGCCTCGATTTCCCTTAGGACGATAAGCGCCGAATTTTCGTAACTGCTTGAAAATTCGGCGCTTATCTTGCGGAGCAAGCGGGATTCGAACCCGCGATACGCTTTTGGCGTATACACGCTTTCCAGGCGTGCCTCTTAAGCCACTCGAGCATCGCTCCAATATGTCGTGTCAAAGTGGTGGGGGAGAGGCGTGTCAGTGCCGTTCAAGAGTGAACTGCAGGGGTCTCTCTCTCTTTGACGGTGCAAAGTTAGGTGTTTTTTTTGAGATGGCAAAGGATTTGGGATTTTTTTTGTAATTTCGCGGTGAAATTTTGTTTTGACTCATGATGAAGAAGTTCTGCTTAGGGCTTTCGGGCCTGGTATTGGCGCTTTTGTCAAGTGCATGCTCGGGTACGGGCAAAGATGGCAACAGAGATTTGCCTAAGGATTTCCAGGGACGCTCCGACGAGCAGAAGGTGGCGTACATGATGGAGGCGGTGGAGCCGGATTCGGTGGCACGCTTTATTGTGTATTCGTCACTGTCCAGCGACCCCGAGGTGCGCATAGGCTCTTTGAGCTCGGCATATAATTATGCGTATCAGCATTACCAGAATATGGGTGACAGGCAGGAGAAGTTCATCTTGGAATTCGAGCAGCTGTCGGGCGAACTTCCGCTTGATGAGCGTATGAGGCTGATGAAGGCTGCCGGTCAGGAGGATTCTCTGGGCCTGGGACTGCGTCTGGGCATCGAGTATTTTAAGGCTCTGCGCGAGAAGAAAATGACGTTGCAGCAGGTAGATGGCGAAATTGCGGCGTTTCGGCGTGCCTGTGGCAATGACACTGCCACGTACGTGCGGTTCGTAAAAGGCTTCAAGGCCGCACTGAATACGGACGGGGGACGTAGTGTGGACCGTGCCGTGTATGCAAAGTATGCGGCATATCCCGAGAGCATGTGAGAATTTTCCGAGCTGAAGCTCTACAGCAGAGCAGTGCCAACGCCAATGTGCTCCTCGCACAGGTGGCAACACATTCTAATGGACACGTTCAATGATTGTCTGTGTCCAGTTCTTTTAAGTAGATGTCACATAGATAACGTGCGACTGAGCCAGGCCGGTTTACGACCTGGTCGAGGAGCGTGTTTGGGGAAGCCCAAAGAGCGTAGTCGACTTCCGTGCTGATGCGCAGCGGCTGTTCCGTGACGCCGGCCAGGAAGCCTATCATAAGCATCTGTTTGCGCTCGAACCAGCGTGTGCAGACCAAATCCAGTTTCTCGACTTGCTGGCCTGTTTCTTCGGCAATTTCGCGTATGGCGGTGGTCTCTGCGTCCTCGCCGGGTTTGAGGTACCCCGAAACGAGGTTGCATCGGGAGTGTGAGATGTAGTCTTGGTGGAGTAGCAGTACTTCGCCTTTTTCGTTATAGACCAAGGCGATCATTGCCACGGGGAACATGGGAAACCATGGCTTGTCACACGTTTCGCACCATGGCACCATGCCCTCGTCGCCGAGTTCGCGGAAACTGAGCGGCGAACCGCAGTCGGGACAGAATCTGAAATCCATGTGGCAAAGATAGTATTTTTTTTCTGAATTGTAGCCAATGGCCATGATGGAGAGATTGAACTTCAGCACAGACAGGCTAACCGCTACTGCTGAACAGCTCAAAAGCTGACGATGGTTGTCCCGTGTATAATATTGCCGGTTTGCCAGCAAGCAAGATTGATTATTAATATAATGTGAATTATGTTAAATAGAGTACGGTTGTGCACAGTATGGTACGTCGTTAAGCGCATCAGCGGATATGAGGCTGGCATGAGTTTCTAACAGGTGGGTTAGGAATGTTCCATGGCGGCGTAATCGCCGCTGAGGCTCTTGTCTGCGAGGTGTCAGGGGTTATCTTTTTGGCTTCGGGAGTAAAGTTCCCGATGCGTTGAGCCTCCGATAAAGCGTTCCATTGCTTTACAAGCTCTCCCATTCGGGCGTTTATCTCGTTGATACTGCCTCCACCTGCGTTCACGATTTTTAGATTGACCGCAAGCGGTTTGGAGTTAATAGTAATCTGCAACCTGCGCAAAAGACGGTCTGCGCTGCATATATGGTGATACTGGAGAACCCAAATTGAGCAACGATAACGGAGCAATGACTTGGCGTTTCCTTAACTCACATAACACCAATGCCTCTATAACAATGGATAGAAGCACCGAGGTTAATGTTATTTGGGAGTAGGTTTTATCCCAATCTTGCCCTGCCTTTTCTACGGCTTTCTGTAAATCAAACCCAATCGGGAATATTAGGTTATCAGCCATGTTTTTTGTATCTTTGCAGAAAAATTCAATATGATATTGTTACAGTACGTTGGAACACCATCTATAAGCCTGTCATCTACAGAGGCTATAATCTTGATATGTGCCGTACTGGGCATCATCCTCTTTTTCAAGGTATGGGGTGCATGTAACGACATTAAGGAAATTAAGCGCATTGCCGAGCGACACGCCAAAGCCACCGAAGCGGAGGCGCGTTCCGAAAAGTCTGCTGAGATAGAATGATATAAATTTCATCGCCTTAAACAATTGAAGCCGAGACCGCTTGCGCGGCTTCGGATCTAAGGCTCTCGGCGTGGTTTGAAAATCGAGTTAAAGAGAAAAAGCCACCTGTCCCGTTTGAGGATGGTGGCTCTTAGGCTCTATCGTATCGCAAAATCACTAAAAATTATTGATACCCACAATAGGGGCGACACCCGATTGAGTGCCGCCTCATCTTGTTCAGATGGCTTGTTTAACCCCTTTCGGCGTTATCGTTCTGTTGGCAGCCTGTGGGGCGTATTGGGATGTGGGCACGGAGGGGTCGTGGCCGAGAAGTCGGCGCAGGTGCTGGCGGTAGGCGTCGAGGTCGGCGATGGGCAGTCTGGCCGCGTCGGTCATGGCGGCCGTCTGTGCCACGGCCGAGGCCACTGCGGGCAGCAGGCGCGGGTCCATGGGCTTGGGCAGTATGTACTGGCGGCCGAAGCGAAAGACCTTGCCTCCGTAGGCTCGGCTCACTGATTGGGGCACCGGCAGGCGGGCGATGTCGGCGATGGCGCGGCAGGCCGCCAGCTTCATTTCTTCGTTGATGCAGGTGGCGCGGCAGTCGAGGGCTCCGCGGAAGATGTAGGGGAAGCCGAGCACGTTGTTGACCTGGTTGGGCAGGTCGCTGCGTCCGGTGGCGAAGATGATGTCGTCGGCAGCCGCGATGGCTTTGTGGTATGGTATCTCCGGGTCCGGGTTGGCCAGCGCGAAGACTATGGGTTTGGGGGCCATGGTGCGTATCATCTCCGTTGTCAGCACGTCCTTGACGCTGAGGCCCAGGAAGATGTCAGCGTCTATAAGCGCCTCGGCCAGGCTGCTGACGTCGCGATCGGTCATGAACTCCCGTTTGAAGTCGTTGAGGCGGTCGCCATTCTGTTCGCGTCGTAGGGTTATGGGGCCGTGGCTGTCGCACATTATTATATTGCTCTTGCGTATGCCGAGCTCCATGTAGAGGCGGGTGCAGGATATGGCGGCTGCACCCGCGCCGTTCACCACCAGCCGCGCATCCTCGATCCGCTTCCCTTGCAGGTCGATGGCGTTGAGCAATGCCGCTCCGGAGATTATGGCCGTGCCGTGCTGGTCGTCGTGCATCACGGGTATGTCTACCGCCTCTTTGAGTTTTCTCTCTATGTAGAAGCATTCGGGCGAACGGATGTCCTCGAGGTTTATTCCGCCGAAGGTGGGGGCAATCGCCTTGACGGTCTCCACAAATTTGTCGATGTCGGTTTCGTTGACTTCGATGTCGAACGCGTCGACGCCGGCGAATATCTTGAACAGCAGCGCCTTTCCCTCCATTACGGGTTTGGCGGCCACGGCGCCGATGTTGCCGAGGCCGAGTACGGCTGTGCCGTTGCTGATGACGGCCACGAGGTTTCCTTTGTCGGTATAGCGGTAGGCATCCTGCGGGTGCTCCTTGATTTCCAGGCAGGGCCACGCCACGCCGGGAGAATAGGCCAGCGACAGGTCGCGCTGGTCGGCATACGGCTTGGTGGGCATGACCTCTATCTTGCCCGGACGGATATCCTCGTGGTATCTCAGCGCTTTATCTCTGTCAGTGCTTCTCATCTATGTTTTTTCTCTTTAGAACGCATTATGCCCCTATGCGGTTGTCCTCCCCACTGACTTGGTCTTCAGGCTCATTGTGGCAACAAGTCCTAAGTCTTGGCCTGGTGTCTGATTTGGTGCGGCACATCGTGAGTCCTGAGGCGTAAAGTTTTCCGAAATTTTTTGTAACGTCCTATAATATAATGCTTTTTGTCTCTGTATAAGCTTTGAAAATTTTCCAAAAAGAAAATTTTATGATGAATCTTTTCGCTGAAAGGTTTGTGGTTTGAAAAGAATTGCCTACCTTTGTGCCGCCTTTCCAAAGGTAGAAGCTTTCAATCACCCCCCGGACACTCATCTGATTCCATGATAGAAGTAGTAGTAAAGCGTGACGGCCGCGTAGTCGGCTTCAACGAGGAAAAAATCAAGGGCGCCATCCGCAAGGCCATGCTCGCCACCGAACAGGGCGAGGACGAGGGCCTCATCCAGAAGATTGCCGACCGCATCGCCATGACCTCTCCGCAGCGCATGAGCGTCGAGGACATCCAGGACCGTGTCGAGCTGGAGCTCATGAAATCCAGCCGCAAGGACGTCGCCAAGCGCTACATCGCTTATCGCGACAAGCGTTCCATAGCCCGCCGTGCCAAGACCCGCGACCTCTTCATGGAGATCATTGCCGCCAAGAACAACGACGTCACCCGCGAGAATGCGAACATGAACGCCGACTCTCCCGCCGGCATGATGATGAAGTTCGCCTCAGAGTCCACTAAGCCGTTCGTCGACGACTACCTGCTCAGCGACGAGGCCCGGCAGGCGGTCAACAGTAATTACATCCACATCCACGACAAGGACTACTACCCTACCAAGTCGCTGACTTGTGTGCAGCATCCCCTGGACCGCATCCTGTGTCACGGCTTCGTGGCGGGGCATGGCGAGTCGCGTCCCGCCAAGCGTATCGAGACGGCCTCCGTCATCGCCTGCATATCCCTGGAGACGGCACAGAACGAGATGCACGGCGGCCAGGCCATACCCGCATTCGACTTCTATCTCGCCCCCTTTGTGCGCAAGACATACATCGAGGAACTGAAGAAAGTCGAGGATGTGATGGGTCTGGACCTTTCTTCCCATTATGACGAGGCGCTGAAGGACTACGAGCAGCGTCCGCTGGACGGCCTTCAGGGGGAGGAGAGAGCCCTTCGGCATGCCATGAACCAGACAGTGGGCCGCGTGCACCAGGCTATGGAGGCCTTCATCCACAACATGAACACCATCCACAGCCGCGGGGGCAACCAGGTGGTCTTCTCCTCCATCAATTACGGCACGGACACTTCCGCCGAGGGCCGCTGCATCATCCGCGAGCTGCTCCATTCCACCTACGAGGGTGTGGGAAACGGCGCCACAGCCATTTTCCCAATACAGATATGGAAAAAGAAACGCGGCGTCAGTTACTTGCCCGGCGATCCCAACCGCGACCTGTACGAACTCGCATGCAAGGTCACCGCACGTCGTTTCTTCCCCAATTTCCTCAACCTCGATGCCTCATTCAACCAGCATGAGCTGTGGAGCGCCGACGATCCCGAGAGGTATAAGTACGAGGTGGCCACGATGGGATGCCGCACCCGCGTATTCGAGAACCGCTATGGCGACAAGACCTCCATAGGCCGCGGCAACCTCTCCTTCACCACCATCAACATAGTGCGACTGGCCATCGAGGTGATGAACATCCAGGACCGGCAGGAGCGCATCGATGCCTTCTTTGCCCGCCTCGACCACGTCCTTGACGTCACTGCGCGTCAGCTCCACGATCGCTACCAGTTCCAGTCCTCCGCTTTGGCCAAGCAGTTCCCGCTGGTCATGAGCCGCCTGTGGAACGGATCCGATCGCCTTTGTGGCGACGACACCATAGAGTCCGTCATCAACCAGGGCACACTCGGCATCGGCTTTATCGGTCTGGCGGAATGCCTCATAGCCCTGGTCGGCAAGCACCACGGCGAAGACTGCGACGCCCAGAAGCTCGGGCTGAAGATCGTGCGCCACATGCGTTCCCGCGCCAACGAGTTCTGCGAGCAATACGGGCATAACTACTCCATCCTCGCCACGCCGGCCGAGGGACTGAGCGGCCGCTTCACCAAGCGCGACCGTAAGTCGTTCGGTGTCATCTCCGGCGTCACCGATAAGGACTACTACACCAACTCCAACCATGTGCCTGTCTACTACCAGTGCTCGCCCCGCCACAAGGCCAAGGTGGAGGCTCCCTACCACGAGATGACCCGCGGCGGACACATCTTCTATGTCGAGCTCGACGGCGACGCCACCCATAACCCGGAGGCCATCATGCAGATCGTGGACCTCATGGACAAGTACGACATGGGCTACGGATCGGTCAACCACAACCGAAACCACTGCCCCGAATGCGGCTACGAGAATGCCGACAAGACCCAGGAGCACTGTCCCAAGTGCGGTGCCCGCTTCGAGACCATCCAGCGCATCACCGGCTACCTGGTCGGCACCACCGACCGCTGGAACTCCGGCAAGCTCGCCGAGCTCCACGATCGCGTTGTCCACAAATGACCATCCGTGTGCTCGACATAATCCGGGGCACCACCGTCGACGGCCCCGGCTTCCGCACCTCCATCTACCTCGCCGGCTGCAGGCATCGGTGTCCGGGTTGCCACAATCCGCAGTCCTGGGATTTCTCCGCAGGCACCGATATGACTCTCGGGGAGCTGAAGGCTGTAATTGCCGAGGAGGACTTCGACGTCACTCTCTCCGGCGGTGACCCTCTGTACCATCCCGAGGCTGTGAAGGCCATCATCGGCATGTGCGGCGAGCTGGGGCATAAGGTGTGGATATACACCGGCTTCACCTACGAGCAGATTCTTGCCGACCCGTTGCTGGCAAGGGCTGTCCGAGGAGCCGAGGCAATCGTCGACGGACCGTTTGTCCAGAAGCTATACGACTCCGACCTTCTCTTCCGCGGCTCCTCCAACCAAAGAATCATATACCTCAATGAAAACCTTTCCCGTTGACATGCCCGACTGGGCAGACGGCATGGCCTGTGCCATCACCGTCTGCGACGCCGACTGTACCATCATCTACCAGAACGAACGCGCCCGCCAGACGTATATCAAGCACGGCGACCTGATAGGCCGCAACCTCATGGACTGCCATCCGGAGCATGCCCGCGCCATCATCGCCGACCTGCTCGCCACCGGACGCACCAACGCCTACACCATCGAGAAGCAGGGGCAGCACAAGCTCATTTACCAAACAGCCTGGAAAGCGGCAGACGGCACCGTTCTCGGCCTCGTCGAGATTTCCATGGTCCTTGACCCGCCACTCCCCCACTATGTCCGCAGATAACGGCTGAGAGCGTCTTGCAGCTGAGAGTAGTGGCATGCGGGTCGCAAACGGTCTCCCGGCTCTCAACTCTCAGTTTTTTTTAGTAACTTTGCACTCCAATGATTTCAGTACAGAATCTCGGAGTGGAGTTTTCCGCACGCCCGCTGTTCACGGGCGTGAGCTTCGTCGTCAACCGCCAGGACCGCATCGGCCTGGCAGGCAAGAATGGAGCCGGCAAGTCCACACTGCTAAAAATCATCTCAGGGCTGCAGCAGCCTACACACGGCACCGTGGCCATCCCCGACGGCATCACCATCGGCTACCTCCCTCAGCAGATGAACCTCGCCGACTCCACCACGGTGGCCGACGAGACACGCAAGGCCTTCGCCGACATCAACGCCCGCCGTGACGAACTCTCACGCATAGAACGCAGGCTTGAGACCATGGACGCCGATGACTGGGAGGAGACTACCCGCCTGCTGGAGCGTGCAGACCACCTCCGCGAACGCCTCCAGATGGTATCCGGCGCCAGCATGGAAGGTGAGATCGAGAAGACACTCATCGGCCTCGGATTCGACCGTAAGGACCTCGACCGACCCACCGCCGAGTTTTCCGGCGGATGGCGCATGCGCATCGAACTCGCCAAGATACTGCTCTGCAACCCCGACCTGCTTCTGCTCGACGAGCCAACTAACCACCTCGACATAGAGTCCATCGCCTGGCTGGAGAACTGGCTCAAGTCCAAGGGAGCGGCCGTCATGCTCGTCAGCCACGACCGGGCGTTCCTCGACAACGTCACTACCCGCACCATCGAGATCACCTGCGGCACCATTCACGACTACAAGGTGCCATACACGCAGTACCTCGCTCTCCGTGCCGAACGCCTGGAGCAGCAGCGCCGCGCCTACGAGAACCAGCAGAAGCAGATCGCCGACATCAAGGACTTCATAGAGCGCTTCCGCTACAAGCCCACTAAGAGCAACCAGGTACAGAGCCGGGTCAAGATGCTCGAGAAGATTGTGCCCATAGAGATTGACGAGGTCGACAACTCGCGCCTGCGCCTCCGTTTCCCGCCTGCGCCCCGCTCCGGCGACTTCCCCGTGGTGGCAGACCAGGTCTCCAAGGCATTCGGCGACCACGTCGTCTTCTCCAACGCCGACATCACCATCCGCCGTGGCGAGAAAGTGGCTTTCGTGGGCCGCAACGGACACGGCAAGACAACCATGGTGCGCTGCATCCTTGACCAGATTCCTTATGAGGGCGATATCCGCCTGGCACAGGGCGTCAAGATAGGCTACTTCGCACAGAACCAGGCTCAGCTGCTCGATCAGGACATCACAGTCTTCGATACCATCGACTCCGCGGCCACCGGCGATATGCGTCTCAAGGTGCGCGACCTGCTCGGCGCTTTCATGTTCGGCGGAGAGGCGTCAGATAAGAAAGTAAAAGTGCTCAGCGGCGGCGAGAAGACTCGCCTGGCCATGATCCGCCTGCTGCTCGAGCCGGCCAACCTGCTCATTCTCGACGAACCCACCAACCACCTTGACATTGCATCCAAGCAGGTGCTCAAGGAGGCGGTTAGGAATTTCACCGGCACCGCCATCATCGTCAGCCACGACCGCGCCTTCCTTTCCGGGCTGGTTGATCGCGTCTACGAGTTCGGTGGCGGGTCCGTGCGCGAGTGCCTGGGCGGCATAGACGCCTTCCTCGACAAGCTCCGCCGCGAGTACCAGCCATCATCACCATCACCTAAGGCTGCTACCGTTCGCAATGTAGGGACGCACCATGGTGCGTCCGAAACCGCCGACACCCCTCAGCCATCTCTCAGCCCCCATCCCTCTGCCCTCAGCTACAAGGACCGCAAGGAGCGCGTCAAGCTCCTACGCAAGGCTGAAAAAGCCGTAGCCGACGCCGAAGCCCGCATCGCCTCCCTCGAAGCCACACAGCATGAACTCGAGGAGCGTCTCAGCAAGGGCGAATCCGACTCCGGGCTACTCACCAGCTACGCCGACACCCGGAAGGCCCTCGAGAACGCCATGAGCCTCTGGGAACTCGCCGGCGCCGAACTCGAAGAGCTCCAGCAGCGCTTCGCCGAAAACTGAATACCGTAATGCAACGAATACCCCATCAAGATATGAGCATCAAGCACCTTCTCATAGGCTCGCTGGCGCTGCTTCCCTTCGCCACCCAGGCACAGGCACCCGCACGCCATGGCATCGATCGAGCCAACATGGACTTTTCAGCCGCTCCCGGCGATGACTTCTACCAGTATGCCTGCGGTGGCTGGATGAAAGCCAATCCCCTCACCGGCGAATACTCCCGCTTCGGCGTTTTCGACCTTATGCGCGAGAATAACCGCACCCGCCTCAAGGAGCTCATCACCACCCTATCCAAGGACTCGCAGAGCAAGGTGCCGGGCACCATCGCACAGAAGGTTAGCGACATCTACGCGCTCGGCATGGACTCCGCCCGCCTCAACCGCGAAGGTGCGGCTCCCATCCTTCCCTATATTACTAAGGTGAAGGCGTTCAGGCGTCAGGACCTGGCCCACAATCTTGCCACCCTGCACCGTGGCATCGCCGACGGTACCCTTTTCGGCGCCGGAGTCGGCACCAATCCCCTCAATTCCGAAATTAACATCCTTCACCTCGGAGAGACCGGTCTCGGCCTGGGCGACCGCGACTACTACCTGGAGGACAACGAGACCAACGCCCGCATAATGGCCGCCTACCAGACCTACGTCAAGCGCCTCATGGAACTGGTGGGATACGACGCCGCCGCACAGCAGCGCGTCTGGGACAACGTCATCGGCATGGAGAAGGCCTTCGCCCAGGCCAAGATGGCCCGCGAGCAGCGCCGCAACCCCAAGCTCCGTTCCAATCCCATGTCTCTCGACCAGGTTAAGCAGCGCTGGCCCAACTTCGACTGGCAGACATACCTTGGCGACCTCGGGCTGCTCACCGACTCTCTAAACGTCTCCTCCCCCGCCTTCTTCGACGCCCTTAACGAGATGCTCCCCAAGCTCACAGACCAGCAGCTCGAGGACTACTTCGTCTTTAACATGGTCACCGACGGCACCGGGGTGCTCAGCGACGACTTCTACAACGCCTCGTTCGAACTCTACGACCGCGTCATGTCCGGCACCGAGGAGCAGGAACCCCGCTGGAAACGCGCCATGGCTATCCCAAACTCCATGCTCGGCGAGGCTGTGGGTGAGCTCTACGTCAACAAGTACTTCCCCCGCGAGAACAAGGAGTACATGGTGGGCCTGGTGGAGAACCTGCGCACCGCCCTCGGCCAGCACATCGACGACCTCAGCTGGATGAGCGACGAGACCAAGCGCCGCGCTCACGAGAAGCTGGCGAGGTTCACCGTCAAGATAGGCTACCCCGACAAGTGGAAGGACTATTCCGGCATCACCATCGACCCCTCCAAGTCATACTTCGACAACGTCCTGGCGGCAAGCGAGTGGTACGTCCAGGACAACTATAACAAGCTCAACAAGCCCGTCGACAAGACGGAGTGGCACATGACCCCGCAGACGGTCAACGCCTACTACAACCCCACCACCAACGAGATTTGCTTTCCGGCCGGCATCCTTCAGGCTCCATACTTCGACCCCAGGGCAGACGACGCCCTCAACTATGGCGCTATCGGAGTGGTGATAGGCCATGAGATGACCCACGGCTTCGACGATTCCGGCCGGCAGTATGACGCCGACGGGAACCTCCGCGACTGGTGGACCGATGCCGACGCCAAGGCATTCACCAAGCTCGCCGACGGCCTTGCGGCACAGTTTGACGCCGTCGAGGTGGCACCCGGCGTGCATGCCAACGGACGCTTCACCCTCGGCGAGAACATAGCCGACCAGGGCGGACTCCGCGTGGCCCTGACCGCCTACAAGAATGCCGCCCGCGGCAAGGCCTGGGAGGAAATCGACGGCCTCGACCCGCTGCAGCGCTTCTACCTCTCCTACGCCCAGGTATGGGCCAACAACATACGTCCGGAGGAGATACTGGTGCGCACCAAGACCGACCCCCACTCGCTGGGCAACAACCGCGTCAACGTCACCCTGCGCAACATAGCGCCCTTCTTCGAGGCCTTCCATATCAACGAGGGCCAGCCCATGTTCCGCCCCGTTTCCGAGCGCGTCATCATCTGGTGACGCAGCTGAGAGATTTTAAAGCTGAGAGCTGAGAGCACAGCAGCGACGGCAATGGTTAGCCAAGTGTCCTCGGCTCTTAGTTTAAAGTTGCGACAGTGCGGAAAAATTCGTACCTTTGCACATTGATATGATACAAGATTTGCTGGACCCGGCCAATGTCAAGGAGCTAAGGCGCATGGTGGCCGATGCGGAACGCATCGTGCTGACATGCCATGTCCGTCCCGACGGTGACGCCATGGGATGCACCCTGGCCCTGGCACGCCTCCTGACGGCCATGGGAAAGAGGGCACGCGTGGTAACCCCGGACTTGCCTCCGCGCTCCCTCAACTTCCTGCCGGGCATCTCTGACGCTGTCCCATACACCAAGTACCCGGACTTCGCTCCTCGGCTGCTGCGTGAGGCCGACCTGGTCTTCTGCTGCGACTACAACACCCCCAGGCGTGTGGATTCACTGGAGGAGCATCTCCTGGCATCCCCGGCGAAGAAGGTGCTGGTGGACCATCACGAGTCTCCAGAGGAGTTCTGCGACCTCTCTTTCTCCTTTCCCCGCATGTCAAGTGCCTCGGAACTCACCTTCCGCCTTATCTGCGCCCTCGGCTTGGCCGACCGCATTGATCTCGACGTGGCTACCTGCCTGGCCACCGGCATCATCACCGACACCCGCAACCTCTCCGTCAACTGCGACAATCCCGAGCTGCTGCTCATCCTCTATGAACTCCTGAGTCGTGGCGTTGACAAGAAGCGTATCGTCGATGAGGCCCTGGACATGGTCACCGCCGATGCTTTCCGTCTTCGACTCTTCGCCCTCGGCCAGCGCATGGAGCTGCTCGAGAAGTTCGAGACGGCCATCATCTGTCTGTCGGCACAGGACCTGGAGAGCCACAGCTACGTGCGTGGCGACACGGAAGGTGTCGTCAACGAACCCCTCGCCATCCGAGGCATACGCGCAAGCTTCATGCTCCGCGAGGACGACAAGTGCATCAAGGTCAGCGCCCGCAGCAAGGGCGGCTTCGTCGTCAAGGACATCTGCGCCGACATTTTCGGCGGAGGCGGGCACCTCCAGGCCGCCGGCGGCGAGTTCCACGGCTCCCTCGAGGGGGCCGCCAGGCTGTTGCGCGAGGCGCTGCCACGCTACGCCGCCAAATACTCTAACGCAAAAAAGAAACAGTGAAGAAGATAACGACATCCCTGCTCGCAGCCCAGGCGCTGCTTATGCTGCTGCCTCTCTCCGCATGCAGCGACGACGAGAGCTACTCCGACCTGCTCAAGGAGGAGGAGAAGGCCACGAACTGGTACCTGGCACAGCGCCACATATGCCTCGAAATTCCCGAAGACTCCGTCTTCCAGACAGGTCCCGACGCCCCGTACTACAAGATGGACGACGACGGCTACCTCTATATGCAGGTGGTGAACCCCGGCGACACCACGCGCGTAAAAACCGGCGACCGTGTCATCTTCCGCTTCATGCGCTGCAATATCAAGAACTTCTACAAGAATGGTGTGGAGGAATGGAACGGCAACGCCGGCGACATGTCGTTCGCCACGGCCTCGTTCCGCTTCAACGCCTTCCAGTACCAGGACTCGCAGAAGTATGGCCAGGGCATCCAGATTCCGATGCGCTACCTGGGCTACAACAGCGAGGTGAACCTGGTGCTGCGCAGCTACATCGGCTTCACCAACGACCAAGCCCAGTGCCTCCCCTACGCCATGAACGTCAGATACTTCAAACCCGAATACTAACACACCGATGTCGCTAATAAAATCCATCTCTGGCATCCGTGGCACCGTCGGCGGCAAGGAGGGCGATAACCTCACCTGTCTCGACGTGGTGCGCTTCACGGCCGCCTACGCCCAGTTCCTGCTCAACACCAACCCCGACGGCAAGCGCCTCGTGGTGGTAGGCCGCGACGCCCGCGTGAGCGGCCCCATGGTCTCCGCCCTGGTATGCAACACCCTTTGCGGCATGGGCTTCGACGTCGTCGACATAGGCCTTGCCTCCACCCCTACCACCGAGCTGGCCGTCACCGGCGAGGGAGCCTCGGGCGGCATCATCATCACCGCCTCCCACAACCCTGCGCAGTGGAACGCCCTCAAGCTCCTCGGGCCTGCCGGTGAATTCCTCAGTAATGCCGAGGGCAAGGAGGTGCTCCGCCTCGCCGCCAGCGACGAAATCACATACGCCACCTGGGACAACCTGGGCGCCATAGAGCATAACGACACTTACGACCGGCGGCACATCGAGGCGGTGATGGCATTGCCGCTGGTAGACGTCGAGGCCATCCGCCGAGCCAACCTACGGGTGGCCATAGACGCCGTGAACTCGGTAGGTGGACGCATCATGCCGCGCCTGCTCCGCGCCCTCGGGGTGGCGGAAGTCATCGAGCTCAACTGCGAGGCTACCGGCCGTTTCGCCCACACCCCGGAGCCGATTCCCGAAAATCTGCGGCTAACCGCCAGGACAATCGTCGATTCCAAGGCCGATGTGGGACTGGTGGTTGACCCGGACGTGGACCGCCTGGCCATCATCATGGAGAATGGCGAGATGTTCGTGGAGGAATACACGCTGGTGTCCGTGGCCGACTACGTGCTGGGCCATACTCCCGGCAACACTGTCAGCAACCTCAGCTCCAGCCGTGCACTCCGAGATGTCACCAATCGCCATGCAGACTGTTCCTACTCGGCGGCAGCCGTGGGCGAGGTCAACGTGGTGGCCGAGATGAAGCGCGTCAACGCCGTCATCGGCGGCGAGGGCAACGGCGGCGTCATATATCCTGAGCTCCACTACGGTCGCGACGCGCTTGTGGGAGCCGCGCTGTTCCTCACCCTGCTGGCCAAGTCCGGCAAGAAGGTGAGCGAACTCAAGCAGACCTACCCGCAGTACGTCATCACCAAGGACAAGGTGCAGCTGACCCCCGGCATGGACGTCGACGCGCTGCTGCAGAGTGTCAAGGAGGCGTTCGCCGGAGAGCGTGTCACCGACATCGACGGCGTCAAGATCGACTTTCCCGACGGCTGGGTGCACTTGCGCCGCTCCAACACGGAGCCCATCATCCGCATCTACTCCGAGGCCGAGACTGCCGACCGCGCCAACGAGCTGGCCAAGCGCGTAAAAGCCCTGCTGCCTCACTGAAGCGCCACTCCGCCCCTACCAGCAATGTAGGCACGTAGCAGGGCGCGTCCGGAATGTCCGCAATTCTCAACTCTCAACTAACCCCAACCCATGATAAAGAAATTCTTCCTCAACCTGCTCTCCTCGTTCCTGGGCGCCTGGATTGCCATAGTGCTGTCCGGGGCTGTCATCGTGCTCATCGTCATGGCCTGCCTGGGCAAGTTCGCGCTGTCCGAAGGCGGACCCAATGTCAGCGTCAAGGACGACACGATCCTGGTGCTCGACCTCGACGGCGAAATCGAGGAGACGGAATCCGCCAAGCAGCTCGACTACGCCATGCTCATGGGCGGAAAGGTGGAGAAGCCCCAGACTCTGCTGAGCCTGGTGACGGCCTTGGACGAGGCCTCGGAGGACCCGCGTGTAAAGGCCGTGTACGTAAAGTGCGGAATGCTCTCCGCTCCCCCTGCCACCGTCCACGCCCTGCACGAGGCCCTGGCGGCATACAAGAAGAAGACGGGCAACCCCGTCATCGCCTACGGCGACGTGATGCTCCAGTCGACCCTCTACATCGCCTCCTGCGCCGACAGCATCTTCCTTAACCCGCAGGGCGCGCTACAGCTCCAGGGCATAGGCGGCACCTCACTCTATTTCAAGGACCTTTTCGACAAGATCGGCGTGGAGTGGCAGATGGCCAAGGTAGGCACCTACAAGAGCGCCGTGGAGCCGTACACCGCCAACGAGATGAGCGAGCCTGCCCGCCGGCAGCTCATGGAGCTGTACCAGGGCATATGGAAGACCATACGCAAGGGCATCGCCGACGGCCGCAAGGTCAGGGAGGCGTACATCGACTCGCTCACCAACCAGCTCATCCTAACCTCCTCGGCCGAGGAGGTCGTCAAGACAGGCCTCGTCTCAGCCACAGCCTACGAGCGCCAGATGGACGACAAGCTCGGCGCCGTCATCAACGCCGACCCGGACGACATCAACTTCATCGACGCTCAGGCTTTCGGCTCCGCCGGCAACATGGTCCCGGTCAAGGGCGACCACATCGCCGTGCTATACGCCACCGGCGAGATCCAGGAGAACTCCCGCACCGGCATCGACTGCTACAAGTTGGTTCCCGTCATCTGCGAACTGGCTGACGACGATGACGTGCAGGGCCTGGTATTGCGTGTGAATTCCCCCGGCGGAAGCGTCTTCGGCAGCCAGCAGATAAGCGACGCCCTGAGCTACTTCCAGTCCAAGGGCAAGCCCGTCGTCGTCTCCATGGGCGACTACGCGGCCTCCGGCGGCTACTGGATAAGCTGCGAGTCCGACTACATCTTTGCCGACCCGCTCACCATCACCGGCTCCATCGGCATCTTCGGCCTGGTTCCTAACGGTCAGAAGCTGCTGCGGAACATCGGCGTGACGCCCCAGCAGGTGTCCACCAACCCGGACGCCAACCTGGGCATACCCGTCGTGCCTCTCACGCCCGTGCAGATGGCGGCGCTCCAGCGCAGCATCGACCGCGGCTACCGGCAGTTCATCACCAAGGTGTCGAAGGGGCGCGACATCCCCGTTGCCAACGTCGACAGCATAGCCCAGGGCCGCGTGTGGATAGCCTCCACCGCCAAGCAGCTGGGACTGGTGGACGAGCTCGGCTCCCTGCAGAAGGCAATCCAGCACTGCGGCAAGCTGGCCGACATGAAGGCCGACGACATACAGGTGGGCTACTATCCCGACCTGGAACCCTCCATATGGGATTTCATCCCCACGGCGGGCAACGGATCCGTGCTGTCCACCGCGCTGCAGAGGGCCCTGGGCCGGCAGGCTTCTCCCCTGCTGGTCACCTACCTTCAGGACCTGCTGAAGCGCAACCACCGGCAGGCCCTGCTCCCGGCCTGCTTCCGGGTGAGAATATGACAACGACGCATACTGACTGTAAACCATCACTATTGGCATGAAAACGACTACCGGCAAACTACTGACGCTGACGCTGACTCCCCTGTCGTGGCTCTTCCGCGCCGGCACCGAGGTGCGCAACAAGCTCTTCGACCTCGGCGTGCTGCGGCAGAAGGTGTACGGAGTGCCGGTGGTATGCGTGGGCAATCTCTCGGTGGGCGGTACCGGCAAGACCCCCATGGTGGAGCTGCTGCTGCGCCACCTGCAGACCGAGTACCGCATCGGTGTGGTGAGCCGGGGATACAAGCGCAGGACGAAAGGCTTCCTGCTGGCCAATTCCAAGTCTACTCCCGCCACCATCGGCGACGAGCCGTACCAGATGTTCCAGAAGTTCGGCAAGCGTGTGCGTGTGGCCGTGTGCGAGAGCCGGGTTCGCGGCATTGACCGCCTGCTGGAGCTCTTCCCGGACATCGACCTGGTGGTGCTCGATGACGCTTTCCAGCACCGCTACGTCAGGCCCAAGGTCTCCATCCTGCTGATGGACTATCACCGGCCGGTGTACGAGGACAAGCTGCTGCCGCTGGGGCGCCTGCGGGAGCACATCTCGGGCATGAACCGGGCCGACTTCGTGGTGGTCACCAAGTGCCCGGAGACTCTGAAGCCTGTGGATACGCGCATCGTCTCCGACTCTCTGCGCCTGCTGAAGTACCAGAGCCTGTATTTCGCGAGTACGCGCTACCTGGGTCTGCGGCCCGTCTTCGAGGATGAGGCGCCGTATGCGCTGGAGCTTGAGAGCCTGACGTCGGCCGATACTATCCTGCTGGTGACGGGCATTGCCAACCCGCGTCCGCTGATACGGGTGTGCCGCCGCTGCAAGGCCCGCATCAAGGTGATGCACTTCGACGACCATCACGACTTCTCCACCGCCGACCTGGTGAAGATGGAACGCAAGTACGCGCATCTGAAGGGGGCGAGGAAGGTGATAGTGACCACCGAGAAGGATGCAGGGCGGATGCTCCACAACCCGTTCTTCCCGGAGGCGCTGAAGCCGTATACGTTCCATATGCCGATAGAGATGCAGATACGGCCGGAGTACAATGCCACCCCCGGCTTCATCGCCAAGCTGAAAGTGGCAATCGACAAGCAACCGAGGAAGCGGGAGACACCGGGCTGAAGCCCGGTGTCGATTGCAGAGTCAAATACGGCCCGCGGCGTCACTGCCGCGGGCTTTGTCTTGCAGGCTCATTGGGAGGGACATGAGGTCTCTAAGGTCTAAGGGCTTTAGAGCCTTTAAGGCGCAAAGCAAGCGGGGCCTCGGAAGACCGGGACCCCGCTTTTCAGTGAGTGCGTGTCGGCGTCAGCGGACCTGGACCTTGGAGGTGCGGCGGGTGCCGTCGGTGTAGGTGCGGGTCACGACGTAGATGCCTGCGGCGGTGGGTGCGGGGATGCGCACTCCGTCGAGGGTGTAGTACTGCTCGGAGAGGATTTCGGCTCCGTCCACCTCGTCGACGCCGGTGGGGTTGTCGACGTTGAGGCTGAAGGTGCGTGCGAGGTCGCCGAGGCGTGCGGTGAGCGTCATCGGGCCGATGTATGCCTTGTTGAAGCGTACGCGGGTGCCGTCGAAGCGTACTTCGGGGCGGTCGGAGGACCATGCCACTCCCTCGGGGCAGCCTACGGAGAAGTTGTAGGTGACGTGTGCGGGCGTGTCGTTGCCGTCGAAGATGATGCAGGCTGCGGCCAGCAGGGCCTCGTCGGAGGCATTGGCCGCCAGGGTGGGATAGGTGAAGTCGTCGCCCTTTGTCCAGCCCTGGCCGAGGTCGATGGCGCAGAGCTGCCTCTGGGTGAGCAGGCCGGGGAATGCGGCGTCGTGGTCGGGCTGCACTGCCTGGGCGATGTAGTGGCAGTCCTTGACGAGGTTGTCGGCGTTCCAGCTGGCCCCGGAGGCGGTGTTGAGGCCGATGAGGGAGCCGCAGGTGTCGGGGTCGGCCACGATCTCGCCTGCGTTGTAGCAGCCGATGAGCTGTGTGCGGCCCTTGAAGACCTCGCCGGTGATTCCGCCCACGCGGGAGGCGCCGGTGATGGTGCCGAGGTTGTAGCAGCGGGTGATGATGGCGCCGGTGTAGCCGGAGATGCCGCCGATGCTGGAGCCTGACGTTGCCGCGGTGCCCTTGATGGTGCTGGTGGTGGCGATGTCGCCGAGGTTGTAGCAGTCGGAGATCTCGCCCTGCATGTTGCCCCATGCTGTGATGCCGCCTGCGCGGTAGGAGGAGGTGGTGATGTCGCCCGAGTTCCAGCAGCGGGTGATGCGGGTGTTGGCGGCGGAGTAGTTGCCGCAGATGCCGGCCAGGCCCCAGCCGCCGGTGATGTCGCCTCTGTTGGAGCAGGAGTCGATGGTCACCCAGGCGGCGGCGCATCCCATGATGCCTACGCCCTGGTTGCCGAGTGCCTCGATGTCGCCGTAGTTGTGGCAGTTGGTCAGCAGCACGGGCTTGGCCTCGGTGGGGGTGCCTTTGTAGGTGCCGGTGATGCCTGCCGGGAAGACGTTCTTGTCGGAGTGCACGAGGCCGTAGTTGACGCAGTTGCGGAGCGTGGAGCCTGCGGAGTAGTAGGCGGTGATGCCTGCCAGGCCGCTGGTGCCGGACTTGGTGGTCTCCGACGAGATCTTGCCTCGGTTGTAGCAGTCGGTGAGTTCGAGCGCGCATGCGTTGGCGAGGTTGGCCACGAGGCCGCCGAGGATGTTTCCGGCCACGATGTCCGACAGGTTGTAGCAGCCGGTCATGACCATGGGCTGGACGGAGGTGGCGGTGGTGGCTGTGGCGTTGCCGACGATGCCGCCTACCTGGTTGGAGCAGTCGGGCTTGCCGAAGATGAACTTGCCGTCGTTGAAGCAGCGGACAAAGGTTGCGGGGTTGCAGGTGGCCACGAGGCCGCCGAAGTTGTTGCACGAGGTGGCGGTGGAGGTGGACTTGATTGTGCCGTAGTTGGCGCAGTCGGTGAAGGTGCAGCCCATGTCGGAGACGTTGTGCGAGATGCCTGCGAGCTGGCCGTTGGCGCCGGTGATGGTGGCGCGGTTGACTACCTTGTCGGCCCGGGCTCCGTGGTAGAAGTATCCGAAGCCGGAGTGTCCGGCACCCTTGGTGGCGGTGAGGTCGACGAGGTTCTCGCAGTTCTCGAGCCGTCCGTAGACTTTGGACGTTATTGCTCCTGTGTTGGCGACTGCGGTGCTGATCTGTCCCTGTGCGCGGAAGTTGCGGAGCAGGCCGGTGCCGTCGATGGCGCCTACGGCTGCCTCGTAGCTGTTGACGGCGGTGTAGGCGATGTTCTTCACGGTGTGGCCGTCGCCGTCGAGTGTGCCTTCGAGGAGCATTGTGCCGATGAAGAGGGGCTTGAATTGCTTGTCGGCGAAGTCGATGTCGTTGGCGAGCTTGATGAACCGGCCTGCGAAGCCGTCCTTGGCTGCGGGGATGTATGCGGCGAGTGCGAGCCACTCGTCGGCGTTGGTGATGCGGTACGGGTCGGCCTCGGTGCCTGCGCCCTGGAGGGGTACGGGTATGTTGGTGACGAGGCTGATGACGCGGTCGTAGCCGCCGGAGGTGCCGCGCAGGGTGCCTGCGACGGGCTCGGTGACGGTGGCTGGGGCCGACAGGGTGTTGCCGGCGATGGTGTACGGCGAGCCGTCGTCGAGGGTCCAGGCGTGGCCTGCCAGTCCGGCGAGCGTGGCGGTGCCGTGGAAGTTGGCGGAGGTGTAGGCCGGGTCCATGGTCACTACCAGGGAGCGGGCGTGGCGGAGCAGGGGCTCGTCCTTGCACCAGGCGGGCACGGGGTACTGGCCCTTGGCGAAGTCCCATACGTCGGCGGAGAAGCCCTGGAGGGGGGTGCCGGAGGTGAGCCGTGCGGTGGTGAGGCCTTCGGTTCCCTGGAGGGTGAGCGCGCCGTGGGCCTTGTGGGGAATTATCTGTGCGTCCCAGTGGGCGTGTTCGATGGCGCCGTGGGTGCCGTTGGTGCCGCCGAGGGCGCCGACGGTGGCCTCTTCCTGGCTGCTGATGTCGCCGAGGCTGATGACGCGGTGCAGCTCGTTGTGGCCGAGCACGGTGGTGGAGGTGACGTTGGCGAGCTGGCCTGCGATGCCGCCGACTTCCTTGTAGCCGCTCACGGGTCCGAGGTTGACGCAGTCGTAGAAGTCGGTGCCCTGGTTCTCGCCCTGGATGCCTCCGACGCGGTACACGCTCTTGGCGTTGGTGACGAACTTGGTCCATAGCATGGCGCGGACGGGGCCGACGTTCACGCACTCTTCGACGCGGCCGTTGCCGGTGCCGACGATGCCGCCTGCGCCGGTGGAGCCGGTGGTGACGGTGCCGGAGTTGTAGCAGCGGCGCACGGTGCCCTTGCGGTTCTCGCCGACGATGCCGCCGGGTACTGCGGAGGCGGCCCATACGTCGGCGTGGTTGCGGCAGTTCTCCACGAGGCCCTCGTTCTGGCCCACGATGGCGCCCGAGCGGGACCAGAAGTAGAAGTCGCAGCTGGGGTCGATGACGAGGTTGCGGATGATGCCCTCGGGGGCGAGGCGGCCGAAGAAGCCCATGACGCCGTTGGCGTTCTTGGAGTCGGGGGTGCCCTGGCCGTCGGCGGACTCCCAGGGGGCGGTGGCCCAGGGGATCATGCGCATGTGCAGGTTCTTTATGGAGTGGCCGCCGCCGTCGAAGATGCCTGCGAACTTGTTGAAGGTGCCGGCGGTGCCGGGCTGAGCGCAGATGCCGATGAAGGTGGAGTCGTTCTCCATGTCGATGTCGTTGGCGAGCAGGAAGTGGTCGCCGGGGAATGTCTGGAGCACTTCGGTGGTGACGTGCGCCAGGGTGAGGATGTCGGCGCGGGTGCGGAGCAGGAAGGGGTTCTCGGCGGTGCCTTCGCCCTCGAAGGGAACGGGGGCGATGCGCAGCTCGAGCTCGTAGGAGACGGCGCCGTTGGCGACGACGATGGTGTCGGTGCCGAAGTCATCGGAGATTTTCAGCACATTTCCCTGGATGGTGGAGAACTTGCCGCCGTCGAGCAGGGAGTAGGTTACGTCGCCGAGGGGATGTAGCTGTGCGTCGGCGGACACTTTCTTGAGCGACGAGCGCTCGGGGAGGATGATGGCGGAGGCTGCGGCGAGGGCGTTGGGCGTGGATGCCGTGGCCTTCAGCCGTGGGTACTGGCCTGCCTGGTACTGCCACACGGCGGCGTCGAGGCCCTGCAGCGGGGTGCCGGACGTGAGCGCGGCGGTGGTGGTGCCGAAGCGGGTGGAGTTGAGGTTGGTGAGCTGGTTGTCGTAGTAGAGGTTGGTGAGCGTGGGGGAGCATGCGGCGTCGATCCAGCCGATGGTCTCGCGGGCCTCGTTCTCCTTGTCGTAGAGGTATGTCTCGGAGGAGATCACGGATGCGGTGTACGAGTTGCGGACGACGGGGGCGATGGTGTCGGTGCCCCGGACGTCGTTGACGAGCCAGCCGGTGATGCCGCCCGCCATGCGGTTGGTGTAGGTGGATGCCTTGCCGGTGAAGAAGCAGTTCTCTATCACTGAGCCGTATGCCTTGCCGACGACGCCGCCTGCCGCGGAGGGGCGGGAGTAGTTGTCGGTGGGGCCTGCCATGACCTCGCCGTTGGCGAATGAGCGCTCGAGGGTGGAGTTGCTCAGGACGCCCACCACGCCGCCGGTGGACATGGTGCACATGTAGGTGCGTGTGTCGACGGTGCCGGTGAAGCTGAGGTCTGCGCCGTGTCCGTCGGTGAGGGCTCCGACCACGCCGCCTGCGGGGAGCCCGGCCTGGCCGGTGGCGCCGGTGACGAGCGTGCGCTCCACGTGGCAGTCGGTGATGAGGCTGTCGACGCTGCCGGCGATGCCGCCGGGGTTGCCGTTGGCGCCGAGGATCCGGGAATCCTTGACGGTGCAGTTGGTCACGACGTGGCCCACGCCGACGAGGCCGCCCGCGATGCGTGCGTAGTTCGTGACGTCGGCGCCGGTGACGTGGCAGTTGTCGGTGGTGCCGAAGCTCCATCCGGCCACGGTGCCGGCGGTCTGGAAGTTGCTGGTGACCTTGGGGCTGTCCAGGCGCAGGTTCTTCACTACGCCTTTGGCGTCGACGAGGCCGAAGAGGCCGGCCAGGCCGGTGTTGGAGTAGATGCTCAGGTTCTTGATGGTGTGGCCCTGGCCGTCGAAGGTGCCTGCGAAGTAGTGGTAGGCGTCGGCGCCGACGGGGGTGAAGAGGGTGGAGCCCATGTCGATGTCCTGGGTCAGGCGGATGTGCTTGCCCTCGAGGACGCGTGCGCAGCTGACGCCGTTGAGGAAGGCGTTGTACTCGCTCTCTGGCACTGAGTTGACCATCCGGGCGAGCACCTGCATGTCCTTGAGCGAGGACACGAGGTACGGGTCTGCTTCGGTGCCGGTGCCACGGAGCTGGCCCGTCACGGCCTCGGGATAGGTGAATGTGCCGTCGTAGGTGATCTTGCCGTCGGTGATGGCGCCGAAGAACATGAGCTGGGTGCCCTGGGAGATGGCCGACCAGTTGCCCCACTCGAGCACGTTGCCGACTCCTGCGGGGGCGTTCTTGAGGTGGATGGTCGGTGTGATGTCCTGGGGCTGTCCGTCGGCGTAGGAGCCGATGGCGCAGGTCATGAAGTTGGCCTTGTTGGCGGGATACTGGCGTGCGCACTGTGTGGGTATGGCGCCGCCGCGCTGCGGGTCGAGGTCTACGTAGACGGTCATGCCGTAGTCGCCGAAGTTGGTGATGTAGACGCGGTTGTCGTAGGGCTGGGTGACGTGGACGCTGTGGTCGACGTGCGTGCCGTCGGCGAAGTTGAACGACATGGTGGCGTTGGCGGGCAGGATGCGCGTGTCGTAGCCTGCGTACGGGTAGCGGTCCTTGTTGGTGCCTGCCACTACGTATATGCCCCACCAGTCGGGGATGTATATGGAGCCGTCGGCATTGATGACGCCCTTGATGACGCGCTTGCGGTCGGGCTTGCCGTTGCTCAGGCAGTAGGCGATGTCGATGTCGCCGTTGTCGACCATTTGGCCGACTACCTGGTTGGGGATGAAGATGGAGTCGCCCTCCACCTTGGCTTTCAGGGATACGGCGTTGTTCCAGAAGCCGCGGATGAGGATGGAGTCGGAGCCGACGGCGGAGATGGTGCATGAGTTGCCGTCGTCGCCGAAGGAGTCGGAGCGCAGCGTGCGGACGGTCATCACTTTCTTGCCTGCCAGGGAGGCGGGGGTGGCGGTGCGTGCCGACTTGCGGGTGGCGCTCCGTGGAGCGTCGGCTGCAGTTCGCGGAGGAGTGATGGCACCCTCGGGGGCGAGGCTCAGTGTGCTTTTAGGCTGTCGGTAGGAGGTGGCGGCGGGCATGGCCGCCGGGGCCTGTGTGAGGCTCAGCTGCAGCTCGGGCGGGGGAGAAGCCACCTCCGATGCTGCCAGTGCCCATGCCGGGAACAGCAGGGCCGCCGCAAGGCCGTACAGGGCCAGGCGGCGTCTTGGTGAAGATTGCATTGTCTTGAGGTTATTATTGAAGTTGTTTCTACTTATTTGCGAATCTGAAAATTTATGAAGTTGTTCTAA
>OGNF01000012.1_pt1 | contig 162194 bp, 123 predicted proteins | sample 1573321 | NCBI WGS metagenome assembly OGNF01 (sample SAMEA2581911, study PRJEB24529) | metagenome | biome: Human gut stool | place: China | collected 2011 | reverse complement strand
CCTTGCATCCTCCGTTACCGGGCGGCTGGAGTCCGTTCCCGATGGTCACAATGTCAAATTCCAAAATTCCAAGACAATGACTTTCACAAAAAGAAAGAAGGCTCCTCCGGGAGCAACCGAGAAGTCCGGCAAGTCATACGTTGTCAGTGTAAGGCTCAATGAAGAACAGTATCAGACCGTGCAGGAGAACTGTCGAAAATCCGGTAGAAAGCTATCCGACTTCTGGCGCCACGCTCTGCTCAACGCCAAGGTTACGGCAGTAGCCACACCCGATGACATGGCGATTCTGCGTCAGATCGGGAGCATGGCGAACAATCTGAACCAGCTTGCGAAGAAGGCCAACGAAGCGGGGTTCAAGCTCGTGGAGTGGTCTCTCAAAGGTCTTAGCAAAGAAATAAAAACTCTTTATACACGACTGTCGTATGATTGGAGGCATAACTAAAGGAAGCTGTTTTTCCGGCTGCGTGGAGTATGCACTCGCGCTGAAAGAGAAAAACAAAGAGGCTCGTCTGCTTTATTCCGAGGGACTGCTGACCGACACACCGAAAGATATTATCGACGGTTTTGAGTGTCAGAGACATCTCAACAACCGCGTTCAGCATTGGTGCGGACATATCTCGTTGTCCTATTCTCCGAAAGACGCGGAGCGCATGAGCGATGAATTTATGGTGAAACTCGCTCTGGAATATATGGAGAAAATGGGCATCAAAAACACCCAGTTTATCATATCCCGTCATCTCGACAAGGAGCATCCGCACTGCCACATCGTATATAACCGAGTGGACAATGACGGCAAATGCGTAAGCGACAGTTTCGAGTATTACCGCAACAACGAAATCTGCGACGAGATGAAAAAGAAGTATGGTCTGACCTACGGATTGAACAAAGACCAAGTGAAAACTGAGCGACTTAAAGGACGCGCGAAGACCCGTCAGGAGATTTATCTCGCCGTTCAAGCCGCCAAGAAATCGGCGAAAGACTGGACAACTTTTCAGCGAGAACTCGCTCAGAGAGGTGTCACGGTAAGAAAGAAATTCCGGCGCGGCACTACCGAAGTCGATGGACTTTCCTTCATCAAGGATGGTCAGAAGTTCAAGGCTTCGCAGGTTGACCGAGACGGCAGATGTTCCTACGACACTATCTGCCAGGCTCTCGACCGGAACAAGAATCGACAGTCGCAACCTGCATCGCCGGCACCGAAAGCGATGCGACAGCAGCCTAAACAGGAACCGAGTGCAGTCAGCAAAGTGCTTGAAGCCGGAGCCGACCTTACCGAAGGAATCGGCACTGCAATCGGTGGTCTCTTCCAAGTCGGGCCTGCCTACGACCCGGAAGAAGAGGCATTCATCAACGAGATGAAACGCCGCCAAAAGAGAAAAAGAGGCAGAAGTGTGTAATTTCAAAAACAGAAAAGCATGAAAGAAAATCTTGAAAACATCCCGGAGAATATTCTCCAAAACATCGCTGAAGACCTCAGCAACATCAGCGGTACCTGTACCGAAATCAAAGAGTCGCAGCTCAACTGCGCCACCGCCGACGACCTGAACAATATGGGTACAACCATAACGTCAGCCGTCACCGAGAAAGTCGATGAGATGCAGACATCCATCGAAACCCAGACGCAGACGGTCAGCGAAATAGGAAGTAATCTGACAACCGAAGTCAACGACCTGAAGACCGAAATCACCAATAGAATTGATGACTTCACCGCCAATCCGCCGGTGCAGAAGATTGAAAAGACAATCCGCATCGCCCCGGAATCATGGCAGGTCTATCTCGCCATGTTCATCGCGGTATTCACGTTCATCTTCTTTGGCGCAACCACGATATGGCAGGAATCTCGCATCGAGAAGGCCCGAATCTCTGACATCAAATATCACTACATCCTGATGCACGGAGGAGTCAACTCCGAAGGACTTGACAGCATTCAGAGCTGGTTCCGCGACCCCGAGCGCGTCAAGCAAATTGAAGAAGAGGTGAAGCAGTATGAAGACCGTGTACAGGAAACCGCCCGTGCCCTCGACCAGAAGCAGCGTCTCGAAGAAAAAATCAACGAACTCAATTCAAAAACAAATCCCAAATCCAACAGAAAATGAAAACATCCAACAACCTCAACCAACTTCTCTCCCGTGTGAAAACCATCTTCGGCCGCAAGGCTACCTCGGCAGCCAACACCCCGCTTGAAGCGGAGCCGCCCACCGGCATCGCCTCCGTAAGCGACTCTCGACTGAAAGCTGCACTCGCCGACATCGAGAAATATCTCACCGACAATTACGGCACTCCAGTAGCCAAACTACGCTATCAGGACTACACCAACGGTGCCAGTCTAACCTCAGATGACGCGACCTTTGCAGTATCGCTCGTCATCCTGACAGCCACGAACGGAGCCGTCCATCTCCCCGACAACGTGTTGCTGCTCGGTGGAGTCACCTCGACCAACGATGTAGAATGGCTCGCCGCCGAGCTGAAAAAGTTTACCAAATTCCTCATGCAGCTCTGTCCCAAGCACCGCATCCAGCACCTCGCCCTCGCCTTCTCCAAAGAAAAGTCTGACAACCCGGCCATCGTCAAAGTTAACGGTCTGCCGCTTGCGCAGCAAGAACCCGACGTAACCTGCATCCGCCTCTATTAATTCCTGCCCCATCCCAACGCCCCGACTTATCGACGAAGTCGCTTTGCTCCACAAAGAACATCGCCCTCGTCAAAAAGCCTGGGCGTTTTATGTTTCTCAGCATATTTCATTGCTATGTCGGAAAAATTGGTTAACTTTGCAAATAACATCAATGAATTATCACATGTCAGCAAACAATATAGCTACCCAAACAGAACGAATAAATAGGCTAAAAGTAGTTTTAGTTGAGCAAAATCGAACAGGAAAATGGCTCGCAGAGCAATTAGGCAAGAACGAAGCGACTGTTTCCAGATGGTGCTCCAATTCGGCCCAGCCATCTTTGGAAATGCTTATTAAAATTGCAGCGATATTGAATGTTGATCCTCGTGAACTTATAACCGGCAAGCAATGAATCAGGCTCAATATAATAAACTGTTCTCATTCCTTTGGAACATCGCTAATGACGTCCTCGTCCACGCCTTCAATAAGGGCGACTACAAGGACATCATTATGCCTATGTTGGTGTTGCGCCGCATCGACGTGCTGCTTGAACCGACCAAGCAGAAAGTTCTTGATCGCAAGGCGCAACTCGATAAATACGGCATTGCCAATCAAGACCAGACATTGTGCATGGAGAGCTGTTTTCCGTTCTACAATGTTTCGCAGTTCACTCTCAAAACACTTATAAACGAGACCGACCCGCAGCGTCTCAAACAGAATTTCATCGACTATATCAACGGTTATAGCGAGGACGTTGTCGATATTTTGGATAAGCTGAGACTGCGCACTCAGATTGATTTCCTCACCGAAACCGGGCGTCTCGGTTCGCTTATTCAAAAGTTTACTGACTCCAATATCAATCTTTCCATCAAGCCGGTGGTCGATGACGAGGGCAACGAAATTCTTCCGGCCCTCGACAACCACACTATGGGTACAATCTTTGAGGAACTGCTGCGCAAGTTCAACGAAGAAAACAACGTCACTGAGGCCGGAGAACACTTTACGCCTCGCGACTATGTGAAACTGCTTGCCGACCTCGCCGTGCTCCCCGTGAAGCACAATCTCTCGGACGGCACTCCATACGGCATTTACGATGGCGCCTGTGGCACCGGCGGCATACTCTCCATTGCGCAGGAGCGCATCAACGAGTTCTTCCCAAAATCGAACATAAGTCTTTACGGCCAGGAGATACAGGCCAACACCTTTGCAACCTGCAAAGCCGACATGATGATTTCGGGAGTGTTGCCGCGCACCGGCTATACGCTCCACGGCAATGTGCGCAAATTTATCGCTTTCGGTTCTACCATCAGCGATGACGGTCATCCCGGCGAGACATACGATTTCTGTATCTCAAATCCACCATTCGGCACTCCGTGGAAAGAGGATTTGCACAAAAAAGGACTGACCGACAAGGAAAAAAAGAAATTCAACGACGCTCGGTTCAACCTCGAATATGACGGCGACGGCGAGTTCTCCTTCATCCCCGACATCGGCGACTGCCAGATGCTTTTCCTCGCCAACAATGTAAGCCGTATGAAGGACACGCCGCTCGGCACTCGCATTGTCGAGATACATAACGGCTCGTCGCTGTTCACAGGCAAGGCCGGAGGGGGCGAGAGCAATCTGCGCCGTTATATCATCGAGAACGACCTGCTCGAAGCGATCATTGCGCTGCCTGAGAAGATGTTCTACAACACCGGCATTGGCACCTACGTTTGGATTGTAACCAACCGTAAGGCTCCAAACCGCCGCGGTAAGGTGCAACTCATCAACGCCACAGGGTTCAAATCGCCGTTGCGCAAGAACCTCGGCGAGAAAAACTGCGAGCTGTCGGATGCCGACCGCGCCCGCATCCTCGAACTGTTAATGAACTTTGAGGAAACTCCCGAAAGCAAAATCTTCGATAACGAAGAATTTGGCTACTGGGAAGTGCCCGTGCTTCGCCCCAAACGTGACAAAGAGGGCAATCTCGTGTATAAGAAAGCCAAGAAAGGAAAAGAACCTGAAATAGAGTATGCTCGAAACCGCAACGAAAGCGAGCGCGTTCCGCTCACATATCCCGGTGGCGTCGAGGCTTTCTTCGAGAACGAAGTTGCGCCATACGACTCCGAGGCCCGCTTCGGCGAGCCTATACTCGGCTATGAGCTGTCGTTTACAAAGTATTTCTATCAACCCGTAGAGCTGCGACCGCTCGCCGACATCCGCGCCGACATCCGCGAAATCGAAGCACGTACCGCCGGTATGCTCAACCAAATTCTCGACTGAGGTATGGAACGCTACGAGTCATATAAACCGAGCGGCATTTCATGGATTGGTGAAATACCGAGCCATTGGGAGGATAGAAAGATAAAATATTGTTTTTCCGAACGTTCTCTAAAAGGATTTCCTAACGAGCCAATGCTTTGTGCCACACAGTCACAAGGCGTTATTCCTCAATCATTATACTCAAATCGCGTCGTAGTAGTCAACAAAGATTTTGACAAACAAAAACTTGTTAAAGTTGGCGACTTCGTTATTTCTTTACGTTCATTTGAGGGCGGAATTGAATATGCTTATTATCAAGGCATAATCAGTGCTGCATATACTATTCTGACTCCTCGCGAATCAGATTATGCAGAATATTACAAATACTTATTTAAGTGTTATAATTTCATTCAACTTCTTCAGACCTGCGTAACCGGCATTCGTGAGGGCCAAAATATTAACTATCCACTCCTAAGTAAACAAAACCTTCCCATTCCGCCGCTCGACGAGCAGAAAAAAATCGTCGAATATCTTTCAACTAAAACTTCACAGATAGATGCGCAACAGAGAGAGAGAGAGAGAGAGTTACGGCTGCTTGACGAACTGAAACAAGCCGAAATTGCCAACGTCGTCACACGCGGTCTGAACCCCGATTTGCCGATGAAAGACAGCGGCATACCCTGGATTGGACAAATCCCAGCTCATTGGGAAACCGTTCGCATCAAATATCTTTTCAATGAAGTAGATGATAAGAATACTGATTTAACATTTCAACTGCTTACATTCAGCCGCAAAAAAGGTGTGATTCCATTTTCTGACGCAAACGAGAAAGCTCCAAGTGCGTCTGATTTATCTAAATATAAAATTATTCGTGCCGGGCAGTTGCTTGAAAATCGTATGCAAGCATGGAGTGGTATGTTTGCTAAATCAGAACTTGACGGATGTGTTTCGCCTGATTATAGTGTTTTCTCTCCTGCGTCCGAAGATATTTGTGTAGATTTCTTTGCACATCTATTTAGAACTAACAACTATATTGCTCACTGGGCTAACTTATCACGCGGCGTTGGTGACGGATTTAACCGTCTTTATACTCCGCAATTCCATAGTGTATTTGCAATCGTACCACCCCTCGCTGAACAAAAAGCTATCGTCGAGTATATCCAACAGAAGAACTCGGCTATCGACGAGATGATTGCCAACCTCCGCGCTGAGATTGACTTCCTCACCGAATACAAACAGCGCCTTATTGCCGATGTGGTGACAGGGCAGATAAAAGTAGACTGAACTATGGCAAACAATAATATCAGTGTAAACAAGCAGACGGTCATTGACCTTCTAAAAAGTGGCAAAGAACATCGGTTCTTAATTCCTGAATATCAGCGCCCCTATGCCTGGGGTTACGATGAAGTCACCACCTTGTTTGATGACATCTGGGAATTCTCGCTTGAAAGACTTACCCCGGAGGGCGCAAAAACATACTTTCTCGGTAGTATTGTATCATTTGAAAACGAACAAGGAGAAAAGGAGATAATCGACGGGCAACAACGTATTACCTCTTTATTCCTTTTGCTTCGTGCGGTATATCATAAACTGGAAACCGCAGAAGACAAAGACAAAGGTATATTAAACTACATAGATAAAATTGGCCCTGCCATCTGGCTTGAAGACGAAGTTACAGGAGAAGTTGATAAAACACAGATTCTACTTCGTTCAGACGTTGCCACCGATCATGGCAATGAAATTCTACGCAATATTCTTGAAACCGGTCAAGCCGACAAAAACGCAACAGATAATTACTCGCGTAACTTTAACAAATTCATAGAATTATACGAACAGAAGGCCGTCAACTCTACGACAATGATAAATTTTGTCATTGCCCTCTTGAATTATTCTATTCTTCTTCCTATCTCAGCAGATAGCCAGGACACCGCTCTGACAATCTTCTCTACTCTCAACAACAGAGGCTTGCCTCTGTCAGACGCCGACATCTTCAAGTCTGTTTTATATAAGCAACTCAACGCTCAGGAGAAACCGCTTTTTGCAAAAAAATGGCGAGACCTCGAAGAAGACGCATCAAATTACGGCGAAAGTCTCCAATCGCTATTCAACTATCACATGTTTTATCTTCGCGCACAGGAAGGCGATGTAAAAAATACGACTCCAGGTGTGAGAAAATATTACATGGAGAAGAAGAAGAATCGACTAAATGTTGAAATCCTCGATGAGCTTACTGAAAGTCTTAATCTTTGGAAAGTAGTGCGAAAGCATGAATCCATCTCCGATGAGCCATGGAGCGATAATGTGGAAATCCTCCAAGTTCTTGACACACTGAAGGATTACAATAATGAATACTGGAAATATCCTACGTTGATTTATTATAATCAACACAAAAAGAATCCCAACTTTGAGGCTCTTTTCCTCAAATTTCTACGTAAGCTATGCGTTATGTTGCTGACACGATATCTGGAGTCGCCAACAATCAATGCTATCAAGAGCGACATATTCAAACTGGATGCTGCCATAATAGGAAATCCCGAGCCGGTATTTGAAGCAGGATTCAAGACTGCGGCTCCGGCAGAGGGTCCCAATCCTCTTATCGTGACGCCGCCGAGAACGATGGTGCGCATGCTTCTTGATATTATAGCTTATGATGACCCGGAGCAATCGATGCTCCTTCCCGATAAGTGGGAGATAGAGCATATTTTTCCTCAGAAGTGGGACAACTCTTTCTTTAATCTCGGCATGGAAGAAGAAGATGTCAAGGTTCTGCTTGAACACCTCGGCAATAAGCTGCCTCTTGAAAAATCGCTGAATATCAAAGCCAGCAATGGCTATTTTGACAAGAAAAAAGATCAGTATAAGGACTCTAAAATCGTAATTACAAGAGATTTCGGCAATTCAGCTCGTCCCAATTGGTTGCCTACTGATATTGATGGACGCGATAAGGAATTGAGCGATAGACTTACGTCACTTTTTGATAGATGGGTCGCCGATTATGAACCTCAACCTACAGAACCCGACAAGCCTGTTCCTACTCCCGAACAGGAAGAGATGTTACGAAAACTCCGTGAAGCCGGACTAATTTGAAGATTATGGATATCACTGAAAAAGGGCTTGAAGATATTATCGTTGACTATCTGCGCGATGTCAACGGCTACAATCAGGGCAGCAGCTCGGAATATAATAAAACATACGCCTTGCTTCCTGACCGTGTGGAGGCGTTTATCCGCCGCACCCAGCCCGAAAAGGCCGAGGAATTGCGGGTATTTGACACCGCGTCGGAGCGCAACAAGTTTTTCGCACGGCTTCGCGATGAAATCACAAAGCGCGGCGTTACCGACGTGTTGCGCCGTGGCTTCCGATATATTACTCTCCACTTCGACCTATATTATGTTTTGCCGAGCGAGCTTAATCCCACGGCAAAACAGCTTTACGAGGCCAACGATTTTACCGTTATCCGTCAGCTGCATTACAGCCCCACGGACACTATGCTGTCGATTGATGTTGCATTGTTTATCAACGGTCTGCCGGTGGTGACTATGGAACTGAAAAACCACTTTACAGGTCAGACCATTGAGAACGCCAAAGCGCAGTATCAGAATGACCGCGACCCGAAAGACCTGCTTTTCAAGCCCAAGCGGTGCGCCGTGCATCTCGCCGTCGACGATACCGACGTGGCGATGTGCTCGATGTTGGCCGGAAAAAGCAGTTGGTTCCTGCCGTTCAACAAAGGTAACAACGGCGGCAAGGGAAACCCTGTCAATCCCAACGGCCTGAAAACCGCCTATCTTTGGGAGGAAGTGCTGACTAAACAGAGCCTCAGCAACATTATCGAGGACTTCGCACAGGTCATCGAGGAGAAGGACGAGAAGACCGGCAAGACCAAGACTAAGGTCATTTGGCCTCGCTATCATCAGCTCGAAGTAGTGCGCCGACTTCTCAAGGAAACCAAAGAAAAAGGCGTCGGCAACCGCTTCCTTATTCAGCACTCCGCCGGGTCGGGCAAATCAAACTCTATAACGTGGCTCGCATATCAGCTCGTCGGGCTGTTGAAAGACAATCAGCCGGTGGTCGACAGCGTCATTGTCGTTACCGACCGCGTCAACCTCGACAAACAGATACGCGACAACATACGCTCGTTCCAAAAACTCTCTAACGTTGTGGCCTGGGCCGACAGCAGTGACACTCTCGCCACTGCATTGAAGGGGGGCAAGAAGATAATCATCACCATTGTTCATAAATTCCCGTTCATTCTCGATGCCATCGGCTCGACACTGAAAAACAGCCGCTTCGCCATTATCATCGACGAGGCCCACAGCTCGCAGAACGGCTCAATGTCGGCGAAAATGAACATCGGTGTCAGCGGCAATGCCTCCGACGATGACGAAGACCTCGAAGACAAGATAGCCAAGATAGTTGCCGGGCGCAAGATGGCCGCCAACGCCAACTATTACGCTTTCACGGCCACGCCCAAGAATAAGACCCTCGAAATGTTCGGCACTCCGCTGCCGCCCGACGCCGAGGGCAACGTCCGGCACGTGCCGTTCCATGTCTATTCGATGAAGCAAGCCATCGAGGAGGGCTTTATCATGAATGTGTTGCAGAACTACACGCCATATCAGAGCTATTACAAGGTTGTCCGCGCCATCGAAGAAGACCCGGAATTTGACAAGAAACAGGCGTCGGCAAAAATCCGCGCATGGGTCGAGGCCCAGCCCGAAACCATCGAGCAAAAGGCTCGCATCATCGTTGAGCACTTCCACGAGAATGTGATCAACAAAGGCAAGGTTGGAGGCCAGGCCCGCGCTATGGTCGTTACGTCGAGCATTATCCGAGCCATTGAAATGTATTACGCCATCTCGGAGAAGTTGCGTCAGCGCAACAGTCCGTTCAAAGCGATAGTCGCTTTCTCCGGCGAAAAGGAATACAATGGCCGTCAGGTAAACGAAGCCTCCGTAAACGGTTTCCCCTCGTCGGAAATCGAGGCGCGTATGGGGCAAGACCCTTACCGCATCCTCATTGTCGCCGACAAGTTCCAGACCGGCTACGACCAACCTTTGCTCCATACTATGTATGTCGACAAGGTGTTGAGCGACGTTAAAGCCGTTCAGACGCTTTCACGCCTCAATCGTTGCCACCCGAAGAAACGTGACACTTTCGTTCTCGACTTCGCGGGCAACACTCAACTTGTGGCCGAAGCCTTCCAAAAATACTATAAGGCTACCAATCTTAACCGCGAGACCGACCCAAACAAGCTCAACGACCTGCTCGCCAAGATTGAGGAATACAACGTCTTCACGATGGACGAGGTGGAGGAAATCAACCGCATCTATCTGTCGGAGCAAGACCGCGCTTTGCTCGACCCGATACTCGATGAAGCGGTGGAACGCTTCAAAGAGCTTGACGATGACGGCAAAATCGACTGCAAGAGCGCAATTAAAGGCTATAACCGAATATATCCTTTCCTCGCAGCCGTCATTCCCCAAAGCTCTCCCTACTGGGAGAAGATGTATATTTACCTGCATCTTCTCGCAGCCAAACTTCCGCGCATCCCTCGCGAGGACTGGACAGAGGGCTTGATTGACGCTATCGACTTCGACCAATACCGTTCAATCAAGCAAGCCGAGGCTCAGTTCCAAATGGAGAACGAAGATACCGGCATTGAGCCTGTGCCTGTCGGCGGTGGCGGCTCGACCTCCGACCCCGACTTCGATAAACTCTCGAATATTTTAGAGGAATTCAATGCCACCTTCGGCGGCATCGAATGGGAGCACCCGGAGGAAGCCATCGAGCAGATCCGCCAGTTGCCGGAACGTCTCGCAGCCAACGAAAATTTCTCAAATGCTGTTCGTCGGAGCGACGAGCAAAACGCCGAGATAGAGTCGAACAACGCTCTGTTCCAAATCGTCGTAGACTTGCTCAGCGAGAAAACGGAGTTTGCCCGCAACTATCTCGACAATCCGCAGTTCCAAGCGTTTATAAATCAGCGCGTATTTAATCAGGCCTACGCTCAGGCTCAAAGAAGTTATCCCATTATTGACGACTTCGGCTCATCAATGATGGCAGCCGAACCGTAAAAGCATCATGAATATCGTTTATTTAATTGGCAACGGATTTGATATCAATATTGGGTTAAAAACTCGGTATAAAGATTTTTATGACTATTATCTTGCGCTTGACTCATCTGGAGATAATGGACATATAAAGAGGCTAAAATCGCATCTTAAAGAAAACCTTAGTTCGGATGACAAATATTGGTCTGATCTGGAGATTGCGTTAGGAAATTACACCACCAATTTCACATCGCTTGAAGAGCTTGAATGGGCTTATAACGATATTAATGATCGGTTTAGAGAATTTATACAAGCTGTTGACGAAGAAAAATTAGATACATCAAAGTTCAATATAGAAAAACTAAAGGAAAGCCTTGCCCATCCAGAGAACTGCTTTTGCGAGGCAGAAAAAATGCTTCTTAGAGAGTTTTATGCACATTGGACAAATTCTGATTGTGATGTCAGGATAATATCCTTTAACTATACAAGTACTATTGAGCAACTCTTGAGCTATCAAGGGAATTCACTTAGATTAGGCATATGGCCATTGAATACCAACTGTAAGGTGAGCCTTTCCAAAATCATTCATATACATGGCAAAAGCGATGTCCCGTTGATTGGATTAAATGACAAATCACAAATTGCTAATCCAAAACTGAGAGAAATAGTTGAAGTTCAAGAGTACTTATTAAAGCCTCTGCTAAATCAAATGCAGGGACACCGTATTGATACGAATACGATGCAAGACATCAAGAACGCTGATGTTCTTTGTGTATTTGGTCTGTCTCTTGGTCGAACTGATGCAATTTGGTGGAATGCAATAGCGCAGGCCCTCCTTTCAAAAGAAACAAGACTGATTTTTTATGCTTTTGATGATGAAGTCCCTTCATACCGCCCTCAGTTAATCAATCGTATGAAACGTCATTGGAAGGAGACTTTTTTAGAAGCTACGACTCTTACGGAAGAAGAAAAGAAACGAATACATGACAAAATATTTGTCATAAATCGCCCAACAGTTTTTGACATCCGCTTATAAGGTTTTAAAAGATGAGCGAATTTGACGAGTATATAGTCCATGGTGAACCGGGGCAGAAGGAGAAGGCTGATGCGTGGCAAACGGCTATTGGACTTCAGGATGTGGATGGGCTGAAAGTTTCAGCTTATCTGCTTGATACTGCGCGTCAGCATATTGAAGGAGACATATCCATTGATGATGCTCGTGAACGCATCAAGGCTTATTATGAGACTAAATCCGGACATGATGCCGTGGATGAGGAGGGCGACAAGGTTTCCGCCAACATCGCTAAGATTATCATGGAGCCGTCTTTCGCATTTTCGCTTATCGGACTGACTTCTATCCATCGGCGCATATTTGAGGATTATTTCAAGTTCGCCGGTCAATTCAGAACAGTGGAGCTAACGAAAAAGGAATGGGTATTGGGAGGTGAGGCTTCTGTTGCATATCAGCCCTCTATCGACCTTAGACAAGCTATTGAGCACGATTTGGCCAAGGAAAAGGAATATGATTATGCCGACAAACCTATTTCGGAAGTGATTCAACATTTAGCCAGATTTACAGCTGATTTGTGGCAGATACATCCTTTCCGTGAGGGCAATACCCGCACAACTGCCGTTTTCCTTATAAAGTACCTCCGTTCAATGGGCATTCCGGCAACCAACGATATGTTCAAGGAACATTCATGGTATTTCCGCAATGCTCTCGTCCGTGCCTCATATAAAGGACTGAATATCTCGCCTACCACAGAATTTGTGGAGCGATTCCTGTGCAATGTTATTCTCGGCGAAAAGAATGAGCTTCGCAACCGCGATATGCTTGTTGGTGCTTCGCTACCTAAGACCATGCCCCAAAGTATCACGACTCCCAATCCAAAGTCTCAAATTGATACTTTGAACTGCACTTTGGAAGAGTTAGCCGTACTAAAGACTATCGAGAATAATCCCAAAATCACCCAGACTGATATTGCCAAATCCATAAAGAAATCGGCATCCACGGTCAAACGTATCACCTCAGTTCTAGTCGAAAAAGGCATCCTCATCCGCCGCAACGGTCGTCGCAACGGCTGGTGGGAGATTCAAACATAAAAAGTACATTTGTAGTGATGGATATAAATTTTGACATACAGATAGAGGAGGCACTGAAGGCATATTTGGCTTCGGGAGTCGAGGATCAGGTAGACTATCAGAAGTTCTACCTCTATTCCATCGTGACCCATTCCACGGCGATTGAGGGCTCTACTGTCACCGAAATAGAAAACCAGCTTCTTTTCGATGAGGGAATTGCCGCAAAAGGAAGATCACTGACCGAGCAGATGATGAATGTCGACCTGAAGGACGCTTATCTTTATGCTTTCAAGTTAGCGACTGATAATCCTACATATACGCCTCAATTATTGCAACAACTGTCAGCCCTCGTTATGCGCCGTACCGGAAGCGAATACTCTACTATTGCCGGACATTTCGATTCATCGAAGGGAGAGTTCCGTCTATGTAATGTCAGTGCAGGCATCGGCGGAAGGAGTTATCTCGCATATAATAAGGTTCCTCGCGCCGTGGACGATTTTTGCAGGTGGCTCAATGAAGAAATTACTAAAGCGGATAGAACCAATATTGCGGCATGTTATCGTCTTAGTTTTGAAGCCCATTTCCGGCTGGTAACCATTCATCCGTGGGTTGACGGCAATGGTCGAACAACCCGACTGGTGATGAATATGATTCAACGGCAGTTAGGGCTTGTTCCTTCCATCGTCAGAAAGGAAGACAAAGGAGAATATATCCAGTCACTCGTCGACAGCCGTGAGAATGACGATTCGACAATCGCACAGGATGTCATGCTCCGTCACCATATCGCGAATATCAACCGCCGAATTTTGCAGTATCAAGAAAATGACACTGTAAATGCCCAAAGTGACACTGTAAATGTTACCGCAAACTCAAATAATGACACTGTAAAAGGACTAAAGAAATCCTTGCAAAAAGTTTATACGGTCATTCTAAACAATCCGGAGATTACACATTCTGAAATAATGGAGACTCTTCATATTTCAGAATCCACAGCTAAACGAGCAACCAGAGACCTTAAAAAACTTGGCTACATTGCAAGGGAGGGATCTGACAAAACCGGGCGATGGATTATTCTGAAATAACACCAGCCATCAAGTAACTTTGTCGGCATAGTAACACTGTAGTAACACGGTATAAAGGTCATTGGACAGAGTGATAAGTGACTATGATAAGTTCATTATTCATCGCTCAACATATCATATAATAAATATTTTTACTATCTTTGCGGTATCATAAGATATATTGAGTATGGCAAAGAACACCATGGGGACTAAGTTGCCTCGGAAACTGGAGCAGAAAATGGCTCTTATGGGTGAGCAGATTAAGCTCGCCCGGCTGCGTCGTAATCTCTCGATTGCGCAGGTTGCTGAACGTGCCACCTGTTCGCCTCTCACTGTGAACCGCATTGAGAAAGGCTCCCCCACGGTCTCCATAGGCATCTATGCCCGTGTTCTTTATGCCTTGCAACTTGATGACGATCTTCTTTTGATAGCCAAAGAAGATACCCTCGGACGCAATTTGCAGGACTTGAGTCTGAAACATCGCCAGCGCGCATCTAAAAAGGAATAAGCTATGAAGAAACTATTTGTTTATGCAGACTTTGACTGGCTGGAGACGCCTCAGTTGATTGGCGAGCTTTCCTGTGACTCGGTGCGCGGCAGTGAGACATACGGTTTTTCGTATGATAAAGAGTGGCTTGCCAAATATGGTGATGTTTTTCTCAGTGAGGATTTGCAGAATTATACCGGCATCCAATACACTCGACCGGAGCGCGATATTTTCGCTTGTTTCTCGGATGCTCTACCCGACCGCTGGGGCCGCACATTGCTGAACCGTCGGGAGCAAATTGCAGCCGCCGATGAGAAGAGAGCCGTGCGCAGACTGACTTCCTTCGATTATCTGATGGGAATTGATGATGCTTCGCGCATGGGCGGTTTCCGATTTGCCGAAACTCCCGGAGGAAAGTTCATTAACTGTGAGGAAAGTCTCCGTGTGCCACCGTTGGCGAATGTCCGAGAACTGATGCGGGCGGCGCATGAGATTGAAATTAGCGAGGAGAAACATCTGTTGCCGTCAAAGAAATGGTTGGCGCAGTTGTTACACCCCGGAACGTCCCTCGGAGGTGCCAGACCGAAGGCATCTGTCATTGATGAAGAAGGCAGTTTGACTGTTGCCAAATTCCCCTCGCGCAAGGATGATTACGATGTTGCCCAGTGGGAGCATTTCTGTCATGTAATGGGACGCAAAGCCGGACTGAATGTTGCCGAGACACGGACTATCGATGGCGAAGATTATCACATTCTCCTCTCAAAGCGTTTCGACAGAAACAGCGGCGGCAGACGAATACATTTCGCCTCCGCATTGACTTTGCTTGGATTGACCGACGGCGACAACGCATCAACCGGCTACGGCTACACCGACATAGTGGATTTCATAGTTCAGCACGGAAGCAATGTCGAGCAAAACTTGGAGGAACTATATCGCCGTGTGGCATTCTACATAATTGTCGGCAGCTCCGACGACCACTTCCGCAATCACGGATTTCTCCTGACACGCAAAGGCTGGGAACTCTCTCCAGCCTATGACATAAACCCGACTCTCGCCGATAATCAAAGCCTGCTGATTAACCGCTCCACAAGCGAATCCGACCTCAATATCCTATTGGCATCCGCCGGAGAATATATGCTTTCATCCGACAAAGCAGAGAGCATAATCACCGAGGTAAAAGCAGCCATGAAGCCATGGCGCACAGAAGCCCGCAGACTCGGACTGCCACAGCGCGACATAGACATGTTCGCGCCCCGATTTGACAAATGGATTGAATAGCCTGTAATGATATACATCGGTTCAAATCATATCGCCAGTGCATTAGGATGAACTTTACATATACCAATTTTACCACTCTCCATCAATTCCGAAATCCGCAATAAAGCGCAATAAATTTGGTCGTATGGGACTTTATGTCTAATTTTGTAAATATCATTCTGCGGAGTGTTATACTAATATGTTAGACATAAATATCATTATGGTGACATTTACGAACAAATCATTGGCTACGCCTGATGTAATCAGGAATCTCGGCATGAGGTTTCGTGATTACAGGTTGCGGTTGCGCATGACCCGTAAGGAGGTTTCCGAAGCGGCATCTATCGGCATGACCACACTCTATAGGTTTGAGTCCGGCAATATGACCGACATTTCATTCAGTACTCTTCTGAGACTATTAAAGACAATTGGGCTTGGAGAGAACTGGGATGCACTGCTGCCCGAATTGCCCGAATCACCTTATATGTATAAGGACAATGAGAAAAAGGCACAACGTGTTCGCCATTCCGCGAAAAAATAATTACGGGCATGAAATACTTGAAAGTCAATCTATGGGGGCAGGAAATCGGACGGCTCGTGTGGGACTCAGCCACGAGACGTACATATTTTACATATAACCCTGAGCTGAAAGACAGGATTCCTGACATTGCTCCGCTAATTTCTCCTGCGAAGAACCGGAACTTTCTTTTGCCTATATATGGGGATGATCGGCCTATTTACCAGGGGCTTCCTCCGTTTATAGCTAATTCGTTGCCGGATTCCTGGGGTAACACTCTATTTGACAAATGGGTTAAGGACAATAAAATACCACGCAATAAAGTTACGCCACTGTATAAACTGATGTTCATTGGCACACGAGGTATGGGAGCTTTGGAATATGAGCCTTACGCTGTAGACCTTACCCATACTCGCACAATCGACATCAAATCGCTATACGATATTTCTCTCAAAATTCTTGAAGACCGAGACAACATCGTACTGAATGCCAACGAGGAACTGACGTTGCAGGCATTGCTTGCCGTGGGTACGTCAGCCGGAGGTCGCCAGATGAAGGCGATTATCGCCATTGACAACACGACCGGAGAAATCCGGTCGGGTCAGACAGATGGACTTGACGGTTATGAATATTATATCTTGAAGTTTGGTGACAAATCCATGCCTATTGCCGAAATTGAAACTGCATATTACAACATGGCAGTTGCAGCCGGAATCGAAATGGAGGAATGTCGGTTATTGCCCATAGACGGCATCAATCATTTTCTCACCAAACGTTTCGATAGGAAAAACGGCCAAAAGGTTCATGTTCAGACTTTGGCTGCCATAAACCCCGAGGCACGAAGCTATGAAGACCTCGTTGCGACCTGTCGCGAACTGTCAATCTCCGAGTCTGAGATTGAGCAGCTCTTCGCACGGATGGTTTTTAATGTCATGGCCAACAATACTGATGACCATAACAAAAACTTCTCATTCCTACTTGAAGAGGATGGGAAATGGCGGATGTCACCGTCATACGATACGACATTTATATTCAACACAAAAGGCACAGGCCCCAATATCGAGCGTAGATTGAGTATTGGAGGAGAAATAAGTGAGATTTCCAAGACAGACCTACTCGATTTTGCAAAACAGCATGATATAAAGAATGCCAACGCAATCATAAACCGTGTAGCAGAGGTAATTTCAAAATTCGGCGAATACGCCGAGCGGTGCCATATCACTCAACCATGGCGTGGTATAATCCAAAAGACACTGGACGACAATCTTATCGCTTTCGGTTATATCTCCAAAGACGATGGTATCGAAAAATCCATGTGCGATATGCACGGAAGAACTATCACTGATTTTTCGGTATCAGTCAATTCCAAAGGGCATTATGAAGTAGTTGTAATAATTGACGGACAGCGTCATCGACGATCCGTCAGACCCAATATGAACCTCTATACCGACCTGACAAAACAGGACATTTATAATCTTCCAGCCGATGAGAAAATCCGATTGGCTGAAATCCTGTTCCCTCCGAAATAGAGCCTATCGGCTCAAATCCGGCTAAAACATTGGGGAAATCGGCTCAATCTGAGATAAATTCTCGTGGATTTAGCTTCAATTTGAGCCGATAATCAGGATAGAATCCCTTTCTGAATATGACTGAGGCAAACATATAGAAAGAGTAAAAAACATTGGATTTGTACGCGCATCTGTATGGCGCGAAAAGTTAAAGATGTTATATTCCTTTGATAATCGGAGCATTATCACTATCTTTGCACTAAGTCACTGTTGTCAGTTTGGCAAATGCAGCTTGTAAGAAATTAAGTAACAGACGGTTAACTACTTACAAACGTAGAAAAATTCACGTCACTTGTACGGATTGGATTTATACCTATCTGTATATCAACAAATTAACCGCTTCTGCATCGGCAAGTAACCTATCGACGCGAGTTCGGGGTAATAATCCACAATCAGACAACGACATATTGATACGCAAAATCGGGCGGCCAAACAATGGTCGCCTGTTTTTCGGGACCTGCGATGGTTATTGCCAGATTACGAGCTGCTCGTTGGATTCAGGCACCTCGTAATCGAAATTGACTTCCGGCTTTGTGGAGAAGAAGCAGTATGCCCCCATTGCCGCGAGCAGGTTCATGATGAAATTGTGGACGCTGCAATGGCGGGAATGCACAAGCTGCGCCACGTTCTTGAGCATGTCGTTGACTGACTCGATGACGCTTCTCTTTCGGAGCATTATCTTGTCGTAGAGCGGCATGAGGCGCTGTTTCATGTTCGAGCGCAGCCCCGTCACGAGATGTACCCCGTTGTCCCACAGATGCCCGAAAAGCGACTACGAGATGTATCCCCTGTCAGCGTACAGCTTGCCGAACGCCCTGTCTGTCAGCGTGTCCATGACTGACTCCTCGCGGTCGTCGACGTTGGCTCGGGTCAGCACGAAGTTCACAAGCTCGCCCTTTTCGTTGCACAGAAGATGCAGCTTGAAGCCGACGTACCATCTCATGGTGCTCTTGCCCTTGGCCGCGATGCCCTTGAATACCTTCATGCTGAACTCACGCCTGTTGTGCATAACCGGGATGCAGGTGCTGTCAACGAAGCTGATGCCCGTGCATTTCCCGAAACAGGCAAGGCGCAGGAACATTGTCAGAGCCTCGAAGCAACGAGGCATGACCTCGACAAAACGGCTGTACGAGAACCGGCGGGGAAACAGATGCCTCCACTGTCCGCACACGCAGGACAAGTAAATTACTAAATATCAATGACATTACCAAAAGAATCGGCAACTTTTTCAAGCTGCCGATTCAACTTTTTCAGGGCGGTACTTATCCCGAACTCGCGCTCTTAGGATGAATTAGAAATTGAGAGAGAGCATCGCCTGGATGCGGTTATCGTGCGACTGGTCGCCGTTATAGTTGACGCGTCGACCGTAAAGATATTCCACTCCGGTCTGTATAAGGCTGTTGATGTTCCAGAATACATTGGCCACGACATACTGGGCATATCTGTATTGCTCTCCCCATGGACTGTCGGTTCCGGCATAGCGGGGGACGTAAGTGCGCACATGGCTGTAGGTGGCAGAGCAGAACACCGACTTCGAGAAGTTATACTGCAGTCCGCCGTATGCACCCCAGGCCTTGATCGGGTTGAGTTTTCCAAGGTCTGTCGCCGAGGGCATCAGATCCATTCCCATGCCGTTAAGGTCTTGAATATAACTCGAGATTCCCTTTCCGTATACAGCTTGATAATAAGCCGTTAGGTTACCGACTATAGGTGTCGAGCCGCTTGCCTTGATACCCCATCCTATCCTATCGACGTTGTGGGCAGTAATCAAGTCGCGGTAATAGAGGTTTCTCAACATTGCAGAGAATCGCAGCCAACCTTTTCCGTTATTCCATGAATACTGGATGTAGGCGGGAATATCGGGCACGCGCTGATTTACAGAGAGGGTTTTCGTAGCCAGCGTAAACGAGTTGGCGGGTTGCTCCACGCCAACGCCGGCTTTCCATTCCTTTTTACGGCCGAATGGCTTCTCATAATACAGAACGGTGTGAGGCAATGCCGTGAAAGCATTCGGGCCCTCATAATCAATTGTCGGAGGAGCCGCCGCCATGTCGCTGAATAGCGAGAATGCGTATCCGGCCGTTATGCCGCGATATTTAAGATACGCCTGAACTATCGACGGAGCATAATTCTCACCCATGAAATTCACCGAGACATAGGCTCCTATCTGGTTGGAGGTACCTGGCAAGGCAACCATATTGACAAATAGGCTCGACTGCTGGGCGCTGATCTGGAACTTCCCGCCGTTGCCTGGCGCTCCATTCATTGGCAGTGCGGAGGTCGTGAAGCAGTTGGGGTCGTCAATGACGTCTCCGAGGTCGTAGCCTGCTGTAACCTTTACCTGACCTCCGATTCCGAGATAGAATTTCCCCTCTTTGCCGAAAATGGCGAATCGAGGCAGTCCGGGAACATTGTAGGCTTGCGGCATGTTCTGGCGTAGCGCCTCGTGCATGCCGAGAGTGTCTCCCTGCACAAACAGGGAGGAAGACACCTTTTCATCATTCCGGGCCGGATGCGACTGGGCTACGACGGGAAGCGCGACCGAGGCTAAGGCCAACGAAAGAATGGTAACTCTTTTCATAGTTTAAGTAGTTTTGTTTATTTTGTCTCTGTTTCTGTTATAGTGTCGATTAATATTGGACGCTGCGGTCAAATATGTCTCGGGTATGAAAACCTCTGCCATACTTTCTGTCGCCTTATAGTGACAGAACAATATAGATATAGAACAATGGTGAGCAAACGTTTGTTGAGCAGGAAAAATTTTTCCTGCAGACTGAACAAAGCTGTCTCTATCCGTGTTGTAAATGCAAACGTAAAACAAAGCGCCGGTACTATCACAGTATTTCACGCTTAATCAAAATCATACTATGGCAAACACAAAGTATTCTCCTGTAGTACAGGAACTCGCCGACCTCATCAAGGAGAACAGCTGGGAAGACAAGTTCGCCCAGGCCTTCGCAAAGGTCAAATCGTACAACATCCCCGGTCTCTCCGACATCGACAGCGTGGAGAAGTATCTCGACTGGCTCGAAGCATACATGCATTGGGTACCGGCTGAGAACCGCGAGGGCACTCACGTATACCAGCATCTCTTCCGCTCCTTCTTCGTGCTTGATCAGGAGCCGCTGAAATCGCTTCAGACCCCGTGTGCCCCGGCCGACAAAATGCCGGAACTCACTCCATTGTCGAAATGGATGGTCGACTACTGCTACGGCATCGGCGACTGGCTTGACAGCCCCGAGTCAATCACTGCCGACAGCGTGAAATCCTTCTACGACAGCGCCGTCTACAACATGGACGAGTATGAGGAGCCGCGTGGTGGCTGGAAGACATTCAACCAGATGTTCGCGCGCCACGTCAAACCCGGTTGGCGTCCCATCGCCGCCATCGATGACGACAAGATCATCGTTCATCCCGCCGACGCCCAGTTCGGTGGCCAATGGGAGATACGCCCCGACACCCACGTGCGTATCAAGGGCCTCGACTGGAAGATCGAGGAACTTCTTCAGGGCAGCCCCTATGCCGACAAGTTCAAAGGAGGCATGTGGTGCCACAGCTTCCTGAGCTGGACCGACTATCATCGTCAGCACGCCCCACTGTCGGGCATCGTTCGCGAGGCTCGTGTCATTCAGGGAGCCTGCTACGTGGACCTGATCGCCGTTCCTTCCAAAGAAAATCCCGCCACCCACGAGGTGGAGGCTTGGAGAGCCACCGCTCCCGACCAGGCAGGTTATGAATTCATGCAGACCCGCGGTCTTATCGTCCTTGAGACCAAGTACGGTTACGTTGCCATCCTGCCGATAGCAATGCCGCAGGTTTCCTCCGTAGTTGTCACCGCAGAAGTGGGCAAAGCCCTGAAGAAAGGCGACGAAATCAGCTACTTCCAGTTTGGCGGTTCCGACATCGTCTACCTCTTCAGCGCGAACATGAACGTATCGATCTCCGCCCATAAGGACACCCACTACAAGGTCGGCACCAAGATCGGAGAAGTGTACCCGGTGGTTGAGCTCTGACATACACTTATAGAATCAAGCATACAAGGGGACGGACTCCACCCAGCCGGGTCGGTCCGGCCCCTTTCCTGTACACACACATAATTTCCGACATTATGACTAAACAAACACCCAGGCCGGCTACACTCAATCCGGCACCATCCGCGTCCGCAGCTCCTCCAAAGGGCAAGGTTGCCGCCATCACCACCATGGGGATGACCATAATGATTGTCACCACTGTGGTGAGTCTACGTGGCCTCGCTTCTCAGGCTGAATTCGGCATCCAGTCGATTTTCTGGTATGTGCTCGCCGCCATTGTTTTCCTCATTCCGTTCTCGCTCGTATGCGCCGAGCTGGCATCGACTTACACCCACTCCGGCGGCCTTTATCGCTGGGTCGCCGAGGCTTTCGGCACCCGCTGGGGCTGGACAGCGATGTATCTCGAATGGCAGTGCCTCGTAATCTGGTTCCCTGCAGTACTCATGTTCGGAGCCGTCTCCCTGGCATATGTATTCTGGCCCGAAACGTTCGACGCCACCCTGTCGTCAAACAAGCTCTATACAATTCTCATAGTGCTCGGTGTCTACTGGTTTGCCACGTTCAACTCATTCCGGGGAATGAGTAAAGCCAATGTCGTCAGCCAGACCGGCGGTCTTTTCGGCACGATAATCCCGGGCGCTATTCTGATTATCCTCGGCATCATCTATCTCTTCCTTGGCGACAAGATTGAACTGGTCACCGATATCAGCTTCTTCCCGGACTTTACTAAAATATCGACGATAGTGTTCGCCGCCTCTATCTTCCTCTTTTTCGGAGGAATGGAAATGAATGCCGTTCACGTACAGTCAATGCGAAATCCGGGCCGCGACTATCCCCGCGCCCTCTTCTTCGCGGCCATTATCATCCTCATCATATTCGTTCTTGGCACTTTGGCAATCGGGCTCGTGACACCCGTCAAAGACATCAACCTGTTGGCTACCCTACTGACTTCATACCATAAGCTCTTCGAGGCAATCCATGTGCCCTGGCTTGGCAATATCATTGCCCTGTTTGTGGCCTACGGTGTCATAGGACAGGTGAGCGTAATTGTCACAGGTCCGTCAACGGGCCTCGTGGCCGTAGGCGAGAGTGGATTCCTTCCACCCTCCCTGCAGAAGAAAAACCGTCATGGAATCAATACTCCTATACTGTGGGTACAGGGAATATTCGTCACGCTTCTTGCATTCGCTCTTGTAGTGCTCCCCAGCGTAGAGTCGGCCTATCAGCTCTTGTCGCAGATGTCGACCGTGCTCTATCTTATCCTATGTGTGATGATCTACATGGCGTTCCTACGTCTACGTCGCACTGAACCCAACGCTCACCGCGGCTTCCGCATTCCCGGCGGAAAGTTTGTGGAATGGCTCATCGGTATCGTCGGCATCGTCGGCATAGTATTCGCATCCGTGCTGAGTTTCTTTCCGCCTTCGCAGATCAACACCGGAAGCCCAACTGTATACGTTACGATCCTCATCGTAGGAGTACTCTTCTTCTTCATACTTCCCCTCGTTGTATATGCACTGCGTCGCCCTAACTGGAAGAACGCCAAATCGGACTTCTATCCCTTTAACTGGCAGATAGAGAACCGAAAACCTTCCGAGGTATCCAAATGGGCTCCCGGCTATACGCCCTCGAAAGCCGAGATAGCCGTCGCCATGAAACGTGACTCAATGGAAGTGGCCGACTGGATTTCCAGCCGTGACGCCCTCTTAGCCACATACCACGATGTAGAAAACCTTAAGCAGGAAGTGGCTGGTCTGGAGTCGAAGGTCGATAACCTTACCAAGGCTGATTCGGCAGAAGGGTCTGACCAGGACCACAGAGGCAGACAATAGGTTGCCTTAGGCAAATCATAGAGTTGTAAATCAAAGATTCCGCCCGGTACGGAGGGAAATCCGTGCCGGGCGGAATTCATTTAAGTCATTACATCCGACACCATGCGCAAAATAAATACCGGAAAAGGAGAAATAACTATACTGACGCTCATAGCTGTATGGTCGATATCACTGGTGGTCGACTTGCCGGGGCTCGCCATTTCGCCGATTATGTCGCAGCTCGACGTTATCTTTCCGCATACCACCCATCTCGAGATCCAGCTGCTGGCCATGTTGCCCAATTTCTGCATTATCCCGTTTATCCTTCTATCGGGCAAACTATCCGTGTCCAAAAGCAGACTGGGGCTCATCAATCTGGGGATGGCTATCTTCATTGCCGGTGGAGTGGCGTGTTTCTTCGCCAAGAGCATTCCGGCGCTCATCATCATAAGCTGCGTCATCGGCGTCGGGTGTGGCCTCGTCATCCCACTGGCCGCAGGTGTGATTGCCGATCTATTCGCTGGTGTGGAGCGCGTAAAACAGATGGGCATAAAGTCGGGTATCGCCAATTTCACGCTTATCTTCACCACTCTCGTGGTCGGTTGGATCGGGACAGGCGACTGGCACCTGCCGTTCATCGTCTATCTGGTGCCTGTGATTCCGCTCTGTCTGTCGCCGTTCCTTACCCGGGAATACATAAGTAAGACGGCTTCGGCCGGCGAACTCAGACCGGAGGCTCCGACACCTGTCGACAACCATCCACATGCCGTCGTCAGGCCGTTGCCCACAGGGACCACAACGACTGACAAACAGGCTGGTCGTCCCACACCTCTTGAGGTGGCTCGAACCTCGCGCAAGTCGGCCATGGCGTGCGTATGGGGAATAATGGGATTCTATTTCGTCATCACCCTTTGCACCATCATCATTACCTACTATCTCCCATTCATAATACAGGACTACAAAATGCCAGACTCAGACACCTCATTGGTGACGTCCGTGTTTTTCCTGTTCATTACTGCTGCGGGTTTTATGCTCTCCTATATGGTGAAGTTGCTAAGGAACCTAACGACATTGGTGAGCATGCTTCTGATGATCGTCGGGTTGTTGCTCATGGCTCTGTTTCATTCTTTATGGATCTATTTAGTAGCGGTTGCAGCTGTCGGGTTCGGCTATGGACTCCTCCAACCGATATTCTACACTAAAGCATCACTTCTCTCACCTACTTCGAAAGAAGCGACCAAAACCATATCCTACATCATGACCGCCAACTATCTTGGCACCGCTGTTACCCCGCTCTTCTTCACGGGCATCCAGAATGCTTTCCACATCCAGGGACACTCCTTCTCTTTCTGGCTTGCACTGGCGTTGATGGCAGTGATTCTGGTTTTCACCATATTGAAGCGCAGATCCTTTGTCTTTTTCATTTCTTTGAAGGAAGCGTAGGCACGTTTATACATCGCTTGAGATACTGTTTCTTTGAGTGTGTCTGAGCGAAGGCTCACTCAAAAAAACAGTATCCGATGCATTGAAAGAGGCTGTGTCAAAAATGGCAACTAATTAGCGCCGTCGGGTGTTTTCATAGAAAACATGACTACTATGAAACGCTTGATACTGATTCTCGGCGCCATACTGCTGGGCAGCATGGCGATGTCGGCGCAGAATTCGCTGCCGGCACCAGGTTCAGGTTCCGTGACAACTCCCGCCGGTGGCGGTGGCTGGGGCGGCAGCTGGGCTCCCGTGGCTCCGCCGCCCACTGGATGGGGCTCACCCTGGGGATACGGCTGGAACGGATACTATGGCTGGAACCCAAACACCACCGTAGTCGTCTCCCCCACATACCAGGACAACGGCAAAGTCAACGTCGTCGGCGTCGGATATGACGACGAGGGAGTATGGCGCACCATCCCCATGGCCGTCCAGTACAACTACAACGGCTCGCAGTACAGCGTCACGGTACTGACGGCCTGGAACCCCTGGACCGACTCCTGGGACACCGGCTTAGACATACCGGCCTTCAACACCTCCTACCGCCTCGACGGCACCAGCTACGACTTCTACGTAGTCCTCTCCACCGGAACATACTACTTCAACCTCTGAAAAGCTGTTAGCTGAGAGACCGTTTGCGACCCACACGTCGCTGCACTCTCAGCTCTTGCTCTTTCTTTTGGGCAATGCGCTCATGCACATAGCGGAGCATCACGAACTTACTCAGAAATTGTAGCCCAGGGTGAAAGTCCAGGCCTTGTTGTGGCCGCTCACGCCGGGTTCCTTCCAGGCATTGCCGAAGCCGCCCATGTAGTGCACTCCCAGGTAGTAATGGTCCAGCAGCTCCAGGCCGGTACCCATCTTCAGGCCCATGGTCGTCTTCTCGTGACGGCAGAAATAGCCGCGATCGAAGTACTCCTCCGGGCTCGGAGCCACCTTCAGGCCAGTGTCGTTGTGGCCCACGCCAAACGACACGTACGGGCCCGCCTCCAGGCTCCACCTCAGCTTCTCGGTTACGTTGAACCGCACCGTGGCCATAATCGGGATGTAGAAACTATAGTATAATGTGTGCCCCACGGCTATCTGCTGGTCGGCTCCCACGCCCGTGATGTGCGTGTAGTTGTTCGAGCGGCTCTGGTAGAAGATGCCCGGCTGCAAGGCAAGCCAGTCGCGAAAGCTGATGTCGGCCACAATGCCGGCGTCGAAGCCTGTGCCCCACGAGTCATGACTGTCATCGTCGAAGTTCTTGCCCCCGGCCGAGACGTTGCTCATGTTCACTCCCACGCGCACGCCCAGGCGGAAGAAATCGTCAGGCTTGGATGTGTCGAAAAACTGGGCCTTTGCCCCAGTGAACCCAAGTGCCGTAAGCACCATCGCTAAGATTACTCGTTTCATACAAAAAGTTTCAGTCCGCAAAAATAGTCATTTTCGCCGATATGTGAAAAATTATAGCTAATTTTGCGCCCAAATAGAGATACGCCCAATTGTCCCCATCCTCAGACCCTGCAAAACAAATGGCTAAAACGAAAGTCTACAACAGCCTGATGGTGAACGCCAAGGACTATGTGATGATCATCATAGGCCTGATACTGTACGCCATCGGCTTCTGCGTGTTCATCCTGCCGCACCACATCGTCATCGGCGGCCTCACGGGCGTCGGCTCCCTGGTGCTCTTCGCCACCAACGGCCTCATTCCGGTGTCGGTGACGATTTATGCCTGCAACATCCTCATGCTCACCTTCGGCTACAGGATACTGGGGCGCACCTTCGTGCTGCGCACCATCTTCGGCGCCACCATCGCGGCCCTCACCATCGGCGTGCTCGAGGGCTACTTCACCTCCCACCCGCCCATCATCACCGACGTGACGATGAGCCTGGTGCTCGGCGCCATCCTCTGCGGCATGGGCGTAGGCACAGTCTTCGTCCACAACGGCTCGTCGGGCGGCACCGACATCGTCGCCGCCCTGGTCAACAAAGTCAGCAACGTCAGCGTAGGGCGCGCCATGATGATCACCGATATGACCATAGTGGCCTCCGGCATCTTTCTACCCTTCGATGGCGACTTCTCCGCACGCCTCGAGGCACGCGTGCCCATGATCATCTACGGCTGGGTAGGCACATTCATCATCTCCTACATGACCGACAACCTCATCAACACCAACCGCCAGGCCAAGCAGTTCATCATCATCTCCGAAAAGTGGGAGGAAATCGCCAGCCAGATCAACGACAACGCCCATCGCGGCGTGACGGTGCTCGACGGCGAGGGCTGGTACACCAAGCACAACGTCAAGCTGCTCATGGTCTGGTGCCGCAAGATTGAGTCGGTGACCATCTTCCGCATCGTCAAGAGCATCGACGCCAATGCCCTCATCACCCAGAGCAACGTCAGCGGCGTCTACGGCAACGGCTTCGACCAGATGCGCATCAAGCTCAAGAAAAAGAAAGCCGAGAGCTGCAACTCCTAACTTTTAACCTTTAACTGCCAATAGTGCACACCGAGCTACTAATCCGCGACCTGGCCTGGATACTGCTCCTCGGAGCGGTAGCCACCATCCTGTTCAAGAAACTGCGCCAGCCCGTGGTGCTCGGCTACATCCTGGCCGGCTTCCTGGCCAGCCCCAAGGTCACCTGGCTGCCGTCGGTCGTGACCGAGGCCAACATCGACTTCTGGGCCGAGCTGGGCATAGTCGTGCTCATGTTCACCCTCGGCCTGGAGTTCAGCTTCCGCAAGCTCGTCCGCGCCGGAAGCGAGGCTGTCATCCCGGCACTGGTCATCATCGTGGGAATGTCCTTCGCCGGGTTCGGCGTCGGCAAGCTCCTGCACTTCGACGCCATCAACTGCATCTTCCTGGGCGGCATGGTCTCCATGTCCTCCACCACCATCATCCTCAAGGCCCTCACCGACCTGGGCCTGCGCCAGAAACGCTTCGCCCAGGTGGTGCTGGCGGTGCTGATTCTGGAAGACCTCTTCGCCGTCGTAATGCTGGTGCTGTTAAGCTCCATCGCCGTCGGACAGGTCGAGGGCATGGCGCTGGTCATGAGCATCGCCAAGCTCGTCTTCTTCCTGGTGATATGGTTCGTGGTGGGCGTCTACCTGCTGCCTCAGCTCTTCTCGCGCGGCAGCTCCTTCCTCAACGACGAGACGCTGCTCATCATCTCCATGGGACTCTGCTTCGGCATGGCCGTCTTCAGCGTCTACTGCGGCTTCTCCCTGGAGCTGGGCGCCTTCGTCATGGGCTCCATACTGGCCGGCACCATGCTCGCCGAGCGCATAGACAAGGTGGTAAAGCCGATAAAAGACCTCTTCGGCGCCGTCTTCTTCATCTCCGTGGGAATGATGGTAGACCCGACCGTCATAGCCACCTACTGGGGGCAGATACTCATCCTGGCCGCCGTCGTGGTGGTCGGCATGATCATCTTCGGCACCCTCGGCATGCTCCTGGGCGGACAGCCACTGAAGGTAGCCATGGAGAGCGGCTTCTGCCTGACGCAGATCGGCGAGTTCTCCTTCATCATCGCCACCCTGGGCATGAGCCTCAAGGTCCTCTCTCCCGAGATCTACCCGGTCATCGTGGCCGTGTCGGTGATCACCATCTTCACCACCCCCTACTTCATCAAGATGTCACAGCCCGCCTATAAGTGGGTGGAGAAACACCTTCCCGGCAGCTTCCGATTCCTCATCGACCGCTACTCCAAGCAGGGCGACGACACTTCCGAGACGCGCAAGCTCTGGCGTGCCGTGCTCAGCCGCTACTTCGTGCGCGTACTGCTCTACTCGGTGGTGCTCATCGCCATCATCCTCTGCTCGCGCACCTGGCTCCAGCCCTTCCTCATCGGCCTGACGGGCGCCCGCACGGGCCTGCTCGTGACATGCGCGGTGACGCTGCTGGGAATGTCACCCTTCCTGGGTGCGCTCCTGTTCGCCTCCTCCAGCCGCACCGAGCGGATGCGCCTGCACTCCACCGCCGCCTTCTACGACGTGCCCCTGGTGGGCATGTGGGTGGTGCGCTACCTCGTGGTCTTCTTCTTCATCCTCTACTACGTGTCGCTCTGCTACGGCGCCACGGTGGGCTGGCTCGCCGGAGCCGCCTTCTACGTGGTCATCATCGTGCTGGCCTCCACCGTACTGCGCCGCCAGTACAGGCGCATCGAGAAGAAGTTCGTCGATAACCTCAACGTGCGCGAGAACACGCGCCTGGGCCTCAACAACCAGCTCGTCAGCGACCTGCACCTGGCCTACATCGAGGTAGGGCCCAATTCGCCCTTCGTCGGCGACCGCCTACAGGACTCCGGCCTGCGCCGCGACTACGGCATCAGCGTCAGCAGCATACAGCGCGGACAGCGCGTCCTGCCCCTGCCCACCAAGGAGAGCCGCATCTTCCCCGGCGACGTCCTCGGCGTCATCGGCACCGACGACCAGATCAAGAAGCTCAACGACGACATGGCCGGCTACGAAAGGCAGGCCCAGGCCATCGCCATCCACAACCCGCCCAAGATGGAGCTGGTCAGCGTCAAGCTCGGCCCCTCCTCCCCCATCGCCGACAAGTCCGTGGCCGAAAGCCACCTGACCGACAAATACTACGCCATGCTGGTAAAGATTCTCCGTCCCGACGGCGAATACATCCAGCCCGAGGCCGACACCCCTCTCCGCCCAGGCGACGTCATCTGGCTCGTCGGCGACCCCAGGATCATCGACACCCTACGCGGAACGAGCTGAGAGCTGAAAAGACAAGCAAAGCCGCACACGTGTCAGCCTACTCTCAGCCCTCAGCTATAAAAACAGACTATGCAACGAATCATCATACTCGACTTCGGCTCCCAGTACACGCAGCTCATAGCGCGGCGCGTACGCGAGCTGAACACCTACTGCGAGATTCACCCCTTCAACAAGTTCCCGGCCGACGCCGGCAACGTGATAGGCGTGATCCTCAGCGGCTCTCCCTTCTCGGTCAACGACCCCGAGGCGCCGCAGGTAGACCTCGCCACCCTGCGCGGACGCTGGCCCCTGCTCGGCATCTGCTACGGCGCACAGTACCTGGCCCGCTCCCTCGGTGGCACCGTCGAAAGCGCCGACACACGCGAATATGGCAAAGCCACCCTCACCTACGTCGACGGCGATGACGCCCTCATGAACGGCGTACACGAAGGCTCCGTAGTCTGGATGAGCCACGGCGACACCATCACCTCCGTGCCCGAGGCCCTGCAGCGCGTCGGCTCCACCGCCGACGTCAGCGAAGCCGCCTTCCGCATCCGAGGCGAACAGAGCTGGGGCGTACAGTTCCACCCCGAAGTCTACCACAGCCAGGACGGCATGACGCTGCTCCGCAACTTCGTACAGCACATCTGCGGCTCCGACTGCGCCTGGACACCCGACAGCTTCATCGAGAGCACCGTGGCCGACCTGCGCGCAAAGCTCGGCGACGACAAGGTGGTGCTCGCCCTCAGCGGCGGCGTCGACTCCACCGTGGCCGCCATGCTCCTCAACCGCGCCATCGGCGACCGACTCACCTGCATCTTCGTAGACAACGGCCTGCTCCGCCTCAACGAATTCAGCCAGGTCATGGAGGACTATACCCGCCTGGGCCTCAACGTAATCGGCGTCGACGCCAAGGAAGACTTCTACCAGGCACTGAGCGGTGTCACCGATCCCGAGCGCAAGCGCAAGATCATCGGCAAGGGCTTCATCGACATCTTCGACCGCGAGGCACACAAGCTCCAGGGCATCAAGTGGCTGGCACAGGGCACCATCTACCCCGACGTCATCGAGTCCCTGTCCATCACCGGCATGACCATCAAGAGCCACCACAACGTCGGGGGCCTGCCCGAAAAGATGAACCTCAAGCTCGTGGAGCCGCTGCGCCTGCTGTTCAAGGACGAAGTGCGGCGCGTTGGCCGCGCCCTCGGCATCCCCGACCGCTTCATCAGCCGCCATCCCTTCCCCGGCCCCGGCCTGGGCGTGCGCATCCTCGGCGACATCACCGCCGAGAAAGTCCGCATCCTCCAGGAAGCCGACCACATCTTCATCCAGGGCCTGCGCGACCACGGCCTCTACGACAAAGTATGGCAGGCCGGCGTCGTGCTTCTGCCGATCAGGAGCGTCGGCGTCATGGGCGACGAGCGCACCTACGAGAACGTCGTGGCCCTGCGTGCCGTCAACTCTACCGACGGCATGACGGCCACCTGGACACCGCTGCCCCACGACTTCCTGGCCGAAGTCTCCAATGCCATCATCCGCCGCGTGCGCGGCGTGAACCGCTGCGTCTACGACATCTCCTCCAAGCCGCCCTCGACCATCGAGTGGGAATAATTCACCCACTCTTACACTCGGATTGAATCCTATTTCATACAATTAAATCACCCACTTAGCAAGTGAACTGCACCCCAAAAGTTAGACACAAAACTTTTGGGGTGCAGTTCATGTACAGGGGCTTTATTTGGAGATAAAAGTCCATTAGAAGAGCTTGAATTAGGCAAATATGGCATCCTAAAAGTCCTGAGACTTTTACACCGGCAAAATAAAAAAATCAAGGCGGGCGCCTTGATTCCCGTCACCGGCTTTGAGTCCGGGGAAGATGCATCTCCTGTCAGCCAACGGTCGGAATATGTGTCCTGTCAGATGTTACCCGGGGTACCGCCGGTATCGTCCGACTCGTCATCAGTATTGTCTGAGTTGGGTTTGGGTTTCAGTACCTTGAAGTATTTGGCAAGATATTTTTCCTGGAAACGCTGCATCAGATCCCATGCATCGGGTACGAACAGAGTGCCTATCAGCGCATTGACGAACATGCCGAATACCACCGCTGTGCCGAGCGCTATTCTTGAAGCCGCTCCGGCGCCTGAGGCGAAGAGCATAGGCATCACACCGAGCACGAAAGCAAAAGCCGTCATCATAATCGGGCGGAACCTGACTCTGCCGGCATCGTAGGCCGCTTTGGATATGTCCTGACCCGCCTCGCGGTATTCTTTGGCGTATTCCACAATCAGGATAGCATTCTTAGCCGATAGACCGAGCAGCAGAATCAGACCAATCTGAGTGTATATGCTCACACTCTGGCCCATGAGTATGCAGCCGATGGCCGTGCCGAGGATTGCAGTAGGCATTGACAGAATCACTGCCATAGGATCCGTCCATGATCCGTATTGAGCTGCCAGCACAAGGAAAGTTATCATTATGGCAAACAGCAACACCATACTGATGGTGGTTGACGAACCCGTTTCCTGATAGGCAATGCCGGTCCATGCAAACGAGAAGTTTTCGCCGAGGCTCTCGTTGACCATCGCTTCCATGGCCTTTATGGCATCGCCGGAGCTGACACCGTGGGGTGGGGTTGCCGTTATAGAGGCAGTCTGATACATATTGTACCGGCTGACGTTTGCTTCGCCCATACTGCGGCCAACGCTGGCGAAGGAACCCATTGGCACCATCTCGCCTTTGGAGTTGCGCACGTTGATGCGCAATACATCTTCGGGATAAGCCCTTGCCGCACCTTTGCCGCTTATGTTGACATGATACATGCGGCCGAAGTCTTCGAATTCATTTACGAATCCGCCGCCAACATAGTTGCTCAGCGCCGAATATATGTCGTTGATGTCGAGGCCGAGCATCGATGCCTTGTCGCGGTCTATCTTCACCTGATATTGCGGCACTTCGCCTTCGTATAGCGAAGTCAGCTTACCCACCTTGCTGTATTTGGCAGAGGCACTTTCAAGCGTCTGTATGGCTTCGCCAAGCGCTTGCGCACCTAAGTTATTGATGTCGAGCAGCTGCATCTGCAATCCCGAACTCTGTCCCAGTCCCGGAATGGCCGGCGGGTTGAGTGAGAATACCACAGGCTCCTGGAAAGTGGCACAGATGCCATCGGCAGTGGCTATGATTTCGTCAATCTTCTCCTGCTTGGACTTGCGGTCTTTCCACGGTTCAAGCATCACGAAACAGCCTGCCATATTTGAACCGCTGCCCCCCATGAACGAGTGTCCGGCAGTGGAGAGAACATTCTTCACTCCCGGTATCCTTTTGATGGCCTTCATAACCTCGGTTGTCACCTTGTCGGTACGTTCGAGCGATGCGCCTTCCGGCAATTGTATGTTCGTCATGAAATAGCCCATATCCTCCTCAGGAATATATGATGTGGGCAGGTCTGCATAAATTATAAATGCAGGTATCACTATGGCAAAGAAGCATATAATTGCCACCCAGGGTTTCTTGAGGAAGTGCGCTACAATTTTGCAGTACACGGCAAGAGTGGCACCATAGCCCTTGCTGAACCAGCGGTAGAAGAAAAAAGTCTTGCCCTCCTTCTTGCTCGGTTTGAGGAACATAGCGCACATTGCCGGGGTGAAAGTCAGAGCGTTGAAGCCTGAGAAGGCGGTCGAGGCCGCGATGGTCAGGGCAAACTGTTTATACAGTTCGCCTGTAATGCCGCTCACGAACGCCGTGGGGATAAATACCGAAAGCAGAACCAGTACTTCGCCCACAATGGCACCTTGCAGCTCCTTCATGGCTTTAGTGGCAGCCTGCCGCGCAGTCATTTTCCCCTGATCGATGATGCGTTGGCAATCTTCCACCACCACAATGGCGTCATCGACAACGATGGCGATGGAAAGCACCAGGCCGAACAATGTCAGCGTGTTGAGCGAGAAGCCGAGCAGTTTCATTACCGCGAAAGTGGCAATCAGCGACACGGGTATGGTGAGCATGGGTATTATTACAGCCCGCCAGCTCTGCAGGAATACAAGAATCACCAGCATCACAAGCAGAGTCGTCTCCACAAATGTCATGGCAAGGTCATCGATCGACTCGGTGATGTAATCGGTGGAGTCGAGCAGAATGTGATAATGAATACCCTGCGGGAAGTATTGTGACAGTTTGTTGAGTTCGGCCTTCACGCCCTTTGCCACTTCAAGAGCATTGGCACCGCTTTCCTGCGATATGGCAATCAGCGCAGTCTGCTTGCCGTTTACGCGGGCTATGTTGGTGTATGAATCGCTTCCGAGATCGACGCTGCCCACATCCTTAAGGCGCAGAAGGCCATCGGTGCCGTTGCCGCGGATTATGATGTTCTCGAATTGGTCGGGAGTCTTCAGCATTCCCTGCGAAGTGAGAGTGAACTGGAATTCAGCACCTTGCGAGTCAGGCTGAGCGCCGAGAGTTCCCGCCGACACATTCACATTCTGTGCCTCGATAGCCGCTTTGACATCCGTCGGCTGCAGACCCCGGGCCTTCATCTTCATGGGGTCGAGCCATACACGCATGGAGTAATTGCCACCGCCGAAGGCACCCACATTGCCTACACCGTTGACACGCGACAGCGCATCGGTGATATGCAGCTGAGCGTAGTTGGTCAGATACAGGGCATCGTAGTTGTAGGCCGAGTCGGCATCCAGCGAGATAAACATGAGTATGTCGGAAGATTCGGAATTTACCGATACACCCTGTTCAAGCACGGGCTCCGGCAGAGTGTTCTGCACCTGGCTCACACGGTTCTGCACCTTGACTGTGGCATCGTCAATGTCGGTGCCGTTTTCAAAAGTTATAGTCAGCTGATATGTGCCGTCAGAACCCGAATTGGAGCTCATATACATCATGCCTTCCACACCGTTGATCTGTTCCTCAAGCGGTTCGCCGACGGTGTTGGCTACAGTCTTGGCGTCTGCGCCGGGATAAGTGGCCATCACCATCACCGTAGGTGGAGATATGTTTGGGTACTGAGCTATAGGCAGTGTGTAGAAAGTCAATGCACCCACCAGAATCATCAGTATGGCGATGACGATGGCGAATATCGGCCTGTCTATGAAAAATTTTGAGAACATAGGCCTATTTTGCGATTGTGGGTTTCACTTTCATGCCCGGTTTCACTTTCAGCAACGCTTTGGTGATGTAGCGGTCGCCGGGCTTCAGACCCTCCTCCACCACACGAAGCGAATCATGATACAGTTCTCCTACCGACAGCGGCGTATAGACAACCATGTCATTGCTGTTTACCACATATACATACTGGCCGCGCTGGTCGGTCTGCACTGCCGCATCTTTCACCAACATTGCGTGCGGCTCATTGCGGAAAGGCAGCGCTATGGTGGCGTACATACCATCCTTAAGCTCGTTGTACGGATTCTGCACTTTGACCTTCAGTTCAAGCGTGCCTGTGGCATTGTTTACGCTCGGAGCCATGTAGCTTATGGCACCCGAGTAATCGTGGCTCAGACCCTGCGAGAAAGTTATGGGTATGGACGAGTAATCCATCGCCGGCCGCGAATCGCCCGTAAACATCTCTATGTAGGCTCCGTCGGGGATGCTGAAGGTCACTTCCATCGATGTGTTGTCGTAGACAGTGGCCAGAGTGACAGGACTCATCTCTCCACCAACATAAGATCCCGGCTTCAGTGTGGCATCGGTGATATATCCGGCGAAAGGAGCGCGCACGGTGCAGTAGCCCAGTTTTGTTCTGGCATCCTGCAGCGAGGCTGCCGCGCTGCGTATCTGTGCTGCAGCCTGATCCATTGTGCTTTTGGCCTGAATGACATCTATTTCCGCTGTTGCATCCGATTCATAGGCGCGTTTCAGAGCAGTGTAGCGGCGCGACGCATAGTCGTAGGCGCTGCGGGCATTGCTGAGTTGTGCCGTAGCCGATTTCACCGCATCGGAGTATATGGTGGATTCTATGGTGAAAAGAGCCTGTCCGGCCCTTACGTAATCGCCGGGTTTGAACAACTGGCTCTTGATGGTGCCGTTCACGCGAGCCACGACATCGGCTTTGCTCACCGCTGCCAATATGCCCGGATATGACTTGCGTATCATGATGGAATCTTCCATCACCGGCGCCACACTTACGGTCATTTCTTCCGTTTCCTCGGTTTTGTCTTTGTGGCTGCATGCGGCGCAACCGAGCAGTATGGCGACTGCCGCTATGGCGGTTGCGGCGCTGTTTATGAAATTGCCTGATATGTAATGTCTGCGTGTCATTTGTCAGAATGTTTTTCCATGTCCCATCCGCCGCCGAGCGTTTTATAGAGCTGTATCACGCTCTGTTGCGTGGCACCACGTTCCTGCGTCAGTTGGTTGCTGTAGTTAAGAATATTTATTTGAGCGTCTACCACATTGAGGAAAGATGAAAGACCCTGTTTGTACTGGTCCATGGAGTAGTCGAACGACTTGATGCTCTCTTCGAGCACAGCATTGAGCAAACCTGTGCGCTGCAGTGAGTTGCGGTAAGCAGTTACTGCATTGTCAACCTCGGCTGCTGCCTGCGAGACAGTGAGATTGTAGTTGTCAATGCCGATCATCATCTGTTCCTTGGCCTGAGCCACCGCATATTTGCGACTCATGCCCGCGAAGATGGTCCAGCTGAGCGTCGGAGCTACCGAGAAGGTGAGAGCATCGTGTTTGAAGAGATCGCCAAAGCGGTGAGCCTCCGTGCCGATGGATGCGTTGAGGCTGAGTTTGGGCAGAAAGTCTTTCTTGGCAATTCCCACTTGTGCGGCGTATGAGGCTATTTCCATTTCTGCCGCCCTGACATCGGGCCGGCGTCGCAGCAAGTTGGCATTTATGTCTATATCGACCGGCATGGAGTAGAGCGGTATGGGGCGCGGTATGCGCAAGTTAGAGGCAAGTGCCGGATTCTCATTGCCGGTGAGTACGAGTATGGCGTTAATGCTCTGCGCTACGGACGTTTCCAGTGCGGGAACCGTGGCTTGAGTGGAGAGGCAGACTGTCTTGGCCTGCGAAACATCGAGTCCCGAGGCAAGCTGACATTCGTGTCTCACTTCCGCCACTCTGAGCACCTCCTGTTGTGATGCCGACAGACGGTTTGCCACTTCAAGCTGTGCCTGATATACACGCAATTGCAGATAGCTGTCGGCGAGTTGCGAGCAGAGGCTCACTAATGCCGCATCGTAGTCGGCCTGTTGTATGCTCAGATCCGTTTTGGCCGCATCGGTCGATGCTTTTACGCGGCCGAAAACATCTATCTCCCAGCTTGCGTTCACACCGAGCGAGAAATAGTTGTCGGTCCCGGCAATAGATTTTGATCGTCCTAAAAAGGCTGAATTGCGGTCGCTGTTCCAGCCGGCCTGAGCCGCTATCACCGGCCAATAAGCACTTTGGGCCTGCTTGATAGCCAACTTGGCAAGATCCATGCGCCGGGCAGCCATGCGTATGTCATAATTATTGGCTACGGCCATGCTTATAAGCGAGTCAAGCAGCGGATCGAAAAAGCCGCGCCACCAGTTCTGCAATGCCGGGTTCGGCATCTGTGCCGGCTCATATTTCCACAATTCTTCGGCATCTTTGCCAGTGTCGATGGCTGACGGATATACTCGCCCTACGGTGTCCGGCAACAGAGTGTCGGCGAGACTTGCGCCGCTCTGCAGCGAGTCTATGATAGCGAATTTCTCTGAGATTTTTTGCTGAGGTGTGTATTCGCGCTGCAAAACCGTTGCCGGCGATGTGTATGAGCGAGTGCCGTTATCCCGACTCCGTCCCGTGGCGGCGGAGCCGAAAATGAATAGCAGCATACATACACAGCTCAGGGCAATAACAGTGTTTCTCATAATGCGTGCATCAATCCGATTGGTATCTTCAGTTAGTAAACGCTCTGCGGCGCATCGAGGTTTAAACAGTTTTTAACACGCGATGGATTTTCTTATTCCCAACTCGCATAAAAAATTTATTTTAAAGTTTGACACCTCTAAATTACTAAATATCAATGACATTACCAAAAGAATCGGCAACTTTTTCAAGCTGCCGATTCAACTTTTGCATCCGACAGAAATCTGATGCCATTAACTGAATATCCCTAAGGTAGAGTGGATGCACCAGGGTGCATCCCTACGATTCGCCGGATTTTGCAACACCCTCATTCAACTTTCTTGGGGTAATTCTTATCCCGAGCTCGTGTTGTCAATCAACATTTCCACATTATCGAATGGAAATAACCCCTCCCCTACCGAAACCCTCAGAGAGTGCTACAGAATTAGGATAAAACGCACGTCCTTGGCGTGCAAGATGTCAGAGGTTGCCGACCGAGAGCAGGTACTGTGCTATCTGGACGGCGTTGAGGGCGGCGCCCTTCTTGATCTGATCGGCGACGACCCAAAGGGCAATGCCGCGGGGGTCGGCGAGGTCGCGGCGTATTCGGCCTACGTAGACGGGGTCGCTGCCGGCGACCATCAGGGGCATGGGGTACTTGCCCTGAGCGGGGTCGTCGACCACCACCAGGCCGGGAGCCTGCTCCATGGCGTAGCGCACATCGGCGATCTCCAGGGGCTCGGCGGTGCGCACCCATACGGCCTCGCTGTGGGCGCGGAGCACCGGCACACGCACGCACATGGCCGACACGTTCAGCCCGGGGGTGTGCAGAATCTTGCGGGTCTCGCGCTCCATCTTCATCTCCTCGTTGGTGTAGTCATTGTCGAGGAAGGCGTCGACTTGCGGGATGAGATTGCCGAGGAGCTGTGCCTGGAACTTGCTGACTTTCAGCTCGTTGCCGGCGGCATAGTCAGTAATCTGCCGTTCAAGCTCGGCCATGCCGGTGGCACCGGCGCCGGAGGCGGCCTGGTAGGTAGCCACGTGGATGCTCTGTATGGGGCTGAGGCGGTGGATGGGTGCCAGGGCCACGAGCATCTGGATGGTTGTACAGTTGGGGTTGCCAATGATGTTGCGCGGGCGCACGAGGGCGTCGGCGGCATTGACCTCGGGCACTACCAGGGGCACGTCGGGGTCCATGCGGAAAGCCGACGAGTTGTCGATCATCACGGCCCCGCGGGCGGTGATGACGTCGGCGTATTTCTTCGACACGGAGGCACCGGCGCTGACAAAGGCCACCTGGACGCCGGCGAAAAGTTCGGGGTCGTCGGTGAGCTCCTCGACCACGTAGTCGTGGCCGCGAAAGGTGTATGTGCGTCCGGCGGAGCGGGCCGAGCCGAAGAGACGGAGTCCGTCGACGGGAAAGGCTTGCTCGTCGAGTACGCGCAGCAGCTCCTGGCCCACGGCGCCGCTGGCGCCTACTATTGCAACGTTCATAGTTGGGAGTTTAGAGTTGAGAGAAGAAGCTAAGAGCTGAGAGACGGCTGACGCACCGGGCGTCGATGTACTCTCAGCTCTCAGCTTTCATTTATTGACGTCCGCTGACCTGGGCCTTGCGGTCGATTTTCTTGATGAGGCCCTGGAGTACGGAGCCGGGGCCGAGCTCCACGAACTCGGTGGCGCCGTCGGCGAGCATCTGCTGCACGCTCTGGGTCCAGCGCACGGGGGCCGTGAGCTGCTTGATGAGGTTCTCCTTGATCTCTTCGGGGTCGGTGTGGGGCTTGCCGTCAACGTTCTGGTAGACGGGGCAGCGGGGGGTGGAGAACTCGGTGGCGCGGATGGCGGCCTCGAGTTCCTGGCGCGCCGGCTCCATGAGGGGGCTGTGGAAGGCGCCGCCCACCTTGAGCCTCAGGGCGCGCTTGGCGCCGGCGGCGAGCATCTTCTCGCAGGCGGCCTCGATGGACTCCACGGTGCCGGAGATCACCACCTGGCCGGGGCAGTTATAGTTGGCGGCGCGTACGCAGCCGGGTACTTCGGCGCAAATCTCCTCCACCTTCTCGTCGGGGAGGGCGAGCACGGCCGCCATCGTCGAGGGGTGGGCCTCGCAGGCCTTCTGCATGGCCTGTGCACGGGCGCTGACCAGCTTCAGTCCCGACTCGAAGTCGAGCGCTCCGGCGGCCACCAGGGCCGAGAACTCGCCCAGGCTGTGGCCGGCCGTCATGTCGGGCGCGAACTCCGGATCCGTGAGCGCCAGAACGACGCTATGCAGGAACACGGCCGGCTGGGTGACCTTCGTCTGCTTGAGGTCATCCTCGCTGCCGCTGAACATTATGTCGGTGAGCTTGAAGCCAAGGACCGCGTCGGCGCGGTCCATCAGCTCCTTTGCCTTGGGATTCTGCTCGTAGAGTTCGTGGCCCATGCCGGTGAACTGTGCACCCTGGCCGGGGAATACGTATGCTTTCATGAACGTAAAAAAGTGTTTTCTGGGCGCGGGGAAGCTCGCGCTTCCTTGGCACCCCGGTTTCGGACTGCAAAGGTACGAATTTTTCGTGAATATTTGCCCGGACTGTAATTATTTCGTAATTTTGTCGTCAGAGATATAGAACCAACAAGGCTCAGCGATGAAGAAATCGATACGGAATATATCTTTAGGCATACTGGCGGCGGGGACGCTCCTCTTCTGCCTCGACCTTGCCACCACTGCCGCCCAGGCCCGCACCCGTGTGCGCCAGAACGGCAACACCGTCACCATCACCTCCACCGACTCGCAGAAAGGGAAGAAGAATAAGCAGACCACCAAGATCGCCTCCGGAAACGGCGACTACCAGATCTCCTACTCCATGCCCGACGGCGGGAACAAGAATTACCTCATCACCGGCGACAAGGTCTACGAGATTGACGAGAACGGCAACCGCCGCGAGGTGAAAGGCAAGCGCCAGGCCGACGGCACCATCGTCATCAATCCCAACGACGACGGCAACACCAGCAACTACCGCGTACGCAAGGACAAGGATGGCGTGAGCGTCATCACCTACGACGGCGACCAACGCTCCGGCCGCTCCAGCTCCTCAAGCAGGACCACCACTCACACCCGCAAGACGCAGGGCAAATATGACGACCCGCTCTACGACGGCGGCGGAAGCTACGTGGTGAAGGAATCAGGCTCTGCAAACCAGACCATGAAGCGCGTCCTCAAGAACCTCGGCGACTTCTCCGGCATCACCGCCTCACGCGCTATCAACATAGTCTACACTCAAGGCAAGCCCGGCGAAATCATCATCGAAGGCCCGGCCAAGTATGTGGAGAAAATCGAGATCAGCAAGGACAATTCCGGCAGACTCGAGATAGAGAACAATTACAGGGGTAACATAGAAGGCAACAAGGTGACGGTGACCTGCTCGTCCACCACCATGAAGTACCTGGACCTCAGCACCGCATGCAATTTCACATCCACTCGCGAAATCATAGTCAACAGCTCCTTTAACATCGAGACCTCGTCAGCCAGCAACGTCAGCATCCCGAACCTGCATTGCCAGGCGCTGAACGTCGACGGCAGTTCCGCCTCCAAGATTGACATTAATAATGTAGTGTCAAGCAACGTGAACCTCGACCTCTCGTCGGCCAGCAACTTCAGCGCCCAGAAGGTCTGCAGCTCCGGCGTCGCCGAACTCGACCTCTCGTCGGCCAGCGACGCCAAGATCGAGCAGCTCGAGTGCAAGACGCTTGACGCCAGCTGCTCCAGCGCCTCCACCTGCAAGATCCGGGACATAATGGCCAACAAAGTAAATGTCAGCTGTTCTTCTACGGCCTCTTTCTACACCCGCGGAGCCATTGTCGTGTACGGCACCCCCGGCGTCGCCGACCTAACCTGCTCGTCGATGTCCAAGATAGAAATCGACGCCCTCCAGTGCAAGAAGGCCATCTTCGGGTCCAGCAGCCAGAGCAACATGGAGGTAAAGCTGCTCGACGTGGACGATGTCGGCATCGACGTCTCCAACAGCAACATCGAGCTTACAGGCAAAGCCAAATATGCCAACATCACCGCCGGGTATTTGGGCATCGTCAATTGCCGCAACCTCGACGTCCGCACCGCCGATGTGGGAGCCGCCAGGAATGGCAAGGTGACCATCAAGGCAGCCAACATCAACTATAAATGATGCAGGAAGAACTCAAGCAATACGCCGACCCGCGGCGCTACAACCTCATACTCAGCCTTGGAGACGGCAGCCTCCAGGGCTGGTTCGTGCCATACGGGCGCCGGGACACGGCACCCGTACGTGCCATCGCCTCTGCCTGGACGCCCCGGCCCGACGACGCCCTGAAACAGATAGAGAATGCCGTCTACGACAACCCCATGCTGCTCGAGGACTACGACTGCCGGCTGCTCGTGGACACCCCGCGGCTGCTCATCTTCCCGCCCGAGGCTCCCATGGCGCTTATCGAGACGGCCATGAGGCGCTTCTACGACGCCGAGGCCGGCGACATCTTCGTGCGGCCCCTGACCGACGCGCAGGTGGCTTTCACCCTATGTCCGGGATTGCGGCCCTTCCTGGGGCGCACCTTCGCAGGAGTGGAGCCCATGCACCGCCTCGAGCCGCTCGCCCGCCGCTTCTGCGCCGACCGTTCCGCCCCAGGCCGCGTACGCGTCTATGCCGACCTCGACACTCCATACCTGCACCTGCTGGCATACAGCGGTTCGCGCCTGCTCCACGCCTCCACCCACCGCGCCGCCACCACCGACGACGACGCCTACTTCATCCTGGCCCTGTGGCAGCAGCTCGACCTCGGCACCGACCGCGGCGAGCTCAACATCTCCGGCAGCCCCGAGGCGCGCAAGCAGCTGATGCCCCTGCTGCGCAGGCATCTGAACTACGTGAGCCTGAGCCTGCTGCCGCGAGTGGAGGGTGCAGACAAGGTGCCGACGCCCGTGCTGCTGGCATTCGACGATGATGCTCCGAGCTGAAGCTCGGAGGCAATTGCAAGAAATGCCTGCGCCTGGTCTGAACGATCCGCGGACGCACCCTGGTGCGTCCCGACAAGCGACAACTCTCAACTAAGCCCTAATGAGAATAATCCGAGGAAAATATGGCAAACGCCGCTTCGACGTGCCGAAAAACATAACCGCGCGCCCCACCACCGACTTCGCGCGCGAGAACATCTTCAACGTCCTGGAGAACCTCACCGACCTGGAAGACGCCACCGCGCTCGACCTCTTTGCCGGCACCGGCGCCATCAGCCTGGAGTTCCTGTCTCGCGGCTGCACGTCCGTCACGGCCGTGGAAAAGGCCCGCGTGCAGACCTCATTCCTCAAGAGCCTGCAGAGCACCCTGCACGACCCCGCCTTCCACGTAATCCACATGGACGTCTTCCGCTACATCGCCACCTGCGCCGACAGCTACGACGTCGTCTTCGCCGATCCCCCATATGACCTGCCCTGGTTCGCCGAAGTGCCAGAGAGAGTGCTTGGCTCGACCCTGGTAAAGCCCGGCGGCCTCTTCGTGCTCGAGCACGGCAAGGCATACGACTTCTCCGCCCTGCCACACTTCGACCAGCACCGCGCCTACGGCTCCGTCAACTTCTCCATCTTCCGCCTCCCCGCCGAAGAATAAACGAGCACCTCGCAAAGGCACTTTCGGGATTTTTTTGTACCTTTGCAGGCGATGAGCATTGACGACGAACTGACCCCGATAGAGGAAGATAAGAACCCGTACCCGGCGCAGCCCGCTCCCGAAGAGGAGCAAACGGCACCCGAAGAGGAGAATAAGCGCCCGCAGCTGGGCCGCGGCGGATACGTGGCAGCCGACCCGCACGACGTCGAGAGCCTGGGCGGAATGTACCGCAGCTGGTATCTCGACTACGCCTCGTATGTGATCCTGGAGCGTGCCGTGCCGCATATCGACGACGGCCTCAAGCCCGTGCAGCGGCGCATCCTCCACGCCATGCAGACCCTCGACGACGGCCGCTTCAACAAGGTGGCCAACATCGTTGGCACCGCCATGCAGTACCATCCCCACGGCGACGCCTCCATAGGCGACGCCATAGTGCAGCTCGGCCAGAAGGAGCTGCTCGTCGACACCCAGGGCAACTGGGGCAACATCCTCACCGGCGACTCTGCGGCCGCACCCCGATACATCGAGGCGCGCCTCAGCCCTTTCGCCCTCGAGACCCTCTTCAGCCCCAAGATCACCGAATGGACTATGAGCTACGACGGGCGCAAACGCGAGCCCGTCACTCTGCCGGCCAAGTTCCCGCTCCTGCTCACCCAGGGCGTAGAGGGCATCGCCGTCGGCCTCTCCTCCAAGATCCTGCCCCACAACTTCGTGGAGGTCTGCAACGCCGCCATCTCCCACCTCAAAGATGAGCCCTTCGCCCTCCTCCCCGACTTCCAGACCGGCGGCCTGCTCGACGCCACCCGCTACAACGACGGCGCACGCGGCGGTGCCGTAAAGGTGCGCGCACGCATCGAGAAGCTCGACTCCAAGACACTGGCAATCACCGAGATACCCTTCGGCAAGACCACCGCCACGCTCATCGCCTCCATCCAGGCCGCCACCGAGAAGGGCAAGATCAAGATCAGGCACGTCGACGACAACACCTCCGCCACGGCCCGCATCATCGTGCAACTGCAGCCGGGCACATCCTCGGACAAGGCCATCGATGCCCTCTACGCCTTCACCGACTGCGAAGTGAGCATCTCGCCCAACTGCTGCGTGATCTGCGATCACCGGCCCCGCTTCATGACCGTCAGCGAGCTGCTGGCCCACAGCGCCGAACATACCCGCGACCTGCTCCGCCACGAGCTCGAAATCAAGCTCGACGAGCGCCGCGAGGACATCTTCTTCGCCTCACTGGAGCGCATCTTCATCTCCGAGCGCATGTACAAGCACCCGGACGTGGAGCAGGCCCTCGAGATGCAGGGCGTGCTCAACCGCCTGCGCCTGCTCTTCGACCCATGGCTGCCCAAGCTGCTGCGCGACATCACTGACGACGACCTGCTGCGACTGTGGGAGATACGCATGAAGCGCATCCTGAGCTTCAACGTGGCCGCCGCCGACGAGCGCATCGCCGCCCTCGAGGCAGAGGTGGAAAAGCTCCTCGAGAACCTCAACCACATCACCGACTACACCATAGCCTGGTACCGCCACCTGCGCGACACCTACGGCCACGCCTTCCCACGTCGCACCGAGCTCCGCAGCTTCGACTCCATCGAGGCCACAAAAGTCGCCGAAGCCAACTGCCGCCTTTACTACGACAAGGCCGGAGGATTCCTCGGCACTGCCCTCAAGGATGCCGAGTTCAAGTGCAACGTATCCGACCTGGACGACATCCTCATCGTCAACAACGACGGCACCTACCGCATCGTCCGCACCCCCAAGAAGCTCGACGTGGGCAAGAAGGTGATCCACGTGGCGCCGTTCAAGAAAGGCGACAACCGCACCGTCTACAACGTCGTGTACCGCAACGGCAAAGGGGGCTTCACCTACAAGAAGCGCTTCACCATCACCGGCATGACCCGCGACCGCGAGTACGACATCACCAAGGGCTTGCCCGGCTCCAGGATACTCTATTTCTCCGCCAACCCCAACGGCGAGGCGCAGGCGGTGCGCGCCATCCTCAAGGAGAGCAAGCAGCCCGTCATCCCGGGACTGAAGGTCGACGGGCGTCGCGGACTCAAGGTCAACGAGGTGGAGGTCAACTTCGCCGACCTGGCCATCAAGGGGCGCGACACCTTAGGCAACCTCGTCACCAAGCACGAGGTGCAGCGCGTGGACTTCGACCGCGACCTCGGCTCCACCCTCGGCGGACGCGAGGTGTGGTTCGACCCCGACGTGCTCCGCATCAACTACGACGGCCGCGGCAAGCTCCTCGGCACCTTCCAGGGCAACGACCTCGTTGTCGTCCTCACACGCGGCGGAGAGTTCTACACCACATCCTACGCCGAGTCAAACCACTACGACAGCGACATACTGCTCATCGAGAAGTTCGATCCCGACAAGGTGTGGACAGTGGCGCTGTTCGACCGCGAGGCGGGCTACACCTACCTCAAGCGCTTCCGCCTGGAGGCATCGGCGAGGAGGCAGGTATTCGCCCCCGTGCCCGACGAGCAGAAGATCTACCTCGTCACAGGCACTCCGCAGCCCCTGCTCGAGGTCGAGTTCGGCGGCCACGACCGGCACCGCCTGCCGACCACCGTCAATGCCGAAGAGTTCGTGGGCGTCAAGAGCTACAAGGCCAAGGGCAAGCGCCTGAGCCAGTACAAGGTCCGCGCCGTCCGCGACATTACCCCCGACCCCGCTATAGAACCCTTACCTGATGAGTCGAATCCGGACAACAACTCTCCCGAATCCACAACTCCTCCGCCCTCAGACAACCTTTTCTCCGACGAGGCATGAAACGACTGACCCTATTGCTCCTTTCCCTCGTCGTGCTCGGATTGCGGCCATGTTCCGCCCAGGGCGACAGCATTGTGCGGACGCATGAGCCGTGCGCCCCTACATCTCTCGATTCTCAACCTGAGTGTCGGCCGATCCACTCCACCTACGCCGTCGAGGTGGGCGGGGGTATGATTGCCGACACCTATCTCTCGCCGCTCCGATACCACGGCGTGCATCTGGCCCTCACCGGCGACTGGACCAAGGCCCTGCCCTGGCACCGAGGCATGAGCATGAGCTTCCAGACCCGCATCGAGGGCATGCGCCTGCAGAACCCAGCCGGCAACGCCACCGAGTGGCAGGGAGCCGTAGCCTTTGACTGGCTCGTACGCCGTGGCTGGCACGTCACCGACCGCCTCACCCTCGCTGCCGGTGGAGGTGTCGGCCTATATGCCGGCTGCATCTACATGCCCCGCAACGGCAACAACCCTGCCGCCGCCAAGGCCCGGATTTCACTACAGGGCACACTCAGCGCCAGTTACCGCCTGCGCCTCGGTCGCCTCTACTTGACCGTGCGCGACGAGGCCGTGACGCCCATAGTCGGCGCCATGTTCAGCCAGGACTACGGCCAGCCATACTACAACATCTACCTGGGCAACCGCTCCGGGCTGGTGCACGCCGCCTGGTGGGGCAACAATTTCTGCGTCGACAACCTGCTCGGTGTGCGCCTGCACTTCGGCCGAGGCGACCTGGGCGTGGGCTATCGCTTCCGCCTCTACCAGCAGCACGTCTGCAACCTCGACACCCGCATCGCCACCCACGCCGCCGTCATCTCCTGGACCCCGCGCAAATAATCGGTTCGCGGAATAAAGGCGCGCCTTTGTATGGACGCACGGCCCGTGCGCCCGAAAAAATACGTCCTATTTCCCGCAACTCTCAACGCTCAACTCTCGACTCTCAACTTTTTTGAGTAACTTTGCAGCCGCAATGCGCCTGATCAAGAGACTCCATTGGCTGGTGCTCAAGAGCTTCCTGCCGCTGTTCGCGATGACGTTCTTCATCGTGCTCTTCATCGTGCTCATGCAGTTCCTCTGGAAATACGTCGACGACCTGGTGGGCAAGGGCCTCGACATCTCCGTCATCGGCGAGCTGTTTTTCTACGCCGCCGTCAGCATGGTGCCCATGTCGCTGCCGCTGGCAATACTGCTGGCGTCGCTCATGACCTTCGGCAACTTCGGCGAGAAGTTCGAACTCACAGCCATGAAGGCCTCGGGGATCAGCCTCGTGCGCGTCATGATGCCCCTCATCGTCCTCGTCGGCGGAATCAGCATAGGCGCTTTCTTCTTCCAGAACGACGTGCTCCCCCGCGCACAGGTCAAGATGTGGACACTCCTCTTCTCCATCAAGCAGAAATCCCCCGAGACTGAAATCATACCCGGCGTCTTCAACGACCAGATTCCCGGCTACAACGTCTATGTCCGCGAGAAAGACCAGAACACCGGCATGCTCCGCGGAGTCATGATTTACGACGTCAGCCAGGGCGGCGAGAACGCCACCATCCTCGTGGCCGACAGCGCACAGCTCGCCTTGACAAAGGATAAGAGGTACATGTTCCTGCACCTGTTCAATGGTGAGCAGTTCGAGAACCTCCGCGAGCAGCTACCCGGCGACCAGAACGTCCCCTTCCGCCGCGAAGAGTTCAAGGACAAGCAGGTGCTAATCCCATTCGACGTCAACTTCAACCGCCTGGACGACAACCAGATGCGCAAGCAGTACGTCGGCAAGAACATCACCGAGCTGCGCCAGACCATCGACTCCGTGTCCGGCAAGGTCGATTCCATCGGCGACATCTACGCCACCGAGCTGCGCATGGAGCGCTATGGCGGCGTCAGCAACGTCATCGACCACGAGACCATGCAGCCAGCCACCTACCAGGCCGTGACCATGCCCGCCGCCGTGCCAGACATTGACTCCATACTACAGGCAATGCCCCCATCCAAGGCCAACGAGATTCTCGACGCCTCCCGTCGCGCCGCGCTCCAGAAGGGCGGCGAGTACGAGTTCAAGTCGCTCAACATGGCAGAGGAAAAGAAGTCCATACGCCGCCACGAGATAGAGTTGGTGAAAAAGTTCACACTGTCCGTCGCTTGCCTCATCTTCTTCTTCATCGGAGCACCGCTTGGCGCCATCATACGCAAGGGCGGCATCGGCACACCGCTGGTCATCTCCGTGCTGCTGTTCCTGGTCTACTACATCATCGACAACACCGGCTACAAGATGGCGCGCGACGGCCGCTGGCCCGTCTACATCGGCATGTGGATTTCCACCGCCGTGCTCGCGCCCCTGGGTATCTTCGCCACCTACAAGGCCATGAACGACTCCACGCTCTTTTCCAAGGATGCCTACATGCGCATCATCCGCCGCATCTTCGGACTGCGGCAGAAGCGCGGCAGCGCCTTCAAGGAGGTTATCATCAACGACGTGGACGCCACCCTGGCCCGGCAGATGCTCGCCGCCCTTGACTCCCGTGCCGACCGCATACTGCGCCGCATAGGTCGCCCCATGGGCTACCTCCGCTACTGGCTCTCCGGCGCCAACACCGATCTCGTCAAGCGTGTGGCCATGCAGGCCGACGTGCTCGTGGACTACCTCAGCGACAGCCGCGACGCCCGCGTAGTGCAGAAGCTCTCTTCCTACCCCATCGTCACCAGCCTCTGGCTCTACCGCCCGGCGCCGCGACGCTGGATGGCCTGGACCGGCATCATTCTCATCCCCGTCGGCATTCCCGTCTGGCTGCTTGGCAACATCGCCCTACGCCGCCTCCGCACCGAGATGAAGACCATCCTCAGCCTCGACGCCCAGCTACTCCCCCTCCTCTCTCCCGAAATGACGGTCGAGCCCACCCCCACCGACCACACCGACACCCCCGCAGATACCCACGACTAATCCGCCACCTGAAAACCAAGGCCATATAGAGCCGGAGACCCGGTGTCGTACCGTACGCTGCCAATGGTTATTGGGGGTAACCAAATTCTTTGTTAAAAACCGCCAGTAGTGTTGCCGGCATCAAAAACTTGCGCGTAATTTTGTAGACGCAGACCGCTCGGATGCCCCGTCCCGGGATTCGAGGGAGGGTGTTGCAGACATAACAGAAAGCGTTTATCCGCGCTGATTTCTGACTTTCCGAAATTCCGGCGAAATTTTATCCTGTCAAGGATTCGGCAACGGTAGAGATCCGTGGGTATGTCTTGTTCTCGTTGGTGCGCCCGCAGTGCATTCAACCTAAAGGTGGTAATATTCGTTTTAGCTATAAAAATATTTGAAGATGATAAAGAGAATTTGCTTGATGGTGCTCGCGCTGGTGGCGGTCGGGTCGGTAGACTCGGAGGCCTGCACGCGCATTGTCTATAATGGAGACAGCTCGCTGTGTATCGTAGGTAGGTCGCTCGACTGGAAGACGCCCATACCAACCAATCTGTATGTCTATCCGAGGGGGGCGCGGTTCGTGAGCGCGTCGAGGCCGGGAGCTTTCTCCTGGACGTCGAAGTATGGCTGCGTGTATGCGGTGGGCTATGACGCCGGCATCACCGAGGGCATGAACGAAAAGGGGCTCCAGGTCGCCAGCCTCTTCTGCAAGACCGCCCAGTATTCCGACTCCACCAACAATGACCGACGGCCGGTGTCGCTATCCGTTTTCGTGGCCTGGCTGCTTGACAACAACGCCACCACCGCCGAGGTGCTGAAGCAGGTAGAGGGACAGGACTTCACCCTCTATGGCGCCACTCTCGACGGTGGCACGGAGTCGAAGCTTCACTTCGGCGTCACCGACGCCAGCGGCGAGTCGGCCATCATCGAGTTCTCCAAGGGCAGGATGTGCGTCTACCGTCCGGACTCCATCCATGTCATGACCAACGACCCGGAGTGGCCGGCCATGTCGGCCATCGTCAGTTACTGGCGCGGCGTAGGGGGCACGAACATGCTTCCGGGCACGGTCCGTTCGGCCGACCGATGCGTGCGCGGCGACTTCTTCATCCGCAATGTGGCGCGCGTGGCCGACGCCGACCTCGGAGCCAGCATCCTACGCTCTGTGATGTTCAACGTCTCGGTGCCCTACCTGTACACGGTCACCGGCGAGCCTAACGTCTCCTCCACGCAGTGGAGGTCGATGTGCAACCTACGCGACCTGCGTTACTATTTCGACTCCGCCACCGCCCGCGGCCTCTACTACATAGACCTGGGCAAGTGCGACCTGCGGCCCGGCGCGCCGGTGCTCAAGCTCACCACCATTGACTGCACCGACGTCTGCGGGGAAGCCAATCGGCTGCTCCGCAAAGTCGCGCCTTTCGTCCCGATGCACTGACTCTCAATTTTTTTTACTACCTTTGCGGCCTATGTGGACATTCACGCCTATTTATAAGAGGCCCATCTGGGGCGGTACGCGGTTGTCGGCCTACAAAGGTGACGCCGATACCAAAGGCTCCATCGGCGAGAGCTGGGAGGTCAGCCAAGTTCCCGGAGACATTTCCATAGTGGCCGAAGGTCCCGACAAGGGGCTTGCCCTCGACGAGCTGATAGCCCGCGACCCCCGCAGCCTGCTCGGTCGGCACGTATTAGCCAGATACGGCCGTCGGTTCCCGCTGCTGGTCAAGCTCATCGATGCGAAAACCGACCTGTCGATACAGGTGCATCCGAACGACGATATGGCCCGCGGGATGGGCCACCCATTCGGCAAGAACGAAATGTGGATGGTGCTCGACGCCGTGCCAGGCGCACGCCTGGCAACCGGCTTTCTGCGTCCCGTCCTGCCCGCCGACCTCGACCGTCTCGTGCAGACCGGCGAGATCACCGACACGCTGCGTTACTCGCCCGTCCACTCCGGCAGCTCCTTCTACATACCTGCCGGACGTGTCCACTCCATCGGCGCCGGAATCCTCGTCGCCGAGATACAGCAGACCAGCGACGACACTTTCCGTCTCTACGACTACAACCGCACCGACGCCAGTGGCAACAGGCGCCAGCTGCACCTCGAGCAGGCCAGGCGTGCCATCAACTACGCCGACACCGGCGGCCTTCCCCTGCACTACACCACCCGGCCCGATGCCTCCTCGGCGGTCTGCGTGTCGCCACACTTCGCTGTCAGTCTGCTCCGCGCAACCGACCGTATGCAGCGTTGCTATTGTGACCTCGATTCCTTTGTCATCATAATGTGCATAGGCGGCGAGGCGACCCTCAGGGCCGACTCCGGCGAGATGACACTGCGCCGGGGCCATACTGTCCTGCTTCCTTCTACAGACGGCTATCTCGAGATTCTTCCCCGCGGCCGCGACGAGTTCCGCGCCCTCGAAATCTACATGCCCAAAAACGATTGTGATTCGTAAAGTCGTATTCGCGTTCGTGCTGTCGTTGCTCGTCCGGGCAGGTTGGGCGCAGCAGGAAAACACATTCATCGTCTGGTCGCAGCCCGACGAGATTGTCAATTACCCGGACTCCGTGCTTATGGACTCCTTCCGCGCAGAGGAGATACCCGACGCCGTATTCGCCCGCATGCAGGGCAAGTCGTACAAGGCCGGGTGCATCGTCCCGCGTTCCGAGCTACGCTACCTCACCATCCCGCACCACGACGGCCACGGCAACGTCCGTATGGGCGAGCTCGTCTGCAACCAGGCCATCGCCGCCGACCTGCTCGACATCTTCCGCGAGGCGTTCCGTATCCACTATCCCATAGAGCGCATGGTGCTCGTCGACGAATATGATGCCGACGACCGCGCCTCCATGAACGCAAACAACACCTCCTGCTTCAACTACCGCGTCGTGGCCGGCAGCAAGAAGCTCTCCAACCACGCCCGCGGCCTGGCCATCGATGTCAATCCCTTCTACAACCCGTACGTGAAGCGCCGTCCCGGCAAGGCCCCGTACGTATCCCCGGATGCAGCGGCAAAGTTCGCCGACCGCACGGCCGACTTCCCCTACAAGATCGACACCACCGACCCCATCTACATCCTATTCATCGCCCACGGCTTCCGCTGGGGAGGGGCGTGGAAGTCCTCACAGGACTTCCAGCACTTCGAGAAAGAAGCGGCTCCCATGTAGGGACCGTCCACCCCCCGTCGTGGACTTCGGAGTTCGCATAAAAATTCGCGACAGTGACCGCGTATCGGCCCCTGTCGCGAATTTTTATGCGAACTGAACTCTTAATTCTTGAGGATTACCTTGCGGGTACGGTTGCCGCGCTTCTCTATGTAGATGCCCGACGTGGGGTTGTCCACACGGATTCCCTGCAGGTTGTAGTACTCGGCAGGCACGTCGGCGGCGTCGGTCTCCAGGCCGCTGACGCCCGTGTTGATCTGCACGTTGGTGAAGTTCTTCCAGCCGGTGGCTGTCTTGTAGGCGGATATGGAGGCTTCAGGCACCGATAGCGTGCAGGTGGCGGCGAACGACGAGAAGATATTGTCGGCGGCCACTGCCGGCGGCACGGTGGCGCGGCACGTCAGCGACGTGATGGCCTTGTCGCTGTTGAACGCCGAGGCGCCGATGGTGTCGAGCGTCGGGGGCAGAGTCAGCTCCGTCAGTGCCGTGCAGTTATAGAAGGCGTACATGCCAATCTCTTTCAGGCCGGTGTGAAGCTTGACGTCGGTAAGCTTGCGGCAGTAGTAGAAGGAGTGGGCGCCGAGCACCTCGAGGCTGCGGGGCACGTCGATGGCCGGCAGCGAGCTGCAGTAGTAGAAGGCCGCCTGCATGCTCTGAAGGCTTTCGGGCAGGTTCACGCTCTGCAGCGAGTCATTATAGGCGAAGCAGCGGTCGCCCAGAGAGGTGATGCTGTCGTGGAGCACAATCTTCTTGGTGCATCGCAGGTAGGAGAAGGTGTAGGGATTGATTTTCTTGATGCTTGCCGGGATGACCAGCGTACCGTCGAACTCCTTGCCGCCGAAGGTCACCTTGCCCCAGTTGGCCACGGTACTCGGGAAGGCCACGTAGAACGGTGTGGCCACGTACGACGGGATAGTGACGCCGCACCAGGCCTCCAGGTCCTCGATGTTGACGTTCTTGAGGTTCGAGGCGCCGGTGAACGGGGTGGCGCCGATTTTCTGCAGGGTGGCCGGGATGTTGATCTTGGTCACGGTCTTGTTGTTCTTGAAGGCGTTGTCGCCGATGGCCGTTGTGGTGTAGTCGATGCCGCCGATGGTGAAGTGGCCCTTGATGGCGGCGTCGGTGCACTCGGCAGAGGCGCCCGTGACGGTGGCGGTGCCGACGCCCGGATTATAACTGTAGATGACGCCGTCGATGGTGTCGAGGTTGGCGATGGGGGCGTCGTAGAAGTTGAGGTCGGCCTCGATCTTGAAGTTGCCAAGCGTCCAGCCACGGTAGCCGCCCGTGCTGTTCTTGTAGCCCACGAAGTAGATCCACTTGCCGTTGAGCGACGATTTCTCGCCGTTTACCACGTCGAAGGTCGGGTTGGTGGACACGCTGTTGACGGTACTGTCCTTGCGGTAGAGCATCAGCATGTCCTGCACTTCGTCGCCTGACTTGTAGTAGTCCACCAGGCAGCTGTTGGTGGGCAGAGTGGCGACGTTGGTAGTCTTGTTGAGGTTGAATGGCACCGAGTAGTTGTGGCTGTAGAGCCATTGCGCCATGCCCTGTACCTGCACCTGGGTGGTGCCGGACTTCTCTACCAGCACGGGGTAGGAGTACGAGGTGGTGGGAGCGAGGCTGGTGTTGAGACGGCTGATCTGCATCATGCCGTTGGCCGGACGGGCCTTGATGTCATCCATCCACACGTATCCGCCGCCGGCGGAAGAGGTTCCGTAGAAGCCATCGGCGAATGTGATGAGGTTGTCGGTGACTGTGGCCACCACCGGCTCGCTGTTGTAGTTCTTCCACTCGGTGGAGCGAAGCAGGTTGTAGACGGAGACGACGGCGCCGGAGGAGAGAGTGCCGACGGGCTTGCCTGTCGGGATGGTCAGCGTGCCTGTGGCCGGGTCGTACTTGCCCTTGAGGTCGTAGCCCATGGCGATGCCCTTGAGCAGGACGCTGTCGCCGTCGGCCTCCACCATGATCGAACCGGCGCGCTGTCCGTAGTTGGTGAACGAGCCGTAGTAGGTCACGAAGTTCTTGCCCGCGATCGAGGCGGGAGCGGCCTGGCCAGGGGCCAGGCGCCGGGGCATGCCGGACTTGACACCGGGTGTATAGGTGACGGCCACCTGCTGCGGCTCGAACTCTTCCATAGCCGGGATGCACGGAATCTAGGCACTGGCGCCCAGGCTCGCTGCAAGCACGACGCCGGTCAGAACGGATAGATTCTTCATACTGATGCTTGGTTTGGTTATTTATAAAGAGGTTGTGTCTTTTTACCCATGAAGTGACTCAGAAGCGAAAAACACTTTCGACCGCAAATATAGATAAAAATTTTTAAAGAACTTGATTTTACACGAAATTATTTGGGAGATTGTGAATTAAAATTAAGAAAACGGGCAAATTGGCGTGGATACATATTTGCGAGGGACATGAAAAGGGCGATACACGCAAGTGCGTCGCCCCGATTGATTACTCGTCCCGGGGTACGCACAACAAACCAGCGTGAGGGACTGGCGAGCAATCGGCACCGATGACTTCCCGGGAGGTTCTGAATATAGTTCAGCGGATTGAGTCTGAAATAGTAATTGTACCGGTATTGCCATGACCGGAGGCAGACCTTAAAGACTCGCTGCCCCCGGCCGGGGCAGCCTTGCCGAGGCAAGGTGTCCATAAGCAATACTGATACAATTAACGAGGCCATACGGCCTCACTCTTTGCTTAGGACCGGGACTCGCGACCCGATTCCGCCACAAAGGTACGCCAATAAATCCGTCCAGCCAAATATTTTGCGGAAAAACGCACATGTCTTATCCGGAACTCTCGTTTATGGTTAATTAACAACCGTGAATTTCGTAATATGCGCTCATAGCTACCGGATCTGACTTTGCAGTCGGAAAAACAACCTACAAAAGACAGAGCGTGCATTTGTGAAGGTGTTGCAAAACTCGCCACGGTGACCGCCACGTGGCTGTTCTGCAACACCCTTTTTATTTTTTCGTTCGAAAAAGGGCGTCCTGCGGGAAGCGGGGCGCCCTGATTTGGGAACTGGAGTCTTAGACAAGAGAAAAAGAACAGCCGTGTATGCCGCGTCTCTTGGCCGGGCACACCAAGGAGGCCACGCAGCCTTAGCGGTTGATGCCGAGGAAGGCGCCGTCGGCGTTGAAGCGGAGGTCGACGCCGGTGTTGAGGTCCACGTCGTAGCCGTAGGGTTCGCGGTCAATCTCGTCGATATACGCCCCGGAATAGTTTGCGGCCACGTAGGTGTCGATGGGAAGCGGATAGAAGCCGGTCGGGAGGGCCCTATCACGGTCGGCCTCGGCCTCGTACCAGCGACCCTGGGCGTCGAACTTGACCTTGCCGCCGCCACGGAACCAGACTTCGTAGGTAACCGGGGTATCGTTGTTGCGGATGGTCTGCACTATTTCGTAGCCGGTGAAATAGGTGTCAAGTAATGTCTTGGCTTCGGCGGGGAGCTCTGTGGGGACGATGGGTTCCTCTTCGGTGTCGCCATCGGAGCAGGCAGCGGGCAACAGGCCGAGCATCAGCGCCGCAAGAAGCAGCGGCAGATATAGAAGCGTCTTTTTCATTGCGTTATAAGTTTTGATTTCCCATTAATAACGTCTGAGTGGAATCGGGGGTTCATGTCGGACAGTCGAGGATTGTCGTTCCCCGGGAACGACAAGTGAGGGCGTTTATGGTTATTCCAGGATTTTTTCGTAACTTTGCGGCAAATTAGGCAGAGACCACTGACATATATGTACAGAAGCAATACTTGCGGTGAGCTCCGGCTCGCCGACGCCGGCCGGCAGGTTACTCTTGCCGGCTGGGTGCAGCGTATCCGCAACATGGGCGGCATGACGTTCATCGACCTGCGCGACCGCTACGGCATCACGCAGATCGTCTTCAACCACGAGACCGACGCCGAACTCTGCGACCGTGCCAACAAGCTCGGCCGCGAATTCGTGCTGCAGGTCACCGGACAGGTCAACGAGCGATATTCCAAGAACAAGCACCTGCCCACCGGCGACATAGAGATCATAGCCAACGACTTCAAGATACTCAATACCAGCAAGATACCCCCGTTCACCATCGAGGAGGATACCGACGGCGGCGACGACCTGCGCATGCGCTACCGCTACATGGACCTGCGCCGCCCCAACCTGCTGCGCAACCTCGAGCTGCGCCACCGCATGGCCTTCGAGATCCGCCGATACCTCGACGAGCATGGCTTCCTGGAAATCGAGACGCCCATCCTTGTCAAGTCCACCCCCGAGGGCGCCCGCGACTTCGTAGTGCCCTCGCGCATGAATCCCGGCGAGTTCTACGCCCTGCCCCAGAGCCCCCAGCTCTTCAAGCAACTCCTCATGGTAAGCGGCTACGACCGCTACTTCCAGATCGCCAAGTGCTTCCGCGACGAGGACCTGCGCTCCGACCGCCAGCCCGAGTTCACACAGATCGACTGCGAGATGAGCTTCGTGGAGCAAGAGGACGTCATACAGATGTTCGAGGGCCTGGTAAAGCACATCTTCAAATATGTCAAGGGCATCGACTTCACCGAGCCTTTCCGCCGCATGACCTGGAACGATGCCATGCGCCTCTACGGCTCCGACAAGCCTGACCTGCGCTTCGGCATGCCCTTCGTGGAAATCACCGACCTGGTCAAGGACAAGGGCTTCAAGGTGATGGACGACGCCGAACTGACGGTGGGCATCTGCGCCCACGGCTGCGCCGCCTACACCCGCAAGCAGCTCGACCAGCTCACCGACTTCGTCAAGCGCCCGCAGACCGGCGCCAAGGGCCTCGTCTGGGTAAAGGTCGAAGACAACGGTGCCATCAAGTCCAGCGTCGGCAAGTTCTTCACCGAAGAGCAGCTCAAGGAGTGGGCCGACCGCCTCGGCGCCAGGCCCGGCGACCTCATGCTCTTCCTCAGCGGCGACGCCATGAAGACCCGCAGGCAGCTCTGCGACCTACGCCTGGAGATGGGCGACCGCCTCGGCCTCCGTCCCAAGGACAAGTTCGCACCCCTCTGGGTGGTGGACTTCCCCCTGTTCGAATGGGACGACGAGACGCAGCGCTACTACGCCATGCACCATCCCTTCACGTCGCCCAACCCCGACGACATACCCCTGCTGCACTCCGACACAGGCAAGGTGCGCGCCACCGCCTACGACATCGTCGTCAACGGGACCGAACTCGGCGGCGGCTCCATCCGCATCCACGACAGCAAGCTGCAGGACACCATGTTCGAGCTCCTCGGCTTCACCCCCGAGCGCGCCCACGAGCAGTTCGGCTTCCTCATGGACGCCTTCCGGTTCGGCGCCCCGCCCCACGGCGGCCTCGCCCTCGGCTTCGACCGATTCGTCAGCATCCTGGCAGGACTCGACTCCATCCGCGACGTCATCGCCTTCCCCAAGAACAACTCAGGCCGCGACACCATGAACGAGTCCCCCTCGCCCATAGACCAGAGCCAGCTCGACGAACTCCACCTCCAGCTCGTGCAGCCCGAAAAGAAGCAGGACTGACAACTCTGAACTCTCAACTCTAAACCCTCAACTTTCTTGCCAACAGTAAGAGACATAGCAACGGCCATCGAGGCCAAGGCGCCTCTGAGCCTACAGGAGAGCTACGATAACTCGGGCCTGCAGGCGGGCACATACGACACCCCCGTAGACACTGTGCTGGTGTGCCTGACCGTCACCGAAGACATCGTGGAAGAGGCGCGCCGCCGAGGCTGCGACATGATAGTCAGCCACCACCCGCTGCTCTTCAGCGGCCTGAAGCGCATCGGCGACGCCACCGCCACAGAGCGCATCGTCACGGCCGCCATCCGCGCCGGCATCGCCATCTACTCCTCGCACACCTGCCTCGACGCAGCCGCCGAGGGCATCAACACCGACATAGCCCACGCCCTGGGCATGACCGACATCCGGCCCCTGGTACCCACCGCCCCCGGCGCCGACACCGGCCTGGGCGCCATCGGCTCCATGCCCGCCCCCGTGCCCACCGTCGAGTTCCTGCGCCTGGTCAAGGAAACTTTCGGAGTCAAGGCCCTGCGATACTCCGGCACCACGCCCAAGATTGTCATCCGGCGCGTGGCCCTCTGCGGAGGCTCCGGCTCCGACTTCATCCGTGACGCCATCGCCGCCGGCGCCGACGCATACGTCACCGGCGACCTCAAGTACCACCACTTCGACGGCTTCGGCCCCGAGATACTGCTCGCCGACTTCGGCCACTACGAGAGCGAGTACTGCGCCCGCAAGATACTGCGCCGCATTCTCCAGGACGCCTTCCCCGACCTGGCAGTCCTCACTGCCGACACCGAGACAAACCCCGTCAAGACCCTTTCCTGAACCCCAACCCTCCCCTCTCAAATAGAAAACACTTCCATCCCAATGGCAGACGATAAGAAAAAAGACAAGAAAGAGCGCACGGTAGAAGAGCGCCTCAAGGACCTCTACCTGCTGCAGACCATACTCTCCGAAATGGACCGCATCAAGGTGCTCCGCGGCGAACTCCCCAACGAGGTCAAGGACCTCGAGGATGAAATCGCCATGTACCAGACGCGCATCCAGAAGTACAAAGACGACACCGCCGACCTCAAACGCCAGGCCGGCAAGCTCCAGGCCGAGATCGAAGACCGCTCCGCCAAGATCGCCAAGTACCGCGACCAGCAGAACAACGTCCGCAACAACCGCGAGTTCGACTTCCTGGAAAAGGAAATCGAGTTCGAGGGCCTCGAGATAGAGCTCGACCAGAAGAAGATCCGCGAGTGCGAGGCCGCACAGGCACAGAAGGCCGAGGACATAAACATGACCCGCGAGCAGCTCTCCGATTCCGAGCACATCCTCGAAGACAAGCGCAAGGAACTCGAAGAGATCGTCAACGAGACCCGCCAGCAGGTCGAGGACCTCCAGGCCAAGGCCAAGACCATAGAACCCCTCATCGACGATTACACACTCAAGGCATTCAAGCGCATACGCAAGAACGCCCGCAACGGCCTGGGCATCGTCAGCGTGCAGCGCGAGGCCTGTGGCGGATGCTTCAACCGCATCCCTCCACAGCGCCAGCTCGACATCAGGATGCACAAGAAAATCATCGTATGCGAGTATTGCGGCCGCATCCTCATCGACGAGGACCTCGCCGCCGGCAACGACAAGCACTAAACCAGCGACAAACATGGCCTCCCCAAAGGAAGATTCATTCAAGACAATAGTGGCCCACGCCAAGGAATACGGCTTCGTGTTCCCCTCCTCCGAGATCTACGACGGCCTCGCCGCCGTCTACGACTACGGGCAGAACGGCGTCGAGCTCAAGAACAACATCAAGAACTACTGGTGGCAGGCCATGACGCGCCTGCACCCCAACATCGTCGGCATCGACTCGGCCATCTTCATGCATCCCTCCATATGGAAAGCCTCCGGCCACGTCGACGCCTTCAACGATCCCCTCATCGACAACCGCGACAGCAAGAAGCGCTACCGCGCCGACGTCCTCATCGAGGACTACATCGCCTCCATCGACGAGAAGATCGACAAGGAAGTCGCCAAGGGCCGCAAGCGCTTCGGCGACAACTTCGACGAGGAGCAGTTCCGCGCCACAAACCCGCGCGTGCTCGAGCGCACCGCCAAGCGCGACGCCGTGCACACCCGCTATGCAGAGTGCATGGAAGCCAACGACCTGGCCGGCCTCAAGCAGCTCATCGTCGACTGCGAGATCGCCGACCCCATATCCGGCTCACGCAACTGGACCGACGTGCGCCAGTTCAACCTCATGTTCCGCACCGAGATGGGTTCCACAGCTGACGGCGCCATGGAGATCTACCTCCGCCCCGAGACGGCCCAGGGCATATTCGTCAACTACCTCAACGTGCAGAAGACCGGACGCATGAAGCTCCCCTTTGGCATCGCACAGATCGGCAAGGCCTTCCGCAACGAGATCGTGGCCCGCCAGTTCATCTTCCGCATGCGCGAGTTCGAGCAGATGGAGATGCAGTTCTTCGTCAAGCCCGGCGACGAGATGCAGTGGTTCGACTACTGGCGACGCGCCCGCCTGGCCTGGCACAAGGCCCTCGGACTCGGCGACGAGAAGTACCGCTACCACGACCACGAAAAGCTCGCCCACTACGCCAACGCCGCCACCGACATCGAGTTCCAGATGCCCTTCGGCTTCAAGGAAGTAGAGGGAATCCACTCCCGCACCAACTTCGACCTCAGCCAGCACGAGAAGTTCTCCGGCAAGAACATCAAGTACTTCGACCCCGAGCTCGGCGAGAGCTACGTGCCATACGTCATCGAGACCTCCATCGGCGTCGACCGCATGTTCCTGAGCGTGTTATGCTCCAGCTACGAGGACCAGCAGCTCGAGGGCGGCGACCACCGCGTCGTGCTCCACCTGCCCGCCGCCCTGGCACCCGTCAAGGTCGCCGTCATGCCCCTGGTGCGCAAGGACGGCCTGCCCGAAAAGGCCCGCGAGATCCTTGACGCCCTCCGATTCCACTTCGCGACCCAGATCGACGAGAAAGACTCCATCGGCAAGCGCTACCGCCGCCAGGACGCCATCGGAACTCCCTTCTGCGTCACCGTCGACCACCAGACCCTCGAGGACGGCACCGTCACACTCCGCCACCGCGACTCCATGGAGCAGCACCGCGTGGCAATAGAAGAAATCCTACCCACCGTCGGCAAGGAAGTCAGCATGGCCTCCCTGCTACAGAAAATAGCCGAACCATAATGAAATCCCTGATACGCCGCATCTTCCTGGCCGTCGGCCTGCTCGTGTGCATGACCAGCCTGCAGAGCTGCAACTACAACTCCCTGGTGGAGAAGCAGCAGAAGGTGGACCAGTCGTGGGCCGAAGTAGAGAACCAGTACCAGCGCCGCGCCGACCTTGTTCCCAACCTCGTCAGCACCGTCAAGGGCTACGCCGCCCACGAGTCCTCGACGCTGGAGAAGGTGACCCAGGCCCGTGCCGCCGCCACCTCCATCAACATCACCGCCGACAACCTCAACGAGGAGAACCTGGCCCGCTTCCAGCAGGCACAGGGAGAGCTCGGGCAGGCACTCAAGAGCCTGCTGGCCGTGCAGGAGGCATACCCCGACCTCAAGGCCAACGAGAACTTCATGGCACTCCAGGCCCAGCTCGAAGGCACCGAGAACCGCATCACCGTGGCACGCGGCCGATACACCGAGGCCGTGCAGGACTACAACACCTCCATCAAGAAATTCCCCACCGTAATCTACGCCGGCTGGTTCGGCTTCGACGCCAAGCCACAGTTCAAGGCCGAGCAGGGAGCCGAGAAAGCCCCCAAAGTCGAGTTCTAAGTCAATGATAATCAATGTACAATGTACAACCGAGCGATACCACGCATTCGCTAATGCTGTACATTGTACATTGTAAATTGCACATTGAAAACCCATCCGCCCATGACTTCCCCCATCCGCAAGATACTGCTGACGCCGCTGCTGCTGGCCATGCTCGCCCTCTGCTCCTGCCACCTCGGCGACGACAACGACGACCAGTACCGCGACTGGCGCCAGAAGAACATCCAGTACGTCGACGACATGCTCGCGCTCAAAGAGAACGGCCAGCCCGTCTACACCAAAGTAGTGCCCGACTGGGCCACCGGCGACTTCGTGCTCATGAAGTGGCACAACGACCGCGCCCTGACCGAGAAGAACCTCGTGCCGCTATACAACAGCACCGTGCGCGTCAAGTACCACGTCTCCACCATCGAGGCCGCCGTAGACTCGTCGTACAACCAGACACAGTACGGCGACAGCCTCTACCAGTGCCAGCCCGTCAACACCATTCCCGGCTTCGCCATCGCCCTGACCAACATGCACGTCGGCGACAGCTGCACCGTAATCATACCCTATTACCTGGCCTACGACAACATGGCCTCCACCAACATCAAGAAACCCTACTCCACCCTCATATACAGGCTGAAGCTGGTCTCCATCCCCGCCTACGAGATACCCAACTGAACCTGATTGAAACATCCTACCATGAAACGAATGAAGCACATGCTGCCGGCCGGTGCGCTGCTGCTGGCAATCGGTGCCGGAGCCGCCACCTACACGGTGCAGAAGCTGGCCGTGCGCCCCACAGCCCGCGTCTACATGCCCATCTCCAACGACACCGTCGACACCCGCGGCAAGAAGTTCGACCTCGGCACCCTGCTCGGCCAACGCGGCGACCTCGATTTCACCCGAGGCACCGTCAATGAAATCGCGATGGACAAAGACTCCACGTTCACCTTCGCCAAGCCCGCCAAGGGCCAGGAAATGTATGTGGCCCAGACCACCATCCGCCCCGACGAGTTCTTCACAGGCAAGCTCACCGTCTGCTGCAACACCCCCTTCGCCGTCCTGCTCGACGGCAAGGAGAAAGCCTCCAAGACCACCTGGCAGGATACCATCAGCCAGTCCAAGTCCTCCAAGACCGTCGACCTCAAGATCGAGCCGGAAGTGTCGGTCGCCGTCACCGTGCGCCTGCTGGCCTGCGACACCGCAGCAGCACCCGTGCTCCGCATGAAAATCGAGCCGGACAAGAAGTCGGAGGCCGTCAGCCTGGCCATCGGCCCCATGCTCAAGAACCGCTTCATGCTCGCCCAGACCGACCAGGGCGAGAAAGTGACGAGCACCGCCATGTCGCCCGACGGCAAGTACACTCTGCTCCGCTACTTCACCCGCCTTGACGACCAGAAGACTTCCTGGCGCTACGAGATAATCGGCAACCAGACCGGCTCCGTAGTAGCCCGGCCCTCATCCTTCGGCGGCTGGATGCCCAAAGGATGCGCCTACTACTTCACCCGCAAGACCGATGACGGCTACGACCTCTACCGCGTGGCCGTCCCCTCCAACGAGGAGAAGCTGCTCGCACAGGGCCTGCCCGAGAGTTCCTTCACCTGGAGTCCCAACGAGGAATACATCGTATATTACGACCAGCAGAAAGAGGACCTCGGCAATAGCCCACTGCGCCGCTACGCCTCACCCGACGACCGCATCAAGGGCAACCGCAACCGCTACTCACTCAAGCTCTATGACCTGCGCAGCGGCATCGAGCAGCCCCTGACCTTCGGCACCAAGTCCGCCAGCCTGCAGGACATCAGCCACGACGGCTCCAAGCTCCTCTTCCTGGTGAACCGCGAGACTCCCACCAAGTACCCGTTCTACGCCGCCAGCCTGGTGCAGCTCACCCTCGACGGAATGCGTGCCGACACCCTCATCGCCGACAACGGCTACCTCTCCGGCGCCTCCTACTCTCCCGACGCGAAGACGCTGATGCTGCTCGGCTCACCCCGCCTCTTCGGCGACCTCGGCCTCAACATCGGCAGCCAGCCCGTTCCCAACGACTTCGACACCCAGCTCTATCTCTACGACCCGGCCACCAAGCAGGCCACCGCGCCGCTGAAGAACTTCAATCCCAGCGTGGCCCGCGCCGAGTGGAACCCCGCCGACGGGCAGATATATATGCTCGTCAACGAGGGTTTCTGCCGCCCCATCTATAAGCTCAATCCCAAGAACGGCAAGATTTCGACCGTTCCCGTTGAGGTGCAGAACGTGGGTAACTTCTCAGTCGGCGACGGCGAGACGACCTACCTCAGCTACACCGGCCAGGGCGACACCTACGCCGGCCGCGCCTTCATCCTCAACCAGCGCACCGCCAAGGCCCGCATGGTGGCCGACCCGTTCGCCAAGACACTGAGCAAGATAGAACTCGGCCAGACCAACTCCTGGAACTTCACCGCCCGCGACGGCTCCCTGATCGAGGGCACCATCACCACCCCGCCGGACTTCGACCCCAACAAGAAATACCCCCTGCTGGTCTACTACTACGGCGGCACTTCGCCCTCGCAGCACGGCCTTACGCACCCGTACGTGCCGCAGCTCTACGCCTCACGCGGATACGTAGTCTACGTGCTCAACCCCTCGGGCACCTACGGCTACGGTCAGGAGTTCTCCGCCCGCCACGTCAACGCCTGGGGCAAGCAGACCGCCGACGACATCATCGAGGGCGTAAAGCTCTTCTGCAAGGAGCATCCTTTCGTCAACGAAAAGAAAATCGGCTGCTTCGGCGCCAGCTACGGCGGCTTCATGACCCAGTACCTGCTCACTCAGACCGATATCTTCGCGGCCGCCATGTCACACGCCGGCATATCCAATGTCACCTCCTACTGGGGCGAAGGATACTGGGGCTACAGCTACAACTCCGTAGCCGCCGCCGAGTCCTACCCGTGGACCAACCCTGAGCTCTTCACCAAGCAGGGTTCGCTGTTCAACGCCGACAAGATCCACACGCCGCTGCTTCTGATGCACGGCACCGCCGACACCAACGTACCCATCGGTGAGAGCATCCAGCTCTTCAACGCCCTTAGCATCCTGGGGCGCCAGGTGGAGTTCATCAGCGTCGACGGCGGTGACCACACATCCGGCTCGTTCAGCTACGACAAGCGCCTGCTCTGGCACCGCACCGTCATGGCCTGGTTCGACCGCTGGCTCCGCGACAATCCACGCTGGTGGGAGGAGATGTACCCCACCCCCAACCTGTAACCCTGTAGGGACGCACGGCTCGTGCGTCCCTACAGCTTTAACGCATGCTGCCGCTTACCAATCCTATCAGCATAGTCCTGACAGTACTGGCGGTCACTCTGCTGGCGCCACTGCTGCTGAACCGCCTCCGCATCCCGTACATCATCGGGCTGATAGCGGCGGGCATGGCTCTCGGACCCTACGGCTTCGGGGTCCTGGAATACGGCGAGCCGCTGCGCGTCTTCGGCGAAGTCGGTCTCCTCTACCTCATGTTCCTGGCCGGGGTGGAAATCGACATGTACCACCTGCGCCACAACTACAGGCGCGGGATTGCTTTCGGCCTGCTCACTTTCGCACTGCCCATGGCTACCGGCGTGGGCGTGGCTTTCTGCCTGTCGGGCACCGGCCTGGGCGCCGCCCTGCTGGTGGGAGTGATGTTCGCCTCGCACACCCTGCTGACGTACCCCATCGTCAACCGCTTCGGCCTAAGCCGCACTCCGGCGGTCGTCATCTCCGTGTGCGGCACAATCGTGGCCGTGCTGTTAGCCCTGATCGTACTGGCTGAGGTGGTGCAGGCGCGGGCGCAGGGTGGTTTCCGCTGGAACATGACCCTGCTGCTGACCGCCAAGCTCGCACTATACGCAGTGGGCTGGCGATACCTGGCTCCATGGCTCACGCGCCTGTTCATGCGCAAGGTCACCGACGGAGTGCTCCGCTTCGTCTACATCCTCGGCATGGTGCTGGTGATGTCGCTGACGGCCCAGCTGGCCGGAGTGGCATCGATTCTCGGCGCCTTCTACGCCGGACTGGTGCTCAACCGCTTCATCCCGGCCCGCTCAGTGTTGATGCGCCGCACCGAGTTCGCCGGCAATGCCATCTTCATTCCCTGGTTCCTGATAGGGGTGGGGATGGTGATCGACGTTCGAAGCCTGGTGCAGAGCAGCGATACCCTAATAGCGGCACTGGCGCTGACCGTGGCCGCCATTGCCAGCAAGTGGATCGCCGCCAAGGCGGGGGCCCGCCTGCTGCGCCTGGACGGCACGGAGGGGGGACTCCTCTTCGGGCTCACTTCGGGAAAGGCCGCCGCCACCATCGCCACCACCATGGTCGGCTACCAGTACGGAATCCTCGACGAGACCATGCTCAACGCCGCAGTGGTGATGATCCTGGGCTGCTGCATCGTGGCCTCGCTGAGCACCCAGCGCTCGGCGGTGAGGTTGCGAATGCGGCTGACCGACGAGGAGCATCGCTCGGCCGCAGGACGCCGCGACCTGGAGGCTCGTCCGATGGTGGCCGTCGCCAACCCCGTCACCTCCGAGGGACTGATGAAGCTCACGGCGCTGGCAAAGGGACGCGACGACCACGTGCCCACGGTGCTGCTGTTCGTGGCCAACAGCGACGACCCGATGCACCTGGCCATGGGAGAGACATCGCTGCGCAACGCCGCAGACGCCGCCACGATGATGGACCTGGATGTCGAGACCGTGCTCCGCTACGACGTCAACACCGCCGCCGGCATCGTCAACGCCATGAAGGAGCGCCGCTGCAACCAGCTTATCCTTGGCCTGCACCGCCCCGCCACCGGTTTCGATTCCTTCCTGGGCGGCATGGAGGAGAAAATCCTGCGTGCCACTAACCGCATGATCGTCTTCACGCGACTGTTCATCCCTGTCAACACAGTCGGGAAGCTGGTGGTGGCGGTGCCCGAGAATGCGCAGTACGAGACGGGTCTGTGGGAATGGGCGGCCTTCATCGCCCACCTCACGGCGCAGCTCGGCGCCCCGCTCGAGGTGATGGCACCCAGGGCGTCGCAGCCGCTGGTGGCGGAGGCGCTGAAGGCTCCGGGAGCGGAGTTCGACATGGAGTTCCTGGACATGGAGAGCTGGGACGATTTCATCATCCTCTCCTCGCGCGTGGCCGACGACGACCTGCTGGTGACGCTGCTGGCGCGCCACGGCTCCATCTCCTACGGGCCGATGGTGGAACAGTTGCCGGCCTACCTGAACCGTTATTTCCGCCGCCACAACCTGCTGGTGATCTACCCGGAGCAGTTCGGCAGCGAGTACTCCCAGCACCCCGCTTCCGAAGTCAATGCCGTGGCCGCGCCCGTCTGAGCGCCGATCTGAAGATCGGCGACAATCGCAACGGAAAAACCTCCGTCTGACCCAAAGCAAGCACATTATTTATTTTATGCAACTTGTATTTACTGAAATAAACGCCGAGAGCGCCGAGTATCCGTTTGTGGAGCGCCTGCTTCACTCCGCCTTCCCTGCACAGGAACGACGCCCGGACGCCGCCCAGCGGCACAACACACTGCACGAGCGTGCCTTCCACACCCTGTTGGTGAGTCTGGACGGCCGGCCGGCCGGCATACTGACATACTGGGACTTCGGCACATTCCGCTACGGAGAGCACTTCGCCATCGCCGACGACATGCGCTGCGGGGGTATCGGCGGCCGGGTTCTAAAAGCCTTCATCGACAGCGCACCGACGCCAGTGGTGCTCGAGGTGGAGCCGGCCGGAAGCAACGATATGGCGGCGCGACGCATCGCCTTCTACGAGCGCCACAGCCTGCACCTCTGGGCCGATGTCCCCTATCTCCAGCCACCCTACCGCCAGGACGGCGAATGGTTCCCGCTCCGCCTCATGGCCACCCAGGACCTCGACCCGGCCCTCGCCCCCGACGTCATCAAAACTATCCACCGCCACGTCTACGGCGCAAAAGCTGAGAGCTGAGAGACCAGCGCCGCCAAATCTCTCAGCTCTCAGCTCCCAGCTCTCAGCTTTTTTACGTAACTTTGCAGCATGAAAGAACTTGCAGCGAAATATGACCCCCATGCAGTGGAGGGACGATGGTATGAATACTGGATGGAGCATGACCTGTTCCACTCCGTACCTGACGACCGGGAACCGTACACGATAGTCATCCCGCCGCCCAACGTCACGGGTGTGCTGCACATGGGCCACATGCTCAACAACACCATACAGGACATCCTGGTGCGCCGCGCCCGCATGACGGGCAAGAACGCCCTCTGGGTACCCGGCACCGACCACGCCGCCATCTCCACCGAGGCGAAAGTCGTGGCCAAGCTAGCCGCCGAGGGCATCGACAAGCACTCCCTCACGCGAGAGGAATTCCTCAAGCACGCCTGGGACTGGACGCACCGATACGGCGGCATCATTCTCAAACAGCTGCAGAAGCTGGGCGCCAGCTGCGACTGGTCGCGCACGGCCTTCACCATGGACCCTGTCCTCTCGGCAAGCGTGATAAAGGTCTTCAACGCCCTCTACGACAAGGGCTACATCTACCGCGGCGCCCGCATGGTCAACTGGGACCCCAAGGCCCTCACCGCCCTCAGCGACGAGGAAGTCATATACAAGGAAGAACAGAGCCATCTGTTCCACCTCCGCTACTACGTGGCCGACGACACCGAGAAGCGCTACATCGTGGTTGCCACCACGCGCCCCGAAACCATCCTGGGCGACACGGCCGTGTGCATCAACCCCAACGACGAGCGCTACCACTGGCTGCGCGGCAAGAAAGTGATCGTGCCGCTGGTGGGCCGCGAGGTGCCCATCATCGAGGACGAGTACGTGGAGATGGACTTCGGCACGGGTTGCCTGAAGGTGACCCCGGCGCACGACATCAACGACTACAACCTGGGCCTGAAGCACAACCTGCCAAGCATCGACATCTTCAACCCCGACGGCACTATCGCCCCGGCCGGGGGCATGTACGTCGGCAAGGACCGCTTCGTCGTGCGCAAGGAAATCATGGCCGACCTCAAGGCCGCCGGACTGGTGGAACGCGTCGAGGACTACGTCAACAAGGTGGGCCACAGCGAGCGCACCGATGCCGTCATCGAGCCAAAGCTCTCCACCCAGTGGTTCGTGAAGATGGAGGAACTGGCCAAGCCGGCACTTCAGGGCGTGGAGGTTGACGACATCAAGTTCGTACCCTCCAAGTTCAAGAACCTCTACCGCCACTGGATGACCAACATCAAGGACTGGTGCATCAGCCGCCAGCTCTGGTGGGGCCACCAGATTCCGGCCTGGTACCTGCCCGACGGCCGCTTCGTGGTTGCCGAAAACGAGGAGCAGGCCCTGGTCAAGGCCATCGAGCTAAGCGGCGACGCCTCCCTGTCGCTGAAGGACCTTAAGCGCGACCCCGACTGCCTCGACACCTGGTTCAGCTCCTGGCTTTGGCCCATATCGCTGTTCAACGGCATCCTGGAGCCGGAGAACCCCGAGTTCCGCTATTACTACCCCACCACTGACCTGGTGACGGCACCCGACATCATCTTCTTCTGGGTTGCCCGAATGATCGTGGCCGGATACGAGTTCACCGGCCGCGAGCCATTCCGCAACGTCTACTTCACCGGCATCGTGCGCGACAAGCTCGGCCGCAAGATGTCAAAGAGTCTCGGCAACTCCCCCGACCCGCTGGAACTGATAGAGCGCTTCGGCGCCGACGGCGTGCGCATGGGCCTGATGCTCAACGCCCCCGCAGGCCACGACATCATGTACGACGACTCGCTGTGCGAGCAGGGCCGCAACTTCTGCAATAAGATCTGGAACGCCTTCCGCCTCATCGAGGGGTGGAGCGTGGACGAGTCCCTGCAACAGCCGGAACACTCTCGCCTGGCAGCCGAATGGTTCGACGCCGTGCTGCGCTCGGCCATGTCCGAGGTCGCCGACCTCATGGCCAAGTTCCGCATCTCCGAAGCCCTAATGGTGCTCTACAAGGTATTCTGGGACGAGTTCTCGGCCTGGTACCTGGAAATCATCAAGCCCGGCTACCAGCAGCCGCTCGACGCCCGCACCATGGCCGACGTGCGCCGCTTCCTCACCCTGCTGCTCGAGCTGCTGCACCCGTTCATGCCCTTCATCACCGAAGAGCTGTGGCAACACATCGCCGACCGCAAGAGTGGCGAGAGCATCATGACGGCCCAGCTGCCCGACATCGATTCTGCGGAGGCTCTCTCAGCTCTCAGCTCTCAGCTCTCAGCCTTTGAAACGCTCAAGGAGACAGTGGCCGGCGTACGCACGGTGCGTAAGTCCAAACAGATCAAGCAGGCCAACGCCCTCGAACTGCTTGTGCTTGGCCCACACGACCCGGCACTCGACTCCATCCTGACCAAGATGGCCAACCTGAGCGCCATACGCACCGTGGACGAAAAACCAGGCATGGCATCCGCCTGGCGCGTAGGCGCCACCGAGTACGCCATACCCCTGGCCGGAAACGTGGACGTGGCCGAGGAGCGTGCCAAGCTCGAAGCCGACCTCAAGCGCTTCCAGGGCTTCCGCTCCGGCGTGGAGAAGAAACTGGCCAACGAGCGCTTCGTGGCCAACGCCCCCGAGGCCGTCGTAGCCCTGGAGCGCAAGAAGCTCGCCGACGCCACCGCCAAGATCGAAGCCATCCAGGCCTCGCTGGCCAGCCTGGCGTAACGCTGAATGCTGAAAGCCTAAACCGATAGCAGAGAGACCGGCGTCGCCGTGTCTCTCTGCTACAGAAACACCCCCGAAAAGTTCAGACATCTTAATAAATGACGCAAAAAAATTCGGCACAATTTGGTTGTGTCGAATTTTTTTATAACTTTGCCGTCGGGGATTCACCCATTCTCCTGACCGAATCAGTCACACAAATAATCAAAGCATGAGAAAACCTATCCTGAACCTGCTGATCCTCTTCAGCCTCGCCTTGGCCACCGCCGCCCCTCCGACTGGCGATGCAAGCACAGCACAGACGCACAGTTCGAGCGTCCCTACATCCTTCAGCTCTCCATTCGCATCGACCGCACCTGACGGTCTACGGCCGTCGGCACCCTCGTCGGCGGATGCACCGGGACGTATCCCCACAGCCTCCGGCGGACGCACAGACCGGGCGTCCATGCCGCTACAGACCGGGCGGCGCGTCATGACCTTCAAGACCCTCGCCTCCTCCCTGGCTCCCGACGGCGGACTGGGCACCACCTCCATCGCCGCCACCGACACTGCCGGCATATACATCATCTCCAACTTCTGGGAACACGGCTTCTCGGTCCGCGCCAACATCGACGAGACCACCGGCACCGTCTCCATCCCTTGCCAGAAGATCGCCGACATCGACGGCATCGGAGCCGTATCCGTGGCCTACTGCACCAGCACCGGCACGCCAGACCGCACCGCCGCCATCACCGGCACCGTTCAGTCCGACGGCACCATTGCCATCGACACCTGGTGGGGCGTCTATGCCGACGAGGGCCAGTACGCCAACAAGGCCTTCGGCTGGTACCACACCACGCGTCTCTACATCCCCAACGGCACCATGCGTGAATCCCGCAGAGACGGCACATCCCCTACCCCGCAGGAATACGCCGTCGTCGCCAGCCAGTCCGGCAATGTGCTTAGCGTCCTCAACTTCGCCAACCACGGACAGGCCGTAGAACTCATCCTGGGCGACACCCGCCGCTCCACCATCGAGCAGCAGCTGGCCGCCATCGACATCCAGCACGGCAACATCTACACTTCCTCCATCGCCGACGCCGCCGACGGCGCCGTGACGCTCACTCCGACCATCACCACGGCCGAGGCCACAGACAGCCGAACCATCTCCTGGACCGACTGGACACTCCGTTCCGCCTCCTCATACTTCGGATACCTCTCCACCGGCTCCATCACCACCGACTTCGACCTCTCCTACCCCACAGCCACCACGTCGCTCGAAGGCGAAGGCACCGCCGCCTCCCCGTGGCTCGTCAAGTCCGTGGCCGACCTCAACTACCTGGCACGCCAGTGCGAGGCCGACGCCACCGCCGGGCGCCACTACGCCATCGCAGCCGACATCGACATGAGCGGCACCCGCTTCCAGCCCATCGGCAGCGAGGAGCATCCTTTCCGCGGCATCATCGACGGCCGCGGGCATAAGCTCTCGCACCTGCTCGTGGAGCGCTCCTCCGAAGGCTTCGCCGCCCTCTTCGCATACGCCGGCGCCGAGAGCGAGCTCCGCAACATCAACCTCCAGTCGCCACGCATCACCTCAAAAGGCCAATACAACGCCGCACTGGTGGCCTGGAGCGACGGTCTCATCCACGGATGCCAAGTCATGAGTCCCACCATCGGCACAGACTACCCCTACGCCGCCGGCCTGGCAGCTCACGCCAACCGCGTGTCCGACAGCCAGGTCTTCCTCGGTAACCTCGCAGGCACGGGCGGCAACGTAGCCGGTCTCGTGGCCGACCTCGCCGGTTCCGTAACCAACTGCGGCGTAGGCGACTGCATCATCTACGCCGGCGTCACCGCCACGACCAAGGTCGCCGCCGGCCTCGTGGGAATCGCCGCCCCCGGCACCTCCATCATAGACTCTTACTTCACCGGTGCCGTCAGCGGCCGGCCCGACACGCGCCACGCGCACACCATCGGCGGCATCGTCGGCCACGCTTCCGACGCCAAGATTCTGCGTTGCTTCTCCGTGGCTACCCTGGAGAACTACACCGATCTGGCATACACAGGCGGAATCGCCGGCTTCTTCTCCGGACAGATGGAGAACTGCTACTCGGCCGGTCGAATCATCTCCAGCGCCTCCCCCTACACCGGCGGCCTCATCGGCCTGTCCGAGTACGACGCCGGGCATTCCACCACCGTGCGCAACTGCTACACCTGCGCCGAGACCCTGGCGGGGTCCAACGCCAACGTCCCCGCACTCTGCCGCGAGCTCATAGGCCACTATTCGCCCGACAACACCAGCCTCGCCAACATCTATTACGACACCAACATCTGCAACCTCGGTGACGACTCCCAACGCGGGCTGAACACCGCCCGACTCACCTCCGCATCCGGCCCGGAAGGCTTCCCCGCCGACTTCTGGACTTTCACCGAGGGGCTCTACCCACGCCTGACCACCACGCTTTCCACGGCCGCGTCGGCACAGTCCGCCACCGCCATCCAGTTCCAGGGCGCCGACCACCTCAAGCGCATCAGCGCCGACACCCAGGTGAAAACGCTCGGCAACACCGCCCTCCGCTTCCTGGTCAACGGCCAGCTCGCCACACAGGGACGCGGCGCCACCGTCGACGGCTCCACCCTGCGCCTCAACGGCAGCTTCGCCACCGACACGCTCATAATACGCTACAACCCCACCGACTTCTACTACCACATCGTCAAGTTCGCTCCCAAGAAGTTCGACGGCGAAGGCACGGCCGACAACCCGTACCTGATCCGCACCGCCGCCGACATGGACGTCCTGGCGCAGGCCACCACCGAAATGCGCCAGCCCTACGCCGGCACCCACTTCCGCCTGGCCAACGACATCGACATGGCCGGCGATACCATCTTCACCGGCATCGCCCTCGTCCCGTACTCCACAGCAGCGCAGTTCCAGGGCGTCTTCGACGGCGACGGCCACGCCATCCGCAACCTACGCATGGGCAAGGTTGTGTGGACCACCGAACCCAAGAACCTGCCTGACTGGACCGGTGGCACCTACGAGGTTACGAAGCAGAACGGCTTCGTGGGCCTCTTCGGCACCCTCGGAGCCAAGGGCGTGATCCGCAACCTCGTCATCGACTCCACCTGCTACTTCGAGGGAGGCAGCTACGTGGCAGCCTTCGCCATCAGCAACGGCGGCACCATCGAGAACTGCCGCAACTACGCGCAAGTGCGATCCCTGGGCAGCTACGCCGCCGGATTCGCCACCACCAACTCCGGCAAGATTGTCAACTGCCTCAACGCAGGCGACATCTTCTCCAACACCACCCACGCCGCAGGCTTCGCATCCACCAACTTCGGCGACCTCTACCGCGTGGCAAACGTCGGCAACGTCACGGCCCGCAACCTCGCCACCGTCTACCGCGCCGCCACCCCGGCCGCCACCTATGCCGGCGGCATCGTCGGCTACAACAACGGCTACGCCGTGCAGGACGCCCTCAACGCCGGAACCATCTACTGCCCCAGCACGGTCGGCGGAATCGTGGCATATAATCCCAGCTACGGCTCCGGCGGAGCCTACAACCGCCTCAACCGAGTGGTCAACTACGGCATGGTATCCGCCGACAACGCAAAGGTAGGCGCCATAGTGGGCGAAGGCACCACCAACGGTGCCGTCCAGAGCGTATACTGGGACAACCAGATCCTACCCATCTTCCCCAACGCCTCCGCCGCGATGCCCGGCATGACAGGACTGACCACCGCAGCCCTGACCTCCGGCCAGCTCCCCGACGGCTTCACCGAAGCCACCTGGACAGCCGTCAAAGGCCAGTACCCCGTGCTCGCCTGCTTCGCCGACGACCCGCGCGTCAAGGAAGCAGCCACCACCGTCATCACCATGGTCCAGGACGACAACGCCCGCAACATCGCCTCTCCCGCCATCCTGTCGGCAACCGCATCCTGGAGCCTGAGCGCCGACAACGGCTTCTCCATCGCCGACGGCAGGCTCGTGCCCCCGGCCACAGTCACCGGCGCCGTCTCCAACGTCCTCACAGCCGTCAACGGAGCCTACACAAAGCACATCAACATCGCCCGCATCCCGGCCATCGCCCTGCGGGGCGCCGGCACAGAGGCCGACCCCTACCAGCTCGCCTCCGTCGACGACTGGAACGTGCTCGCCACACACGTCAACACCAACCTCATCGACATGGCAGGCCTGTACGTAAAGCTAATGGCCGACATCGACTTCTCCGGCAAGGACTTCACCCCCGTGAGCGGCAACCAGTGGAACGCCACCTTCCTGGGCAACAACCACAAGCTCACCGGCATCGAACACACCTTCGCCGCCGGCAAGATGGGTACATTCGCCAAGCTCGGCCCCTCCGGCTCCATCCGCGACCTCACCATCGAAGGCTCCTTCACCCAGACAAAGGCGACCTACGGCGCCGCCTTCGTGGGCGAGTGCTACGGCCGTATAGTCAACTGCGTCAACCGCGCACACATCACCGGCAACAAGTCATACCGCGCCGGATTCGCCGCTCTGGCCTACGAGGGCGCAGAGTTCACAGACTGCTCCAACTACGGGCTCATCGACGCCACCACCACCACCGCCGGCAACGCCGCCGGAATCTGCGCCGAGCTCAAAGGCTCCGCCACCTTCACCCGCTGCCGCAACTACGGCAAGACCTCCGGCGGCACCTATTGCGCCGGAATCGTCAGCAAGGCACTCCCCTCAACCTTCATCGACTGCGCAAACTTAGCCGACCAGGACAACGACGTCTCCTACTGGGGAGGCATCATCGCGCAGGCCGACGGCAACGCCGCCATCCAGCGCGAATACGTACTCGAGGACTGCTACAACAGCGCCGAGCTCAAGGCTCGCGGCAACGTGGCCGGCATCGTCGCCAACGCCGGATTCTCCAACAATCCCATGCGGATTGTCCGATGCTACAACACCGGCAACATCACAGCCCAGGGCACCGTAGGTACAGCCTCCGGACTCTTCGGTACCGTAGGCCGCTTCAGCCACATCTCCGACTGCTACAACACCGGCGACATCACCGTACTCAACGCCAAGAGCTACGCCGCCGGAATCGTCGCCAAGACCGGCAACGGCAACAGTGTCGACGAGCCCACCCTCTTCGAGAACTGCCGCAACACCGGCCGCATCACCTCCACCGGCTCCCTGGCGGCCGGCATCGCCTGCCAGTCCGGCAGCTACGTCATACTCCGCAAGTGCCTGAACGAGGGCGAGGTAAAGGCCGACACCTACAGCGTGGGCGGCATCCTGGCCAACAACCTCGGCGCCGAGCTCGTGGTGGAAGAGTGTCGCAACCTCGGCGACGTCACCGGCGGCACCAACCGCATCGGCGGCATCGTCGGCACCACCCAGACGTACACGGCCCATATCCGCCGCTGCGTCAACCTCGGCAACGTCCGCACCACCAACACCACCTCCGGCACCGTAGAATCCGGCACCGCCGCCACCGGGCACGCCATCGGCGGCATCGTCGGCCAGACCGGCGCCAAGATAGCCGACTGCCACAACGCCGGAACCGTCACCGGAGCCTACCAGGTGGGCGGCATAGTGGGACAGACCTACGCCCGCTCCGGCGGCAACTACGCCGTCATCTCCATCGACCGCTGCGTCAATACCGGCCAGGTCAACGGCCCCGCCGACGCCGCCGGCCCCATCCTCGGCATCAACACCGACCTGCCCGAAAAAGAGACCTACTGGACCACCGACGCCTCAATCTCCGAAGCCTACTACCTCGACACAGTATGCCCGGCCTCCACACTGCCCAAGGTGGGCGTAGCCGTAACCCCCGCACAGCTCGGCATGCTCGAGCCAGGCGAGAGCTGGCAGCGAGGCGACGACTTCTCTTTCCCGCTGCTCTCGGCCCACGCCGACTGCGAGGTGCTGCTGCTCCACGTCGCCGCCCTCCACTTCACCGGCACCGACACGCAGGGCAAGGTGACCCGCAGCTTCAACGCCGGATGCCCCGCAGGCATCGTCTGGACGGCCGACAACACAGCCATCCGCCCCGACGGCACCCGCATGCACGTCACCAACGACGCCTTCACCGGCACCGTCCGCCTCACCGCCACCTGCGGCTCTCACAAGCGCGACTACCTCATCGCCATCGACAAGACGGTGGGTGTGGACGGCATAGACGCCGAAACGCCCGTACAGATGCGCTACTTCACCCCCGCCGGCCTCGAAGTACCCGCCGCCACTCTCCTCCCCGGCCAGCCCTACATCCGCCTGAGCCGCTACCCCGACGGCACCACCCGCACCACCCGCGTCATCGCCGGTAAGTAAACACAGACCTTCAACCCCCGGAGGCCGCATCGGAAACGGTGCGGCCTCCGCCGCATTTTGCCGCACGTATAATTTCCTCCATCTTTGCATCTATGGCGAGGAAAGCGACGAAGTCTTCCGCGAAATCCTCGAACAGGCCGAGAACTTCAAGCGCCACTTCTCATCGCCGTATAAAACGCGTTCGGCGACAACCCGCAGGTCGCCGCCGAACCGTAAAAACAGTCTTTCTCGCCTTATTTGACGATGCCCTTTTCCAGGTACTCGGCCAGGTTGGTACGGATGTTCTCGCCGGCGCGCTCTATGGCCACCTTGGCCATGTCCGAGTCGACCATGCGCTTCACCAGCTCCTCGAAGGGCGTCTTGGAAGGGTTCCAGCCCAGCACGCGGCGGGCCTTGTCGGGATTACCAAGCAGGTTCACCACGTCGGTGGGGCGATAAAAGTCGGGGCTTACTTCCACTATGACCTTGCCGGTCTTGGTATCGATGCCCTTTTCGTCTACGCCCTCGCCCTCCCAGCGCAGCTCAATGCCGACGTGCCGGAAGGCCAGCGTGGCGAACTCCCGCACCGAGTGCTGCTCGCCGGTGGCAATAACGAAGTCCTCCGGCTTATCGTTCTGCAGAATCAGCCACATGCACTCCACGTAGTCGGGAGCGTATCCCCAGTCGCGCAACGACGACAGGTTGCCCAGCAGCAGCTTCTCCTGCTTGCCCTGCGCAATGCGTGCCGCCGCCAAAGTGATCTTGCGCGTCACGAACGTCTCGCCGCGCCGCTCGCTCTCGTGGTTGAACAGTATGCCCGAGCAGCAGAACATATTGTACGCTTCGCGGTACTCCTTGACAATCCAAAAGCCGTAAAGCTTGGCCACGGCATACGGACTGTAGGGGTGGAAAGGGGTGCTCTCGTCCTGCGGCACGGCCTCTACCTTGCCGTAGAGCTCCGAGGTGGAGGCCTGGTAGATGCGGCAGGTGTCGCCCAGCCCGCACAGGCGCACCGCCTCCAGCACACGCAGCACGCCCGTGGCGTCGACGTCGGCCGTGAACTCCGGCGAGTCGAACGACACCTGCACGTGGCTCTGCGCCGCCAGGTTGTAAATCTCGTCCGGCCGCACCTTGCCGATGACCTGCAACAGGCTCATGGAGTCCTCCAGGTGGGCGTAGTGCAGGTGGAAGCCGGGCGTCCCCTCCAGGTGGGCGATGCGTTCCCGGAAGTCGGTCGACGACCGGCGAATGGTGCCGTGCACCTCGTAGCCCTTGGCGAGAAGGAACTCCGCCAGGTAAGAACCGTCCTGGCCCGTGATGCCGGTGATCAACGCTTTTTTCTTCTGTGTCATATCTTTTGTATGTGGATAAATTTCAGGTTTTTGAAAAAATTCTTGAACAGGTATGTAGCGGCGGCCATCAGCAGCGTGACCGGGATGGCCACCGCCAGGGCCGCGAACCATTGACGCGGAGTAGTATCGACCCAGCTGCGGGGCACTCGCAGCCCCAGCGGCAGCAGCCACGACAGCACGGGGTACGACAGCAGGAACACCCCCAGGCTCTGCCTCCCCAGCCACGCGAGCAGGGACGCACCCCGGTGCGTCCGAATCGAGAGTTGTCGGAACGCCCACCAGGTGAGCGTAACCGCGCCGAGACCGCCGGCGAGTCCGCCAGGCGAGCCGGCGCCTTTGCCGCAGTAGATGCCGTAGGCAAGCAGCAACGCCCCTATCGCCGCCATCGGCCACGTCGTCAGCGCACGCCGAGCCTTGAGGTCGCGTCCCATCATCGCCCCCATCGCGTAGAAGAGCCAGTAGCTCTCCATGTCAGCCCACGGGATGCCGAACCGGTTCGCGCCAAAGTCCTCCATGCACCACCAAAACACATTCCACAGCAACACCGCCCCCACGATGTACACCTGTAGGGCCGCACGTGCCGTGCGGCCTAACGCCAGCCTATCAAGGCCGTACTGGCACAGTTCGCAGAGCAGCAGCGCCGCGAAGAACCAGTAGTAGTACATATCCGAGAACATCCCCCAGGCGTCCTCGCCGAACAGCAGCGCGTAGCCCAGCGAGCCCACAAGCAGCAGCACCAGCATCTTCAGCCAGCGCCGCCACGGCACCCCGGGACGGTTCTTGTACGACCACAAATACCCCGACACGGCAAAAAAAACCGGCATCGGGTACACCACCGCGAAGCTCCACATATACACCTTGTCGGCGCCCAGGGCCAGCCACGTCGAGTGCACCCAGACCATCACAAAGATGGCCCAGCCGCGCATGGCGTCCAGGTATTCTATCCGACCATGGGTATGGGTATGTGATGCAGTGTCAGTCATTCAGTTCGTTACGGTTCCAACGCAGACGCGCCCCGGCCAGTTCGCCCAGTTTCCAGAAATAACGCAAAGAGTCGGTAAAAAAATTGCCCGGCACATGATTTTTCTTGTACGCCCGCCGATGGTCGCGCATAATCTGTCGATGGCTTGCCAGGCCCGACGTCGACGCCCCGCCCAGACGCATCGTCACGCAGTCGAACGGCACATAGCAGGTGCGTATGCGCCCTACGTAAATCATGCGGAGAAGCTGCTCGAAATCGGCCGCCACCTTGAAGTCGATGTCGAACCCCCCGAAGCGCTCGTAACACTCCCGGCGACAGTAGAAAGTCGGGTGCGCCGGTTGCATACCCATCAGCATCCGGCGCCGCGAGAACGCCCCCGAGTGATAGATGCGCAATGGCACCGTCAGGTCGCTGTCCGAGACATAGTGCAGGTCGGCGTATACCGCGTCAACATCCTTTGTCAGCGCGTCCATCAGCCGCCCCAGAGAATTCGGCGACGAGAAGAAGTCGTCGCTGTTGAGGATGCCGATGACATCACCCGTGGCTCGGGCTATGCCCTTGTTCATGGCGTCGTATATGCCCCTGTCCGGCCCGCTGCCCACCACCAGTCGCTTGCCCGGTGCGTAGAGCCGTTCCAGCTCCTTTACCACCTCCACCGTACCGTCCGTGGACCCTCCGTCTACAATGATATGCTCCACCGGTTCGTACGTCTGTGCGACCACGCTCCTTACGGTATCCCCGATCGTCGCCGCGCTATTATACGCCGCCGTCACAATGCTCACCTTCAGCTTCTCCATACCGTCATAATTTTATGCCGTATTCGCGGCTGAGTATCTCGATTATCTTCTCCCTGTCTTCCCCGCTCTTGCGCTTAATCTCCAGCACCTTGGCATCCACCAGCGTCCGATACCACCACCCCTGCAAGAAATCCCACAGGAACCCCTCCCTGCCGTCCAGGAAGCCCAACTTAACGATGTAGCGGTATATGAAATAGGCGAAGGCGCGCCAGAACAGCGGCATCCGGGCATACCTGGCTTTCTGAGCCCGCTTCCTCTCCACCTCCGCACCGTGTCCGCCGGCCTGGGCGGCGTGGTCGGAGAGACCGTATTCGGCATCCAGCAGCAGAGCCGCCTCCCGCGAGGCATACTGGTTATGCTTGGTGACGAACTCACCGAGGGGGAGCCGGTTATCGTCGATGAACTGATGCTTCATCTCCACGGTGCGACCGTCGAGGATGCTCAAGTGCTCGTCCATGATTCGCCGCTCGTAGCGAGCCTTTCCCTTGCGGAAGATACGCACGATGCGGATATTGTTGACGATGCCGTGGCGCAGGACGCGCCCGCAAAAGCACCTCGCGAGAGAGAGAGAGAGAGCCGAAACGTCCTCGGGCATGGCGGGCAGTTTCTCACGCAGTTCCTCCACGAGTTCCGGCAGCAGGTACTCGTCGGCGTCCAGCCTCAGTATCCATTCCGCCCTTACCGGCAGATTGTCGAGCGCCCAATTGAACTGCTCCGCCTGGTTGCCCGGCCACGGATGCTCCACCACCGTCGCCCCGAACCTTTCGGCAATCTCGCAGGTTTTGTCCGTCGACTCAGAGTCCACCACGTACACTTCGTCACTGATCTGCAGCACGTTCCTGACACACCTCTCGATGTGCCTCTCCTCGTCCTTGGTGAGAATTATCACCGCCACCGAAAGCTTCTTCTCCATAATTTATCTCCCTCCAGTGAAAATTTCATATGGCTTGGGCATGATATGCTTCAGCCACTTTCCCAACAATGCCGCCAGCACATAGAAGAGCGGGGGAACGATTATATACGACAAAATGAATACCCATTCGCCTCGGCTCGCGAGCAGGGGCAGTTTCTTTAGAATATTCAGCAGCGGTTCATGCACCAAATACACGAAAAAAGGATATGCGCACAAGAATGCAAGTATTGGTCTTGCGCTGAATATATTCTCTTTCTTCTTGAACAGCACATCAAACAGGGTCCAAAGGGCAATAATCCCTGCTGCAGGTATGAGCCAGCCGAAGATCTGATGTGGCAATATCACATTCCATACTGCAAATCCTATAGTCAGCAGAACAGAGAGGATAGCCGTCTCCATGCGAGTTTCAAACTTCGCAGGCTTGATTTTCGGGTGCATGGCCAAATATCCCCCGCCGATGAACCAAAATGCCGCTCCGAAGTAACCACTGAAGCAATTACCCCACACAAGAAATGCCTCCACAAGCAAGAAGCCCATCATGCCTACAAAATTACGTACTGAATATTTCAACAGATAGTAAATGGCAGGTGAGAAAAGGACAACAACCATGAGGTCGCGTACAAACCACAACTGGAAAGCGACCGGATCAGTCCAATAAAAACCGAGCAGGGCTTTGCCAACACCTATTTCCTGCATGGATTGTAGAATACGAAAATTCACCACATTACTCAATGCCGAAACCCTGTCAATGATGAGATTAAGCACTATATAAAAAAGGAGTGCCACAGTATTCATCAAGAGATACGGCATCAAGAGGGTCTTGCCTCGTTTCCGTATCTTAGGCCACATTGAATTCACGCCATTCGGACAGCGCAGAAAGAAGAGATATCCGGAAATCACAAAGAATAGAGGAACCGCCAAAAGACATATACCCTGTCCCCAAAAAGATTCAACAATGTTCAATCCCGGCATGTCCGTCCCTTCTGTGTAGAACATATGGATATAGATTACAAGTATGATCGACAGGAACGACAATACACGGAGTTTGTCGCTCATATATGCAGTCATCTTACCTTCGATAATTTTATTCATGGCCTGTCGAGAGGATTAAATTGGCTCAAAAAACCTGTTTTCATTGCGTACGTAACTTTGATGGTGTTGTGGGAATTGCAAAAATCTTACTCAGATGCATTATTGAGTAAGCAAATTTACCAAATTCGTTTATATCGGAAACGAAGTAGGGGGACATATATTGCTGCGGCCAATGGCGCAAAGTATCGCGCCAGCCTGCATTGCCGCCTGCGGGATGTAGTATATAACGGGTCAGCCTGCAGAGATTTGTCAAACAGCCACGCGTCATATATGCCTTTCAGTTGCGACGGGTCTTTATACCGACCGCCCGACACGGCCAGATACAGGCGCATATAATACAGAAACATCACTTTAATCCTTACAGCGGGTGATACCGGCCCTTCATTGAGCGGTAATTCTGCTGTTTCCGTAAGTCTGCACAGAGCCTCTCCAAGAGCATAAAACTGCATTGCATATTCCCGACGTGTTTTCCGCCTGTTGCACACCGATGCCGGATGCTGTATATAGCGATAACCGCTCATACCCGTATGCCTGACTTCTCCGGCCAACAAGCCAATCTGCAACATCTGCACGTAATCCTCGCAAAACCGAACCTTTTCGGGCACATAAGGCAATCTCAACATCAACTCGCGGCGGATTGCCTTTCCCCAGATGAAACCTGTGCGGTTGTCCACTATCCAGTCAAACAATTCTCTGCCGGAGGAAACATGGTGGGCATATTCCTGTATTTCCTGTGTACCTGACACATATACGTGTTCAATATCGCAGACCACCACATCGCATAGGGGATGGGTCCGGCAGATTTCCTCCATACGGTCTATGATACCCGGAGGCAGCTCGTCATCGGCATCCATATAGAACACATATTCGCCTTTAGCCGAGCGGGTACCATGCAGCCTTGCCGTGGTAACGCCTTTAGCCGGAGATTGCAGCATGCGTATGCGCGAGTCAGCATACGACCTGACAATCTCCGCAGTATCGTCCGAAGAATTGTCGTCGACTACAATCAGCTCCCAGCTACCATCCTGTCGCAACACGCTGTCAATGGCCTTTCCGATGCACCAGGCTCCGTTATAAACCGGCAAAACTATACTTACAAGAACCTCTTTCACACTGCAAAGGTAGTTATTAGTTCCGATTTTTGTGCTAACTTTGCAACAAAATTGTTGTCTGAAGCATAATCAAAGCTTAAACTATATATGATACAACCCACAAATATTCTAATTTCAGGCGGTTGGGGTTATGGCAACCTTGGCGATGATGCCATTCTTTTATCTACTATCAAATTAACTCGTTCTAAATTTCCGAATGCAAAACTTCATATCTTTTCATATTCTCCAAATGAAACCAAGGACATAATCCTTGATAGCAATTGCGAATTGCATTCGTCTGTACACAGATTATTGTTTGGTAAAAGTGCCTTTAGATTTTTACACACATACAAAAAGAGCGTTAATATGCCATATACAATAAAGCGAATATCAAATCGCATTAAGCATTATCTGCCACATCATGTAATAAAACCTGATTTCAAGGCTCTAAAAGAGTTAGAATATCTTTTTGCGGAAGCGGATATGTTCATCATGTCAGGTGGAGGGTACTTCAATAACTGGAGAGAAAGCTTAATATCACGATGCACCGAACTTCAATTAGCACAACGCTTCAACGTTACTTCATTTATCATAGGACAAACTCTTGATGATTTCCAACCTATTTACAGGGATCAGGTAAAGTCATTACTCTCAAAATGTAACGGCGTTTCTGTCCGTGATACCGATTCCTTTAATATGCTCAAAAAAATGGGAATAGTATCCACCATCGCACCGGATTTAGTGCTTGCCGGTATTGATGTTAAACCATCCCCACATCCAAAAAATGAAATTGTATTTATACCTGCAGAATTACCATTACATAACACCAACTCAATAATTCAAGGCATTGCTGATTTTGCTATAACGAACGGGTTAATTATCAGAATAGCTATTACTCGTCTATATAATGCAGATGTCAGATGTGCCCGTAAAACACTTCTCACCTTTAGAAATCAAGGGGTAAAAGCTGATTTAGATATTCCAAATAACTTCAATGATGTTGCCAAACATATTATTGGAGCAAAATTTGTGATAAGTAGAAATTTACACGGTCTTATCCTTGGTTATATTGGGGGAGCAAATGTCATATCCCTACATAACGCATGGAAATTCAAAGGCTTCTTAAATCAGATAAATGCTGCTGACTCTCTGATTAATATTGAAACTGACAACATAACAGAAATTGCCGACAAACTGAATGCGGCATATAATTATAATCTCAGCAATGAAATCAGAGTCGAACTAATGAACATTGTAACAAAAAACTTCAATTCATTAATCTCTTTATCATGAATCCCAAAGTATCAATGCTCGTACCTGCTTTTAAAGACTCTTACCTGAGCCAGTCAATTAACAGCCTCCTATCGCAAACTTACGATAATTTCAGCATTACTGTAGTTGATGATGCTTCACCTAATAATATCGAGGGCATTGTCAAGTCATTTAGCTCAGACAGGCTTAAGTATTACAGAAATCCTCAAAATATCGGAGGTCATAATTTAGTCGCAAATTGGAATTCCATGTTAAAATACGCAGAGGATGCAGATTTAGTTGTCTTAGCTTCTGACGACGACATCTACCACCCTGCTTTTTTATCCACTTTAGTTAATCTAAGCCTAAAATACCCGTCTGTTGATTTATTTCATTGTCGAGTAGGTGTTATTGACGGACAAAATAATCCAATTCACTGGGGCGCATCCATAGCAGAATTTGAGAGCGATATTGATTTCATTTACCAACGTGCAGTCAACAGACGAACACAGCTCATTTCTGATTTTATGTTCAGAAGGACTGCTTTAATGAACATCGGAGGATTCACCGACTATCCTAAAGCATGGCATTCAGATGAAATGACTGTTTATAAAATTGCACGAGGCAAAGGGGTGGTTTGTTCTCAAGAGACTTTGTTCTTTTGGCGGTCCTCCAACCAGAACATATCTTCCCGTATCTCTGATTTAAAAGAAAAGGCTATCGCTACAGATTTGCATCGCTCAGAAATGCGAGAGTTTATAAAATCACTCGTTCCACATACGCAACGCGATGAATTCCTACATCAGCAATTAAAGGCCCGTTGCTCACAAGAAATTGAACGACAGTTGATTTATGACATGCTGAAGGCCCCATTCTTCAAAGCACTTGCAATTTTCAAAAAATACCCATATCTCCGAACCTCAAAATGGATGCTTAAATTCACCGAAGGTCATATCCGGCGCCTATTAGGAACGTGATCCCTTTTTTATAATATTTTAAGATTCATAAAACTGATTTAGGAAAATCAGACGGCACGTTTATACGCTTCTTACAACGCACTATATTACGCAAACGCAAGGTAACAATCTTTATAAAACCCAATTCGACTAATGCGTTCAGGGGATAAAACAGTCGGTTTGCCATCAAACGCAATTTCTGCAATCTTGTCAACCTTTCTGAAAAGATATTCGATATGTGATCAATTGGGATATTATCATGCAAATATTTATACAGCCTAAAATAATTTTTCAGCGGAGACTTTGTCACTGTAAATGTAGACAATAAAGCCTTTTTATAAAACTCATATGCTCTCATACAGGCATACCATTGAGCCGGTATATTTTCTTGTTTTGCCCAATGGTAAAAGGATATGGCATTCTTTATATCTGAACTCAAATGTTTCAGACTGTAGGTTGTCATTATAGAGCCTTCTCTCAGAAGATAGTAATATGTACAAAATGGTATATAACGCGTTTTGGGAATATAACTCCATACTTGAGCCATCCAAATAGTGTCTTCGTATAACACATTAGGTTGAAACCATAAACTATGGGACAATATAAACTCTCTCCTTATAAATTTATTACAGGCTTCCGATGGCATTCCCGCCTCGATAATTTGTTCTAAAGAATCAAACGTTATACTTTCTTTAGGATATTCTTTTTTGTTTAAAATTCGTCCTGACCATGTCTCTTTAATAATTCTTTGTCCGATTATTAAATCATAGTCACCGTTAATAGCTTCTGTCGCAAGAGTAGATATACAATTGTCTGTTAGTTGATCGTCAGAATCAAAGAAAGTGACATACTCGCCAGTTGCCTCTCTTATACCTGAGTTTCTTGCTTCACTAAGCCCTTTGTTTATTTCATGATGAATTATTTTGAAATCTATATGAGTGTTTGAATGTTCCTTAAGAACGCCTTCAATCTTTTTCATACTTTCATCAGGCGTCTTATCGTCAACAATAACCACTTCGAGATTAGAATAATTTTGCCTAAGAACAGACAAAATACATTTTTCAACGTATGGTTCAACGTTATAAACAGGAATAATTATAGAAATTCTCATATTACTAACTATTTGCATCTTTTGATTTATACAATTGTTTCAGCATTGCTACAACATGAGGACAAAGATAATACAATCCCAGTAAATAAACAATACAATTAACCATTAAAACGCATAATAGAGATAGCCATGTATAATAAATTTGATTAAAAATCATTATGTCTCCAATAGCTATTCCACCTGATAAAATAAATATCTTTAGAATATCACCAAAATCATTACTTAATTTCATTGCAATTATTTTACGCAAATAGTAATAACTAACCAGCAGGCATACCAAACTATATAAAACCTTACCCCACGCCACAACTGTAAGATTAAAAATTACAGATACCAACAATATTAGGATACCAACAATTTTAGTTATAAGATGCATATGCAAAAACAAATTCGACTTCCCTTTCGCCAAAATAAAATTAGAATTAATCGACGTAAAGTGTTCAAAAACTCCAGCAAAACTAAGTATTTGCAACAATGGCACAATCGGCATCCATTTATCTGTTATCAAGAGAGAAACCAAAGGAGCTGCAAGACCGACAACAAAAAGACATCCCGGAAATAGAATCGCAGAAGTAACAAGAATAAACCTATGATAAAGACGCATCATTTCCTCATCATCATTTTGCGTCTTTGAGAGTATCGGGAATAGTATTTTTGCTAAAACTCCACTAACATTTATAGGTATTAGTTTTGCGTAACCTTCGGCTCGTGAAAAATAACCTAATTGAGTTGGATTGAATACTTTACCAATAACCAGGCTGTATATGTTATTGTACAAAGTATAAATAATATTGGAACCTAACAAGTTACTTCCGAATTTAAAAAGTTCAACGAATGAGCTGCGAGAAAATTTAAGAATTGGCTTCCACCGTACATATACAACTGAGACAACAACTCTAATGGCACAAGAGATTACAGCCTGCCAGACCAAAGCCCACACTCCCCAGCCATTATATGCGAGGTAAATGCCGATAAAGCCGGAAATGCATGATACTATAAAGGTTATCATGGCTTTTGCTTTGAAGCGCAGTTCTTTGGTCAGGATTGTCATTGAAACCGCTCCGAAACTTGAAATCACAAATGTAAGGGCCATGGCTCGGGTTGTCCATAACAATACAGGATTCTTGTAAAACGAAGCTATCAGTGGCGCACAAAAAAACAAGATTGCAAAAAAGACCAAACTGATAACAATATTCGTATAGAATACCGTGCTAAAATCTGCCTTAGTACAGTTCTGCTTATTAATCAGCGCATTGGAGAAACCTGAATCGATAAATATATCGCTCAGCGCCAAAAATACTCCGATAATGCCGATAATGCCATAGTCAGCAGGAGCCAGGACGCGAGCCATGAATATGCTCACAATAAAAGCTATCCCTTGCGAAGAATATGACTCCAGAGCGGTCCAAAGAAAACTCTTGACTATGATTTTGTTTGCCATTTTCAATGGGATAGTTTCATACCTGTCTTGTTTTTTTCTCTTATCAAATCACTAAGACAGTGCAGTTATTTGGCACCGGAAAGGGTGGCTTCTTTTACTGACTTCATGAACCCAAAATTATGATTGCTAATCAATCACATAGTTGCTTACAGTTGTATCGGCCTTTATTATTTGTTCCGTTCTATGTTTTAAATGTCAAATTTATATGGATGAGCTATTCTGTAAAGAGAGAAGCCTAAAGTCTCTAAAACCGGACTGCTTAGTTGTTCTCCCTTGTTTTGGGTGAGTTGAGAGGCTATGGTGCGATTACGGCTAAAAGCTTTCGGCGCTTTAACTCCTCCCGGTCCTGATGCGGTGCGTATTTTATAACCGAAAATGCATGTCTTTTTCGAAAAGGCGGATGCCGCCTTTTGAAAACATTTGTCTTTCATAAACAGGCCCACAGAGGATTCGAGTTGCTTCTGTGCTTTCTCATTCTTGCCACCCGGGAAAATAATATTGCCGGTCTTCTTGTTTTTAATCGCCTTTTGCAAATTATTCACATCCTTGCTTTCCGTCAACTCTACAAATAGCAGAGATTTCTCCTTAACGGTTACAAGATAATCGCACGGATTGATTCCGTTTGTGAATGCGTATTTGTTGTATTGTTTCAGGAAACCGTCTAAATGAAAAATTTCACATATAGCAGAATTGGGATTGGCAATGGTTACTGCACCGTTTCCGGGGTTAGTTATGGCAGGTGTGGCATCTACAAGGTCAAATTGCGCATCGGTTGTTTTCTCCACCGAAGGATGGTTGAGCAATTTGACGTCGAACCGGCATGAAAAGCACCTGTTGAGATGATAAAAGATGTTCATTATTCCACCGTTGATGTTTCAGTTAATGCATCGTAGAGTTCGTAGATGTTTTCTATTGTATTTGAGAGGACGTCGGTGTTCATTATCGGCGCATTGAGCAGGCGCATATCGTTGAGCACGCCACTGTGCAGATAAAACAGATTTACATCCTCAAAATTCAGCGTCGCGCCATTTATGGGACGCCGGGTTTCAGCAGCCTTGAACATAAGATTTAGATGGTTTACAAGGTATGGGCTGTGTGTGGCCACATTGAGCTGAAAAGCAATATGGTCACGACGCTCCTCTGCACTGAAGAAATTTCTGTAAAGATACTCCATCAGTCCGATCTGGTTGTCGGGGAAAAGGCTGAGTTCCGGTTCTTCGATATGAAGAGTTATGCGCCGACGGGGGAAATCGCCGATATTAGTCTGCGTTTTGAAATCGCTGAGACTGTCAGTACGCGACAGGTAATTTAACACCGAAGAGTTTATGGATTTCACCAGGTCGTAATGATGAGCGAAATATTCGGCTATATAATGAACTGCTGAAACGCATTGAATGCCTGAGGATGCCTCATGCAGCGGCAGTGAATATCCTTTTGTCGCATCGCTGATCGGCACAACCATAATTCTGCGTCCTGCTCCGGTGCGTTTTGTCTCGAATTTAACACCTAAATAATCAACATCAGTAGACGGTATGGCATCCCATGCGTGCATGAAGTTTTCCAGGGTATCTTCCAGATAAAACAGCCCATGGCGAATATTTATCATGCCCGAAAGAATATTCGGGATAGTCATTCGCTTATCTGAAATAAAGGCTATCTTTTCAAGGCTGATTTCCTGTGGAGGGACCAACGTATTTGCTCCCTGCAATTTTCTGCGCCTGTTATATCTCAGCTCTGAACTCTCGTTGCGGTAGATTATTTCTGTATCGGGCTGCATATAACCGCTTAAGCCGTTGCGTTTTAGCAAATCTTCCACTCTAAACCGAAAAGGCGAGCGTTTCACTCCGCTGCTTTTAAGATACGAACGGATACAAAGCATCTTATATAGCCACTGAAAGGCGGCCAGCACTTTCATAATGGTGCTTTTGCCGCTGCCTGATGGCCCCACGAACACATTCAATGGCTGCAAATTCGGAATCTCTATCTCTTTGATAGGCCCGAAATTCCTTATTGTCAAACTCTCCGCCATAGTTGAAGTTTTAGATTTTGCAAAGGTACACAAACTTCGGCATTGAAGCAAAATATAGTGCGTAGGCGCCGTTAAACGCTGTTGAGAATGAATTCCGGCTTGTCGCCTTGGCCGAGAAGCCATTCATAGAGGCGGGTCATACGGCGGGCGGTAATTTCGGGGTTGTAGTCGTGGGTGATGAGGTCGCGGCCGCGGATGCCACGGTCGTAGAGGACAGGCAGAGGCTCGTTGAGGGCCACGTACATGGGGTCGGCCATGGATTCGACGTCGTTGTCGACCCACCAGCCGCAGCCGAAGACTTCCAAGTCCTGCCACGGTGCCGTGCGGGTGCAGATGACAGGCGTCTGGCAAAGGAGAGCCTCGCCGACTATCATGCCGAAGTTCTCAAAGTCGCTGGCAACCACCAGGGCGCGGAGCGATGCCAGTTTCCGCCATTTTTCATCACCGGAGACAAAGCCCTCAAAGACGACCCGGCCGTTTAATCCGAGGCTTGCGGCAAGGCGCTTCAGCTCCTGTTCATATTCGGGAGAGCCTTTACCCATGATGACAAGACGCTGTTCGGGCTTTGCCACCTCGACGAAGGTGCGGATTATGCGGTCAACGTGCTTGCGGGGATGCAACCGACCGAGATAGCCGACGGAGGCGGTCTGTGCGCGTTCAGAAGCGGCGGCGGAGATTGCCGCGTCGAGGCCGACGGGGATGCGGATGGGATTGCCGATGACGGCTATAGGGGTCTTGATCCCCAGGTCGCGGATGTGCTCAGCCTCCTGTTTGCAGGTGGCGTGAATGCAGGCGGCGCGTTGCAGGTCGCGGTCGAAGAGAAGACGCCGCATCAGCTTCTTGCGGCCTGCCGAGATGGCCAGCGCCTGCGGATACAGCATACCGTGCGGGGTTATGACGTATGGCTTGCGGCGCCGATGGGCATGGGTGCAGGTGGCGTGGTTGGCGTACAGCCACATCCCGTTGGTGTGGTAGAGATCGTAGTCCGTGTCGCGCAGGAATTGGCGGAAGTTGGACGAGTAGGCGTATGGAGTGCGGCAGTCGTACGGCACGGCCTTGACCCACTCCTCGTCCCGGCCGGCCAGGCGGTCGTCGCTGCCCGGCTCCAGGCCCGGCGTGAGGATGTCGGTGGGCATCCCGACGCGGTTCATCGCCTCCAGCAGGTCGTAGGTGCAGGAGGTGGTGCCGCCGCTGTGGAGCCCGAATCCGGCGATTGTCTGTAATGCTTTCATGGATAAAAAGAACTTTTGTCTTGTACGCCGAGGATGCGGAGGTAGGCGGCAATCTGGTCGGATTCGCGGGAGTCCCAGTCTATGTCGAGAACACGCCGCTTGGTTTGCGGCCAAGTGCGGAAGAGTTCGTCGATGGCCCAGCGCAGGCTTTGCTCGTCGTCATGCTGAAAGAAGAAGCCGCTGTGCAGGTCGCGCACCAAGTCCGGGCCGCTGCCTACCTTATCGCTCACCAGCACAGGCAGTCCGCGATAGAGCGCCTCCTCCACCACCAGGCCCCACGGCTCGTATTTCGAGGGCAGGATGAACACGTCATGGGCATCGTAGACTTCCGCAAGTCGGTCGTTGTCAATGAAACCTGTGAAAGTGATGTTAGGCCCGGCGATGGCCTTCAGCTTCGCCTCGTCTTCGCCCTTGCCGACGATTGTCAGCTGCAGATGGCTCCATTTCGTGAACGCCCGCACCAAGAACTCGAGGTTCTTGCAGTCGATGAGGCGACCGACGTACAGAAACTTAGGCGGACGGTTCATCTCCATGCGCGGCGAACGTTTGCCCTTGGCGAAGAGGCCCACCGAGCCGGTGCACTCCACCTGTCCGCGGAAGCCGAGGCGGTCGAAGAACTCTTTCTGCGGCTGGCCCGACGGCAGAGCGCCGCTCATGCGTCCCACCACCAGGCGCTTGACCCGCCCACGCAACCCTGCCATGCCGATGTCGTCGGCCCGGCTTTCGTTGATAACCACATTCCTGCTTTTGGGCGACAAGAGCGAGTAGAGATTGTATTCGGGCGCCAGCCAGCCGGAGTAGATGACCTTTCCAGCCCTGATGCCGCGCATGAGCCGGCAGAGGCGGAGGAAAGTCGCGAGCTTGTTGCGCCGGTTGCTGTCACCGGTGTGGATGAACTCGAAGTCGAAGTTGAGGCATTTCGGGTCGAGCTTGCGATTGACGGCCTCGGCTCCGTAGCCGTAGAGCACCAGCAGAATCCTCACGCCCTTGAGCGCGATGGCCTCGCAGAGGTTCAGCTTATAGAACGACGGCGTGTTGGTGAGATATACGATGTCGTATTCGCGCTTCTTCATGGCCGAGACGTGAGTTTGTGCGCCGGACGGGGCATGGCCCACCCGAGGCCGAGGCAGAGCCAGAAGACGAGGCAGAAGAAGTTGCCGGCCGAGAAGATATATCCCTCGGCGAAGCTGTGCACGCCGATGTAGACGAGCAGGCTGAGCGTAAGCCACGCCTCGAAGCGGCGCAGACGGAAAAGCTTACAGAGAGTCTTGAGGTAGATCCATAACAGCAGTGCGAAGCCGCCGATGCCGGTGGAAGAGAGCACGAAGAGCCAGCCGTTGCCAGGCTCCACCATGCCCGAACCGATCTTGAACTTGGAGGTATCCTCGTCTTCGGTAGTCCTTTCGACCTTGGAGAAACCGACGCCGAAGCCCGGCTCCTTCTTGAACTCCTTCCAACGCTGCTCCCACAGGGCCTGACGGGCCGTTAGGAAGCCGCCTGTCTTCTCGTTGGCCGCCATCTTGTCCTCGAGCGTGTCGGTGTAGTTGGTCCAGGCGGGAGCGGTGGCGAGGACGACAACACCCAGGGCGGCGGCGATCATGACGAACTTCTTCACAGAACGCAGGTAGAGCCACATCCATACGGTAAAGGCCACCAAAAAGCCTATCAGTGCCGAACGGGAACCGGACAGGATGCCGGCGAACACGCACACGGCCACCATGGTCCACAGCAGCACGCGTACCCACGGGCCGAGGCTGCGGTTGCGCCTCATGGTCCATTGTATCAGGAACAGGGCGCCTATATAGGCCATCGGCGAAATCAGCATGGAGTTGCCGGTGATGCCCATGAACAGAAAACCTCGGTGCATGGTCAGTGGCCTGGCCACATAATACATCACGAATGAAACCACGGCGATGACGACACATCCCCAGAGCAGGAAAGTGAGCGCTGTCTGCCGCCAGGCAAACAGTTTGTGGTTGCCGAGCAATGGCCCTACGGCGACGATGATGAGCGCCAGGCCCATCAGACGAGGCCAGGGAGTAAAATAAGCCGAGAAGGTGTTAAGCATGATTGACGCCGCACACCAGCAGAGCAGCCACACCACCGACCACTGCACACGGTTGCGGCCGGTCAGCAGCACCATAACCGCCAGTACGCCGAAGGCGCCGTAATAGAGCGTATTTGACGGCGACGGCACGAAGTTGAGCGTACGCCACAGCGGCAGCAGGGCGCTTATCACCACCGCCAGGAAGAGAGCGGTGCCGTTGGTTGCCTTCTTCACCTTGTCGCGGCGGCGCGGTATCTGGTCTATGCCGGGGAGATATGTCGGAGAGTTCATTGCAGTTTATCGAGAAAATCCCGCATCAGCGTATCGATATCCACCGGATACCGCAAGCGCTGTTCGGGACGTTTTTTTATGTAGTTTTCAATTTTGTCGCTCAGGTCATCGGCATCATGCTGACTGGCGAGCCACAGGTTCGCATCTTCGGGGAAGATGTAGTCAGCGATACCCTGGCCCTGGCAGGCGATAAAGGGGGTGCCGCAGCTCCAGGCCTCGGTGTAGACGCAGCCGAAGCCCTCGAAGACGGACGGCAGCACGAACAGGTCGAGTCTCCGATAGAAGTCAGCCAGGCGTTCGTGAGGCAGCTCGGCCAAAAACATCACCCTGCTATCCAGTTTCAGCTCATGGGATAGTTGCTTGCACCCCTCCAGTTCCGGGCCCGTGCCTATCAGCTCAGCCTCGAAGTCCAGACCGCGATCCTGCAGCTTGCCGAGCGCCCTCAGCAGGGTGCGGTGCTCCTTGAGGTCCTGGAAGTTGGCGATGCAACCGATGCGGAAAGTACCCTCGGTTTTTCGCCCTTCAGTGTTAAAAATGCGCGTGTCGACGCCGTTGTAGAGCACTGTCGTGGCCTTCAGCCGGGTCTTGCGCATACCACGGAGCTTGCGCAGCTTGTAGTTATAGTTCTCGAAGTCGATGGCCGGGTTGACCTGGGGAAAATGGCTGAGGTTCCACTCCACGGCGCGGCTGATGCAGACGTGCAAGTCTATCTGCTCGTAAGCCCTGCGGGCGGCGTGGGCGCGGAAGCTGAGGTTGGGGAGCCATCCGGCCAGTCGTCCGTTGCGGATGGTATACGGGTCCAGGTCGTGATGCTGGCAGAGAACTTTTATCTCCGGGTTGAGGCGCTTCAGGCCGAGGGCGGCGGCGCCGAAGCCGGAGGTGTGGCCATGCGCCACGGCCACGTCGGCCAGGTCGATGCCGGCCTTGACAACCGCCTTGGCAAGCGACCTGGCATTGATGCCGAAAGTCAAACCGTTGAACAGGTACGACGGCAGAGCGGTCATCGGGAACAGGTGCACACGCAGGCCGTCGATGTCATACCCCTCACGCTTGTCGCCGCGGCGCTTGGGCACGAATACCTCCACGTGGTAGCGACCGTCGCGCTGTATGGCCCGCACGGCGTCGTAGACATAACAGCCGCGGTAGCTGTTCGGCGTCGGGAAGAAGGGCGTGATGACTATATACGTTTTCTTCGCGGCCATGGCAGCAAGTGTCTGAGGTTGATGGCTTCGGGCAGGGCGCATGCCATGGTCAGCCAGAAAAGGTAGGCGGCCACGGAGCCGGAGCTAAGCACGTACCCTTCGACGAGCATATGGAGGGTGAAGAATATCAGCAGGCCCGGCAGAACCGGCGCCCTTCGGAGCGATGTGCCGAGTGCCAGCAGCACTAACAGCAGGAAGAAGACGAAGCCTGGAATGCCGGTGGCAGACAGCACATACATCCAGCTGCTGCCCGGCTCGATCACTCCGTCTGCCGGTTCTGCGGAAAATATGTCCGTACCCTGATTCGAGGTCGGCTTCTGGTATGAGTTCAGTGACTGATCGTCAACGCATCCGAAGCCGGTGCCGAAAAGGCGGTAGCGCTGAATCTCGGTCTCGCGTTCGCCCCAAAGGTCGCGACGCGATGCCAAGTAGTCGTCGTGCCGGTCCACGTTCTTGAGCTTTATCTCCATGCCGGGCGTCAGCGGCACTATCACCGACACCACGCAGAAGGCCGCGAGCGCCAAGGCGGCAGCACAACCTACCCTGGGGACGCGTCCCAGACGCATCCACCGCAGCACGCACATGCACAGCAGGGCGACGGAAAAGGCGATGAGCGCCGCACGAGACGACGCCACTATCAGAGAGTTGGCGCACAGCAGGAAGCAGAACAGGTGCCACAGGCACCTCACCCAGGCTTTCCACTTACCATCGCAGGATCCCTTGCCTAAGGGCCACGGCATCCTCAGCAGCTCGTAGGCGGTAAAGAGGGCACCGAAGGCGCTCAACACGGCCCACAGCATGGCGATGCCCAGAGCGTGGCTGAACACCCACGCGTATGGCGACAGCCACGCGCAGTATTCCACCACCATGAAGGCGTAGAGGGCATTGTAGTAGGCGGCGCAGGCCACACACGCCCACGCGGCGATCACCAGTGCGCGTCGGCGCACACGGCGCAAGCTGTGCGAGAGCATCAGAGGTCCGACCACCAGCAATAGGAGGATAAACGCGCCCAGACGCTGCCAGGCCATGAACTTCTCGTGGTTGGCACTGAAACAGACGCTCAGCACGCATACGCACAGGAACGCCAATGTCAGCCATACCACGCGGATGTGCCTGCCTTCGACCCACTGCCAGACGAGCAATGCTGCTCCTAACAGCCCGAGGACGGAATAGAACATCCAGCGAGCAGTGCCGAGCGGAAGTAAAAAACGCACAAAAGGCAGCAGTGCCATCACCGCCGCCAAAATCCATACTGTCTTCTTATGCGTGCCTCGCTCACCCATCCTTCCGATAATCCTTGAGCCATTCGGCGAAGGCGCGCAGGCCCTCTTCGAGCGGAGTGTCGGCCCGGTAGCCGTAGTCTGCAGCCAGGGCGGAAGTGTCAGCATATGTAAGCGGCACGTCACCCGGCTGCATGCCGAGCATCTCCTTGGGAGCCTCCCGACCGAGGCACTTCTCCAACAGTCCGATGAACTCCATCAGGTCCACCGGCGAGCCGTGGCCGATGTTGTAGACGTGCAGGCCTTCCTGCTTCCAGCCCCCGAAGAGCACTTTTTCAATGCCGCCGACTATGTCATCTATATAGGTGAAATCGCGCTTCATTTCGCCATGGTTGAAGACGCGTATGGCCCTCTCCTCCATAATAGCCCGGCCGAAGAGCATCGGCGCCATGTCAGGACGTCCCCAGGGGCCGTAGACGGTGAAGAAGCGCAGGCCGGTGGCAGGCACGCCGTAAAGGCGCGTATAGACGTGCGCCATGAGCTCGTCGGAACGCTTGGAGGCGGCATAGAGGCTCTCCGGGCGGTCGACCGGGTCGCTCTCCGAGAAAGGAATCTTGGAATTGGTGCCGTAGACGGACGACGACGAGGCGTAGACGAGGTGCTCCACGGGGTATTCGCGCACGGTCTCCAACAGTGTCAGGAAGCCCTCGATGTTGTTGCGCAGATAGTCGTAGGGGTGAGTCAGCGAGCGGCGTACTCCCGGCTGTGCCGCCAGGTGCACCACGTGCGTGAAACGCTCCCGGACGAACAGCGCCCTCATGGCCGATCTGTCACAGACGTCCAGCCTCACAAAGCTGAGAGTTGAGAACTGAGAGCTGAGAGTAAGTTTAGAGTTTAGAGTTGAGGAGTGAGAGTTGTCAGCCGGGAAGCTATCGAAGGGAAAGCCGAGGTGCTTCAGGCGCGCCAGCTTGTATGCGGGCGAGTAGTAGGCGCTGAAGTTATCAACGCCCACCGCCTCGATGCCCTTGCGGCCCAGGCTCTCAAGCAACGCACTGCCGATGAAGCCCGCCGCTCCCGTCACCAGAACCCTCATTCGCCTCAGCTCTCCTTCTGCTTGTTTTTCTTCTTTCGCTTCTTGTCGCTGTAGCCGTAACCATAGCCGTATCCATAGCCATAGCCATAGCCATATCCGTAGCCGTCGCCCACACTGGTGCCGTTAAGCAGCAGGCACATGTTGTTGTAGCGCTTCTCCGCATAGAGGTTGCGCACGAGCTTGAGCATGCGGCGGTCGAACAGGCCGGCGCGGATGACGAAGATGGTGGTGTCCACATACTCGTTGAGGATGCGGGAGTCGGCCACCACCTCGATGGGCGGGCAGTCGAAGAAGATAAAATCATACTCCTGCCCAAGGGTCTGCATGAGACCCTTGAGGCGGTCGGAGTAGAGCAATTCGGAAGGATTCGGGGGCAGGTTGCCCACGCCGATGAGGTCGAGGCCCTCGTGGTCCTGCACGTTATGCTCTACAATCTCGGACAGAGAGCTGGTGCCGCAGAGGTAGTTGGCGATACCCAGGCGGGGAGCGCCGAGAGCCTCAGAGAGAGTGGCACGGCGCAGGTCGAAGTCGATCATCAGCACACGCTTGCCCTTTAGGGCCAGGGCTGTGGCCAGGTTCATGGTGATGAAAGTCTTGCCCGAACCGGGATTTGCCGACGTGATCATAATCACCTGAGCCCCTTGCTTGTCGGTGGTGAGGAAGAAATCGAGGTTGGTGCGGACTACGCGGAAAGCCTCATTGACCACGTTGGTGCTGTCTGCGCGCACCACGATGGAGCGGGTGCCCGCGTCGCCCTTGCGGCGACGGCCCTTCTGCGGAATCTCGCCGATGAAGGGCACACCGATGTTCTCGACATCGTCGCGCGAGCGCACCTTGGTGTCGAGGTTGGCCTGGATGATGTAGATGCCCGAAGGGATGGCCAGGGCTATCAGCACGGCTATGATATAAGTGTTGGCGGCAACGGGCTTGATGGGTCCGGCGGGGCCGGAAGGCTGGCGCACCACCTGCGTGTTATAGGACTTGAAGGCCTGTGCGAGCTCGTTCTCCTCGCGCTTCTGGAGCAGGAAGAGATAGAGGCTCTCCTTGACCTTCTGCTGGCGCTCCACGCTGAGCAGGTAGTTGGCCTGGCGGGGGGCGGTAGCCAGCTGGCTGTTGGTGGCGCTCTCCTGGCTGCGGATGCCGCCCAGACGGGTGTTGAGAGTGGTGGCGTAGGTGGCGGCCGTGTGCTGGATGTTGCGCTTCATGGTGCGCAGGGCCTCCCCCTTCTCCAGCACCTGCGGGTTGTTGGCGCCCGTGGAATTGAGCAGGCGGTTACGTTCGATTACCTGCTGGTTGTACATCTGGATCTGGCTCTCCAGGCCGGTGTTGCCGATACCGAGGTTGGAGGGGAGCGTCTCCTCGATGCTCTCCTTGCCGAGCTCGCCGCGCACGAAGTTGAGAATCTGTATCTGGTTCGAGAGGTCGTACTGCTGCGACTGGAGCTCGCTGGAGCGGGCCATGTTGATCTGGGCCTGCTGCGCCAGGTCGGGCGTCATGGTGCGGGCCTTGTAGCTGGAGATGTCGGAGTCGACGTTGCCCAGTTCCTTTTCTATGACGTTGAGGCGCTCGGAGATGAAGTCGGATGTGGCGTCGGCGATGGATTTCTTGTCGTTGATCCACTGGTCGTTGTAGGCCTGCACGATGCCGTTTAGCACATCCTCACATCGGTAAGGCGAAGTCGAGTTGTACGTGAGGATGATAAGAGTGCCCTCCTTGGTCTCGCAGGTGGCGTCGACGCCTCCGGCTATTCCCTCGGCCACGCCGCGCACCGGCGCGTGGCTGTACAGAATGTCCTTGCCGACGTAGGGGGAGGTCCATTCGGGCTTGTCGAGGGAGATCTGGCCGACGGGAGTGTTGACGGTCTCTCCGAGCTTCGCCGTCACCTGCTTGCCCTCGTACTCGGTCTCGCCCTTGCGGAAGCCGCTCATCACCACCCTGCCGTCAGGCTCCACACGGTAGGTGAAGCCGTAGGAGGCGTCCGTGTTGACAGCGTCGGGGCTGGAGACGACGGCCGGTTCCTCCTTGTAGACGTCGATCGCCTTGAAGCCGTCGTGATAGGAGTAGAAGTTATTGAGCCCGTAAGTCTTCACCACCTCCTCGATCAGGTCGGGGGACGTGAAGATGGCGATCTCGTTCTCCAGGTTGGCGTACTTGGGCATGACGCCGACCTCGGAGAGGTCGACGGAGGCGGCGCCGTTGCCGAAGGTCGGGTCCTTGATGAGCACGGTCTCGGACTTGGTGTACACGCGCGGAGTGCGCTCCAGGATGAGCCACGCCAGGCCCACACACACTATCAGCGAAAGCAGGTACCAGTACCAGCGGCGGCGCACGAAGCCCAGAAAGCCCTGAACGCTGATGATGGAGGTGTTGGTGTCCGGCTCGTAGTAGTAAGGCTGCGCCTGAGGCACTGCCTCCTCTTTAATCTGATTGGCCATCAGTGAGTTATATTGACAGGGAATTTACTTGAAAATGAGCACGCCGATGGTGGTGAGGAAGGAGGCGATGGAAATCCACAGGCCTGGGCTCTTCCACTGGTTCTCGTTGACGGAGCTCTGCCCGGCCTTGGCCTTGTTGGGCTCCACGTACACCACGTCGTTCTGCTGCAGGTAGTAGGCGGGAGAATCGTAGAGGCGGTCGGAGCGAAGGTCGACGACATACGTCTGCCGTTGGCCGTTCTGCTCGCGGATCACCTTGACATTCTCACGTCGGCCGAAGATGGTCATGTCGCCGGCGGCGGCCAGGGCCTCGAGCAGCGTCACGCGGTTGTTGCTGATGGTAAACTTGCCCGGGTTATCCACCTCGCCGAGCACCGAGTAGTGCAGGTTGGTGAAATCGGCCACCACCACCGGGTCCTTGGCCAGCTGGCGGGTCACGATCTCATTGCGAATCTTGTCGGCGACCTGCGGGGCGGAGAGCCCTGCGACATGGATACGGCCCAGCACCGGGAAGTCGATGTCACCACCCTCACTTATCTGATAGTCGTTCAGGCGGGCTTCCCCGGACGCGTTATCGCTCTCCGACGATATATTGTTAATGTTGCGCTGTGGCGTGATGAGGGCGAACATGGAGGCCGTCTTGGGGTCGGCACAGTTCACCATGATCGCGATGCGGTCGCCCGGACGCGCCACGATGTTCGGCTGCTGGCTGATGGGCTGCGAAACGCCCACGGCCGTATCCTGCAAATATGCGATGTTCTTCGGCGAGCTGCACGCGCCGAGACACAGAGCGACGAGGGCCACCATCACCGCCGTCGTGGATTTCAGTACTCTCATTATTTTTTCAGTTCGAGTTTTTACAATTTTTAAGACCGCTGATATGCCGACACCACGACATTAGATAGGGAGAACCCATCCTGCCGACTTGCCAAAGAATTGGGTCGCCCACAGGGCTACTACAACCTAAACGACTGACAGTCAGCCGTTTCGCCAGCAATAGCTTCCCCTTTTATGATGCCGCCGGAGACTCGGCCATCCGGCCTCACCACCAGTCAGTTCAAAAATTTTTACAAAAATATATAATTCCGCTCACATACGCAAACTCCTCCGCCCGCTGTGCCCGGCTAAGGCATTATAGGTCAAGCCTGTCTTCCCATCCATATACGCATCATCAGGACGATTCCGTTCCCATTTCAAGTTTCCCCGGACAGCAATAATTCCTAATTAATTAGTACCTTTGCGCCTGTAACAAATTCTATACGAAATGAAGAAAACAGCAATCTGCGCCCTGGCGGTGTGTGCCATGCTGCTCGCGTCCTGCGGCGGCAAAGGAGAAGAGGCCGTAAAAGAATACCGCTCCATCTGCAATGAGTACGTGGAGGCAGTCAAGTCCGGCGACATGGACAAGGTGGCATCCGTAAACGAGAAAATCCGGGACTTCCAGGAGAAATACAAGGACCTGGACTCCGAGGACTTCACCGACGATCAGAAGCAGGAAATCCTGCGGCTGACAACTGAGGTCCAGGGCGCCGCCCTGCAGTCAATCAGCGAGATGGCCCCTGCCACCGAAGAGGCCGCCGCAACAGACAACGACACCGAGTAACCACTTCCCCATTCACCGCATCGGCCCCGGGCAGCTTCATCCGAGAAGCAGACCGGGGCTGTTTGTGCTTTCTTCTTTGCAATTGCCACCGAGCTTCAGCTCGGGAAAAGGGTGTCAGGTGGCGGGACCGAGGACTCAGCGTATCAGCCAGGTGTCGATGGTACGGGTGGATGAGGAGAAGTTGACACCGACGCGCACCAGGCGGCGACCGTCGCGGCGATAGGGAAGCAAGTAGTGCCTGCTGTCAATCTGGTCCATGGCCTCGGCGGCGCTCCCGTCGAGCTTGAATTCCATGACGTACAGACACTTGCGCGTGCCCAGGAGCATGTCGATGCGCCCCTCTGACGTCTTCGTCTCGGCCTGCACGTCCATGCCGAGCAGCATGCCGATGGTATAGAGCACATCCTGGTAGTGTGCTTCATTGCGCCCGGCCAGGTCGTAGGGCGTGCGGGCCAGCAGCCCCCTGACCTCTTCCAGGAAGCCATCCATGTCGTCGCGTCCCAGACACTCGCGCATGGCTCTTATCGCCGAATTGGTACGGGCTGACTTGTAGCCCGTCAGCCGCTCGAGCAGGCGGTGCAGTAAGCCGGTACGCGCATCTTCGTTGGGGTATATCAGGTAGAACGTCCGATACTCCGGGTCATAGGCGCCTATGGTCAGGTAGCCGGTGTAATAGAGTGTCGGCAGGAGGTTGCCGGAGGCGATGTCGCCGTTGGCCAGCTCCGACATGGAGCAGAGGCTGCCGTTGATTTTCGTCACCGGCAGTTCCGCTTGCATCAGGAGGCCAACAAGGTGGGTGGGCGTGCCGGTCTGGAACCAGTAATCCTGGATGTCGCCGGTCTTGAGCGCCTTGAGCACTCCAAAGGGGTTGTAGACCTCGCGCAGGTCGCGGGCGAAGTGGTAGCCTCCGTACATTTTCCTCAGGCGCCTATACGCCTCTTCGACGTCGAGCCCGCACTCGGCGGCGAGAGCCTCGACGCCGCAGCGCCAGCTGCCGCGGATCTCCTGCTCCGAGATGCCGCACAGGCACGAATACTTCGGCGCCAGGGAAATGTCCTCCATATTGTTGAGTCCGCTGAAGACGTCGATATTGCCCATGTTGCCCACGCCGGTGAGCATGGCGAAGCGTATATGCCCGTCGCAGGATTTGAGCACGCCATAGAAGCCTCGCAGCTTGCGCCGGTTGTGGTCGGCGAGGTGCCGGTCGCCAAGCGCGTCCAGCACCGGCTTGTCGTATTCGTCTACAAGCACCACCACCTTCTGCCCCGTGGCCTCGTGCGCCCTGCCAATCAGCGCGTATAACCGATCGGCGATGGACAGTTCCCCGGCCTCCAGGCCGTATTCCTTCTCATATATCGCCAGTTTCAGCCCGATTGCGACGTCCAGGCTGCGCTCGGAGTCGTAGATGCCCGGGTTCATGTCAAAGTATAGCACCGGATGGCACGGCCATTCGCCCTTATGCAGGTCCGCCATCTTCAGCTCTGCGAAGAGGCTGCAGTTGCCCGACAGGTATGCCTCGATGGTCGACAGAAGCAGCGACTTTCCGAACCGCCGCGGGCGGCTCAGGAACACGTACTTGGCGTTGTGGACGAGATGGTACACCTCCGCCGTCTTGTCCACGTACGCGTACCCTCCGGTGATCATCTCCCGGAACGACTGTATGCCTACCGGATACCTCAGTCCCATACGGATGAAAATAGAATCGTTTAATTGGGGCAGTTGTCGCAGGCGTCGGGGGCGACATAGCGGTTGCCAAAGGTGTAGAAGATAGAGAATGTGGCGGAAAATGGGGCGTTGCGGGCGCCGAATCCGGGAAGGAACCAGGGTGAGGAGTTGCTGCCGTCGCTGACATGCAGCCGGAACTTGTAGCGTAGCGACCACCCCATGCCGAACCCTTTGTAGATCTTGACCTGCAGGCCGGCCGACACCTCGCCCCAGAAGGCCGACGCCTTCTGCCGGGGCAGCTCCACATGATCGGCACCCGGACCCCAGTAGTCGTTGGAGATGGAGACGTCGGTGATGTCGTAACGGAAACTGGAGTAGCCGAGGCGCAGGCCCAGCAACGCCTTATAGGCCGGGTTGGAGTTGTACAGGAAGTTGTAGTCAGTGCCGATGCGACCGAAGAAGCTCGCGGGTGTCTTGTACCGGAAGTTCTTGTCCTTGACATGGTTGTTGGCCATGCCCAAGCCCAACTCCAGGGTGGGGAAGAACCAGTTGTGGAGGTCTACGCTGCCGCTGAGGTTGTAGCTGCCGTAACTCTGGCCTGCCAGGCGCAGTATGGCGTCGAAGAAGTTGAAGCCGACGGTGACGCCGTTGAACAGCGGCACCTTGGGGGCCCGACTCACCTTGACGGTGTCCTCCTCGACCCAGACGGCCACTGGCTCGTCAAGCGGCCTGCCGTGCTTGTCATAATAGTGGAGGGTGGGTTTGGCTGTGAGGTTGTCACGGTTCTCGATGGGCGTGACGGTGCGCTGTGGGGTGGCCACGCGCCGCACGGTGTCCACCGTGTCAGTTGTTGCGGCAATGCCTACCGTATCTTGCAGGGACGCGCCCCGGTGCGTCCGCGACGTCGACGCGGTGGCATCCACGGCCATGACGGCCATCAGCCCGACAATCATCAGCAGTCGCTTCATCACTGCGCCACCTCCTCTCTCAGGTATATCTCTATGTTAGGCCGGTTGGCGTTGGTTATGAGCATGCCTGGCACCGCCACCGAGTCGATGAGGTGGCGGGTGTGCCCGATGCTGTCGATGTGGTAGTAGTACACCACGCCGCACTGCTCCGACGCGAACCAGGGCCGGGCATGGTAGCGGAATGCGAGCGTGTCGGCCTCGGGCGCGCCCTCGCTCTCGTAGCGGAACACGAAGCGCGTCTCTGCGGCGTCGGGGCGCAACGGCAGGCACACCTGCTCCAAGGCGGCCGAGTCGGCGATAAGCGTGTCGTGCGGGGCGCCGACGCCGTAGACGGTAGTTGCCGACAGCTGCATCTGCCGCCGCGTCTGCATGCTGAAGAACCGGGCCAGCGGCAGGGTGTTCTGGTTGTCGTAGCACTCCTTGTTGGCGCAGCCCGCAAGCAACGCCGACAGCACTATGGCCAGCAGGGATAGTGACTCCGTACGCCTCATTTCTCTCTCTTAGGGCCGCCTATAACCTCGGCTACGCCGTAGACGTTGCGCTCGGCGGAGTTGCGCAGTATCAGCTCGCCGATGAAGCCGGTGGTGAAGAACTGCAGCCCCAGCACCAGGCAGAGCATGCTCAGATAGAAATACACCGACTTGGTGGCATAGAAGTGGAAGTCCGGCGAGCACAGGCTCACGATCTTGAGTATCAGCACGGCCAGGATGGCCAGGAAGCCGATGGCGAACATTATCGAGCCGAGCAGGCCGAACAGGTGCATGGGTTTCTTGCCGAACTTGGTCTGGAACCAGAGGGTGCCCAAGTCGAGGTAGCCGTTGACGAAGCGATTGAGGCCGAACTTCGACCTGCCGTACTTGCGGGCCTGGTGGTGCACCACCTTCTCGCCTATGCGGTGGAAGCCGGCGTTCTTGGCCAGGTAGGGCACATAGCGGTGCATGTCGCCGTAGACCTCGATGCTCTTGACGACGTTTCGACGGTATGCCTTGAGGCCGCAGTTGAAGTCATGGAGATTGTGGATGCCGCTCACGCGCCGGGTGGCGGCGTTGAAGAGCTTGGTGGGGATTGTCTTGCTCAGCGGGTCGTAGCGCTTCTGCTTCCAGCCGCTCACCAGGTCGTATCCATCGGTGACGATCATGCGGTAGAGCTCCGGAATCTCGTCGGGGGAGTCCTGCAGGTCGGCGTCCATGGTGATGACGACGTTGCCGCGCGCTGCCTGGAAACCCGTCTGGAGCGCCGGCGACTTGCCGTAGTTGCGCATGAAGGAGATGCCGCGCACCTCGGGGTTGCCGTCGGCCAGGCCCTTGACCACCTGCCACGAGGCGTCCGTGGAGCCATCGTCGACGAACACCACCTCGTAGCTGAAGCCGTTGGCGTCCATCACCCGCTTGATCCAGGCGAAGAGCTCGGGCAGCGATTCCGCCTCGTTGTACAGAGGCACTACTACCGATATATCAGGAATATTGTCACTCATTGTTTTCAATTGTAGATTTTTTCTTCTCCGAAATATGCTCCGAGTATGCGACCCCGGCGTTTAACAAATTTTGTTGAACGGGGTCTTAGACTGCCGGGCGTTGACCAACCGGCGGAAGAAAGGTGTGCGTGGCAATACGGCGCCGAGCACCAGGCTCAGCATTGAGCCGCAGAAGGATGTAGCCCAGAACATCGAGCTGACGAAGTCCATCACCGTCGGCACGGGGAAGCTGAGAGCCGAGGGCTGAGAGCCGAGAGAACCTGCCTCGGCGAACTGCCTCAGCACCTCGCGGAAGTAGGCGTCGAGAAAGCCGGGGCGGACGTAGAGCAGGAACACCGACGTGAGCAGCGAGCATATCAGCGCCCCGCAGATGAACTGCACGATTCCGCTCATCCACAGAGCAGGAAAGGCGCAATAGGCGGGATGGCGGCGCGACACCTTGGCCAGGCTCACTGGCAGGTAGAGGAATGCGCCGCCGCCGAGCAGCACCGACAGCAGACTCAGCGCCGGGGCAGACAGGCAGCCCAGCAGGCATGCCGACATCGCCGTGAAGACGAAGCCGAACACGAGCCCTTGCCGGGCGCTCGCGTGGAACAACGGTCCCAACGATACTTTTTCCATCTGTTCTCTCTTTAATCCGCAAAGATACAACTTTTCCCTCGTCCGCACAAATCCGTCCTCCCGACCGCCCGCTCATATGTGGCAAATGAACTTTCGGCCTATCAAGCCATAAAGTCCCGAATAATCGATAAACTGTATGGTGGTCCGACATGAGAGCATAACGCTTTGATTTACGCTTCAAATCCACTATTTTGCCGCAGAATGGACATAACACCTCATAAAATAGCGGTGGCACCGGGATAAAACAGCGGTGGCACCGGGCCCGAGGCCCGGTATTTTGTTAGCCCCGCACATCCTCGCTTCGCTCTGCTGTGCGAGGTTAAGATAAAGTGTGGCTCACTTGTCGACGATGCGCTACATGAAAAGGCGCACCGGGGAGCCGATGCGCCTTTGTGAGAAAAGGTAGTGTATAATCAGCAACGGATGAGCGCGACGCTCAATCCCTTATGCTCATTGCTGATTGAATCAGATCCTGGGGCCTGCGGCGACAAGGGCCTTGCCGGCGGGATTGGTCTCGAATTTCTTGAAGTTCTCGATGAACATGGAGGCCAGCTTCTTAGCCTTCTCGTCCCATTCGCTGGCGTTGGCGTAGGTGTCGCGAGGGTCGAGAATCTTGGGATCGACGCCGGGCAGCTCGGTGGGGATCTTGAAGTCGAAGTAGGGCAGCGTCTTGGTGGGAGCCTTGTCGATGTCGCCGTTGAGGATGTCGTCGATGATGCCGCGGGTGTCGCGGATGGAGATTCGCTTGCCGGTGCCGTTCCAGCCGGTGTTGACCAGGTATGCGCGGGCTCCGCTGAGCTTCATCTTCTTTACCAGCTCCTCGGCGTACTTGGTGGGATGGAGGCTGAGGAATGCCTGGCCGAAGCATGCCGAGAAAGTGGGGGTGGGCTCGGTGATGCCGCGCTCGGTACCGGCGAGCTTGGCGGTGAAGCCGCTCAGGAAGTAGTACTTGGCCTGCTCGTGGTCGAGGATGGCCACGGGGGGCAGCACGCCGAAGGCGTCGGCGCTCAGGAAGATGACCTGCTTGGCGGCCGGACCCTTGGAGATGGGCTTGACGATGTTCTTTATGTGATAGATGGGATACGACACGCGGGTGTTCTCTGTCACGGACTTGTCGGCGAAGTCGCAGACGCCCTCGGGTGAGCGGAACTCGACGGTGACGTTCTCGAGAAGAGCGTCGCGGGAGATGGCGTTGTAGATGTCGGGCTCGCTTTCGGGGTCGAGGTTGATGACCTTGGCGTAGCAGCCGCCTTCGTAGTTGAAGACGCCGTCGTCGTCCCAGCCGTGCTCGTCGTCGCCAATGAGCAGGCGGTTCGGGTCGGTCGAGAGGGTGGTCTTGCCGGTGCCGCTGAGGCCGAAGAAGACGGCGGTGTTCTTGCCCTCGAGATCGGTGTTGGCCGAGCAGTGCATGGAGGCGATGCCACGCAGGGGATTGAAGTAGTTCATCATGGAGAACATGCCCTTCTTCATCTCGCCGCCGTACCAGGTGTTGATGATGACCTGCTCGCGCTGCTTGATGTTGAAGGCTACTACGGTCTCGGAGTGGAGGCCGAGCTCCTTGTAGTCGTGGCACTTGGCCTTGGAGGCGTTGAAGACCACGAAGTCGGGCTTGAAGTCCTTAAGCTCCTCGGCGGTGGGGCGGATGAACATATTGGTGACGAAGTGTGCCTGCCAGGCCACTTCCATGATGAAGCGCACGCAGATGCGGGTGTTGGCGTTGGCGCCGCAGAAGCAGTCTACGACGTAGAGAGTCTTGTCGCTGAGCTCCTCGACGGCCTCTTCCTTGAGGCGGTCCCAGACTTTGGGGGTGATGGGCTTGTTGTCGTTCTTGTAGCCGTCGGAGGTCCACCATACGGTGTCTTCGGTGACTTCGTCGCGCACCAGGTACTTGTCCTTGGGGGAACGACCGGTGTAGACGCCGGTGAAGACGTCTACGGCTCCGTTGGAGGTGAGAATGCCCCGCTCGTAGCCTTTCAGCTCGGGATTGAGCTCGTCGCGGTACAAGTCGTCGTAACTCGGGTTGTAGATGATGTTCTTGACATCCTTGATGCCGTACTGCGACAGATCGATTTGTGCCATAGCTTTAATTTCGGTTTGGGCGCCGCACAGACCGTCGGCTCCGCCGACTGGGAGCTTGGGCCTGGACGCCTATGGTTTTGTTGTGTGTGTTTCTTTTCTCGCTCCTTGCGGAGTTATAGCTACCTGTAGAACAATGCCGGGAGCGGTTGGTTTGCTCCCGACGCTGCAAAATTACTAAAAAATTCTGAAACAAGAAAGCCGAGAGCTGAGAGACGGCTCAAAGCCAAGGATGTAGATGTGCTCTCAGCCCTCAGCCACAACTCTCAACTTTTTTTATTACCTTTGCGGCATGAATAGAATCATCACCATTATACTGACGGCGCTGCTGATGCTGGTGATGCTGGTGGAGGCCGGCTGCACGGCCTCCGACGAGAAGGCCCAGCAGGAAGCCGACCGTCAGAAAGCCGACCAGATGTCGGACAGGCTGCCCGACCCGGCCACTGCCGGACGCACCGAGGCCCGCAAGTTCCTCAACCGCACGTGGACGGACTCGCTCCAGCTCCACTCGCAGCTGTTAGAGGTCAAGGCCATGGAAAGCCGCTACCGCCTGGAGGGCAGCCAGGAGCAGGCCACACAGTTCGACTCCGTGTTCATCTCCACCCTTCGCACCGTCGACCCGGCACTCGCCGCCGAAATCGGCCCCGCACTCAACAAGAAATAGTATGGAAAACCAAGATAGCAAGAAGAAAGTAGTGCTGAGCGGAATCCGCGCCACCGGAAACCTCCACTTAGGCAACTACTACGGCGCACTCAGCAAGTTCGTGCGCATGCAGGACGACTACGACTGCCGTTTCTTCATCGCCGACCTCCACGCCCTCACCACCCATCCCGACCCGAAGATGCTCCACGAGAACGTGAAGCAGATCCTGGCCGAATACATAGCCGCCGGCCTCGACCCAGAGCGCAATATAATATATGTGCAGAGCGACGTGCCGGAGATTGCCGAGATGTACCTGCTGATGAACATGCACGCCGGCATCGGCGAACTCATGCGCACGGCATCGTTCAAGGACAAGGCCCGCAAGGCCCTCGGCATCGCACCCAAGAAGGAGGGCGAGGAAGACAACATCGAGTGCGACATCGTGGGCAACGAGACCACCAGTAAGCGCGTCAACGCCGGACTGCTCACCTACCCCACGCTGATGGCCGTCGACATCCTCATCCACCACGCCGACTTCGTGCCGGTAGGCAAGGACCAGGAACAGCACCTGGAGCTGACACGCCGCTTCGGCCGACGCTTCAACGCCTTCTACGGCGTCGACTACTTCTCCGACCCGGTCAACTTCAACTTCGGCGGCAAGGCCGTGAAGGTGCCCGGACTCGACGGCTCAGGCAAGATGGGCAAGAGCGAGGGGAACTGCATCTACCTAATCGACGACGAGAAGACGCTCCGCAAGAAGGTGATGCGCGCCGTAACCGACGCCGGCCCGCAGGCACCCGACTCGCCCGTCAGCGAGCCCGTCGCCAATCTCTTCTCGCTGATGGAGCTGGTGAGCGAGCCTTCCACACTACAGCACTTCAAGGCCGCATACGCCGACTGCTCCATCCGCTACGGCGACCTCAAGAAGCAGCTCGCCGAGGACATCCTGAAGGTGACACTGCCCATCCGGGAGCGCATCCTGGAAATCCGCGACGACGAAGTCTACCTGGGCCGCATCGCCCGCCACGGCGCCGAACGCGCCCGCGAGACCGCAGCCAAGACCCTGGCCGAGGTAAAGCATATCATGGGGATAAGGCCGTTAGGCTGATTGTGCACCATAAATAACGCATCTGCATCATTTATGGCACCCGCTCGTTTAATAAACGGCAAGCGGGTGCCATCGTAGTTTCCCTATAACTCTTTCAATTCCTATCAGGGGCAGTAGGGTGACAGAGGGCCGTGGTGCGAGCTGCGGCAGGTCTCGACACTGCGGTTGACAAGGATGTGGCGGTTGGCCATGCGCGAGATCACGGTCATCTCGTGACTGACGAGGATGATGGTACTGTGGCGCGCCAGGTCCGCCACGATGTGGTAGATCTGCTGCTCGAAGTGCTTGTCTACATACGACAGGGGCTCGTCGAGCACCACCACCTCCGGGCGCGAGATGATGGCCCGCGCCAGCAGCGAGCGCTGCAGCTGTCCGCCGCTCAGTGCGCCGATGGGCTTGCACAGGAAGTCGTGCAGGCCAAGCAGCTCGCTGACGTGCTCTAAGCGCTCCGATGCATCCTTGGGCATGCGCAGTCCCCAGCCGGTGACGAGGCCCGACAGCACCATGCGCTCCACGGTAATGGGGAAGCGCAGGTCGATGGCGCTCTTCTGCGGCAGGTAGCCGATGGCAAGTCGGCGCGTCGGGCGCCCCTCGGCGTCAAAGTAGCGCACGGTTCCCTCGGAGGGCTTAAGCAGCCTGAGCAGGATGCGCAGCAACGTTGTCTTGCCGCCGCCGTTGGGACCGCTGACGGCCAGGAAGTCACCCCGGCACACGTCGAGGCTGACATTGCGGTAAATCCATTCCTGTCCGTAGCGCATGCCTACGTCCCGGAGTTCTATTATCGGTCGGCAGTATTTCATAGTTGGGAGTTGCGGGCTAATGCTGAGAGCTGAGAACTGAGAGCTGAGAGTGCCGCCACGATGTCCGGCTGCATGAGCGAGGTGTGCACCAGCGGCAGGCGCATGTCGGCGTTGAGGGCCTCGGCCATGCGGGGCGAGTGCTCCTTCTCTATCACGAAAGCTACGGCGCCGCGGCGCGAGACCTGATCAATGACGTTGCCCATGCGGCGCGGCGATGGCTCCTTGTGGCCCTCCTGCACGGCAACCTGGCGGAAGCCGAACTCCTCGGCCATATAGCTCAGCGACGGGTGCCAGATTACGATGTCGCGTCCCCGCAGCGGCGCCAGGTCCCGCTCCATCTGCGCCTGCAGCCCGGTCAGCCGTCGGCTCAGCGAGACATGGTTCTTCCTGTATTTCGGCGCTTCGGAGGGGTTAGCGCGTATGGCGGCCGCCAGCAGCGAGTCGGCCATCACCTGCAGGTGCTTCGGGGTGGTCCACACGTGCGGGTCCACACCGTGGTCATGCTCATGGTGATGAGTCGAGAGTCGAGAGTCGAGAGCCAAGGGTTGCGGACCGTAATCATGCTCGGCGGCATCAGGGTGGAAGGTTTCCGTGATCAGCAGGTCGGGGTACATTCCATGAAGCTTGGGAAGTATGGCCTGCTCGAAAGGGAGGGTGCCGACCATGGCGTACTCGCAGCTGCGCTCCAGGTCGCGCTGCGCCTGCATCGACGGCTCGAAGGTCTCGGCATCGGCACCCGGCGGCAACAGAGTGTTCACTTTCAGGTCGTGCCCGGCGATCTGCTCCAGCATCCACGCCTGCGGCGGTATGCTCACCGTCACCGTCGGCCTGTCCTCCGCCCCGGAGGCACGTCTGCACCCTGCCAGCGCAAGCGCCGCCATCAGCGCGGCCGCTATCGCCCATCTCATTCTCATTATTCTTCCGGGTACATGGCGTCGATTTCGCGGGCATAGCGGCGGGCGACGACGGGGCGGCGCACCTTGAGGGTGTTGGTGACCTCGCCGTTCATGACCGAGAAGTGGTGCGGCAGCAGGTGGATGCGCTTGATGCGCTCATAGGTGGCAAAGCGCTGCTGGCTCTCGTCGACCTGCTGCATCATGAACTCCTGCACTTTCGGCGAAGCCAGCAGAGAGGCGGTATCGGCGAAGGGGATGCCCTGCCGCTCGGCCCAGTGCCGCAGGTTGGGAAAGTTGGGCACGACGAGGGCGGAGACATACTTGCGTCCCTCGCCGATTACGGCCACCTCGTCGATGTATCGGTTCTCGGCCAGATGCGCCTCCAGAGCCTGCGGAGCTATGTACTTGCCGTTGGCGGTCTTGAAGAGGTCCTTGATACGCTCGGTGAGCACCAGGGCTCCGGAGGGGGTGAGGTGACCGGCGTCGCCGGTGCGGAAAAACCCGTCGGGCGTGAAGGCCTGCACGTTCGCCGCAGGGTTATTGTAGTAGCCGCGCGTCACGGTCGGCCCCTTGACGAGGATTTCGCCCTCGTCGCTGATCTTCACTTCCAGTCCCGGCAGGGGGACGCCCACGGTGCCGACCTCGTAGCCGACGTCGGGGAAGCAGGTCACCGTGGCGGTGGTCTCGCTCAACCCATAACCTACCTTGATGTCGACGCCGATGGAGAGGAAAAACTCGCATATGCGGTCGGAAAGGGGCGCACCGGCCGTAGGGAACATGTTCGGGTCGGGGATGCCGATGCCGTGCTTGACCTTGGCGAAGAGGCGGCGGTCCCAAAAGCGGTAGCGGGCCTCGAGCAGGCGCGGCACCTTCAGCCCCAGGCGCCTGTAGTGGAGGTTGCGGCGGTAGCCGATGCGGATGGCCCGCCCCACCAAGGCCCGCTGCAGGCGGCCCATCGACGACATCTTCGACCGCACGGCCACGTAGACCTTCTCCCAGAAACGAGGCACACAGCACATGAGGTTGGGGTGCACGGCGTGGATAGTCTCCTGAATGTTGCGGGGATCGTAGTTGACAGCTATACGCACGCCTCGGCTCAGGCAGTAGAAGCACCAGGCCTTCTCCAGGATATGGCTCATGGGCAGGAACGACATGCTCAGGTCGCGGTCCGTCACGGTGGTGAGTATCTTGAAATGTGCCTCGATGGCGGCGTCGTAGTTGGCGTGGATAATCTCGACGCCCTTTGGCTCGCCGGTGGTACCGGATGTGTAGATGAGGGTGGCCAGGTCATCGGGCTCGCCGGCCATGGCGCGACGCTCCACCTCGTGGCGCACCTCCTGCCCGGCGTGGATGCCCAGGCGCACGAAATCGTCCCAGGAGATGGTGACATGGTCGTCGGCGGCAAGCTCCAGGCCGATGTTCTTATAGACGACCATCTTCAACACCTGCCCGGGATACTGCTTGCAGAAGTTGTAGGCGAGGGGGTACTGGCCGCTGTCGCCGACGAAGATGACGCGGACGCGGCCGTCGGCGGCGATGAAGTCGAACTGCTCCTGGCTGGAGGCGGCGTATATGGGAATGGCGGCGGCGCGGTTGCGGAAAGCGCCGAACTCGGAGATGAGCACCTGCGGGGTGTTGGGCGAGCATATGGCGATGCGGTCGCCCGGCTCCAGGCCGAGGGCGCACAGCGCACGCCCGGCCACGTCCACCTGCACGCGGAACTCCTCCCACGACGTCGGCAGCCACTCGCCCTCCTTGCGCCAGCAGAAGCGGTAAGCCTCCCGGTCGCCGTAGCGCCGGGCCTGCTCCTCGATCATCTTCACTAACTTGTTTCCCATACGTCAATCCGATATACGATGTAACGTTTTTTGCGCCCTTAACGATTAACGATTAATCTTTTTTGAACGACTGAACGATTTGAGCGAACAGCCGAACCATACGGACAAAATCGTTTAACTCGTTCAAATCGTTCAGTCGGCCGTCTGCTCGTCCCGGAGCTTGGCGAAGTAGTATTCGAGGACCTCGTGGGCGGCGGTGAACGAGGACTGCTCGTTGTTGAGCACGCGCATCTCCTTCTGCTCCAGCAGTGCCTTGACGTCGGGGCGGCGGTAGAAGTTGGCGCGAAGCTGCTCGTTGATGCTCTCCACCATCCAGTACTTGGCCTGCTCGTTGCGCTGGCGCTCGAAGTAGCCGTTTTTGCGGGTGAACTCGAAATAGCGGTCAATCATGTCCCACACCTTGTCGATTCCCAGCTCGTAGTAGCCGGAATAGGTCAGGACCTCGGGCACCCAGCCCGAGGGCGTGGGCGGGAAGAGGTGCAGGGCCGAGCGGAACTGCCCGGCGGCAAGCTCGGCGCGCTTGATGTTGTCGCCGTCGCACTTGTTGATGACGATGCCGTCGGCCATCTCCATGATGCCCCGCTTGATGCCCTGGAGCTCGTCGCCGGTGCCGGCCAGCTGGATGAGCAGGAAGTAGTCGACCATGGAGTGCACGGCGGTCTCGCTTTGGCCCACGCCTACGGTCTCGACGAAGACGGTGTCGTAGCCGGCTGCCTCGCAGAGCACGATCGTCTCGCGTGTCTTGCGCGCCACACCGCCCAGCGAGCCTGCCGAGGGGGAAGGACGGATGAAGGCGTCCTTCTGCTGGCTCAGCCGCTCCATGCGCGTCTTGTCGCCGAGGATGGAACCGCGTGTGCGCTCGCTGCTCGGGTCGATGGCCAGGACAGCAAGCTTGTGTCCCTGCCCGAGCACGTGCATGCCGAAAGCGTCGATGCTCGTGGACTTGCCTGCGCCCGGCACGCCGGTGATGCCGATGCGGCGCGAGTGGCCCGTATAGGGCAGGCACTTCTCGATGACCTCCTGCGCCAGGACCTGGTGCCGGTCGGCTGTCGATTCCACCAACGTCACGGCCCGGCCGAGCACGCTGACATCGCCTTTGCGGATGCCCTCCACGAACTCGCCGGCGGTGAGCTGGCGCACCGCCACCCGGGCGCGGCGGTACGGGTTTACGGTAGGCTGGCTGGTGACGCCGCCGTTGACCTGCAGTCCCTTATATATCTTGTCATTCTCAGGATGCTCCATGGTATTCGATTTTTCGGCGCAAAGTTAACACTTTCCGCCCGCACCGCCAAAAACCGACCAATAGCCGGCCGAAGGCTTCGGAAAGAGGGCTGACGAGCTGTTTTTTCGGATAGACATGGCACGGTTTGCGGAAAAAGTGCTACCTTTGCGGTTATGAAAGGCAAGGAAACGGGAAAACCGGCCGTGAACGGCCGCGTGCCGAAGGTGCTGTTCGTGTGCCTGGGCAACATCTGCCGATCCACGGCGGCGCAGGCGGTGCTGGAATCGCTGGCCCGCGAGCGCGGCATCCCGGTGGAGGTCGACTCGGCCGGCACCTACGGCGGCCATGCCGGCCAGGGCGCCGACCCGCGCATGAAAGTCCACGCCCGCCGACGCGGATACGAACTCACGCACCGCGCCCGGCGAGTACGCGAGAACGACTTCGACCATTTCGACCTGGTAATCGGCATGGACGACGCCAACATCGCGGACCTGCGAGACCTCGCCCCCACCCCCGAAGCCCAGGCCAGGATACGCCGCATGGCCGACTACCTGCGCCAGCATCCCGGATGGGACCACGTCCCAGACCCCTACTACGAGGGAGCCGAAGGCTTCGAGCTCGTGCTCGACCTGCTCGAAGACGCCTGCCTGTCCCTGCTCGACACTTTCAACGAAAACAGCAATACGGATTTCAACCGACTAAACGATTCCTCATCATCGTCCAAATCGTTTAACCGATAATCGCTCCAAATCATCAAATCATCAAAACCATGAAACGCATACTCCTCACACTCATGCTGCTTGTGGGCGCCATGGCGCTATACGCAGCCGACAAGCCGACTTTCCCCGGCGGCGACGAGGCCATGCAGAAGTACCTGTCCGAGAACCTCAAGTATCCCAAAACGGCCGCCGACAATGGCATCGAGGGCGACGTGCCCATGCAGTTCATTGTCAAGGCCGACGGCACCATCACCTCAGTCAAGGTGACACGCATGATCGACCCCGACCTGGAGGCCGAAGCCATCCGCCTGGTCAAGGCCATGCCCGCATGGACTCCCGCCACACAGAACGGCACACCAGTCGACGCCACCGCCGACATCACCGTAGTCTTCCGACTCCCCGACTGACGCGGACACGAGTCAAGCTAAAGCTCGACGGCAGCACCAAAGAATAACGCGCATGCTTCCCCGAGCTACCAATCTCAACCATAGACCCTCAACTACTGACATGGAGACACCCGCCCGACGCCCATACACCTTCGACCGCGTAGTGCGAATATTCTTCTCGCTATGCGGCGTGGCACTGGTGCTGGTGCTGCTCGACATCCTGCAGGGCGTGCTGCTGCCCTTCCTGGTGGCATGCCTGATCGCGTACATCCTGGAACCGGTGGTGGGCTGGAACAAGAAGCTGCTCCACACCTCCAAGCGCTTCCTGCCCGTGGTCCTCACCCTGCTCGAGGCCGCAGCGGCAGCCGCGGCCTTCTGCCTCATCTTCATCCCGTACCTCATCTCCGAGACCACCGAGATGGCCGAAATCCTGAAGAAATACGCCACCACGCAGTTCCACATACCCTACCTCTCGGAGAACATACACCGGTTCCTGCGCGAGAACATCGACTGGGACGGCATCTCCCGCCTCCTCTCGCGGGAGGAGTGGAGCGCCCTGGCCAAGAAGGCCCTCGCCTCCTCGTGGTCCTTCCTGTCGTCGGGAATCGCCCTGATAGCCGGCATCCTGAGCTGGCTGATCGTCATCCTCTACGTCATCTTCATCATGCTCGACTACGAGCGGCTGATGCTCAGCTTCCGCCAGCTCGTCCCCTTCCAGCACCGGCACTCCGTCTTCAAGGTGGGCCGCGACGTCAAGAACGCCATGAACCGCTACTTCCGCGGCCAGTTCGTGGTCTCCATGCTCGTGGGAATACTATTCTGCATCGGCTTCCTGATCATCGGGCTGCCCATGGCCGTGGCCTTCGGCCTGTTCATCGGCGTGCTCAACATGGTGCCCTACCTGCAGCTGATCTCTCTGCCCGTCGCCGCCCTGTTCTGCATGGTGGCGTCGGTCAGCACCGGCGTCCCCTTCTGGGGAATATTCTGGGAGTGCATGGCCGTGTACGTGGTGGTGCAGTGCATCCAGGACCTCTTGCTCACCCCCCGCATAATGGGCAAGGTCATGGGCCTCAACCCCGCCATCATACTGCTGTCGCTATCCATATGGGGATCACTGCTCGGCTTCATCGGCCTGATAATAGCCCTGCCCCTGACCACACTGCTGCTCTCTTACTACGACCAGTACATCGTCAACCGCCACAGCAAGGGCCAGAAACCGAAAATCATCCTGTCCGACGACTTCCGCTCCGACCAAGAGAACGGCGACAGACAGTAACAGCGTCAACGGCGCGTAAGGCTCTGTTCCTCAAAAAATATTAACGTCGGGGTCGCAGATGTGCCTGGGATTTAGTCTTGCAGCCTCAGGAGCATAGCGAGCTATGTGACTGAGGCAAAAGGCTAAAGCACAGGTGCAGCTGCGAGTGGGAGCTAATATCTTTGCAGATGTTGCCATCTTGAACAGAGCTATATTTTTACATTTCTTTATTATTTGTGCTTTGACCGGTGGCTTTTCGGTGAATTTCGTCGAGTCTCATCAGTCACGATGCTCGCATCGCTCCTTCTTCAACTCGCGAAATTTCCGCGAAAATCCACCGCCCCGGCGTAATATTTTTTTAAGGAACAGAGCCTAAAAATTGTCTTATGCCAGTTCAGGCAGAGACAGGCGTGGCCAGGTGCGCCGCGCCGCCGACAATGCCAGGCGCAGCAGGCGCATCAGGCCGTAGGCGATGCCGGCCCCTATCGCGAAGCCAGCCAGCACATCGCCCGGGTAATGCACACCCAGGTAGATGCGCGACAGCGACACCAGCGCCGACCAGCCCAGCAGCCACGCCATCAGCGCCCTCCGCCTCAGCCATAGCGAGAGAGTGACGGCCACCACGGCCGTGTTGGCCGCGTGGCACGACGGGAAACCGTACTTCCCTCCCCGGTAATTGTTGACCAAGTGCACCCACTCGCTCAGAGGATTGTCAGGATTCGAAGGCCGAAGGCGCCCCACCGCCGAGCGAAGCCACGAGCCGCACAGCTGGTCGGCAAGCGTCACCGCCAGCAACGTCGTCAGCAGGCACAGAACCGCCCCCTTCAGCCCGTATCGGCGCCATACCAGCGCGAACAGAAGCAAGTACAGAGGAATCCACACGGTCCGGAAGCTCACCGTGCGCATCACCGTGTCCAGCACCGGGTTGTGCAGGCCATTCAGGCCTAACAGCAAAGTCGAATCTACGTATTGAACAAACTGCGCCGCGGAGCAGAAAATGTCGTTCATCAGATTGGGAAGCGTGTATTATTGTCAGTCAGCCAGCCTACATCAGCCAACCAGTAAACGCTTCCCGTCGTCTTTTATTGCCGGGCTACCTGCGTCGCCTGCCGAAAAGCAGCCTTGACAGCGTCAGGCGCCCGGGACCGAGCACGGCCACCATGGCCGTCAGCGCCCCGGACACGAGCGACAGCTGGTTAGGAGCAGAGAAGTCAGCCACCCCGCCATGAGCCGCCGCGTAGTCCATCAGCGACATAACCGCCAGCACCGTCAGCACGAGAGCCGCGTAGCGCCCCATCAGCCCCAGGCACATCATCGCGCCCAGCACGAGCGCCGCCACACCATATATATATGTGTGCCGCTCCAGCCCGAAGATGTCCAGCTCGCCCCGCATCTGCATCACCGCGCCGCCTATGATGAACACTGCCGCCACAATGCGCAGCAGCAGACGCGAATAGGAACCGCGCAGGCAGCAGGCCCCGACGGCGCCGAACATCCGAGCCAGACTGCCGGAAAGGGGCGCGATGGAGACCGGAGCCTCCATGCGGCGCGTGAACGGCGGAAGGCGGTCGATGGAACCGGGGTTGACAGGTAGTATCTTGGGATCACTCATGAGACAGGGCGCATAACAGTCGGCGAAAAAAATTCAGCATGCCTACACATGCTTTCTCTTGATTAACACTGCGGCGGCGACAAAGGTTCCCAGGCTCCCGAGCTTTCAAGTCCCTGCCACTCCTGCACCTCCGCCCCACTCCGACCCATACTAAATGTTAATTTTTATTTTTTATTAACCTAAATAATGCTCCACTCTAAATAATTATAAAATCCCCGTGGCAATTTCTCCGCAGTTTTTGCCCATCTTTCAGCATCAGGAAGAAAAACGCCGGCCACAAGCGGCACAGGCTCGACAGACATGGGTCCGGCACTAACTTGCTGACTCATAGCCATCACGCGCAACCTGAACTACAGACATCCTGCACGCGACCATACCGACGAAGCCTCTGCCGACGACCTCGCCACACATCTTCCGCATACGCCTGAAATGTTAAAAATTGCACCGTAGTGTGAAAGATAAAAAAAATTGTAGTAAATTTGCAAGTGCAACTTTTTTGACTAAAACTACAACGGCGAAACTAACATGACATTACAGCGGCCTTGCAGCATCCGGCCAGTCCCCTCGTCGAGCATCCGGCGTGCGCCATCGGTGGCGTGCGGCACGATGCGTCCGGGACTGTTCCAGCACAGGCCGCAGCCGGGGACCCAGGTTCCCGGGAAACACCTTGAAAACCCTGAAAACGAAAAAACATTCATTATCTAAAAAAACAAGTATGAGAAAACTGTTTCTAATTCTGATGGCGGTTCTGGCCTGCAGCTGGTCCTTGTCTGCACAGACAAAGACTGTCACAGGCACAGTCCTTGACGCGGCCAACAACGAGCCGCTGATGGGAGCCACCGTGATGCCCATTGGCGGCGGCCAGGGCACATCGTGCGACATCGACGGCAAGTTCAAGCTCACCGTCCCCGCATCCGTCACCAAGGTGAAAGTTTCGTATGTGGGCTACACCCCGCAGACCGTCAACATCACCCCCGGCATGACCGTCTACCTCGCCTCCTCGGCCACTGACCTCGAAGACGTGGTAGTCGTTGCCTACGGTACGGCCAACAAGGAGTCCCTGACAGGTTCCGTTGCCGTTGTCGGCGCCAAGGAAATCGAGGACCGACCCATCAGCAACGTCACCGCCGCCCTCGAGGGCAACGCCCCCGGCGTACAGGTCAACAACACAGTCGGCCAGCCCGGTTCCGAACCCAAGATCCGTATCCGCGGCTTCAGCTCCGTGACGGGCAACAACGATCCTCTCTACGTAGTTGACGGCGTGCCTTACGACACCGGCATCAACGACCTCAACCCCCAGGACATCGAGTCCATGTCCGTGCTCAAGGACGCCGCATCCTGCGCCCTTTACGGCAACAAGGGTTCCAATGGCGTAGTGCTCATCACCACCAAGCGCGCCAAGAAAGTCGGCAAGGTCGACGTCAACCTCAGCATCAGCCAGGGCATGTACCAGCGCGGCCTGCCCCGCTACGAGACCCTCGGCACCGACCAGTGGATGGAACAGACCTACACAGGTATCTTCAACCAGCTCCTCTCCACCTCCGGATGGACACCCGACTACATCTCCCAGTATCTCCAGGAAAGCATCATCTCCAGCCAGTACATCCCCATGAACGTGTACGGCGGAGACAAGTCCACCGTCTTCGACCTCAACGGTAAGCTCACCCGCTCCGTCCTGCCCCAGTACAACGACCTTGACTGGTGGGACGCCGTCTCCCGCAGCGGCCACCGTCAGGAGTACACCCTCAACGCCACCGGCGCCACCGACAGCTTCAACACCTTCGCCTCCGTCGGCTACCTCAAGGAGAAGGGCTTCCTGCTCCAGACCGACTTCGAGCGCTACAACGGCCGTATCAACTCCAACCTCACAGCCACCAAGTACCTCAAGGTTGGCGTCAACCTCGCCGGAGTAATCCAGAAAGGCAACCAGAACGACCAGGCAGGCACCAGCAACACCTCCAACCCGTTCTTCACCGACCGTTACAGCCCCATCTTCCCGTACTACGCGCACAACGAGGAGACCGGCGAGCTCCTGACCAACGTCGACGGCTCCCCCATGTGGAACAACGCCAATTACCTCGGCGGCAACAACATCGCCCAGTACCTGCGCCTCAACTACCAGGAGTTCCGCTACTACGCAGTCAACGCCACCGCATACGCCACCGCCGTGCTTCCCTACGGCTTCGAGGCAACCGTGCGCGGCAACATCAACCGTAGCCAGACCCAGATACACGACTACACCAACAACATCACCGGCAACGGTGTGAACATGAACGGTATCCTGTACCAGCAGTCAAGCGACAGCCGCTTCTCCACCTTCATGCAGAACATCAACTGGTCCAAGAACTATGGCCTGCACCACGTAGACGCCATCCTTGGCCACGAGAACTACGAGACCTACAACGAGTACTTCTACGGCTCCAAGCAGGACCAGAGCTTCGACGGCATCTACTTCTGGTCCAACTTCGTAGACATGTCCTCCATGAGCGGTGGCGCCGAGCAGTACAAGAGCGAGTCCTACTACGGACGCGCACGCTACGACTACGCACAGAAATACTTCGGAGAGGTCAGCTTCCGCCGCGACGGCAGCTCCCGCTTCGCCAAGGACAACCGCTGGGGCAACTTCTGGTCCGTAGGCGGCAGCTGGATCATCACCAAAGAGAAGTTCATGAACGAGCTTCCCTGGGTAAACTTCCTCAAGCTCCGCGCAGCATACGGCACCGTGGGTAACGACAAGTCCGCCGGCCTGTACGGCTACTATACCCGCTACACCCTGGGCAGCTACTTCAACGCACCACTTGTGATGCCCTCCAACTATGCAAGCCAGGAACTCAGCTGGGAGACCACAAAGAGCTTCGACATCGCCCTCGAAGGCAGCCTGTTCGACGACCGCTTCGGCTTCACCATCGGCTACTTCGACAAGCGCTCCACCGACCTGATATTCTCCGTGGCCAAGCCCCGCAGCGCCGGTTCCAACACCTCATGGCTCAACCCCTCCGTAGCCACCAACATCGGCACCATGGCCAACAACGGCTGGGAGCTCCAGTTCAACGTTGACATTCTCCGCAACCAGGACTTCACATGGAACTTCTCCGTTGACGCATCCTTCATCGACAACTGCATCAAGAAGCTTCCCTTCGGCCGCGACATCGAGAACGGCAGCCAGCGCATCGCAGAAGGCCACTCCCTCTACGAGTGGTACACCTACCACTACGCAGGCGTTGACCAGCTGGACGGCCACGCTCTCTACGAACTCGACCCCAACGCTTACGAGTTCACCAGCGTCTCCAACGGACAGGCCAACTTCGAGACCAAGCTGCAGCAGGCCCGCGAAAACGGCCAGCTCCGCGAAATCAACGGCAAGTACTACGTGACCAACACCAGCAACGCCTCGCGTGACTGGCGCGGCACCGCAATCCCCACCGTATACGGCAGCTTCGGCACCACCTTCTCCTGGAAAGGCATCAACCTCGGCATGCTCTTCACCTACAGCCTCGGCGGCAAGACCTACGACAGCAACTACGCCGAACTCATGAGCAGCTCCATGCCCAACCAGCTCACCACCTCCTTCCACAAGGACGTGCTCAAGGCCTGGACACACGCTCCCGAAGGCATGACCGCAGACAGCCCCAACCGCATCGACCCCAACGGCACCCCCGTCTTCAACTTCGCACAGCAGAGCGACAACAACGGCGGCTGCGACCGTTGGCTGACCTCCTCCGACTACCTGGTGTTCAAGAACCTCAACGTCAGCTACTCCCTGCCGCAGAAGTGGGTAAAGGCCCTGCAGATGACCAACCTCTCCCTGGGCATGTCCGTTGACAACCTCTTCACCGTCACTGCCCGCAAGGGCATGAACCCCCAGGCAAGCTGGTCCGGCAGCCAGTCTCTCACCTTCATGACCGCCCGCGTCTTCTCCTTCCAGATCAACGCCAAGTTCTAAATCCCTCAACTAAAAAAAGATGAAAAGAAACATCATAATCAATGGCGCCCTGGGTTTGCTCCTGGCCGGCTCGATGGCGTCATGTGCCTCCGATTATCTCGACACCGAGCCCCTGAGCAACGTGACCGACGCACAGGTAGGCGCAACAACCGAGAACCTCGCCAAGGCCATCAACGGCATGGGCTTCTTCCTCAACATGTTCCAAGTGGACCAGTCAACCGGCGGTGTCTACCAGGGCGGCTATCCCTGCGGCTCCTGCGGCGAAGGATACTTCATGTCCTACTTCGGTGACTGCTACAGCTCGGACACCTACCAGAACCACTTCGCCATATTCCAGAGCGGACAGGTAGTGCGCATGGAACTCGTGGCCAACAACAACTGGTACAGCAACTCCAAGGCATGGGGTTTCTACTACACCCTCATCCGCCAGGCCAACGCCGTGCTCGATAAGATCGACGATGCCGAAGAGACCATCGCCGGCCAACGCAACCAGATCAAGGCCGAGGCCCTCGCATTCCGTGCCCACGCCTATACCCGTCTGCTCCAGCTCTTCGCCCCCCGCTGGTCGGACAGCAACAACGGCGAGCGCAAGTGCATCGTGCTGCGTCTGCAGCAGGGCACCGATGACCTGCCCCTGGTAACAATGAACCAGGTACTCGACCAGATCTATACCGACTGCAAAGACGCTGCCGCCCTCTTCCAGGCAGAGGATACCTATAAGGAGCGTCCCGACTGGTCCGCTCCCACCTACGAGGTTGCCTGCGGCGTTCTCGCACGTGCAGCTCTCCTCAAGGAAGACTGGGCCACCGCCGAGCAGTATGCCGCCGAGGCACAGAAAGGCCATAACATCATGACCAACGACGAGTGGTGCAACGGCTTCATGGAGGCCACCGACGACTACCTCTGGACATCCTCCATCAACCCGGATGACCGCCATATCAACGGTGCATGGGCCGCATACAACGCCTGCAACGGCAACTACCCCAACTACTGGCAGATGGGTTCGGGCAACATCAACGTAGACCTCTACAACCAGCTCGACGCCAAGGACATCCGTCGCACACGCTTCATCATGCCCGACCAGGTGGGTGCAAGACTGAAGGACTGGTACAACGAAAAGTACATCGACCCCACCACCCTGTTCTTCAAGCGCGAAGGCACCGCTCTCACGAACTACCTGAAGATAGCCGTCTTCTGCGAGGCCGCCACACCCACCACCACCAACGGCATGGAAGTCTCCGTGGCCTATACCGACATAGGCGGACGTGGCACCCAGCCGACATACGTCTACGGCGGCCAGGTCAAGTTCTACGCAATGGGCGGCAGCGACCAGCTCTGCCAGTACCCCTTCATGCGTTCCACCGAGATGCTGCTGACGCAGGCTGAAGCAGCCTACCACCTGGGCCATATCGGCGATGCACAGCAGCTCATCAGCAAGCTCACCCAGATGCGCATACCCGGCTCCGCTCCCATCACCAAGACCGGCGACGAACTGCTCAACGAAATCCGTCTGCAGCGCCGCATCGAGCTTTGGGGCGAAGGCACCACCTTCTTCGACTTCAAGCGCTGGAACTGGCGCAACACCCGTCGTGCATGGGTTTCCGGCGACACGAACTCCGGCAACTGCCCCGCTCCCTACGCCATCGACGTAGCCCCCGAACAGGCCAACCACTGGGTATTCATGCTCCCGCGCGTGGAATCCGACTACAACGCAGCCATCGACCTCAGCGAGCTCAGGTGGTAACACACCCCGACACACTGATCACATAGGCAAACCTCTTAGCAAGGAGGCGCTTCCTACGAGGAGCGCCTTCTTTCTTTCTAAAATATTGGTCAGGTTGTAGGGATGCACCCTGGTGCATCCGCTCTGCTTTATTGATTATCAGCGGATGCACCAGGGTGCATCCCTACGATTCGCCCATAAAGCATATGACACGATAGTAGCAAACGCAGCCGATTTGAAACTCCGGCATCTCCTTATACCTCATGGCAGCACCATTACCCCAAAGAAGCAGAAGGTGGTCATTCCTGCGGAATTTGCAGGTTTGGGAAATTTTACTTATCTTTGCATTGGTTTATACCAATTTGGTGTTATGAGTAAAATTCTCCTTACTTTGGGCTGGTCCGAAACCGGCGATTCCCTCAACTACCTGCCCACCTTCGAGCTTGCGCACAGCATGTACCGGCTTGGCCAGGACGTCAACCTGCTGGTCACAGACCAGACCGAGCTTCCCGAGCCGGCCCGGCGAGGCGACGCCCGGGATTGGGTTCGCACCGTACGCCACGACTACCGCACGTCCTTCTGCTTCTCGCGCAACATGTGCGCATACCTCAACGAGCACGAGTTCGACATATACCACACCCACGGCCTGGGCACGCACCTCAACCACATGACCTGCGCCACCGCCCGCCGCCTCCACCGCCCCTACCTCATCACACCCTACTGCCTGCTCAGAGACTACAAACCCGCCCCCCGCAGCGGCATAGCACGCCGCATATACCGTGGAGTGTTCATGCGCAAAGACTTCGAGCAGGCCTCGTGCCTGCGTGCCATCAACCAGGAAGAGGCAGACGGCCTGCGCTGCATGGGCATCAAGGCACCCATCGCCGTCATACCATGGCCCAGCCGTGTCCCCTCATTCCTCGACCAGGCCATAGCACGAGGACGCCGCTGGACTGCCGAGAATCCGAGTCGCAAGCGCATAGCCCTCATCATAGTCGACATAGAGGGCAACCCCGTCAGGAAAGTCATCGACGCCTTCACCGCCGTGGCCGAAGACGACAGCGAACTGTTGCTACTCGACTTCGGATATGTCCGTTCCACCGAGTTCGCCAGGGAGCTCATCCGCGAGCGGGGACTCCGCAACGTCAAGGTAGTGGACCATACCGACGACTTCGACAACTTCTCGCTGCTTGCCTCATGCTGCGCCACCGTCATACCCACCCATCACCTCTACATGGGCACGGCCCTGTCGCACACCCTGCTGTGCGAGACCCCGGCCATCTGCATACACTCTCCCGAATGGGAAGACGTGCCCGCCATGGACTGCGGCTGGTGGTGCCCCAACGACCAGCAGTCCATGGAGTCGTTCATCTCCGCCGCCATGATGATGGACCCGGCGCTCATCGACAAGAAGGGTGCCAACGGACGCCGCCTCATCATGCACGAGTATGCGGCCGACGTCATCGCCGGCCGCATGATCCGCCTCTACGACTGGCTGCTCGGCAAGGCAGACAAACCCGGCTACGTGATCTGACCATGACGACGACGGCGACACTCAAGACACTGCTCCTGTCGCTGCTTCTGATGCTCTGCTCCGCAGGCGCCAGGTCCGAAAACGGGCCCGACTCCCCCGCCGACACACGGACCGATGCCATGAGCATGGCCCGGCAGTGGTGCGACACCGCCGCTCTCGACAACATCGAGGGCATATGGCTCCTCCCGGCCGACAACGTCTATCTGTCAGTACGGCGCGACTCTCATGCCGACATGACCCGCTACACCCTCACCGTGGTAGCCGCCACCGACGGACAGCTATCCGCAGGGCAGCGCATCGGCACACTGCAGCCCATGCCCGACCGCAAGACCTACGTAGTGAGCCTGCCGCGCAGCCGTGACAGCCACAACCGCCTACGACTGCGTGATGTCCGCATGGAACTGACACAGCAGGGGAACGCGCTCGTGGCCGCTCCCGGCGACAAGACCGTCAGATTCAGCTTTTCGCCCCTCAGCCTGCTGCCAGGCTTCTGGAAAATGGTCCGCCTGACCATCAGCCCGGCCACGCGTCCGACCGTGCACGGCATGGTGCGCATCTATCCCGGCTACGACCTCAACGGCTCCGACCGCCTCACCCCACGCTACTTCTGACCCATGCGCACTCTGCCACCTTCACTGCTCGCCCTCGCACTGCTGCTGACCGCCACGACGGGAGCCGCCCGGCGTCCCGTGTCCGACCGTCCGCGCAAGACTCAGAAAGTCGCTTCCTACAGACCTGCCCCTGCATGGCAGCGCGGTTCCGTACACCTAACCGCCGCCAACAACGACACCCTGTGCCTGCATCTCGACTCCGTGCGCTTCTCCGGCTTCGACAAACCCTCGTCCGGCACCAAGGAGACATTCCTTCTCACCAACCGCAACCGCCTGACACTTGTCGGCCTGAGCGTCGAGATCACCTACCTGAATCCCGACGGACGCCAGATACACGCCCGCATCCTCACCATTCCCTGCTCCATCCCCCCCTTCGAGACCCGAAAGCTCGACGTCCGCAGCTTCGACACCCAGGGAGCCTACCACTACGTCCATAGCTCTGCCGGACGCTCCGGCGCCGCCCCCTTCACCGTCACATTCCGTCCCCTCACCCTCTTCTACCGACCACAATAACCCCAAGTCCCCATTTTAACTTATATGACGTAGTGATGAAACGCTGCCGAGGACTGGCTAATCTCGCCCGACATCCAGTGCCGGCACCTTCGAGCCTCTGAAAGCGTACATTGGCCACGGCAAAACGGCCGAGACCATGACGGTGGAGCAGCCTGTTCACGGTATGTGGAGGAAGCGGTGGAGTTGGGCGGAGAGGGTCCAGCGCGGGTCGGCGAGGACACGCGAGACGGTGCGGCAGAGGTTGGAGGAGGTGACAGCCGGGTCCGGGTCGAAGCAGGGCTGGAGGTACATCAATGTATGCTCGGAGCGGCAAGGGAGGGTGAAATAGGGGTCGAGTGGCTGACCGAGATCCACGACCTTAATCTCGTCGGCGTGATGGATTACGACAGGCAGATCGGGCTTGCTGCAGATACCGGTCTTGGGCGAGAGGGTCACCCAGTCGAGGTTAGGGGGCAGCAGACGGGTGCCGTTGGTCTCGATGGCCACGAGCTTGCCGGTGGCGGCGTGGAGGTGGTCGACGAATGCGGCGTCGGCCTGGAGACTCGGTTCGCCGCCGGTGAGGATAATCCAGCGCGCCGGGTAGCGGTTGACCTCGGCGGCGATTTCGGCCGGGGTCATGTCGGTATGGGCGGAATGGTCGGTGTCGCAGAAGGGGCAACGGAGGTTGCAGCCGCTCAGGCGCACGAAGACGGAGGGCTGCCCGGCATGGTGCCCTTCGCCCTGGAGGGAATGGAAGATTTCGTTTACTTTCACTTTTGAAGATCGGACGCCGCGCTGAAGCGGGCTCCAAATGCAGAGTAAATGTACTGGAGGCCAAGGGCTGGTTTCACGGCCGCACCAGGGTGCGGCCCTACGATTTGCGGGTCAGTCGAGCTCGTAGGCGGCGGTGTTGCCTTCGCTCTCCCGGACTTCGCAGCGGTAGCAGTGGGGGACGTGCTCCACGACCCAGCGGGCTATGTTCTCGGCCGTGGGATTGAAAGGGAAGACGTCGTTGAGGACGCGGTGGTCCATGGTGTCGAGAATGAGTTTCTTGACCTGGGTAAAGTCTACGACCATGCCGCAGGCGTTGAGCTGCTCGGCTCGGCACTCCACGGTGATGACCCAGTTGTGGCCGTGTAGCACGGTGCACTTGCTGGGATAGTCGAGCCGGAGGCGGTGGGCCGCCGACACTTCGATTCTTTTCTTCACATAGTACATGGGTCAGTCCTCCAGGTATTTTGTGGGATCAGGCACGCAGGCCAGGCGAAATGCCTCGCGACGCTCGCGGCAGGTGCCGCACACGCCGCAGTGCTCCGCGCCGCCCTTGTAGCAGGAATAGGTGGCTGAGTAGTCGACGCCGAGGCGTGCTCCGCGTTCTATGATCTGCGCCTTGGTGAGGTAGGTGTACGGGCCCTCGACGCGTATGCCGGGGTATGTGCCGACCTGGGCAGCGCGGTCCATGGCGGCGATAAAGGAGGGACGGCAGTCGGGGTATATGTGGTGGTCTCCGCCGTGGTTGGCGATCATGACGTGCTCCAGGCCCCGGCTCTCGGCCAGCCCTACGGCCACGGAAATCATTATGCCGTTGCGGAATGGGACGACTGTGCTGGCCATGTTGTCGGAGTCGTAGTCGCCGGTGGGGATGGCGTCGGCGCCGCTGAGCAGGCTGGAGCGGAAGTAGCGGTGCATGAAGTCGAGGGGTATGACGATGTGCTCGATGCCGAGGCGGCGGCACTGCTCGGCGGCACAGGCAATCTCGCGGGCATTGTGATTGGAGCCGTAGTCGAAGCTGACGGACAGGGCGGCGCGCCGGGCGTAGTCATTAAGCAGCGTCACGGAATCGATGCCGCCACTGAGCACTATGAGGATGTCTTTTTTCTGGGCCATGGATTGGGAATGGGTTATTCGGGGAAGTTGGCGAGCATTCGCTGCCGGCAGAGATCCTGGTGGGCCTGGTCGGCGCGGCTGGCGAAAGGGTTGATGCTAATGCCGCCGCGTGGCATGAAGCGGCCTCGCACCTCGAGATAGCGGGGCTGCATGAGTTCCCAAAGGTCACGCAGAATGATGTTGACGCAGTCCTCGTGGAAGTCGCCGTGGTTGCGGAAGGAGAAGAGGTATAGCTTGAGGCTCTTGCTCTCGACCATGCGCTCACCGGGGATGTAGCTGATATATAGGTGGCCGAAGTCGGGCTGCCCGGTCTTGGGGCAGAGGGTTGTGAACTCGGGGCAGTCGAGGCACACGAGGTAGTCGCGGTCCGGGTGCTTGTTGACGAAAGTCTCGAGCAGTCGGGGATCGTAGTCGGTGGGGTATTTGACGTTCTGGTTTCCGAGCAGGGTCACGCCCTGGAGTTCTTCTTTGCTTCTCATTTTTTTGACGTATGCGGCGCGCTGAGGCTGGCGCCAAATGCTAAAGAAAATGTCGGAATTAAGGGAAATTGTCGAGTCTTGCGGACGCACTGGCCGTGCGTTCCTACAGCCGGGGGGGGACGGGTGAGCCGCGTGGCTCACCGAGGCTGGATGAGGACGTTGGCGAAGGCGGCGATTCCCTCCTTGCGGCCGGTAAATCCGAGATGCTCGGTGGTGGTGGCCTTGACGGCGACGGCGTCGACGTCGATGCCGACAATCTCGGCGACGCTCTGGCGCATGGCGTCGATGTGCGGCATCAGCTTCGGTGCCTGGGCGCAGATTGTGATATCGACGTTGGTGGCCTGCCAGCCGGCATCGGCGAGCAGGGCGACGACGCGTTCCAGGAGGCGCCGGGAGTCGATGCCTTCGAGTTCGGGGTCTGTATCGGGGAAGTAGTATCCTATGTCGCGAAGACCGGCGGCGCCGAGCAGGGCGTCGCAGAGGGCATGGAGGGCCACGTCGGCGTCACTGTGGCCGAGCAGGCCGACGGGCGACGGTATGTCAACGCCGCAAAGCCGGAGCTTGCGCCCCGGCTTGAAACGGTGTACGTCGATGCCTAATCCTGTGCGTATTGGGAGCATTGAGTTTGATTTGGATGCGCCGCGATGAAGCAGGCGCCAATTGCAAAGGAAAACATACAGCCCGGAATGGGCGGCTCTCGGCTACCTGCGACGCTTGCCGAGCAGGTCACGGAGGCCGTCGAGGTCGAAGCTGAGGGTGAAGCGCAGGGTCTGGTCGAGCGGCGAATTCTGCGAGGTGGCCAGCAGGTAGGAGGCGTCGAGGCGGACTACGTTGAGCGAAAAGCCCGCGCCGAAGCCGAAGTAGGAGCGGCCGCCCTTGTTGGCGTTCTCGTAGTAGTAGCCCATGCGGGCGAAGAACTGCTGGTTGTAGGCGTACTCGGCACCCAGGCTCCAGGTAATCTCCTGCAGCTCCTCCTTGAAGCCGCCGGGGGCGTCGGAGAAGCTCTTGAAGATGCCGGCGATGGGGCTCTGATCGTTCCATTTCTGCACTGCCTCCTCATACTCCAGCTGGCCTTCCGGGGTGGAGGTGTCGTAGTCCTTGGAGCGGGGCTTGGTGGGCACCAGGAGCTTGTTGGCGTCCACGCCGAAGGCGAGGGTGTGGTAGTCGGCCAGGGGGAACATGAAGTTGGCGCCCAGGCGCAGGTTGGTGGGCAGGAAGGCGTTGTTGGCGCCATGGTCATAGCTCACCTTGGTGCCTATGTTGGAGAGGTTGAAGCCCCAGGCGAACTGGCATTCGTTGCGTCCTATCATGGGATAGGATACGTAGTAGCCGGAGATGTCGGCCGAGAAGGCCGAGGCGGCCGAGTTGGACTCGGAGGTGTAGGTGTCGGTCCACGAGAGGTCGGAGAGGATGTAGCGGAGCACGACGCCCATGGAGAAGTGCTCGGAGAGCTTGCGTGAGTAGCCGAGGTCGAATGCCATCTCGTATGGGTTGATGGTCTGCACGGCTCCGCCGCCTGTCTGGTTGCCGCCAAAGGTCACCTCGCCGAGCGAGAAGTAGCGGAAGGAGGCGGATATTGCCTGGTTGTCGCCGCTGCCGGGCTTCCAGTAGCCGGCGAGCTCGGCCAGAAAGATGTCGTTGACGATCTTGCGCAGCCAGGGGGTATAGCTGAGCGCCATGCCGCCCTGGGAGTATCCGAATGCGTATTTCGACGGGTTCCAGTACTGGGAGTTGACGTCGGGGTCGGTGGCGGCGCCGAGGTATCCCATGCCGGTGGAGCGCGCGTCGGGGGCGATGCCGAGCGTGGTCACACCGGTGTTGACCGGGTTGAAGTCGTTTTCCTTGATGTCGTTGCTGCCGCCCTGCGCCAGCGCCAGAGGCGCCGCGACAAGCACGAGCAGCAGGCACGTGATTAGTTTCTTCATCTTAAAGTACGGGAAAGGTATTGGCCTTTCTATAAAAATAACTCGCAGGGCACTGAATTATTGCCCTGCGAGTCATGGTATGCGTTAAAGAAAGAAGATGTGTTAGCGGCGGGTGAGCACTGGCACGTAAGCGCCACGGGTGACGGCACTGCGGCCCTTGGCGTTGACGAAGCGGACGTATGCCTTGTAGAGGCCGGGGGCCACGGCGTTGCCTTTGTCGTCTTCAAGACCCCACACATGGCCGTCGGCGCCGGGCTTCCAGGCCTGTGTGACGACGATGCGGCCACGGGCGTCGGTTATGACGAGCTCGGGGACGGATGACACTGCCGACTGCACCTCGGCGGGAAGGGTGAATGTGGCCTGGTCGCGGCAGGCGCCCTCGGACAGCAGCGGAGCAGCGATGGCCTCCGACGAACCGACCTCGAAGGAGAACTCGCGGCGGGTGACGTTGCCGACATAGTCAGTGAGGGTGAGCATCAGGGAATGGCGCCCGGCGCTCAGTCCGTTCAGCGGGTAACGGAGCAGGAGCTTGCGGGCCCCGTCCTCAAGGCGGATATGCGAGGCGACGCCGGTTGGCATCTGTCGGCCGTCGAGACTGAGGGCAAGCGGGCCGTCCATGGCCTTCTCGTCGATTCGAATGCCGGTGTCGTCGGTGGCCTCGGCTACGAGGATGAACTCGGAGGGAAGCATCTCTCCGCCTGCCATTCCCTCGGCCTGCATGACGTCGACCACGGGGGCCTGAGTGTCGGGGGGTACGGAGCCGGAACCATTTTCGCTGATGACTACCAGGCCTGCCCAGCTGCCGCCTACGCACTTGTCGGCGTCGTAGGTGACGGCGGTGACGCGCACAGTGTCGCCTATGAACTGCCGCATGACGGTCGGCACCTTGGCGGTGACGCTGAAGCGACCGCCTGTGACGCTGAAGGCCTGCACAGCCTCCAGGGTATGGTCGTAGGTCATCATGACGTTGCCTGGGTCCTTGGCAACCTTGCTGTCGGCCTTCTTGGAGTAGGCGGGGGCGTACCACTTAACCACCAGGTCGCCGCTGAAGTCGGCGGAACTGGAGCCGGAAGGGGTGGCCACGCGTCCCTGCAGGGTATAGTCCGCGCCCGGGACGGCAACATCCGGAGCCGCGGTCATGACCACTTTCATGGTGGGCCTGGCCAGACGCAGCATGGGGTCGCTGATGAGGTGGAACTTATACTTGCCCATGTAGCCGGTAGTCTCGTTCTTTGTGCGGCGCACTATCTCGCCGAGCTGTTCGGGGGTGCCGGTGGAGGCGTCGTAGAGCTTGGCGGCCATGCGGTTGAAGTTGCGCATGAAGGCGAGGTTGTCGCCGGCGAAAGCGGTACGGACGGTGCCGAGGCTGCCAACCAGGCCGTTGTCGGTGGAGAGCACGAGGTGGTCGGCCAGGCCGCGCTGGCCGATTTCGTAGAGGGCCGTCTCGCACGAGGCGATTGTCATGACCGGCAGACGCCTGTTGCGGAAGCTGCCGATATCGGAGGGGTTGAGGATAGCCGCGTCGTGGCCGAGCTGCACAAGCGAGCCGTGGCCTATGTACTCGGCCAGCGACACACCCTCGTTGAAAGCGTCGAACAGGGGCTGCTTGACACCCGGATAGCCGTACTCGCCCAAGTGCACCTTGTCCAGGGTGAGGTTGTTGCCGGAATGCGTCTGCAGCTCGCCAGCGAGTATGTTCGACTGCTCCAGGTGGGAGTTGGAGTCCTTGTCGTCGGCGGTGAAGAGGGCACGCTCGAGCCAGTAGGCGCGGGAGTCGTCGTAGCTGTAGCGCACCACCTTATCATAGTAGCGGTCGGCCTCGCTGGCGCTGACGACGGGCATGGTGGCGACGGCGATGCTCATCTGCTCTGTCTCTACGTAATTCTTGAGGCAGTCGCTGAAGATACCGTAAATGTCGGTCAGGGCTATGGATGTGGCTACGCGGTCGGCCGAGGGATTCTGGTATACGATGAGGGCATCGGGGGCTTCGGGGCTGTTGAGGCCGCGGATGTCGCTCCGCTGCGGGCCGTAGAGCAGGACGCCGCGCAGGCGGTTGCCCCCCTTGTCGTAAGCCATACGGAGCATTGCGCGGTAAGCCATCGGGTCGGGCCGGCCCGCCGAGAAGCTGTTGTAGCACTCCTCGTTGGTGACCACGGAGATGGACAGGCCGTCGGCGGAGCGGTGGAAATCGGCGAGTTTTTCGGCATGGGGCCTGAACTCTCCGGTGGTAAGGATGATATACTCGGGGTTCTCGTTCAGCAGGCGGGCGCGGAAATCCTCGGTGGAGACGTCACCGATTACTCTGGGCTCGAGCTGGGTCTCTGAGGTGCGGAAGAATACGAGCTGGCGCGAACCCTGTGGAAGCATGGCGACGCCGGTGGCGGCGTCGGGTTCCAGGTAGCGCGGGAACTGGTAGTCGGAGACGTCCCATACAGCCAGGCCGGGATCCCTGGGCAGGGAAATGGAGGAAGCCTCGTTGACCGGGGCCAGGACGGCGAACTGTTTCTCGCCGTCCTGGAATTCCAGGCGGCGGGGATAGGTGAAGAGGAAGTAGTCGAGGTATGCCTGGGCCTGCCACAGCGAGATCTGGCTCCAGAAGAGCTCGAGGCTGCCGGTGGCCTTGAGACCCGGGGTGGAGAAGCGCTTGACGGAGTTCTCCATGACGTAGGTGTACTGGTCGGGACGGGGCTCTATGTAGGCGCTGGCGTACTGGTTCCCGTCGAGAGTCATGTACAGCCGGGAGGCGCCCCAGCTGCGACCGTTGAATCGGATGTTTACGGCGCCCGGCAGGGTGTCGATTACACCCGGGGCGGAATAGGGGAAACTCTGGCGCAACTTGTCATCGGAGGCGAAGTCCTCGCCCCAGAAAGTCTGTCCGCTGTGACTGTCGCCCTGCGTGACGTCCTTCTCGTGATAGTAGTATCCGTAGCCGCGGTCCAGGGGCGTGCCGCTGACGGTGCCCTGGCAGCCGAGGGCCGTGACAGGCATGTCGGCGCCCTGGTCAGTCAGGAAGTATATACCCTGCGAGGTGTAGATGTTGAGCCCGGAGTTGCAGAAGAGGCCACCGGCATCGAAGCTGTCGTCTTTTTCCCAGGTGATGTTCTCCGGGCCACGACCGTAGAAGTAGAGCTTGTCGCCGTGGTGCCAGCAGGCGACCTGCGGCATGGAGTCGGGGATGAGGCGGCTCTGGGTGTTGGGGTTGATGAAGTTGCGGTCGTACATGACGCCACCCTCGCCCCATACTTTCACCTTGGCGGGGTCGGAGAAGCCCATCTTGCGCAGGCGCGAGTAGGAAATCTCGTAGACGCCGTTGCGAGGGGTGCCGATCTTGACCCACTTGCCGGCTGTCATCTGAGAGTTGCCGGCGAAGGTGACGGTGGCGGCGTCGGCCATGCAGGCCACCCCGGCAAGCAGAGTGAATAATAAGAATCGTATCGTTTTCATTTGATGTTGAAGTCGAGAATATGGTGTGGTTCCAAGTTGTCAGTATCGGCGCACCAGGCGCTGACATGGGTGTCGACGGCCACTGGCAGACCGGGCCCGAGGGCAGGCAGAAGCAGGTCGCCTGTGCGGAATGTGAAGAGGCGGCTCATTGCGCCAAGGCGCTCTCGCCAGTCGGGGGCCTGAGCGGCTACGGACCATGTCTGCTCACGGTCTCCGGCGCGGAAGGTGAAGCTGAAGCGCTCCATGGCCTCGACGCTGAATGGGATTGTCTTGCCGCGCGGCAGGCTGAAATCGAAGCTGCAGGCGCGGGTGTAGGGCAAGCCGAGGGTACGGCAGCGGTCAAGCTCGTCAAGGTCCCAAAGCAGGGCGGCGACAGTCAGGCTCTGGCAGTAGCGGTGCACGAACCGGGGCGCAATCTTGCGCCCGGTGTTGCAGGTGAGGATGCCCAAAGAGGGGCACAGCACATAGCGGTGGCTTTCCTCGGGCAGGAAGAGGGGCTTGCCGCCGGTAAGCACGGAGGCGTCGGTGAGGGCGAGTATTTCGCCTCGGCTCCGCCCTCCTGCGCTGTCGGTGAGTTCCGCTATCGCCAGTGCCTTCATGCTTTATCGCTCAGTGACGGCGAGCTTGCCGGTCTTGGACTGCGACACGCCCTTCTCGGTGGTGACGGTGGCGCGGTAGAGGTATATGCCCCTGGGCACGCGAGTGCCGCCTTCGTCGCAGAGGTCCCAGCTGACGGCGGCTCCGGATTCCAGGTCCTGGATGCGTCCGGAAATCTCGCCGGTCCACACTTTGCGGCCGGAGAGGGTATAGACGGACACACTGCAGTCGGTAGCCTCGCGCAGGCGGTCGTGCATCAGGGTGAAGGTGACGGAGGTGCGGGCCGGGTTGCAGTCGGGCGACACTTCATAGAAGTTGGGCTTGTCATTGTCAACCACGGCGAAGTCGAGGGTCTGCTCTGTGGAGTTGCCGAGGTTGTCGCAGACGTAGAAGGTGAGGGTGTGGCGTCCGGCCTCGAGGTCGCTGAGAGGATACGCTACGGAGCCGGAGGTGTGGTCGTCGGCACCCGGCAGGTAGTAGTCGGTCAGGTCGGTGTACGATTTCTTGCCGTCGATGCGCAGCTCCATGCTGTGACCGATACCGGCCGACGAGAGGTTGATGCCGCTCGGATCGGTGAAGGAGGCGTAGAACACGGGGTTGGCGCCGGTGTGGGCGCCGGGCTTGAAATTGTAGCCGTTCAGACCCAGGCCGGTGATTTCCGGCCCGTCGTGGTCGTTGATGTTCTCCTCCATGCCGTAGAGGTAGAACTTGTCGCACTTGCCGTGGGCCTCGGTGCCATTGTCGGAATAGGCATAACAGGTTAGCAGCGCGGGCGAGAAGTTGTTCTCGATGTCGGTGCTGAGGGGCACAATGGCCTCCCAGCGACCGTTGGTCACGCGCACGCGACCGTCGAAGAGGCGGTTGGTGCGGTCGTTATAGGCCACCTGCAGGCTGTCGGTCATCTCCGGGTCGTGTGTCATCTCTGTGCGCTCGGCGTCGTAGAGGGTCAGGTACATGGTGCCGTTGAAGTCGCGGGCCAGGTTGCTGCCGCGCTTGACAATACCGGTGAAGCGAATCGAGCCGCCCCCCTTGAAGACGGGGAAGTCGGGGTCGTGGAGGGTGTCGGGGTCGAATGCGTCCACGGTCTCCACATCCACGGACAGTGACGGGAGCAGGGCCGGCATGGCCGGGTCGCCGATGCAATGGAAGCGGAGCTTGTTGTCGGATCCGCCGCATTGGCGTGTGAAGTCGTTCTTGCCCAGGCGCAGGACCTCGCCAATGCCGATCTGGCGCCCCTTGCTGTCGCGCTCGTACATGTGCGAGGCGATTGCCGGTGACAGTATGGAGTTGTCGCTGATGAGGGCGGAGCGGGAGGTGGAGAGCAGGGCTACGGCGCCGGATTCGGGATAATCGAGCAGGATCTCGCCGCCCGAAATCTCGTCGGCATCCCAGCGCGTGAACTCGCAAGTGGCCGTGAAGAAGATGGGCAGATATCGGTTGTTGAGCGTGGAGATGTCTGTGTAGTTGAAGAAGTTCTCGTGCGTCCACTCGCGGGGGTTGGCGTGGCCGATGTACCACACCAGCGAGGTGCCCTGGTCGAGACTGCGCAGGAAGCGGGCCTTGGACCGCGGGTACTCGCGGCCTTTGGATGTCACGGTCGGCTCCTCGCCGCTCATGTGGATTCTGTCGATGTTGAAGCTCTCCGCGCCGTTGGCGCGGAAACAGCTGTAGGTGGAGTTGGTCTGGTTGAAGTGGCTGAAGAAGTTGCCGTTGTCGCTGACCATGACAATCTGGTTGCGCCAGGACCCCATCTTCGGTTTCTCCATGTAGTCGAGGTACTTGTCGACGTAGGTGCGGGCGTGGCTGACGCCACGGAAGGGCAAGCGCCCGACGGCGATTGTAATGTTGGCGCTTCGGATGCCCAGCGACGAGGTATTGTTATCGTCGAGCATGCCGATGTAGTCGTCGGTGGCGAACGAGCTTCCGTGAGAATTGTAATTGCAGGAGTTGGTTGAGGCTGTCTCCTCGCCGCAGGTGGTCCATATCAACGGACGCGGGTATCCGCAGTTGCGCACGTTGTCGGTGAGCAGCCGCTGGTCGTAGGTGGGGCGTCCGAGGATGAGCGCGTAGCGCAGCTTCTCCGGGTCGCGGTCGTACCACATCTTGAGGGCCTTGCGGTAGGCGCTGACGTCGGGAGTGCCGGACGAGAACTCGTTGTAGAGGGCCTCGGGGGTGACGATATATGTGTCCATGCCGCTCAGGCGGTCGTGCATCTCGGCGATGCGGCGTGCCTGCTCGGTGTACTCGCGTGGCGATATGATGACCATATCCGGTGTGGGCACGGAGTGCAGGTCCTGGTTCTGGACGTAGGTGTTGTCGGCCTTCGGCGCGGTCTTGACAGTGGCGGGATTAAAGGCCACGTACTCGCGGTAGGTGGTGACACCGGGGGTGAAGAGGGCCTTGCCGTCGACCACCTGGTACTGTATGCGGGCCGGGGCTGCGGGGTCGGTGACGTCCCACACCTGGGTATCGTCGGTGATGCCGGAGATTTCGTACACGCACGGCATATTGTACAGCGAGCTGGCGTAGAAGTTCAGCGGGCCGTCGGAGATGTCGAGCCTGCGCTCGTAGCAGACCTCGATGAAGCCGAGGCGGGCCAGGTAGACGCCACCCTCCGGATGGTAGGTAATGTTGACGGTCATATCCTCCTTGGCCAGAGGCACCACCATTGGGCAGACGGTATAGTTGAGGAAGTTCTCGTCGCCTTTCTTCTCAATTATGGACATCCCGGACTCGTCGGCGAGCTTCTGTCCGTCGACGCTCACAGAGTAGCGGGTGACACGCGGGAATGTCAAGGTTCCGAAGCCAACCATCAGGGCGGCGGTGTTGGTGGCCAGGCCGGGGAGCCTGAAGGTGAAGTCCTGGCTGGCTTGCTGGGAGAAGTCCTCGCCAAGCATCCAAGAACCGGTGTTGGCGGGCGAGAAGATTTCCTTCTTGTGGAGCAGGCGCTCGGTGAAAGTGCTGCTGCGCTCCTCTATGTCGAGGTTCGGCTTCCAGTCGAGCACTGCCATGTCGGGCACGGAGTCGAGGGCCACGTCCGACACGAAGTAGTAGCTGTGTGCCGAATAGGGGTTGGAGAAAGGCTGGTAGGGAGTGTAGCGACTGGAATAGACCTGCCACATCATGGTGTTGACGCCGTAGAAGATGATGCCGTCGGCGGTGCGGACCACAGGCTGCACCGGCAGGTCATCGATGTAGTTCCTGGCGTTGAGGAGCTCGGAGACACGGCGGCCGCCGTAGCCGTAGACGTTCACCTTGGCGGGGTCGGAGAAGCCCATGGCCTTGAGCTGCGTGTTAGTCAGCAGCTGCATCCCGGTCTGGGTGACCTCTACCTTGCGCCAGCGCCCCTTGGCCAGGCGCGACGAGGCGGCATAGTGGTCGAGAGGGATTGCCTGCGCGGCCACTACGCACACGAGCAGCAAAGACGCTGCCGCCAGCACGCGGCGCCAGGCCGCGGTTCGAGAGTGTATACGGTGTTTCATACCAGGAGCAGTGTTATGAACGTGAGGGCGGGCAACGCGCCGAAGCGGCCGCCAGTCGCAAAGGGAAATGCTTGTGCCCGTCATTGTTCGTTGTCAGTTGTCATGTTAACGCGGTGCCGGGCAGAATATTGCGTCCGCACTGCGGGTTGTGGTCAGGTCAGTCGCGCTGTATGTCGAAGTCTTCGCTGTGCATCTCGCTGAGGTGGTCGTACCACTCGGAGGTGGAGCCGTTGAAGGCGTTGAGGTCGACGTCGCCGTTTATGCCCTTGACGCGCCCCCTGTGGCTGTACTGCCAGAAGACCCAGTCGGCGGCTATGGGCGGATTGGAAAAAGAGCAGATCCAGAGGGGCCGGTCGCCGAATCCTCCCTGCAGGTACTGGTAATACCCGTCGCGGTTGGAGTAGAGGGTTACGTGGTACCCCTTGAGGCCGAGGTACTCGAGCATTGCTCCGAGGCGGTCGGAGATGAGGGCCGGGTCCACGCCGGAGGCGTTGCCGGTCTGCTCCACGTCCACGACCAGGCCCAGGTCGAGACGGCGGTCACCGACGCGTTCGAGCATGTTCAGCGCCTGCCGCACGCCGTCGACGTCGAAGCGGAAGAAGTGGTAGGCGCCGACCTTGATGCCGGCACGCGTGGCCTTGTCGTAATTGAGAGCGAAGTTGGGGTCGCCGTACCGATCCCCCTCGGAGGCCTTGATAAAGGCGAAGTCGATGCCGTCGGCACGCGCCGCGTCCAGGTTCATCATGCCATTGTGGGCGGAGATGTCGATGCCGCGCACCGGGAAGCGTGCCTCGTCGACGTATGGCGGCGTCTCCAGGTACTCGCGGACGGCGAACCAGCCGGCGCCCACCAGGGCCAGCGACACGAACAGGAAGTCAACCAGGATGATTGCCTTGACGCGGAGCGAGCGATGCGCGCCCCTGACCTGTCCGTTGTCCGTAGCCATCGCACCGCAAAGTTACTACATTTCCCACGCCCCGCCAAATTTACAGCGTTAAAAATCCTTTCCCCGGCGATTAATCGACCCAACGTTTTTTCGAGCGATTGCACGATTGACGTTAACGATTGAACGACAAATCGTGCAATCGTTAATCGTTCGAAAAATCATCGTGAGGTCGTTTATTTCTTGGGCGGTACGGTGGTGAAGGAGTAGGCGAAGCCAAAGCTGAGAATCTCCTTGAGCATCCACTTCTTCCAACCCTTGGAGGAGCCGGGGGCGGAAGTGTCATAGCGGCCGTGGAGATAGACCTGCGTCGACAGGAAGCGGTTGATGGCGAAGTCGAAGGTGTGCTCCCAGTCACCGGTGAAGTAGTCATAGTTGGTGAACAGGAACAGGCGCTGCCGCCAGCTGATGTTGGGAGCCAGCTGCCAGGTCATGGTCAGCTCGGCATTGGAGCCGAACTGGCTCACTGTCTTGCGGCCGACCTTGATGCCGAACTGCGTCGGGTCTATCCGGCTGTCGATGCACGTGCGCAGGTTGTACGACAGCGGAGCGATGCTGGCCTGGAACACGATGCCGCGCTTCTTGTTCTCCTTCTTGTAGGTCATGCCGAGGCCGAGGTTGAGCTCGCCGGGGGCCAGGAACGATGCCTTGCGGTCCGTGGAGTTGGGCGCGTAGTTGTTGAGCATCTGCGTCTTGAACAGCAGCGAGAAGCTGTAGTACCAGTGGCGGAAGGCCTTGAGGCCGGTGGTGAGGTTGTATTGCAGCAGGTCCTCGGAGATGGCGTACTTGTGCTTCTCGTCGTGGGGCGTGGAGTAGAGTCCGAGCTTGTAGCTGAGGTTGCTCTCCACCAGCAAGTTGGGATGGTAGACCTGGTTGAGCTTGACATTCCAGCCCAGGTTTGCCAGGATGGTCAGGGAGTTGTCACCGCCCTGGTACCAGTTGGGCGATACGTAGGCCTGGGAGAACTGTAGGCCGAGGCCGACGATGTGCAGCCAGTGGCGGGGACGGATGACCTCCTCGGGAGTCTTGTCCAGGGATGGGAGGGCGTCGGGAATGGCGTCCATGGCGGGGAGCACCGGCGCTTCTGTGATGGGCTGGAGCTGCGGCGGGTCGGGCAGCTGCCAGGCGAAGTAGTCGACCTGGTGTGCCGGGCCGGTCATCAGGCGCTGCCGCAAAAGGCAGGCGGTGTTCCAGCGGGTGCGGGCCTCCGAGAGCCAGCGCGGGTTCGTCAGCTCGTCCGGGAAAAGCGGCGCCCGCTGTCGCTCCCAGTTCCAGGCAGTGTCGATACGCAAGGGCGAGGGCTCGTAGACGGATTCGCTGTAGATGAGCAGCGACATGGGCTGCGCCGGGGCGGTGTCGTTATAGACGAATGGCGGCAGGCGCCGCAGCAGCTCCTGGGCTGCCAGGGAGGTGACGGTGTCGGTGCGCAGGTGCCACGCCTGCGCCGACGGCCGGGCGTAGACCGTCCCGCCGAAAAGACCCGGCAGGACGACAGCTATGAGCATTAGCAGTTTTCGCATGGCTTTCCAGACCAATTGAAACGGTGTTGAGATTATTGCTGCGGGGCGGAGAGCAGGCGGTCATAGTCGGGCGACTGGATGAGCCGGAGCGCCTCGCGGTAGATGTCATTGTTGGAGTTGAGGATGCGGAAGAAGAGGTCGTCGTCGCCGTAGACGTCGCGCGCCACGATGGCCTTGACCACGTTCTCGATGGTGGCGCGGGAGCGCTCCAGGCCCTCGGGCCTGGGCTTGACTCCCTCCTTCTCGGCCAGCGCCACCAGGTCGTCGACCATCTGGTTGGTGACGACGAAGTTCTTCTCGAAGGTCTCGGCGTTCTTGTACTGCTGCTTGATGGCCTTGCGGTTGGCGTCGGTGTAACGGATGGCGAACTGGTTGACGAGGCCCTTGGCGTTGAGATCGCGGTAGTAGTCGGAGTAGAAAGTGGTGTCGAGTGGCACGAACACGTCGGGGGAGATTCCGCCTCCGCCGTAGATGGGCCTACCGAAGCGCAGCGTGTTGACGCGCAGCGAGTCGGCGTAGTGGATGGAGTCGGCATGCATGAGCTCGCCCTGGTTGTAGCGCGTCAGGATATCCTTGGCGTACGCGTCGCCCTGGCCCTTGGTGTATGGCTTCTGTATGTCGCGGCCCGTGGGGGTGTAGTAGTGGGCTATGGTGAGGCGCATCATGGAGCCGTCGGGGAAGGGGAACGGGCGCTGCACCAGTCCCTTGCCGAAGGTGCGGCGACCGACGATGAGGCCGCGGTCCCAGTCCTGCACGGCTCCCGACAGAATCTCGGAGGCGGAGGCAGAGTACTGGTTGGCCATCACCACCAGGCGCCCGTCGGCGAAGAGGGGCATGGAGCCGCGAGGGCTGGCCGAAATCTCCTGGCGAGGGGAGTTGACGCCCTCGGTATAGACGGTCAGGGAGCCGGGGGCAAGCATCTCGCCGAGCAGCTGAGTGGCCGCCGAGAGATAGCCGCCGCCGTTGTCGGTCAGGTCGAGAATAAGGTTCTTCATGCCCTGCTTGCGCAGCTTCTCGGCTGCCTTGCGGAACTCGTCGGGAGTGGTGGCGGCGAACTTGTTGAGACGGATGTAGCCGGTGGCAGGATCGGCCATGTAGGCGGCGTCTACGCTGTGGATGGGTATGACATCGCGGGTGACGACGAAGTCGATTGTCTGGTCGGGCTTGCCGAAGGAACGGCGCAACACCTGCATCTTCACCTTGGTGCCCTTGGGACCACGCAACTTCTTCATGATCTTGGCAGTGGTCATCTTGACACCGGCAATGATGGAGTCGTCGACAGCTATCACTCGGTCGCCGGGCAGTATGCCGACGCGCTCGGACGGGCCGCCGCTTACGACCTGGAGCACGTACAGGGTGTCCTGGTTGAGGTTATAGCTGATGCCGACGCCGGAGAAGGAGCCTTCGAGGGGCTCGTTCATGGCCTTTGTCTCCTCGGCGTTGGTGTACGACGAATGCGGGTCGAGCTCCTTGAGCATGCCGACGATGGCGGCCTCCACGAGCTTGTCCTCGTTGACGGTGTCGACGTAATAGTTGGCCACGACGGCCTCGGCCACGCGGAGCTTGTCGTTAGGCGTCATGGGACCACGGGCCACCATGACGAGCAGCCCGACCAGCAGCGCCACGACCGGCAGGAATATCTTCTTCATACCTTGTAGACGGTTCTTTCTCATGCAAAATTACATAAATAACGCCAAACCACCCCGCCGTGGTATGTTTCCGGCCCAAATAATACGGTTCCCTGCCCCTACAACACTGTGTCATACAATACAAGGCGGCCGGGAAGCCACTCCCCGACCGCTGTTGTAGTTTTGTCGATTTGTCTCCTTACTCGCTTTGTCGCGTTGCCTGCTCACCCACTTGGTGTAGGTGGCCTTGATGGAGCCGTCGACCCTGACTACAAGGGTGATGCCGCTTGCCGGGTCGGCGACAGGCGCGGCGTGGCCATTGACAAACACGCCCCATGAAAGTACCGTTGCCGAGTCTGGGGTCTCACGTCCTTTCCAGCCTTCGGGAAATATGGTTTATTCGGCGAAGTCTGCGGGAAGGGAGCGGCCGTGGCGGGCGAGGTCGCGTAGCAGGGTCGAGGAGATGCAGGCGAGCTCCGGACGGGCGGGCAGAATGACGGTATCGAGTTCGGGAGCCAGAAGGCGGTTGGCGTCGGCGATGTTGCGCTCGTAGTCGAAGTCGGCGGCCGAACGGCATCCGCGCAGCAGGCAGCAGGCACCGACACGGCGGGCCGCATCGACTGTCAAGTCAGTGTATATCAGCACTTCCACACGCGGCTCGGCGGCATAGCGTACCCGGATGGTTTCCAGGCGCGAGGCGGCACCGTCGGCACTGTCGGGCTTGGCGTCGTTGATGCCGATGCCTATCACGACGCGGTCAAAGAGGCGCAGGCCGCGCTCCACGATGTCGGCGTGGCCGGGCGTGAAAGGATTGAAGCTGCCGGCGAAAAAGGCCGCCCGCTCCAAAGTGTTAATTTTGTTGATTTCAGACATCCTCGCGCAAATTGTCAATTATGAAGTTCTGGCGATCTGGTGTGTTCTTACCCATGTAAAATTCCAGCAGTTTGTCAACAGGATCGCCGGGATGGATCCGCACCTGGTCGAGGCGCATGCCCTCGCCAATGAAGTCGGCGAACTCCTCCTGGTTTATCTCGCCGAGGCCCTTGAACCGAGTGATGACGGCGTTGTCGCCCAGGCGAGCGATGGCGGCCTCGCGCTCCTCGTCGGTATAGCAGTAGACGGCGCCGGTGTCGCCCTGGTTCCTGCGGCTCTTGCCGCGCTTCTCCTTGCGCTTGTCTCGGACACGGAATAGGGGTGTCTGGAGGATGTAGACATGCCCTTTGCGCACCAGGTCGGGGAAGAAGCGGAGGAAGAAGGTGATGATGAGCAAGCGGATATGCATGCCGTCGACATCGGCGTCGGTGGCGATGATGACGCGGTTGTAGCGGAGGCCGTCAATGCCGTCTTCTATGTTGAGGGCGGCCTGGAGGAGGTTGAATTCCTCGTTCTTGTAGACCACCTCGCGTGTGAGGCCGAAAGAGTTGAGTGGCTTTCCGCGCAGGGAGAAGACGGCCTGGGTCTCGGCGTCGCGCACCTTGGTGATGGTGCCGGAGGCGGAATCGCCCTCGGTGATGAAGATGGACGAGAGTGGGCGGCGGTCCTTGCCCTCCTCGACGAGCCTGGGCTTGACGATGTCGTTGAGGTGGATGCGGCAGTCGCGCAGCTTCTTGTTGTGGAGGCTGACTTTCTTGGCACGCTCGCGGGCGATCTTGGCTACGCCGGCCATGGCCTTGCGCTCCTTCTCGGTGGCGGCGATCTTGGCCATCATGGCCTCGGCGGTGTCGGTGTGGCGGTGCAGGTAGTCGTCGAGTTCCTTGTGGATGAAGTCGCCCACGAACTTGTTTATGGTAAGGTCGCTGTTGGGGGCGACGGTGCGGCTGCCGAGCTTTGTCTTGGTCTGAGACTCGAACATGGGTTCCTGGACACGCACGGCCACGGCGGCGACGATGCCGGAGCGGATGTCGGCATACTCGTAGCCCTTGCCGGAATATTCCTTGATGGTACGCGAGATGGCCTCGCGGAAGGCTGCCAGGTGAGTACCTCCCTGTGGCGTGTACTGGCCGTTGACGAATGAGTAGTATTCCTCACCATAGTGGTCGGTGTGGGTGAGCACGACTTCTATGTCGTCGCCGCGGAGGTGTATGATAGGATAGAGCGGGTCTCCGCTGAGGTTTGCCTGGAGCAGGTCGAGCAGGCCGTGGCGGCTGAAGAAGCGCTCGCCGTTGAGGGTGAGCGTCAGGCCGGTGTTGAGATAGGAATAGTTGTTGAGCATGGAGCGGACGTACTCCATGCGGAAGCGGAAGTCGCCGAAGAGCTTGCGGTCGGGCAGGAACTCGACGAGGGTGCCGTTGGCCTGCGTGGTGTCGTCGGGATTCTGCTGGTTCTCGCGGACGACGTCTCCGCGCTCGAAGTCTACCTCCACGCGGCGGCCGTCGCGGACACTGGCCACGACACACTCCTCGCTGAGGGCGTTGACGGCCTTGAGGCCGACACCGTTGAGGCCCACGGACTTCTGGAAGTTCTTGTCGTCGAACTTGCCGCCGGTGTTGATTATGGAGGCCACGTCGATGACCTTGCCGAGGGGTATGCCTCGGCCGTAGTCGCGGACGCTGACGCGGCCGGTAAGCTCGTCGAGACGGATGTCGATGCGCTTGCCGGCGTGCATGTTGAACTCGTCGATGGAGTTGTCTATGACCTCCTTGAGGAGGACATAAATGCCATCGTCAGCGTGCGAGCCGTCACCGAGCTTGCCGATGTACATGCCCGGGCGGAGGCGGATGTGCTCCTTGTCGCTGAGGTGACGGATGGACTCCTCGTCGTATGTGCCGGTGCCGGAGCCGATGGTCAGCTCCTCGGCCTCTATTGTGTCGCGCTCTGTGGTATCTTCGTGGTCGGTTCTCTTTGCCATTGTTGTCAACTCGCTGCAAAGATACAAAAATTTTCTGACAGTGCCGTCATTGCCAGTCCTCCGGCCACCTCCGGACAGGTTACTTATAGTACTCTATGACGCGCTCCGAATAGGTCTTCGCCTCTCCTGCGGTCTTGGTCTGACGTATCCAGTTGCCCTGGCTGTCGTACTGATACTCGTAGCTGACGCTCTGCTGCGTTCCGTCGGGCATATAGGTGGCTTCCATAAGCGGATTGCCGTAGATGTCTTCGGCGACGGTCTTGAAGATGTACTTCTTTCCCTCGGGTGTTATCCGGAAGATTCTCTGAGCGGCGGGCAGATACTCCATAATCAGATGCTGCGAGCCGTTCGGAGAGATGAACTCCACAGGGCGTTCCTGTTGGTCGAAGATGAAGGTGCCGTTCTGGTTGAGCTTCTGCATGGTCATGTCGGGGCGAAGCTCCATTTCGCTCTCCTGCGCCTTGCCGTCGGCAAGAATGTGGTTTATGCGCAGCAGAGTGTTGCCGTTCTCCAGCCGGGTCGCGGAGTAGCTCTCGGTGAAGATTGGCGTACCGTCCTTCTGCACCGCCACACCTTTCAGAGGCAGGCCGTCAACGCCGATGTCCATGGTGTAGATGCGGTTGCTGTACTTACCCTCGGTTACGGCTTTGGAATAGAGCATGTGCCCGGGTGCATCGTATTCGTAGACCTGTTTGCGCTCCATATTATCGTCGTATTCGCTTGTCTTGCGGCCTTCACGGTCATAAGTGGTGATCATGTCGAGATGACGCACGAACTTGGGCAGCGGCTTGCCCAGACGCTTGTACTTGGCCAAGGTGTCGGCGTGGAAATACTTCGCCTCGTAGAGGTTGTAGGCTGTGATCTTCTTGACCGGGCCGCGGAGCTTCTGGGCCTTGACGTCGGAACGGGCGAAGCTCAGCGCCGATGCCGACCCACAGCAGAGTGCCACACATGCTGCCAGTAGGAAAACGACTCTCTTTTTCATATCCTATTAACGCGACTTAGCGCCGCGATAGTATAAAAGCTACCGTCATAACACAAGAAGAGAACGACCTCCCGGACGTTCTCTTCTTGCGCTTCAGGATGGGCTTGAACCAACGACCCCCTGATTAACAGTCAGGTGCTCTAACCAACTGAGCTACTGAAGCAGAGATTGACATCTTTCAGACCTCGCCCGCAAGGGCTACGACCTAAAAGCGGTGCAAAGGTAGTGCTTTTCTCAATACCCTGCAAATTTTCCGGCAAGTTTTTTTGAGTTATTTTTACAACAAATCGGCTAATGCGGTGCATTGCAGCCGTTTAGCCGATTGGATTTTTTTGCCTGTTCAGAGGTCGAATGTGGTGAAACGCATTGTCAGGGCGTCGAAGAGGAGGAATCGGCCGCGGTCGCCACCGTTGCCGGTGATGACCCTGACAGCCTCCAGGGCCTGTAGTGACGCCACCACTCCGGGCAGCGGTCCGGCCACTCCGCCGAGGCTGCACGGGGTGAAGCCCGCATCGGCACCGGCGCCGAACACCGCTCTATAATTAGGTGAGCCGGAAAGGCAGGTCAGCACCTGTCCGCGCCATCCCTCCACGCCGCCTATAACGCATGGGCGGCAGAGTGCCTGGCAGGCGTCGCTGACCATGGTCTTGGTGTCTGGGTTGTCGGCCGCCTCCACCACCAGGTCGACGGCGGCGGCGAGTTCGGACATACGCTCCGGGCGCACGAACTCCGCGACCACCGTCACCTTCACCTCGGAGTTGAGGGCGGCGATGCGGTCGGCCAACAGTCGCGCCTTGGACCGACCTGCCTCGGCCTCGGTGTAGAACAACTGCCTGTGCAGGTTGGTGATATCGACGCAATCGAAGTCGGCGATGACGAGTTCCCCCACACCGGCGCCGGCCAGGTACATGGCGGCCAGGGAGCCGAGGGCGCCGCAGCCGAGCACGAGCACCCGTGCGGCGCGGAGGAGCCGCTGCCCCTCCGCGCCTATCTCGGGTAACTGTTGCTGACGTGCGTATCGGTTCATCTGTTGCTTAGCGGTGCCAGAAGCGTGCCACAAGGCGGCTCTGAAGCTCGGGGTCGGCGGCGATGTCGGCACGCAGGTCGGCGTCGTCGTAGCTACGCAGCGAGCGCAGGATGCCGTCGATGAGGCGGGGCGAGAAGACGTCCTTCTCCTGGAAGGCGCAGCGTGCCTGCTCGAGAGCGTCGGCGGAGGCCATGCAGGAGTCGGGGAGGCCCTTGAGGGTGGCGAGCTTTTCACGGCCGGCCTCACTGTGGATGTTGACGTTGACGTAGGTGGCGTCGGCCTTCTCGAGAGCCTTGGGGTCCTCGAGCCCCTTGCGTGCGCCTACGGCGATGGCTGCCATGAGCTCGTAGACATCGGCGGAACCGTCGCCACTGCGGAGCTCTACGGTCTGGCGTTCGGGACACTCGCCGGTCGTGGCGCCCTGCTGCGGGTTGGCCTCGCGGCACATGTCGCCCTCACCGGTCCAGCCCAGGGGCACACGCACGAGCACGGAGCGGTTGCGGTCGCCCCAGCAGACGCTCGTCGGGGCCTCCTGGTGGGGCACCAGGCGCAGATAGGAGGTGGGCACCTTGTTGCCCATGGCGGTGATGGCCGGGGCGTATTCCAGGATGCCGGCGATGGCGCGGCGGGCAACGTCGCTGATGCGGCCGTCGGCGACCATGAGGTTGCGGCCATCCTGCATGATCTTGAAGTGGATGTGGAGGCCGGAGCCGGCCTTGCCGGTGGTGATCTTGGGCGCGAAGGTGACATCATAGCCGAGCTGTGCGCCGAGGGTGCGGATAATCCACTTGGCGATCATGAGGTTGTCGGCGGCCTGCACGGCGGGGATGGGCAGGAACTCGATCTCGTTCTGCTCGAAGATCTTGCCGTCGGCGGCGAAGTTGCCGACCTCGGCGTGGCCGTACTTGATCTGTCCGCCGGCCTGGGCGATGAGGTCCATGCAGCGGCAGCGGAACTGGTTGAAGTGTGCGAAGGGCGACGACTCGTGGTAGCCCTTCTGGTCGGTGGCCTGGTAGAGGTTGTCGTCCTCGGCCACGACGTAGTACTCGAGCTCTCCCATGGCGTAGAACTCCATGCCGGTGCTCTCGGTGAACGCGCGACATGCGCGGCGCAGGGTCTGGTCGGGTGCCGAGTCCAGGGGGGCGCCCTCCTTGTCGAAGAAGGAGGCGAGCATGCTCAGGGTGGGAATCTCGGCAAAGGGGTCTACGAAGGCGGTGGCGTAGCGGGGCACCACGTAAAGGTCGCTGTTGCCGGCCTCGATCGACGACGGGAAGAGGCTTGAGCCGTCCACGCGCTCGCCGAAAGTAAGGATTGTCTGCAGGTACTCCTCGGAGTTGATGACGAAATTGAGGGTCTTTAGGCGGCCATCCTCGGCCGGGTACATGAAGTTGACCATGCGGATGCCGTTCTCGGTGGCAAAGCGCATGAGATCCTCGCGGGTGATGGTCTCCGCCGGCTTCTGCAAATAACGCACCACTGCGTTGGCGCACAAGCTGTAGTTGGGTTTCGACATGTTTCTTTCGGTTATAGATTTTAAAGGTTTTCAAGGTTGACCGGGGCGCCTTTGGGGACGTCCGCCGAGGAGAGGGGAAAAAGTGTGCAAACTTAGTCAAAAAAATCCGTACCGGGCAAACTTCCGGGGAGAAAAATAAAAAATCGGGCAAAAAATTTGGTGGTTACGCCAAAAGGCCGTACCTTTGCATCGCCTTCGGGAATTTTTGGTTATCTCTCCTTGATGAAATGGGTTTTGTTCCCGGGGCACCCTTGTCTTATGGTGTAATGGTAGCACTGCAGATTTTGGTTCTGCCTGTCCAAGTTCGAATCTTGGTAAGACAACCTCTTCACAGACAATTACGAGACTGTTTTGATCGGGGCGACCGGGAGGCCGTCCCGATTTATTTCCCTGCCCTGACCCCGACCTCGACGAAGGATTTGGCGGTGTGGTGGGAAAGTAGTAACTTTGCGGCGCAAAAAGGCATGCAGCGGGGAACCGGGTGCGAATCCCGGACAGGGCCGCTGCCGTGACGCAGGCTAAGAAGCGTGCCGCGTGCCCCGGGTCGCAGTGACCGTGGGGGCAGTCCACTGGTCCATCGGGCCGGGAAGGATGGCATAGCGGAGCCGCGGAGTCGGAATATCCGTTGCATGTCCGGGTGGGAGCCATGATGGCTCCATAGACAGTAAATGATTCTCGTGCACCAGGATCGCTGACATGAGCCAGACAGCAAGCAACAAGAGACCGACAGGGCGTCCGCAGCGCGAATATGCGCTGTGGGTGATTGTTATGTATATATGTGTCGGTGCAGTGGCATGGGGCGGCAACTCACACGTTTCGTCACTCAGTCCCGGAGACACGGCGGCCGACAGTTTGCGGACGCACCAGGGTGCGTCCTTACAGGTGGCGGCTCGCGGTTCGCAGAATGCGGATTCGACCCCGGCGGATTCGGCATTCAACCGGCACTTGGGCGAAGTGGTGGTATACGGCGAGCGCAACCTCAACCGCGAGGTCATCCCCTCGCAGACGCTCAGCGGCGAGCAACTGCAGGGACTCAACTCGCACTCCGTGGCCGACGCCATCCGATACTTCGCCGGCGTCCAGCTAAAGGACTACGGCGGCGTGGGCGGCGTCAAGACCCTCGACATCCGCTCCATGGGCACAAACCACATGGGCATCTTCTACGACGGCATACAGCTCGGCAACGCCCAGAACGGCCAGATCGACCTCGGCCGCTATTCACTGGACAACATCGAGTCCATCACCCTCTACAACGGCCAGAAGAGCAACGTCTTCCAGGGCGCCAAGGACTTCGGCAACGCCGGTACCGTGTACATCACCACCAAGCACCCGTCGTTCGCACCGGGCAAGCGCACCAACCTCAACGTCACCTTCCGCACAGGCTCCTTCGGGTTGGCCAATCCCAGCTTCCGCATCGAGCAGAAGCTCTCCGATGCCGTCTCGCTGTCGCTCAACTCCGAATACACCTACGCAAACGGTCGCTACAAGTTCACATTGAGCAAGAAGATGCCCGACGGCTCCGTGGCCTGGGACACCACCGCCACGCGCCGCAACGGCCAGATCCACGCCCTACGCGTGGAGGCAGGACTATTCGGACGCGTCACCAACTCACACTGGTACGGCAAGCTCTACCACTACGACTCGGACCGCGGCATCCCCGGCGCCATCGTCAACAACGTCTTCAAGAACTCGCAGAAGCAGTGGGACCGCAACTTCTTCGCGCAGGGGAGCTGGCAGCGCCGCTTCGGCAGCTACGAGACGCGCATCAACGCCAAGTACGCCCGCGACTACATGCGCTACCTCAACCCCGACACCACGCTCATGTACCTCGACAACAAGTTCCACCAGGACGAGCTCTACATCTCGTCGGCCAACTGCTACACCATCCTGCCCGGATGGGAGGCGGACCTAAGCGTGGACTACCAATGGAACCACATGACGGCGAGCCTGGTGAACTTCGCCAAGCCGGTCCGGCACACGGCCCTGGCGGCCCTGGCCACGGCCTGGCGGCGCGGCCCCCTCAAGGCGCAAGGCTCGCTGCTGTTCAGCCACGTTTCGGACCGGTCGTCAATCGTCAACAACGGCGAGACGCTGGGCCACCGCACCCGGAGCCTGACACGCTGGACACCGGCCATGTTCCTGAGCTGGCGCCCCGGCGTGGACCGCGGGCCGTCGCTGCGCGCATTCTACAAGCGCACCTTCCGTATGCCCACCTTCAACGACCTCTACTACACCGACATAGGCAACGTCGACCTCAAGCCAGAGTACGCCACACAATATAATATAGGTGTCAACTACGACCTTACCTTCTCGTCGCCGTGGGTGGATGGCCTGTCGCTGAGCGCCGACGGATACCACAACCGCATCAGCGACAAAATCATAGCCGTGCCCAAGGGCACCGGGCAATACCGATGGATGATGATGAACATCGGCAAGGTGCGCATCTGGGGCCTGGACCTGACGGCGCAGTGCGAGTTCTCGCTGCCTGGCGGTGTGAGCCTCAACGCCCGAGGCTCCTACACCTTCCAGCGGGCCATGGACTACTCCGACCCGCACGACAACATCGGCCCCGAGGGAACGTACAAGGGACAGATCGCCTACATCCCGCGCCACTCCGGCGCGGCCACACTGCAAGGCGCCTGGCGCGGCCTGCAGCTCAATTACTCATTCATCTACGTCGGCGAGCGCTACCACAACTCCTCCAACATCCCCGTCAACTACGAGCAGCCATGGTACACCTCCGACCTGGCCCTGAGCTACCGTTTCCTCGTCGGCAAGTCAGCCTTCAAGGCATCCGTGGAGGTCAACAACCTCTTCAACCAGCAATACGAAGTGATCCTCAACTATCCAATGCCGGGCCGCAACTTCAAGGTGATACTCCAATGGGACATCTGAAAAATTAAAATAACGACACCGATGAAAAGACATTTACTAAGCATACTGATGTGCGGCGCCGCATTCCTGTCGCTGCTGACGGGCTGCCGAGGTGACGACCCCATCCCGACCCCGAAGCCGGGGCAGGTGCAGGACCCGGCCGTGCCGCAGCCCGGTGAGGACGGCTACGTCCTGCACGGCTTCTACCTGCTCAACGAGGGGAACATGGGTACCAACAAGGCCACCCTCGACTACATGGACTTCGCCACCGGCGTCTACACCCGCAACATCTACTCCGCCGCCAACCCCACCCAGCCCATGGAGATGGGCGACGTCGGCAACGACCTCGCCATCTACGGTTCCAAGCTCTGGGCCGTCATAAACTGCTCCAACAAGGTGGAGGTGATGCGTGCCTCCGACGCCGTGCGCCTGGGCCAGATCGACATTCCCAACTGCCGAAGCATCGTCTTCCACAAGGGCTACGCCTATGTCACCTCCTACGCCGGTCCCGTGGAAATTACCCCCGACTACAAGCAGAAAGGCTTCGTGGCCAAGATCGACACGGCCACGCTGCAGGAGGTGGGCCGCTGCGTGGTCGGCTTCCAGCCCGACGGCATTGCCGTGAGCGGAGACCGCATCTACGTCGCCAACTCCGGCGGCTATATGGTACCCAACTACGAGAATACACTGAGCGTAGTCGACATCGCCACCTTCACCGAAGTCAAGCGCGTGCCGGTGGCCATCAACCTCAACCAGGTGCTCTCCGACAGCCACGGCAACGTGTGGGTCTCCAGCCGCGGCGACTACTACGGCGTCAGCTCCAAGCTCTACTGCTACGACCCAAAGGCGGACGCCGTGACCGACTCCATCGACACGCCCGTGTCGGCCATGACCCTGCACGGCGACTCCCTCTACATCATCGCCACGGCCTGGAGCAACGTCTCCATGAGCGACGAGGCATCGACTGCCATCGTCAACACCGCCACCCGCCGGCAAGTCAGCGCCGGCTTCGTGGCTCCCGACGTCATGGCCCTTGTCAAGAAGCCATACGGGCTGTCCGTCAACCCCGTCAGCGGCGACATCTACATCACCGACGCCGGCAACTACGTCACCCCCGGCTGGCTCTACTGCCTGCGCCCCGACGGCACCCAGCGCTGGCGCCAGCGCACCGGCGACATCCCCGCACACTTCGCCTTCTACGCCACAATCCAGAAATGACATGAAAAAGCATATCTCCCTACTCGCCTCCCTCCTCTGCCTGGGCACAACGGCTCTGGCCAACAGCCCCTACATCTCCGAGGTCTACGACTTCATGCCAGCCCCCGGACAGTTCACCAACACCATTCCCGAGTACGAGAACGGCGACACGCAGGCCAGCATGAACGCCAAGTGCAAGGAGTACCTGGCCGGGCAGGCCCGCGGCTCCATGGTATGCCTGGGCGCCTACGGCGGCTATATCGTCTTCGGCTTCGACCACGCCGTGGCCAACAAGCCGGGAGAGTATGACCTCAAGATCTACGGCAACGCCTTCGCCGCCTCCGGCCGCGACGACGGCGGCTCCGCCGAGCCCGGAATCGTCATGGTCAGCTACGACGCCAACGGCAACGGCATCCCCGACGACGCCTGGTACGAGCTCGCCGGCAGTGACTATTCCAAGTCCACTACCTTCCATAACTACGAGATCACCTACTACAAGCCCTCCGGCACCGAACCCGACTCCACCTACATCCGATGGACCAGCAACGACCCCGCCGACCCAATGGGCTACGTGGAACGGAACCAGTTCCACCGGCAGGACTACTGGCCCGGCTGGGCCGAGGGCAACACGCTGACCTTTCGCGGTACCCGCCTTGGCCACAACGCCATCCGGGAAGAGGGAGGCAACTGGTTCCTCCGCTTCCTCGACTGGGGATACGTCGACAACCGTCCCAACGGAGAGGACCCCGGCTTCAAGCTCGACTGGGCAGTGGACGCCCAGGGCAACCCCGTGCATCTCGACAAGGTGCATTTCATCAAAGTCCACACCGGCGTCAACCAGACGTGCGGGTGGCTGGGCGAAACGTCCACGGAAATCATCGGCGCCGAGGACCTGCACCCCGAGTACGCCGGAATATCCGGCATCGAGTCCGGGAATACCCTTCGCCTGCTGGGCGTTACCGCCGGGCAGCTCCAGATCGACAACGGCACTGACGTTCCCCTGAGCGCCGACCTCTACGACCTGCAAGGACGCCACGTGCGCACCCTGGCCATACAGCCCGGCTACGCCACCTACGACCTGAACGGACTCAACCCCGGCGCCTACCTGCTCCGCGCCGCCGGACATACCTTCAAGATCCTCGTCTGACAATGCCAAATGTCAAAAAACGGGTGTGGTGCACAAGTTCCGCACCCGTTTTGTGTAACCATATGTTATAAAACATGTTTTCCAGTTACATTTTCCCCCGATAAAATTTGGCAGTCTGAAAAAAGGGCGGTAATTTTGTCCCCGATAAACCAACCTTACATCACATACCAAACTCATCTCGCTATGAAAGTCAAGAATGCCCAGGCGGGCACGCTGGAGTCGGGAGACATCCTGATCCAGATTTCCCCGGCCGAGGAGCCCGGACTGACAGTGAACCTCGACAGCACGGTGGCCTACCAGTTCGGCCGCCAGATCGAAGCCCTGATCCGCGAAACCCTACAGGAACGCGGAATTGAGAACGCCATCGTCGACGCTACCGACAAGGGAGCCCTCGACTGCACCATCCGTGCACGCGCCACGGCAGCCGCCGTCCGCGCCACCGGCAACGACGTCTGGAAAGACTGACCATCCACTCCCTCACCGATCGGGCGCACCGCGCGCCCAAACCCTCAAACCTTAAATCCTAAAACAATGCAAAGACTTCGCAGGACCATGATGTTCGTGCCCGGCAACAACCCCGGCATGATGGCCGACGCCCATATCTACGGTCCCGATTCGATAATGCTCGACCTGGAAGACTCCGTGACCATGGCCGAGAAAGACACAGCCCGCCTGCTGGTCCACAACGCCCTCAAATCCATCGACTACGGCAACACCGAGATGGTGGTACGCATCAACCCCCTCAACACCCCTTACGGCAAGAAGGACATCGAGGCCGTGGTCAAGGCCGGCGTGCACGTCATCCGCATGCCCAAGACCGAGACCGCCGAGGAGGTAATCGAGGTAGAGCGCGAGATCGAGAAGGTGGAGCGCGAGATCGGCTGCCTGGGCCGTACCCGCATCATGGCCGCCATCGAGTCCACCCTGGGCATAGTCAACGCCTACGCCATCGCCACCGCCTCCCCCCGCATGATGGGCATCGCCCTCGGCGCCGAGGACTACAGCGCAAACCTCAAGACACAGCGCACTCCCGGCGGCGACGAGCTCCGCCTCGCCCGCGAGACCATCGTGGTGGCAGCACGCGCGGCCGGAATCGACGCCCTCGACACCGTATACTCCAACCTCAACGACATGGAGACCTTCCGCAAGGAGGTAGAGTTCATCAAGACCCTCGGCTTCGACGGCAAGTCCATCATCAACCCGCGCCAGATCGAGGTCGTCAACGACGTCTTCGCCCCCAAAGAGAAAGAGATCGAGAAGAGCCGCACCATCCTGGCCGCCATCAAGGAGGCAGAGAAGAAGGGCAGCGGCGTCATCGCCGTCAACGGCAAGATGGTAGACCGCCCCGTCGTGCTCCGCGCACAGCGCACCATCGACCTGGCAATCGCATCCGGAATTCTTAACGAGGAGGACCTGAAGTAATGAGCACACTGAAAGAACGCGCAAACGACATAGCCGCCGCAGCCAAGACCATGCAGAAGCCGGTCTTCGACGGCAACCTTGACAAGAACCCCACCCCCAAGGCAGAGCTGCAGGCCCGGTCGCCCAAGCTCGTAAGCCTCGAAGAGGCAATCCGCCGCACCGGCCTTAAGGACGGCATGACCATCTCCTTCCACCACCACTTCCGCGGCGGCGACAAGGTGGTCAACATGGTCGTCGACAAGCTCGCCGAGATGGGCTTCAAGAACCTGCACCTGGCCGCATCGAGCCTTCAGGACGTGCACTCGCCCCTGATCGAGCACATCCGCAACGGCGTCATCACCCGCATCTCCACCTCCGGCATGCGCGGCGAACTGGCCAAGGCCGTCAGCGCCGGTATCATGGACGAGCCGGTTGTCTTCCGCAGCCACGGCGGTCGCGGCAGCGCCATCGCCAACGGCGACCTGCACATCGACGTCGCCTTCCTCGGCGCCTCCAGCTCCGACGCCCTCGGCAACGCCGCCGGCTATTCCCGCTCCGAGAACGCCAAGAGCATCTGCGGCTCGCTGGGCTACGCCCTGCCTGACGCACAGCATGCCGACAAGGTCGTGATCCTCACCGACGATCTCGTGCCCTACCCCAACGTGCCCAACGCCATCTCCGAGAGCCAGGTGGACTACGTGGTGGAGGTGGAGAGCGTCGGCGACAGCTCCAAGATCGCCTCCGGCGCCATCCGCGACACCAAGAACCCGCGCGACATCCTCCTGGCCAAGGAGGCCGCCAAGGTAATCATCAACAGCGGCTACTTCAACGACGGCTTCTCGATCCAGACCGGCTCGGGCGGCGCCTCGCTGGCCGCCGTCAAGTACATACGCCAGGAGATGATCGACCGCGGCATCAAGGCCCGCTACGCCCTGGGCGGCATCACCGCACACATGGTCAAGATGCACGAGGAGGGCCTCATCGACCGCCTCATCGACGTGCAGAGCTTCGACAAGGTGGCCGCAGAGAGCCTCCGCGACGACATGTTCCACAAGGAGGTGTCGGCCAACGAGTACGCAGCCGCCGACGAGGCCGGCTCCGCCACCCACTACCTCGACATCGTGATCCTTAGCGCCCTGGAGGCCGACGTCAATTTCAACGTCAACGTGCTGGTGGGCAGCGACGGCGTCATCCGCGGCGCCATCGGCGGCCACCCCGACACCGCCGCCGACTCTGCCCTGAGCATCATCGTCTGCCCGCTGCTGCGCGGCCGCATCCCCTGCATCGTCGACGAGGTCACCACCCTCATCACCCCGGGCAAGAGCGTCGACGTCATCGTCACCGAATACGGCGTGGCCGTAAACCCCAACCGTCCCGAGCTGGCCGAACGCCTGAGCAAGGCTGGCGTCAAGGTGGTCGACATCAAGACCCTCCGCGACAAGGCCAGCTCCATCATAGGCACTCCCGACAAGCTCCCCTTCGGCGACAAGACCGTTGGAGTGGTGATGAACAGGGATGGCTCCGTCATGGACGTAATCAAGTCTATAGGAGAGTATTAAAAATTACAGCGCGGAGAAGAGAGAGGCAGCGCCACGCCGAAACGAACGCCAATTGCAGAAGCATAGGCTCGCCTGCCACTTGAAATCTCTCAATTTAATTTTTAATTCTCTGTGATGACTCTCGAAGAGCTGCTGGCATCGCGCGACAGGCGCCGCGACATGCAGGCGCGTCTGATGGAGGCATGGCCGCATGGCACCCTGGTGGTGCTCACGGTGGTCATGCCGGGGCCGCAGAAGCAGACCCGCTCGGCCGCCATCGTGGCCGAAGCCGCCGTGCAGGCCATCGACCAGGCCTTCGCAGGGCGCGTGCTCACACGCACCCTGCGCGACCTGCGCACAGGCTTCGAGGCATATTATATGGTACAGGCCACGGCCGACCAGGCAAAGCGCCAGGCTGTGGCAATCGAAGAGAAGCACGCACTCGGGCGCCTGATGGACATAGACGTCATCGGCGCCGGGTGCGTGCCCTACAGCCGCGCCGGCCTGCAGTCGCCCCCGCGCACCTGCCTGGTCTGCGGCCGTCCCGCACGCGAGTGCATGCGCAGCGCCGCACATCCCCTCGACCAGCTCATGAACCGTATCGACGAACTCTGCGATGGCTACCTTCTCCGGCTTCACTGAACGCGAGATTCCGCTTTCGGTGCCACGCCTGCGCGCCGAGTGGGAAGAGTTCCTGCGTAGCCGCAGGCTCGAGTCCATCGCAGCGCCCGAATGCGTGGCCGGCCTCTACGACGGAGACGACCGACTGGCGGCCACGGCCTCGCTCGTGCGGTCGTCATCCGGCTTCGTGCTGCAGGGCGTGGCCGTGAGCCAGGACCTCGAAGAGGGAGGCCTGCTGCCACGCCTCATCCAGTATCTCCAAGGCAAAGCTGCCGAGCTTTCCGGCGAGGCGCGGCCCAACCTGCTGCTGTACACTAAGCCAGAGTATGCGCCGAAGTTCAGGTCATTAGCCTTCCGCGAAGTGGGCTGCGCCCCAAAGGCCGTGCTCCTGGAATCCGACCGCCACGGCATCGACGCCTACCTGCGCCACCTGGACAAGGAGCGCCGCCAGGGCCGCAACGGCGTCATCGTCATGAACGCCAACCCCTTCACCCTCGGCCACCGCTACCTCGTGGAGCAGGCCGCCGCGCAGGTCGACAACCTGTACGTAATACCGGTGCTCGACGACACCTCCGGCGGCTTTCCCTACGGTCTGAGGCGCCACGCCATCGAGGAGGGCACCAAGGACCTTGAGAACGTGCACGTGCTGCGCGGCAGCCGCTATGCCGTGAGCGCCGCCACCTTCCCGACCTACTTCATCAAGTCCGTCGAGGAGCGCACCGACACTCACATCGCCCTCGACCTGGACATCTTCACCCGGCACATCGCCCCGGCACTCGGCGCCACCGTGCGCTTTGTCGGCAGCGAGCCTACGGACCCACTGACGGCCCGCTATAACGAGCTTATGCGCGAACTGCTGCCCAAGTGTGGCATAGAAGTGCGGGAGGTGTCGAGATGCGAAGTCGGAGACGAGCCAGTCAGCGCCTCGCGTGTGCGCAAACTACTTGCAGCCAAGGATGTTGAGGCGGCATCGACGCTGCTACCCAAGACCACCATCGCAGTGCTGTTAGGCGACAAGGCCGAACAGGCCCTGAAGGCAGAACTCGACCTCGACCCCAAGCCGGGACTGGTGACACCCACCAGCAACGGCGCCCACACCGACATGGACTACTCCCGCATGAGCACGGCCATAGAGGCGCTGCGGCCCAGCTTCGAGGCGTTCGCACGCCTGCAGCTGACCGGCCGGTACAGCCACGAGGCACTCGTGCGCCTGGGCCTGCGGGCCGAGGAGGCCATGATGACCGCCTCGGGCGGCGTCAACACCCACCGAGGAGCCATCTTCGCCCTCGGGCTGATGGTGAGCGCAGTAGCGGCGCAGCTGGCCGAGATGAACGGACGCACCCTGGTGCGTCACTACATTCAACGGATGGCGGGAGAGTTCCGGTACGCCGAAGGCACACACGGCACCAAGGCCAGGAACAAGGGTGGCTTGCGGTCCGCCCTCGACATGGCCCAGGATGGCTATACGGAGCTGTTCGCCGACTGGCTGCCGTTCTATCGCAGTTTGCCCGAAAAGGACCCGCACCGCCTGCACAAGACCCTGCTGCGCATCATCTCCACCCTCGACGACACCAACATCGCCCACCGGGGCGGTATCGAGGCCCTCGCCAAGGTCAAGGCCGAGGCAAAGGCCCTGCTCGCCGATTTCTCCGCAAACGCATACGAACAATTCTGCACGGACATGACCGGTCGACGCCTCTCGCCAGGAGGCAGCGCCGACATGCTCGCCCTCACTCTCCTCACCGATTCCCTGATCGACTAAAAAACAATAAAATACCTAACCTAAATCTAATCCCATGGTTGAACTGATTGACAAAGGCGTGTACCTGCTCGACGGCGAGAAGCTCGCTACCGAGACCGCCGGACTCCCCGCACCCAAAGAGGCCCGCGAGAACACAATCACTTATTCCATCCTCCGCAGCCACGACGTGGACGGCTCCAAAGGCGACAAGATGCGCATCCGCTTCGACGCCATGATGAGCCACGACATCACCTACGTCGGAATCATCCAGACAGCCCGCGCGTCGGGCCTGGAGAAGTTCCCGCTGCCCTACGCCATGACCAACTGCCACAACTCCCTGTGCGCAGTCGGCGGCACCATCAACGAGGACGACCACGTCTTCGGACTCTCCGCAGCCAAGAAATACGGCGGCATCTACGTGCCCGCCAACCAGGCCGTCATCCACCAGTACGCCCGCGAGGCAATGGTGAAGTGCGGCAACATGATTCTCGGCTCCGACTCCCACACCCGCTACGGCTCACTGGGCAACATGGGCGTAGGCGAAGGCGGCGGCGAGCTCGTCAAGCAGCTGCTCCGCAACACCTGGGACATCAACGCCCCCGAGGTTGTGCTCGTATGGCTCGAAGGCAAGCCTCGCAAGGGCATCGGCCCCCACGACGTGGCCATCTCCCTGGTAAAGGCCGTCTTCGACAACGGCTTCGTCAAGAACAAGGTGCTCGAGTTCGCCGGCCCCGGCGTCAAGGAACTCCCCATCGACTTCCGTAACGGCATCGACATCATGACCACCGAGACCACCTGCCTCAGCTCCATCTGGGTCACCGACGACGAAGTCCGCCACCACTACGAAATCCACAACCGCCCCCAGGACTACAAGGAACTTCGTCCCGGCAAGGTGGCATACTACGACGGCATGATCCGCATCGACCTCGGCAAGCAGGAGTCGATGATCGCCCTGCCGTTCCACCCCTCCAACGCCTACACCATCCACGAGCTGCAGGCCGACCCGGAAAAGATTCTCCGCGAGGTGGAGGCCGACGCCAAGAAGCGTTTCGGCGACAAGGTCGAGATCGACCTTGTCGGCAAAATCCGCGACGGCAAGGTGATGGCCGACCAGGGCATCATCGCCGGCTGCTCCGGCGGCACCTACGACAACCTGGCCGAGGCCGCCAGCATCCTCAAGAACCAGAGCGTCGGCAACGACTACTTCACCATCTCCGCCTACCCGCAGTCGGTGCCCGTGTACATGGCCACCACGCGCGACGGCGTTGCCGAGGAACTGCTCGAGGCCGGCGTGGTCATCAAGCCCGCTTTCTGCGGCCCCTGCTTCGGCGCCGGCGACGTGCCGGCCAACAACGGCCTCAGCATCCGCCACACCACCCGCAACTTCCCCAACCGCGAAGGCTCCAAGCCCGGCCAGGGCCAGCTCAGCCTCGTCGCCCTCATGGACGCCCGCTCCATCGCCGCCACCGCCGCCAACGGCGGAGTCATCACCGCCGCCACCGACGTCGACTACACTAACAGCCACAAGCCCTACGAGTTTGACGCCAAGATCTACGAGCGCCGAGTATACAACGGCTACCAGCACGAGAAGCTCGATACCGAGCTCCGCTACGGCCCCAACATCAAGGACTGGCCCAAGATGTACCCCATGCAGGAGGATATGCTGCTCGAACTGGCCGCCGTCATCCACGACCCCGTGACCACCACCGACGAGCTCATACCCTCCGGCGAAACCTCCAGCTATCGTTCCAACCCGCTCAAGCTCAGCGAGTTCGCCCTCTCCCGCCGCGTACCCGAGTACGTGGGCCGCAGCAAGCGCATCCAGGCCGAAGACCTCGAGCGCCGCGAAGGCAAGTGCCCCGCCGACATCGAGGCCGTGCTTGAGAAAGTAGGGGCCAAGGCCGCCGACACCTCCCTCGGTTCCTGCGTGTTCGCCAACCGTCCCGGCGACGGCTCCGCACGCGAGCAGGCCGCCTCCTGCCAGAAAGTGCTCGGCGGCGACGCCAACATCTGCTACGAGTACGCCACCAAGCGCTACCGCTCCAACTGCATCAACTGGGGCATCGTGCCCTTCACCATCGCCGAAGGCACCCCGTTCGACTACCAGGACGGCGACTTCGTCTTCGTGCCCGGCATCCGCCAGGCAATCCTCGGCGGCAAGGAGGAGATCGATGCCAAGGTCATCACAAAGGATGGCAAGGTCAGCGACCTGCACCTCTACTTCCGCAACCTCACCCCCACCGAGCGCCAGATCCTGGCAGACGGTTGCCTGATGAACTATTACGCAAACCGAAAGTAAAATGAGTCGAGACCTATAGGGGCGCACGGCCCGTGCGTTCCTATACAGTCTTTCCTAAGCGTACGCACGAGCCGTGCGTCCCTACAAATTCAAAAAAAAAAACCAATACCATGGACAAGATAAAGATGACCACCCCGCTGGTGGAAATGGACGGCGACGAAATGACCCGCATCCTGTGGAAGATGATCAAGGACGAACTCATCCTCCCCTTCGTCGACCTCAAGACCGAATACTACGACCTGGGCCTCGAAGAGCGCGACAAGACCAACGACCAGATCACAGTGGAGGCCGCCGAGGCCACCAAGAAGTATGGCGTGGCAGTGAAGTGCGCCACCATCACCCCCAACGCCAAGCGCATGACCGAGTACAACCTCCACCAGATGTGGAAGTCGCCCAACGGCACCATCCGCTCCATCCTCGACGGCACCGTGTTCCGCACCCCCATCTGCCTGGACAGCATCCATCCGGCAGTGCGCAACTGGGAGAAGCCCATCACCATCGCCCGCCACGCCTACGGCGACGTCTACAAGAGCGTCGAGATCCGCGCCGACCAGGCCGGCACCGCCAAGCTCGTCTTCATCCCCGCCGGAGGAGAGAGCACCGAGGAGGTAACCATCCACGAGTTCAAGGGCCCCGGCGTGCTCCAGGGCATGCACAACACCGACAAGTCCATCCGCTCTTTCGCCCACTCCTGCTTCAAGTTCGCCATCGACACCAAGCAGGACCTCTGGTTCTCCACCAAGGACACCATCTCCAAGAAGTACGACGCCCAGTTCCGCGAAATCTTCGAGGAGATCTACGAGAACGAGTACAAGGCAGACTTCGAGCGCCTCGGCCTTGAGTACTTCTATACCCTGATCGACGACGCCGTTGCACGCGTGATCCGCTCCAAGGGCGGCTTCATCTGGGCCTGTAAGAACTACGACGGCGACGTGATGAGCGACATGGTATCGACCGCCTTCGGCTCCC